>Ga0182024_10001927_pt1 | contig 52300 bp, 76 predicted proteins | sample P32metaG_FD_120480 | JGI IMG/M metagenome (GOLD analysis project Ga0182024, IMG submission 120480) | Permafrost microbial communities from Stordalen Mire, Sweden - P3-2 metaG (Illumina Assembly) | ecosystem: Environmental > Terrestrial > Soil > Wetlands > Permafrost | place: Sweden: Stordalen... | reverse complement strand
AGTGGAGACGGCGGGAATTGAACCCGCGCTTTGTTCCCGCCGTGAACTGACTCCCGGACGACATGATTGCAGCGAGCCGATGCACACCGCTGCAGGCTCGTGGTCGCATCGGTGGTCGCATCGAGGAACGGAATCCTGATGGATAGATGGCGGCTCAAGGTGCTGGCGTGGTCGGTCGCCGGGAGTGTCGGCGCGGTCGGAGCGATCGTCCTGCTTGGCTGGCTCGTTCAGGGCTACGTCATCGGGCACGGGTGCTCGCGATGAGCCTTTCGGTCGTCCAGATCGACAAGGATGAGGCGAACGCCTACGTCGAGCGTCATCATCGGCACAGCGAGCCCGTGTTGCAGCACAAGTTCTCTCTCGGTGCTCTGGCCGATGACGAATTCGTCGGCGTGGCGATCGTGGAGCACCCGAAGGCGCGCGGCAACGTCGACGGATGGACGCTCGAGGTCACGCGCGTCTGCACGATCGGCCATCCCAACGCCTGCTCGTTCCTCTACGGCGCGTGCTGGCGGCTCATCAAGGACTTCGGCTACTTGCGCGGCATCACCTACACGAAGGACAGCGAGTCGGGCGCCAGTGTTCGTGCCGCCGGCTGGGCTGCTGAGGGCTGGACGAAGGGCCGCGAGTGGTACTGCAAGAGCCGCCCGCGTGACGCCGCGAAGTACGAGTTGAGCGATCGCATCCGCTGGGAGATCCGGGCAGCAGCGTGGTCACCCGCCCTAGCGCCGCGTCCAACCATCTCCGTCGACCGCTTGTCCGCGATCCCCGGACAGCTGGAGCTTGCGTGATCGCGTTCACAGCCCAGACCCACCATGCCCGTCCGTGCGGCCTCGTTGTCTACAAGTACGAGCTGCGCTCCTGGTCGATCTTCATTGACATCGAGCAGGGCGCCGAACTGCTGCACGTCGGCGCACCCGAAGGCACAGCGTACGTCTGGGCACTCGTCGACGCCGCCGCGCCGAAGGTGTCGCGGAAGGTCTTCGCTCAGCCAACAGGTGTCCCGTTGCCGCCAGCGGCCGAGGAATCTGAGTACGTCGGCACGTTCAAGCTGGACAAGGGTGGCGGCCTACTGGTCTTCCACGTCTTCGACGGAGGCGAGCAATGATGATGGTCGCGTTCACAGCCCAGGCCCACCATGCCCGTCCGTGCGCCACCCGGTTCACGATCGGCGGCGGCCGATGCTGAGCGACCGCGAGCAGCAGGCGCATATTCACGAGGTTGTCGATGCCGCGTTGCGCGAGACCGGGATCGTCAGCGACGAACAGCTACTCACTGGCTGGGTCTTGGCATATGAGACCGTCATGGCGGACGGCCAGCCGACGGCAGGTCATCTTCACGGGCCCGCCGGTCGCACGACGTGGAACGCACTGGGCCTGCTCGAATGGATTCGGCGCTTCACGCTGCGACCCGACGACGATGAGGACGACGACGACGCATGATCGCCCTCGCTGCCATCCCGGCGCATCGCCCGTGCGCCATCCGCTCCACGGTCGGCGGCTACGAGCGGTGGACCCGCGAGCACGCCGTCGATGGTCGTATCCCGGCGAGGTTCAAACCCAGGATGTGGACGCTGGAACGCTGCCAAGCCCACGGCCCTCCGGCAAGATCGGTAGCGATCCTGTGGCGAATGCGGTACTTGCGTGGGCAGGCATGGGACCGGACGCATCCGTTCCTCACAGCGGTCGTCAGCTGGTATTCAGACGCAGGGACTACGGCGTCAGGCTGGCATGCCGCGGACGGATTCGCCACGTGCGGCACCGGCGGCGGACCTTGCCTCCCGTTCGGCGCCCGCGTCGAGTTCTGCTACGCGCGGTGCGTCGTGGCGACAGCGGACGACCACGGCCCATATGTCCCGGGCCGCTCGTTCGATCTGGCGCAGGCCACGGCCGGAGCGATCGGCTTCGACGGGGTCGCCGATGTTCGCTACCGGGCGCTGCCGTGAGCCCGCTGCTGGTGCTCGGGGTGCCGGGATGAGTAGTGAATACGCTAGACAGTTCTACAGTCATTCTGCCTCTTCCCTCACCCTCCCCCCGTATCGCTAGACACTCCGTACCGAGGGTCTAGCAATACACATGACACTGTCCGCGAACCCCCGTAGAAGGGCGGTCACAGGCTCGCGGGCACCGACGCCGGCCGCAAGACCGTCGCGGTGCTCGACCTCGAACCCGAAACGCTGCAGTGGATCGGCCGCTGGCGCGACGTGCGTCGCACCTACGCGCGCAAGACCCACACGCCGCTGCTGTTCTGCACCCTGACCGGGCGCATGGTGTGGCGCCAGTACGTCTGGGAGATGGGTCAGCCGGTCAGCGCAGAAGGCTGGGTCGCGTAGGTGTGACGGAGCACTCGGATGTCCGCACGACCGAGATCTACACGCACGTCAATGCTGCGGTGCTGCGCGAGAGAGTCAGGGCGCGTCGTGCTAGCTGACGGCGACGACGCATGAGGGCTAAGCCCCGCACTCAGCGGGCGACGGACGAGATCGCTCGGCGCAGCGCCCGCGAGCACGAGATGGGCCGGACACCGCGCGTGCAGTCGCGAGGTGGCGTCTACTTTGTCACTGGCGCAGACCTCGTGAAGATCGGGATCGTCAAGCCGAGCTGGACCGCTGGCTTGGAATCGCGCTTGGTGAGCCTGCGGGGAAGCTCGCCGGTTCCGCTTGATCTACACCGGTTCGTGCCCTGCGACTGGCCGCTGCCGGTCGAGCGCAGTCTTCATCGCCGCTTCTCGACTTCTCGTCGCCACGGTGAATGGTTCTCGCAATGCATTCTGACGGAGGTGGATCAACTCACCGACGAGCAGCTCTGCTCGCTGGAGACCAGCTGGGAACCCCTCCGCGGCGTCTTTCTGACGTGATCGTCCGACCGACCACTATCCTCTGGGTGGCGTGCAACCTTTCGGTTGCGACCTGGGAGAGAGACCACCCGCCATGGCCGACCTTTCGCACATAGCCGATCTTGCTGGTGCTCCTGTCGCGGAGTCGTCTTTCGATCTCGATCAGCGTCTCGCCCAGTTGGAGAATGGGCTGCGGCATATCGAGGCGATCTTGCCGGCGATGGTCCGCGAGGTGCAGTCGGTCCGCGGCGGGTTGAAGCGGGCAGCGTAGCGTCGTGATCGACCGACTGCAGTACGCGGTGGACAAGGCCTACGAGGCCTGCCAGGGGTTCGAGTCACCCGACGCGGTCTCTGTTGTGGTCGAACTGCTCGCACCGCTCGTCAGTCACGGACTCCCGGCGCGCACCTTCGGTGACATCGCGATCGACCCGGTCGCGCGGCTCGTGCAGCGTGCCGGGAAGCCGGTCCGTCTGACGCGTCTTGAGTTCGATCTACTGGCGGTGTTTATGGACCATCCACGGCAGGTCCTCTCTCGCGGCCAGATCTACGAGGCGGTCTGGGGCTACGACCTGCAATCCACATCGAATGCCCTCGGCGTCCTGATGGGGGGGCTCCGACGCAAACTCGGCGAGCCCGCAGTGCTCCACACGGTCCAGGGGATCGGATTCGTGCTGCGGGAGGACCGGGCCGATTGACCGACGACGACCTCAAGATCCGCCATGTGCGGCTCTGCCAGTGCGGCAAGCCAGCCGACCACGACAGCATCTGCAAACCGGGCCGGTCGCCGGCCGGGCTGGACCCCGAGCGCGAGGTCGAGCGCGTCCCGCTTGATTGGGAAGAACGCCGGGCCCGTAAGCGCGAAGAGAAGTTCGCCGGCGTTCAACGCGAACTGTCGGCCGAGCGGCGGCAGCACCGCTCGAGCGCCGATCTGCTCAATCTCCACCGCGAAGCCCTCGAGCGTGAGGTCACGATCAGCACCGTGTCGGCGGGCAGCACCGAACGCGGCCGCGGCGGCAGCGACCCAGCCGGCCCGCCAACCCAGCAGCTGCTCGACGACGATCCGCGATGGCGTGAGCACTGGGCTGTGATCAGGTCGCGCCTCGAGCGGGTCCACGATCTGCTTGACGAAGCGGAAGGCCTCGGCACCGTCGCGAGTACCGGTCAGATGCTCGGCATCGAGAAGGACCGGCTGATCTGCCACGTCTCCAATCGTGGGCTGAGCAACCAGGCCGTCGTCGATAAGCTCGGCAGTGATATCGCCGGTTCGCCGCGCACCGTCGGCCGCGCCCGGGCGCTCGCGGGCCTGGACGCCCACGGCCACGAGAAGACGGACACGTGAGGCGTCGTCGTAGGCTGGCTGAGCCAGCGTGGCCGCAAGCGATCGAGAAGCGTGGCGGCTTCTCGCCGCACCCGTCAGGCCCACGCCCGACCAAGCCGCCGCCGAAGCCATCAGATGCGAAACGCAGCGCTGTTCCGCCGCTCTGTCGACTCGACACACACGGCCACGAGAAGGACAGCTGAGGTAGACCGTTTGTCCGGCGTGATACCTTCCCAGTTGGCCGTACTGCGCCCGCGGTCGCAAGGCGGGGCATGAGCACCACTCGACTCGGTGCGCGAGATCCACGGCTGGCAGACCCAGCGTGGATGGCTCGCACGCTCCAGCAGCACGGGGAGATGTGGATCGCCCTGGAGGTCGGCTGTAGCCGCGCCACCGTCCGCAGCCGCATCGCTGCGCTCGGCCTTGCCGCTCAGTCACCAGGCCGGCGCCGAGGCGTGCGCCTCGACAGCCTTCTCCCGCCAGAGCGCCGCGCCCTGACCGAAACGCTGATCTCCGTACGAACCGTCGCCTACCACGAAGCCACGCTCGCCGGGGACACGAACGCCCAGCTTGACGCCGCGATCAGCGCGGCGAGCGCTTGGAACCTGCTAGTGGACCAGCTGAGGGTCAGGAGGACAGCGTGAGCTTGACCTTCCCGACCCGGCTACCGCACCGTCGCGAGCTCATGCCTCCCCCCGGCATGCCCGTCCGCGCCAAGCCCTGCCGGTGCATCCCGCGTGCGTTCCTGATCCGCGGGCAGGACACCTGCTTCCGCTGCGGGCTACACCCCGAACGGACGATCAACCAGACCTGGGCCGACCGCGCCCGTGACGCCAGCCGCAGGCCAAGATAATGACCGCAACCCTGCGCGCCGCCCGGACGATGCGCGACCGCGTCCCCGACGCCTGCCCCCTCACCCCGCACGAGCTATCCGCCATCCGCGGGCTGGCCGGGGGAATGACCTACCAGCAGATCGCGCAGGCAACGGGCCGCAGCCACAGCACCGTGCGCCACCAGCTCCATAGCGCGTACGGCCGACTCGGCGTCACCGGATCGCTACAGGCCGTCATCCGCTGCCTCAAAGAGGGCTGGGCCACCGTCGACGACACCTCAGTCGACGAGCCGCCAGCCACTGCCGGCGACCTCAGGGCCGTCAGCTCCGCGCTCCATCGCCTCGCGCACGCCGTCCGCCAGGACCAGAAGCGTGGACTCGCCGCAACCGAGCGCGCGTACCTCCACGCGTTCGATGATCTCCTCTACGCCCGCGACGACGACGAGATCATCGCCGCACGCGCCGCGATGACCCAAGCATTCGGCCCATTGCTTGACCAGGCTGGCGTGCCGCGCCGCCGTCGACCGCGCCGCGACTTGGTGGAACGACTCGTCGCCGAAGTCCAAGCCAACCGGATCCGATGAAAGGCGACTAGACGTGCCCAAATCTGGCCCCGGCAAGACGTTGTGCGGCGCGCAACTCCCCAACAAGCCACCCGGCGTCACGTGTCAGAACGTCGCGGGGATGCGGACGGACCACCGCGGCGCGGGTTGCTGCTATCGGCACGGCGGCAACACCGAGAGCCACAAACAGGCGGCCCAGAAGGAGATCGCGCGTCAGGCGATCGGGAAGCTCGCGCTCGTGGACGGGGACGAGCTCGGCGAGGTCGACCCGCGTGACGTGCTCGCGGAAGAGCTGTGGCGCACCCGATGCGCGGTGCACGTGCTTGGTCACATGGTGAACGAGCTCAAGCTCGAGCCGGGTGGCCTGTACGTCCAGACCCGCCACGCGAGTGGCGAGACGACCGGTGACGCGAAACCGCACGTGCTGTGGGTGATGTGGGTCGAGGAGCGCAAGCACCTGAACACGGTCGCTGCGTACGCCGCGCGTGCCGGTGTCGAAGCGCGCCGCCTTGGCCTGGCGGAGCAGACCGCTCAGACGGTCGCGACGCTGCTACGCGCGATCTTCGGCGACCCCGATCTCAAGCTTGATGCGGCGCGTCAGCAGACCGCGATGCTCGTCGCTGCGAAGCATCTGCGCCTGGTCGCCAGCACGGGCTAGGGGTTCTCCTTCGCGATCTGACCGACGCGGGCGCGCGTGATGCCCATCTCCCGCGCGATGTGCGCCGGCTTCCAGCCTTGCGCGAGTGCCTGGCGCACGAGCTCGTTGCGCGCCTCGCGTTTCTGCTCGGAACGCCGGAAGGCCGCCCGGTGGGCGGCCTCGGCCTTCTTGAGCTGTTCGCTGGTGATGGTCATGCCGCCGGCTTGTTCGGCAGCACCCACCGGCGATGGTTGTCCGCCGTTTTCGCGACTCGGCCCGCGGCGCTCATCAGCGACCGGGAGGTGGCCTTCCATCCGGCGCCGTGCGCGGTCGATCCCGCGTCGAGGACCGCACCCACCATGCCGACTAGGCAGGCGGCAAGCATCAGCGCCATGGCGATCAGCACGACCACCACTGAGAACGTCATGCGCATCAGGAATATGAAGAAGAGGATCAGGGTCATCGCTGCGCCTCCAGGCTCGCGAGCCGCTTGCGGAGTCTCGAGAGGTTGCCGGACAGATTGGTCAGCTCATAGCTGCGGTGCGGCATCGCCATGTCGCGCTGATAGGCGGTCATGGTCTTGAGCTCGGCGTGGTGATCCTTGCGGAACGTGGCGTTGCGCGCCTTGATCCCGTCGCGCAGCTCCTCCATCCGGGCGATCCTGTCGCGCAGCCGGTCGGTGGCGTCGGGGTCGTCGGAGTAGATGGCGTGAGCGGTCTGCGCCTCGATGTTGTCCGCGCGAGACCGCATCGATGTCGCCTTCGCGGCGTGCTCGCATGACTGGTCCATGACGCGGCCGATCCGGTCGCGGTAGCGCCGGTCTGAGCCCTCGCTGTAGTGCCCCACGAGGATGGGCTGCCCGAACGGGATGACGCTCGCCATCTCGCTTGAGCGCTCGTAGGCGGCGACCGACTTGGCTTCGCGCTTCTCGGCCCAGCCACGCAGACGCTCGGCCTTGCGGGCGCGACGCTCGCGGTAGGTCAACTTCGCCGGCGCGTTGGCTTCGCGCTCGGGCGGGCAGTAGCCGCCGTCATCGGCCCAGCGGGTGACGTCGTCGACGCTCAGCGTGCTCATGCGGTGCTCCTTGGCGGTGGTTGACTCCATGCGCCAACTGTATAGGGGGCTATACAGTTTGTCAAGGGGCCTACGCGAATATTGGGAGGCCGGATGGTCGTCGTCGTCCGCGACCCGTTCTCGCGGGCTGCTGATCTCCTGGACCCCCCGAAACGCACTCGCACCGAGTACGACCGCGCGGCCGAAGACCCCGAGTTCTTCATCGACCAGTTCATCTGGCTGGTCCCCGCCGCCGGTGGCGATCCGGAACGGTTCCGACTGTGGGACTTCCAGCGGACAGTCCTCACCGACATTCGCGAGCAGTCAAACGTCGTGGTGCTCAAGGCCCGCCAGCTCGGCTTGTCGTGGGTCAGCCTCGCGTACGGGCTATGGCTTGGGAACTGCAATCCCGGTCAGACGGTCCTGATCCTGAGCCGCAATCTCGGCGCGGCGATCGAGCTGCTGGACCGCGTCCGGTTCATGCACAAGCACCTCCCGCCGGAGTTGCAGACCCGGATCATCCAGGACACCAACGACGTGAAGATGCCGATGGTCGTCTTCGCGAACGGGTCCAGAGTCATCTCGCTCCCGTCGACCGAGGACACCGGCTCGGGCCTCACCGCACAGCTGATCATCGCCGACGAAGTCTCGAAGTGGAAGTGGGCCGTCGAGACGTTCACCGCGATCCTCGCGATCATCGCCGGCGGCGGGACCATCATCGCGATCAGCACCGCGAAAGGCACCGCGAACTACTACGCACGCCTGTGGGCCGGCGCGCAGCCCGGCGCGGAAACCCCGAACGGGTACTGGCCGATATTCATCCCGTCCAGCGCACACCCGCGACGCGATGACGCGTGGCTGCGCAGAGAGTCAAAGAAATATCCCGACCTGCGACGGTTCAAGCAGGAGCACCCCGAGAAAGCACTAGACGCGTTCCAGCTCGCTGACGAGGCGGTGTTCAGCGAGTTTGACCGCTCAGAGCATCACGCACCATGGAAGCGGGAGCCGCAGTGGCCGGTGTGGCGCGGTATCGACTTCGGCTATCACCACGCGGTCTGCTACTGGATGGAGATCCAGGCCGACCGCCTGGCGCACATCTTCGGTGAGCTGCACTGCACTGAGCTGACCACAGAGGAGTTCGCGGCGCAGATCGCTCACGCCGACGCTCTCTACGGGCTTGAGAGCGGCGCGTGCCCAGCTGGCGTCGACCCGGCTGGCAAGGCGCGCACCAGCCAGTCGGGGACCGAGACCGATCACATCACCCTGCGACGCCACGGGATAGCCGACCTGCGGATGATCGAACCCTCGGTCCCGAGCGACCGCGTCGACCTCGTCAAGCAGCTGCTGCGGGACAGCCGACTGCTTATCGATTGTCAGCGGTGCCCTCGCCTCGCCGACGCCATGGAGCAGGCGCAGTGGGAGTCCAAGCGCGCTCCGACCGGCGAGCGGATCCGCGGGGAGTCGTTCCAAAAAGACGGGTTCCACGAGCACTTCCACGACGCCGCCGGCTATGGCCTCGCGAACGTCTGGCCCGCCGCGGGGCCGGTAACGATCTCGGCCGGCCCGGCGCCGAAGACGGTACGCACACGGCGGTACAGCACCAGCGACTTCGGCTAGCCCCCTCGACCACGGAGACGCCTCATGGACCAGCCCGCGCCCACGATCGGCCGGATCGTCACGTACCGCACCCTGCGGGGCCTTGACTGCGCCGCGCTGGTGATCGGCACCCCCGATAGCGAGCATCCCACCCCGCCCGCTGACGGTCACCTGCATCTCCACATCTTCTATCCGCGGGACAGCCCGCCGGACTACATCACCGACGAGGGCGTGCCCCAAGCACCCGGCGGCGAGCTCGCCCCGGGTACCTGGCGTTGGCCCGAACGCGTCTAACCCAAGGAGCCCTCATGGCCGCCAAGAACGAGCACGCCGAAGCCGTAGCCCAGCACCTCGAGACCGCCGAGGCAGCCGCCGCCGGCCAGACGGGGATCACCAAGATCGTCCACACGCTCGACGTCGCGTTCGTGCATGCCCTCGCCGGCGCGGGGGACAAGGCCAAGGAGTTGATCGCCGACGCTGAGGCCGAGATCGCGAAGTACGCGCCGAACTTCAAGCATCTCGAGGCGGACATCAGCGTGCTGCTCGCAAAGGTCCACGCGGTCCTGGCCGGGAAGTCGAGCTCGTCGAAGTGAGCGTCCTCGAGCGAGTCCGTTCGCACTCCGCCGTTGACCTGGCGGATGACGAGCAGCTCGCCGGCCATCGCCGGCAGCGCAAGCTCGCCGAGCACGCGCCAGACGTCAAGCTCGAGGTAGAGCGTCTCCAGCACCGCGCGGCATCGCTGCGCGCCAAGGCTCAGCGTCTTCCGGTGCGTTCCAACGGCCGCAAGCAGGCCGAGGCCGAGGCCGGTGCGTGCGACATGATGGTGCAGCTGCTCGCCACTGCTCTCGTTGGGCAGCGCACCCCGCAACTGCAGTTCGCCGGCGCCCGCCACGTGGAGCGCGCCGTCCGGCTGCTGCACGCGCTGCAGCAGCCTTAGCCCGGCAGGAGGGCGCCGTGCGGATCGTCTGCTTCTGCGGGCTGATGTACATCGCCGACAGCGACATCGCGCCATGCCCGCGCTGCCACGCCGTCGCCGTCACACCACGCGCCAGCACGCGCGACGCCGGCGAGATGCGCGCAGCCCTGGACCGGCTACTCGCCGAGCACGAGCCCAGGAGGGCAGCATGATCACCGCCCTCGTTGCCGCGGTTGCGATGGTGGTTTCGGATGTGCTCGGGACCTGCATGGTGATGGCCGAAGCCCGCGCGATGGGCTGGACGGCGGGTCTGCTCGACATGCTCGGCTGGTACGTCTCGATAGCCACCACGACCATCTCCGTGACCACGCTCGGCGGCCACGATCTCACCAACAAGATCTACGTGCTCACGTTCGTGGGCCTGGCGAACATCTTTGGCACGAAGCTGGGGCAGCTCACCGGCTCGCGTTTCTTGAAGACGAAGGCTGAGCGGTTGATCGCCGCGGCTGCGAGGAGTGGACGATGAGCATCCGGGCTCGCCTTCACGCCCGCGCGCACCGCACCGGCCTGGACGGACGCCAGAAGATCGGTCATCAGCGCCGCACCGCGTTGATCATGGTCATTACCGGCCTCGCCCGCGTGATCTGTTGGGCGACGCTGATCCTGCTCTACCTGCTGGGCGTCCACTTCACCAAAGCACTGTTCACCTCGGTGGCGTTCGTGGCGCTGATCTCGCTGTACGCGAACGCGGCAACGGACTGGGGCCAGGTCGCTGCGTCCCTCGCGATGCTGACCGCGGGGGATGCTCACCACGACGCTGAGGCGACCCGCGTAGCGGTCGGAGTGGACTTCACGGCTGTCGAGCAGGACATCGCCCGGCTGGCTGACCTTCAACCGGGCCCCGACGCGAAAGCGCTCGCTACCGAGATTCGCGCCAAGCTCCAAGGAGGAGGGGTAGCTCGTGGCTAACGGAGAATCACCGCAGCAGCCGCCTGGCCCCGCGACCGACCGGGTCGGCCGAACGGCGATAGACCCTACGGCGAACGTGATCGCCCTCGTGGAGGCAGGCCTGAAGCGCCAGGACGACTTGCGGGAGTCCGAGAGCGCCCACGTCCGCGAGATCGTGGCGCTGCGCGCCTCATACGACAACGAGCTACGCGAGTCAGAAAGCGGCCGCATCGACGCTATCCGCGCTGTCGACGTCGGCGCTGTTGCCGCTGCCGCTCAGGTGCAGGCCACACAGGCGGCGACGCTCGCCGCGCAGGTCGCCTCCTCGGCTGAGGCGATGCGTACGCAGGTGGAGACCACGCGGCTACAGCTACAAGCGCAGTATTCGGCTGCGCTCGAGCCGATCATCAAGGACGTGACGGACCTTCGCAGGGTCCAGTACGAGACCGCCGGCGGCAAAGCGCAGACGATCGACGCCCGCGACGTTAGCGTCAGCCGAACGGGTGTCGCTCATCTGTACGTTGCCGCCGCCACGGTTTTCAGTGCCTTTCTTCTCGGCGCGGCCGGTATCGCGATCACGCTGCTCCTTCACGGATGAAATTCCGTCGGCTTCCCCACTCGTTCCCCTATGCCCTTGAGGTAGGCCCGTGGACGATCACGTGGCGCGACCTCTGGCGCGGTCGGTGGTGCGGGCCGGAAGTCGACCGCCGCGACCGTCCGCGCCGTCGCTAGCCGATGGCCGACAGCGACCGGGAGGTTTGGTACGAGCTCCATGACCTCGAGCAGCGCGTCGGCCGGCTCGAGGACGACTTCGTCAGCCGCACCACCCGCTCCGAGGACCGGCACGCCCGCGGCGAGGCGTACCGGTGGTTCGGTGGCGCCGTCATCACGCTGGTCAGCGCCGCCGCGCTCGTCCTATCGCTGCACCTGTTCTAGAAGCGCCCCATCAGAAAGGACCCCCGAATGAGACTGTTGCTGTTCATCGCCGTCATCCTGCTCGTGCTCGCGCTGATCTGCCTGCTCGTGCCGACCGCTATCGCTGGTCAGGGATGGCCGACATGGACCGTCGCCGCGCTCCTGTGCTGGGCGATCGACTCCCTGCTCGGCGGCTACGTGTTCACCGCGCCCGCTCGCCAGCCAAGGTCCTAACCCTCCAAGGAGGCCCTGATGCTCTGGACCATTCTCGTGGTTGTGGTGGTCGTCGTGCTCGTTCTCGCCGTGATGCGGGGGCGTGTCTGATACGCGTCACCCAGGGACAGGTCAAGTACACGCTCGGTGACCTGGACTGCAAGGCGCTGGAGCGCGCCGAGAAGGCGTCCGCCACGCCGAAGGCCGCCCCGCACTGATCGCCGAAACGGGAGGTGTGATGCGCTGCATTCTCGCCACCGTCGGGGCCGTGACGCTGCTCGTCCACGCGCGAGTCGTGCTGTTCGCCGCGTGCCTGCCGTTCCTTCGCCGCACGCACCCCGCGTTTGATCCGTCCGTCGCGGTCCCGCAGATCTACCAGGCGATCGCCGAGGAGGGCTGATGCCCGCCAGCACTCCCAAGCGCGAACGCCCCACCGCGAAGGTCGTCAGCCCGCCGCCCTACGTGCCCGAGCTCGACGCCTACGGACTCAAGCTCAACGAGGACGGACAGGTCGTCCCCGCGATCGCGTGCCCCGACCGGCCGCTCGCGCCGATCCTCGCCGACCCGCGCGCCCAGATCGACGCTCGCATCTGGGAGGGCCAGTTCGAGCGTAACGGCCGGCTGCGGGGATCACGCGTCACCCGCCGGATGAACGGCGCTCAGCTCGACCGGCGATACACCCGGCTGCGGGAATCGGTCCTGCGTGAGCACCCCAAGCTGCAGGAGAGCGACTCGTTCGCGATGGGCGGCTGGGGAGCCTACGGCACCCCGGAGGGGCCGCTGACCAGCAACTACGTGCCGATGATCCCCGGGCCGGCCACCCGCCAGCAGTACTGGGCTGACTACTGGGCGTCATCCGCGAAGTGCTTTGAAGCGTCAACGCATTCGGGGATCGGGAAGCGTGCGTGCCGAGCGATGGTGCAGTTCCCGCTCGGCCGTGGCGTCCGGTGGCGGATCGAGAACGACAAGGCGCGCGAAGCGTGGGAGGCGTTCTGGAACGGCAACCGGATGCGCCGCCGGCTGCGATCGATCTTCTATGACCTCAGCGTGTTCGGCGAGCAGTTCCTGCGCTACTTCCCTGCGCCGCGGAACGATCCGCGGCTGCTGCTGGTCCGGCAGCTGGACCCGGCGACGATCTATGAGATCGTGACCGACCAGGAGGACCTGGAGACGGTCTTCTTCTATCACCAGCAGTTCCAGACCCGGATGGAGCTGTTCAGCCCGCCAGCAGCGAACCTCGCGCCGCAGGGCCCCACGCCGACCGGAGTGACCAGATACATCATCCGTCAGATCGACGCGGGCGAGATCGACCACTGGAAGATCAACGACGTGTCCGGCGAGGCCCGCGGCCGATCGGACCTGTTCCCCGCGCTCGGTGACCTCAAGCGGCTGCGGGACCTGATGACCAGCAAGGTCGTGCAGTCCGACATCGGCAACCGCGTGATGGCGGTCGTGAAGGCGAAGGGCACCGCGGCGGATATCGCCCGCGTGGTGAACCAGATCTTCCCGGGCGGACAGCCGCCACAGCCAGGATCGATCATCGGAATGAACGACTCGACGGACATCGAGCCGTTCCAGTACACGTCAGGGCGCGAGGTCCGCACCGACTTCACCTATGACGAGCTGGTCGACGGGATCAGCGCCGGGACCGGCATCGCCCGCGCCTACCTCGGCCTGTCGCCCGCCGGCGGTTCTGGGACGACGCAGGCGACCGCGTCAACGACCACCGAGCCGTCGATCCAGACGTTCGAGGAGCGTCAGGACATCGGCGATGAGCTGCTGCACCAGATGTTCGACCGCGTCATGGAAGCCGCGGGTATCAACGGGGAGGTCGACCGGGAGTTCATCTTCCCGGAGATCGCATCGGAGGACAGCGCGCAGAAGCTCGACATGCTCGAGCAGGCGGAGGCTGACGGGTACATCAGCCGGCGCACCGCGGCGACCGCCGCTGCCGCGGAGCTGGATCTCACGGAGTACGACTTCGATGAGGAGCAGGAAGCGATCATCGAGGAGTTCGCCGACGCGGACGAGACCGACGGTAAGGACGAGATGGGGAACGACAAGCCGGCGCGTGGCGGGAAGATCCGCCGGCCAGTGATCCGTGCCACGAACCGGCAGGTCCCGAAGCTCGACCCCACGAAAGCGCAGGTCGGGGACGACGAGCCGATGGGGATGCTCATCGGCGGCCCCCCCGGCGCCGCGGGACCCGGCGGCGGTGCTCCTGGTGCCGGTGCTGCTGCTGCGCCCGATGGTCAGGCCGGCGAGAAGAATCCCGCGTCGAAGGTCGGCAGGGCGAACATCGCCCGGCAGACCCGCGAGGCCGCCGACGGTCATCTGCGCCGCACCCCGGACGACCCCGCGTTCACCGAGCACGCCGACGAGTTCACCCGCCAGACCGCGGAGAACCTCAAGCGGCTCCTCGCCGACATCGCCAGCTAAGGGGGAGGCCGTCATCGCCTGCAAGCTTCAGCCGGGGCACCTGAACACTGCCGAGGAGCGCCGACAGCTCCGGTTCCTCGCCCGCGACATCGAAGCGCAGATGGACCGCACGAACGACCCCACGCGCCTGTCCGAGCTCGCCACCCAGCTCGACGGCGTGAAACGCGAGCAGGCGTATGACCGGCAGGTCAGCCCACGCGCGAAAAAGCCCGGGCGCGGCGGCCCTCGACGGTGACTCCGCAGCAGGCGTCCGCGGCATGGCAGAAACGCCAGGCCCAGATCCTGAAAGCGACGTACGTGAAGGCGTGGAAGGCCGGGGTTCGCAACTACCAGTCCCAGACAGCCACTCCGCCCGCCAACCGCGTCACCCAGCCACAGCCCACCACGCCGCCCGTCATCCCGATGCAACGCGCGCTCGCCCCGGCGCTGGCCAGCTTGGCGAGCATGGGTGCGCAGCTCGCCGTGATCGTCCCGACCGCCGAGCAGCTCGCCGTGTCGGCGACGATCGACGCGGCGATCATCCTCGCGATCCGCTCGTTCATCGCCGCGAACACCCACCGTGTCGCCGGTGGCGTGTCAGCCGCATGGTCGGGTGAACAGCACGGGTACGCCCAGGCCGCCGACGCTGACGGGCTGCTGCTCGAATGGACGCTCGATGATGGCGCTCACCACTGCGACGACTGCCCCGCCCTCGCGGGCCTGCCGCCGATGCCACTGGCGATGTGGCCGACACTCCCGGGCGAAGGCGCCACCGAGTGCAACGTCGGCTGTAAGTGCTCAATCCGGGCTGTCGCCGCAGTGCCGGTGCCGTTGACGGCGTTGCAGCACCAGGTGGTGTCCCGCGTTGGGAACCGCCAGCCAGTGCTCGTCGCCGCCTGATTTTTCCTCCACCCCCTCGACTCAATGGAGGCTGTACATGGACCCCACGCCCGAAGAGACGCTCGCTGCGATCACCGCCGGCTTTGACCAGATGCGTGCGGCAGCAAAGGACCTCGCCTCGACCCTCGTCGAGTTCCGCCAGGGCCTGCTCGACGGCGGATACACGGCCGATGTGGCTGAGCAGATGGCCGTCGCATACTTCGGCATGCTCCTCACCGCGGCGATGCGCAATGCCTGAGCCGACCGCAGGATCCCGCTGGAACGGCGACGAGTGGCGCTGGCACCGCTGGAACAACCCGGCGTCGGGCCCGCGGTACATCAGCGTCATCGAGCCCGCCGAGGACAAGGAGCCCCCCCCCGACGCTCGCCCGGTCCCGTTCGGCTTCTCCCGTGTGCTCGCCCCCGAGCCCGTCGAGCGCGAGCCGCAGCTGTGGGAAGGCGAGGACTAGATGCCTGAGCACGCTGGCAGCACGCGCATCGAGTACGAGGTCCCGAACGCCCTCGGTGCTGCCTGGCAGATCGCGCCGCGGCTCGCCGCGAAGCTCACGCGGATGCACAACTACGCCCTCGCGGTGCAGACCTACCTTCGCGCCGTCGACTTCTTCTGCTACCAGACCGGCACCCGCCCGCACCGCGTCCGAGTGGACACCACGGTGCATGACGGCCGGATCGTGCAGAGGATCACCGGATGAGCGCGCAACGACCGGACAGCTGGGATGCTCGTGATCGACTCAACGAGATCGTCGGTCAGCGGCGGTGTCCCGTCAGCCGTGGCGCGTTCCTCGGTTTCTGCGGCCTCTGCAACGAAGCTCCCGAGGCGCACCTGACCAACGCCGAGTGGGGATACGCGATCGCGCAACTCACAGACCCCGAGCGGCCGCCCCGCGACGAGGTGCGAATCCAGTTGCCCCGCGAGGCGTGGGAGAGTGTGCTCGCATCAATGACATGGCCGCTGCCGAATGTCGATGCGCCCGGCGAGGTTGCGTACGTCCAGCACAGCGAGCATTGCTTCCTAGCTCAAGACGCGATCCGTGCTGGGCTGCGAGGTGGAGCATGAGCCGCGTCACCGTCGGCCGCGAGGTCAGGCACGAGTTTGGGTGGCTCTGGGCGCGCACCAAACGCCTCGCCGACCTGCTGCTGCTCCCCAACGTTCTCCGCGGCGCCCAGGACATCGTCGACGGGATGGACCGCTGGTGCGACGCCAACGGGATCCCGCGCGACCAGGTGCGCCTCGGCGACGCGAAGTTCATCAAGGGCGTCACCTACGTGGAGTACCCATTGGAGCGGCAGTGAGCATTGACACGACCCCGCTCGGCGAGCTGACCGCCCGCGTGATGGACCAGATCGACAGCTTCGGCGAGGAGTACACCGTCCGGACCGCGGCCGTAGTCGTTGAGATCGACTCGCCAGTCCACGGGCGCCTGTTCGCGCTGTGTACCGACGACCGCCCGTGGGTGCTCTCCGCGCTGCTCGGCGAGGCGATGGACTCCGTGGATGCCGCTCGAGCGGTCCTTCGCCAGCAACCCGCCAGCGAGGACGAAGACTGAGCATGCCGGTCTACACGTTCCGGTGCGACGCTGGCCACGAGACCGACATTCGCCGCGACCCTGACGACGCCACTCGTGACGCGACATGCGACACGTGCGGCAAGCCCGCTCAGCGGCTGTACCGGCTGCGTGGCATCGGGTTCAAAGGCCGGGGCTTCTACACGACCGACTATCCCCGCGGCCGGCGGCTAGCCGACTGACACTTCACCGGGCTGCGCGATCGCGCCCGCACAAGGAGGCAACCCATGGCAACAGGCCTGCTCCGCCGCCTGCGCGAAGCCGTATCCGCCAGCGCCGAACCGCAGCTCCAGCGCGGCGGTGACGACACCGAGATCGAAGAGAGCGTCAGCGCCGCCAGCCGCAAGTCCGCCGAAGAGAACGACGACACGATGGCAGGCGGCAAGTACCCGATCCGCGACCAGGCCGAGGCCGATAAGGCGTGGAAGCTGCGGAACAACGGGACCGCCGACGAGGCGTCCGTCGTCGCTCACATCCGCAAGCAGGTCAAAAAGCACGGCCTCACGATGCCCAGCGCCAGCACCCGCGAAAGCGCCGCCCCTGACGCGATCGCGCTCGGCCGGATCCTGCTGCGCGAAGCGAAGGTCACCAAGACCGGCGGCACCTACGAGGCAACCGTCGTGCGCGAGGGACCCGGCAACCCCTCGGACAGCAACTACTACACCAAGCAGGCCCTCCAGGCCGCCGTCAAGGGCGGCCTGTTCGAAGGCCTCCAGGCGTACGCGAACCACCCCACCGCCAGCGAAGAGCGCGATCGCCCCGAACGAGATGTGCGTCAGCTCGTCGGCCACTTCCGCGAGGCACGGTTCATCGACGGGAACCCCGCCGAGGTTCGTGCCAAGTTCGTGCCCGTCAACGGGCCCGGCTACGAGTGGGTCAGATCGCTCATCGAGTCAGCGCTCGGATCGGTTCCCGGGCGCCCGCTGATCGGGATCAGCATCGACGGGTACGGCCACGCACCCGACCAGAAAAACGTCAACGGGCGGACCTACAACATGGTCCGCGAAGTCACGCACCTCGGCTCGGCGGACATCGTCACCCGAGCCGGCGCAGGCGGTCAGTTCCACCGCCATCTGCAGGAAGCGTGGCGCGACACCGGCACTGCCGACCGGCGGCCGGAGACCTCCAAGGAGGCTCACATGAAACCTGCTCAGCTGCAGGAGAAGGTCAAGGCCGCCCTCGGCAAGCTCACCGAGGCCGCGGGTCTGAAGGACGAGGACGAGAAGGCCGGCACGCTCATCGACGAAGGCATGACCGTCCTGCGCGAATGCGCCGACGTTACGCTCGAGGTCCCCGCCCCGGAGGTCAAGATCCAGGAGAAGATCGTCGAGAAGATCGTCGCCGCGGGCGACGGTAAGGCCGACGAGCTCGCCGCAGAACTGGCCACCACCCAGACCAAGCTCCAGGAGACCGTCCGGGAGCGTGACGAGCACAAGACCGCTCGCACCGAGGCTGAGAACAAGCTCGCGGCCAACGACGCCGCGAAGCTCGCCAGCAAGGTCCTGCGTGAGGCGAAGGTGCCCGAGAAGAGCGCCATCGCGTGGTTCGATGACGTGGTCGCCGTCGGCGACGAGGGCTCGATGAAGAGCCTCGTGCAGCGCCGGATGGACGAGCGCGAGTCGATCTTCGCGGAGTTCCGCGAGTCCTACGGCGTCGAGGGTGCCGGCCCGCGCCTGCCGGAAGCCCCGGCTCCCGCGGCCACCGGCGGCCTGCTCGGCGCCATGGGCATCGACCGAGACGAGCTCGCCGCCTAGGGCGCGCGAAGCCACGCAAGGAGACCACTGACTCATGTCAAGCGCTCAGAACAACGTTGACGGCCTGAACCGCAACCAGTCGCGCGTCCAGCTGCCCGTCACGACCAACCTCACGGTCAACGCCGGCGACCTTCTCTACTGGGACGGCACGAACTTCACGTGCACCCCGATCACGGCAGCGTCGCAGGTGTCCACGACCAACTTCCTGGGGATGGCGCTGCAGTCCAACGCCAACCTGATCTACCCCGGGGATGCCGACCAGGTCGGCGTGCTCGTGCTCGTCCGCGGGACGGTGTGGATGAACACCACCAGCGGCGACACCTACGGCTGGTTCACCCCGGTCACCGGCACCGCCGATGCCCAGACGATCACCAGCCAGGGAACGAGCAACCACGTCGTCGGCTACACGCTGCCGCCCGTCGCGACCACGCCCCGGCCCAACCAGGCCACCCCGGCGCCGGAAACGATCGCCGGCGGCGCCGGCGTCCGCGTCCAGGTCGCGCTCGCGCCCACCAACGTCTACGCCGCCGCCGTCTAGGCGCGGATCACGAGAGGAACAGAGACCATCATGGATCTCTCCACCCTGACCCCGCAGCAGACCGCGGCCGCGCAGAACATGACGCCCGATGCGTTCCTGCGCACCATGGGCTCCTTCGGACGCCGGCTGTCGGAAGGCACCAGCGATCTGGAGAAGCGTCAGCGCAACCAGCTCGAGCGGTCAACCACGCGTGTCCTGAAGGAGGTCGCCGCCGGAAGCCGGTTCCCTGCCGAGGACATCAAGGCGATCTGGGACTACCAGGAGAAGTTCGGGGACCTGTCGATCAAGAAGCTGTCGGAGTCCGTCGCTGAGACGCAGCTCCCGCAGCTGCTCCGGTTCGGCGTGCAGAACTTCCTGTTCGACGGGTACGCCACCGTCCCGGTCATCTACCCCGACCTGGTGCGAGTCGTCGCATCCGGCGGGGCGGAGGAGCTCTACGCGCCGCTGTACGGCGTCGAGCTGCCCAAGACGATCGCGCCCGGGCAGGAGTACGGCGACAGCCGGCTGCAGGGCCTCGACGTGCACGTCCCGAACAGCAAGAAGGGACGCATGCTCTCCGTGGAGTGGGAGCTCGTCGACGACGACCGCACCGGCCAGGTCGTCACTCGCGCCGGTCAGCTCGGCGAGCGCATGCGCTACGTCGAGGAGCAGGACGTCATCAACGCGATCATCACCCCCGTCAACGGTGGGTACACCACCGCGATCGGGAACGTCCTCTCGGGCGGCGCGCTGCTCTCAGGCTCCGGCCTGATGGGCGCCGACATCGCCCTGGAAGAGATGGTCGACCCGCTGGGCAACAAGATGCTCGTCATGCCGGACACGCTGCTCGTCAGCCCGGCGGACAAGTTCAACGCCGCGCAGCTGCTGCAGTCAGCATTGCAGCCGTCAGTGCCGGGCGCCGCGGGTCAGACCGCGTCAACGGCCGGGTCGGGCACCACGGGTTGGACGATGACGATCAACCCGCTGCAGGGCCTGTACAACCTGAAGGTGTCGCGGTTCATGCCGACCGTCGGCACTGACAGCACGCACGGCGCATGGTTCCTGATGGAGGCGAAGAAGTCGATCGTCTTCCAGGACCGCACCGCGCTGCGCGTCGTGCAGGAGGCCACCAACGCGGGTGCGTCATTCGAGCGCGACATCATCCGCTACCGCGCCGACCGTCGCTACGCCGCGGCCTGCATCGAGCCCCGGTACATCTACCGCGGCAACTAGCCAGACGCTGCGCTCCTGCCGCGGGCGCCGGCCGGAAGGTCGGTTGACCCGCGGCAGCCCGCGTGGCTGAAAGGAGGCCACCGGTGGCTGACGAGTTTCAGATCAACCAGGCCTTCCGGCAGCTCGGGACGCTCTTCGCGGCCGAGCACGCCGAGCAGGACGACGAGGGCGCCAACCAGGTGCACGCCCTGATCAAGCTGCTGCGCAAGTTCAAGCAGCACGAGCAGGAAGAGCACGCCAGCCTGCTCGCGCGTCCCGCATTTCGCGAGGCGGCCTATCAGCTTGGTGACGGCCGGTCGGTCTACTACGACGACGGCCGCGAGAGCATGCGCGACGCCGCGGATCTCTACGCGGTGCTGCCCGAGCTGACATCGGGCGGGAGTCCGAACCTGGAGAACCTCCAGGCGCGGCATCTACTGGACCGGCTTCAGACCGGCATGGGGCTCGCCGAGACGCACATCGGCACGTTGCGCGGGCTGCTCACCAAGCACAAGCCCGCGATCGACGCGCTACGCAAATCGCCCGACCGTGACGGCCAGGACCCCCTGAACGTCGCCAGCGCCGGCTCGGACAGCCGAATCATCACCCCGACCGCAGGAGCGTGACATGCACGTAGAACCGATCGACGACGAGCTCGAGGAAGACACGCCGCCGTACCGGCCCGACCCCGACCCGCTGTCGGTGGGTGTCGGCGGGAAAGGCTACGTCCACCGCTACGTGATGGACGAATGCGTCGAACGGTTCGAGGGGCGTATCGCCAGGTTCCCGGAGACGTTTGACCGGTTCTACTTCGCCGCCGACGGCGGGGCGGTCCTCGTCGACATTCTCCAGGACGGCACGCCCGAGCAACTCCAGGAAGAGCGGCTACGCAAGCGGGTCGCGTTCAAGACGGAGTGGTGCGCCGAGAACGACCGGCGCTATCTCGCGATCGGTGAGATGGAGATCGAGCCGTCGAAGATCCGTGCGCTGCTCGCCGACGGCATGAGCGAGCCTGCGGTGTCCAAGCCGGCGCGATCCAAGCCGGCAGCCAAGCGCGGCGCGATCCAGCGTCCCAAGGCCGCGGCATAGCCCAGACAAGGCGTTGAGCGGCTGAGCGATCTCGCCGCTTCTGAGAGGACCCCAGGATGGGCTACGTCCAATACATCGGCGCGCAGAACCCGCACTCCGAGGAAGTCAACATCGCGGGCTATCAGAACTTCATGCTCGACGTCACGCCGAGCGAGGTGCTCCAGCTCCCCGACGCGGTCTGCAGCTATCTCGTCGGGGTCGAGGCGAACTGGTGGGTCGTCGCGAACGGCTGGTCCCCGCCACCGTCCGGCCCGTCGACCGGCTCGATCGTCACGGAGTCGTCGGCGTACACGATCCCGACACCACCGAACCAGGTGGTGCTCGCCAACACTTCCTCGGCGAGCTTCGCGGTCACGCTCCCGGATGCGACGCTGAACGCTGGCCAGTCGATCACCGTCAAGAACATCGGGACCGGCACCGCGACCGTCACGGCCGAGGGCGCCCAGACAATCGACGGGAACGCCACGGTGGCGCTCTCCGCGGCGCAGGCGGTCGAGCTCATCTCCGACGGGACGAGTAACTGGCGGATTCTCGGTGCCCCGTCCTCCGGGGGAAGCGGGGCGTCACTAGTTCCGACTGCGGTCAAGACCGCGAACTACTCCGCCGCGGTCAGCGACGCTGTCCCGGCGGACATTAGCGGCGGTAGTTGGACGCTGACGATGCCGACTGCTCCGGCCGATAAGACGCTGGTTGCCGCCAAGGTGATCGCGATCGCGCCCGGCAACGCGCTGACCGTCGCTGCTGGCGGCTCGGCCGTGTTCGACGCTCCCGGAGGATCGGCGACGGCGACCCTGGTGGAGTTGAGCCAGGCGAAGGTCTGGCAGTACGACGCCGCCCTCGCGGTCTGGTTCCCGTTCACGGGCGATCGCTCTCTGGCCCAAGCCGACGCTCGTGCCGGCCGCGGGCTTTCGGTGCTCACGCCGATCTGGTTGACACCGGTGCAGTGGTGTCTGATGAACACCGATAACGGCAACTACCAGCTTGGAAGCAGCTACGTGTTTGCTCCCGGAGGCTCGACGCCGATCGGTGACACGATTACTGCGGGCTCCAACGGCACTCTGGCGATTGACGGGTCCGGCGGCTCGATCAATGGCGGCGCGGTCCCGGCCGTGGCTGTTGGTGATCGTGTGGTCGTGTCTGACTCTTACGCACACGGGACCGGCAGCACGCCGCATCCCGAGGGCGTATATGTCGTCACCTCGGTGGGCAGCGGCGGCTCGAAATGGGTTCTCACCCGCGCGACCGACTGCAACACACTCGCCACGCTGTTTCGTCACTGGGCCGTGCCGGTTGTCAACGGCGCCGTGTTCGGCGGTGGCTGGGTCGGTGTTGGCTACCTGTCGGGCGCCAACGGTCAGAACCAAACCTACGTGTCGGGCACCACGTTTCTTCGTCTGTCGGTCTGCGCAATGGGCGGACTGGCCTGGGGCGCAGGATCGACGGCAATGAACGGCTCGGCCGCTGCTCTCGGTGGTCAGTCGACAGCGTCAGGGACGAACTCGGTCGCGAGCGGCAACACTGCCGTTGCGAGCGGGGTGACGGCGCACGCGCTGGGACCGTACTCCACCGCGTCCGGTCAGCAGTCCGTCGCGCTCGGCTTTGACTCCATCGCCGCGGCGCTGAACACCACGTCGATCGGCGCCGCGGCAGGACCGTTCGTCAACGGTTCGACCGCGTTTGCGAGCGGATCGATCAGCGCCGCTGGGGACGCTCAGCATGAGATCAGCTGTCTGTACGGTCAGACGACCACCGCAACGCCGCTGAGCTTGCTGTCCAATCTCAGCCAGGGATTGAAGTTCTACAACTCGAGCCTCTCTCCGAGCTACACCCGGACGATGCTGGTCACGATCACCATCGTCGGCCGGCGGACCGACACGCCCGGCACCGACTCCGCATGGACCGTCCAGGGTGTGCTGCGCGGCAACGGCTCCAACGCCTACACCTGGGTTGGCGGGACGACGCCCACGCCAACTCTGGTAGCCCAGGATGCTGGCGCATCGGCCTGGGCGGTCGCGCTATCGCTCTCCACTAACCAGTTGCTCGTGACGGTCACGGGTGCGGCCAGCGAGACTATCAAGTGGAACGCGGTCGTTCAGATCGACCAGGTTACGGGTTGATACGCCGCCTCGTCATCGGGCTGGTCCTCGTGGTCGCATCGCTAGGCGCCGATGCCGCGCCGGCGCTAGCGACAGGCTCCGAAACGCCATGCGTCTACACCGGTGGCCACATCAGCCTCCTCGACACCTTTGACTTGCTCACCGGGCGCGACTATCGCTGCGTGGAGATTTTCGCCGACGCCGCACCGGACTGGCAGCAGTGGGCCGCGCCTGGTGCCGTCCTGTCTCAGGACAGCACGTATCGCGACTTTCAGTGGGGCGACTGGGCAGAGCAGACAGCCAGCGCCAGGCAGCTCATCATCACGCTCAACCTGTACCCCTCCAGCGAGAATTCCGACCCTAACGTTCTCGCGGAGGGCGCAGCGGGCAACTTTGAGTCCTACGCCACCACATTCGCGCAGAACCTCGTCAACGCTGGACTGGGCAACAGCATCATCCGCTTGGCCCATGAGGCGAACGGCGACTGGTATGCCGACAGCATCCCCAACACGCCTTCTGGCGACGCCAACTGGGTCCAATTCTGGCGCAACACCGTGATCGCGATGCGCGCCGTTCCCGGCGCGCATTTCAAGTTCGACTGGACCGTCAACCCCGGCTATCGCAACATCCCGCTCAGCAACTGGTACCCCGGCGACGACGTGGTGGACATCATCGGCGTGGACGCCTACGATGCCGGCGTACCCGCCAGCGTGCCGTTCTCCGGCCGCTGGAACTACCTGTACAACGAGCCCGACGGCATCGGCGCGGTGGCGACGTTCGCCCAGCAGCATGGCAAGCCGATAAGCATCCCGGAGTGGGGGCTCGGCCCCGCCGCGCAACCCGGCGATGGTCAGGGCGGCGACGACCCGGCGTACATCAATGGAATCGCCAGCGTGATGCGAAACGATAACGTCGCCTACGAGTCCTATTTCTTCGGCGAACTTGAGCAGCTCCAGCTGGAGAACAGCCCGCTGAGCTTGGCGGCGTACATCTACCACTTTGGTCCTCACGGCGACGCCGTAGGCCTCCCGACCAGTAGTCCTGCGCCGCAGGTCACGATCACCGGCGGCCCAGCGGATGCGAGCACGATCACGGCAGGGCCGGTGACGTTCACGTTCTCTGACTCCAACCCAGCGGACACGCCGGTCTGTTCAACGGACGGCCAGCCGTGGCGAGCATGTTCCACCGCGAGCAGCGACACGATCACGGTCGCCGCGGGCTGGCACTACTGGCGCGTCCAGGTCGGCGACCAGAACGAGCAGATGTCCCTACACGGCCGCACATTCACCGCGAACTGAAGCCCCGAGATGCGGGATTTCCGGGGCGTAGCTCGAGCGCCAACCAACAGCACCCGTAGTCCGGAAGGAGCGCCATGAGCCCCGTCACCCCGGGCCAGCCCGACAGCCCCGGGTCGGACCCCGGCCCGTACCCCGGGTTTCGCGACACCGTCCGCACGCTCATCCGTGACGGGATGCCCTCGTACGCCACGGTCCCGTTCGGGCTCGTCCGCCAGGAGCAGCTCACCGACCAGATCGCCGCCCAGGCAACGCCGACGCAGACCGAGTTCTACGTTCGGTTCGAGTCGGTGCCGCTCGGCAAGAACGTCACCGTCCAAGCCGTTCCCGGCACCATCGCCGCATATCGCGACGGCGGCACCGTCCCGGACACGATCACCAACGGGCGCGTCACGGGCGACATCGATCCGAACGGCAACTTCACGCTGAGCACCGCGCCCGTCTCATCGCTGCTGGTGACCTACGGCTGGCAGATCTTCGCCGACGGCGACATCGACCAGATGCTCGACGAGGCTCGATCGTGGCTGTTCGATTGGGCGACGCTCGACGTGGTGCCCGACGGGATGAACCCGGCGCTGACGAAGTACGCCGCTCACCTCGCGGCCGCGTCGATCGCCAGAGCGATGCGCCTCCCGGACGTCACCGCCGGCGAAGCCCGAGAGACACTCTCTGCCGTCGCGAAGGGGTACGAGCAGGACGCCAAGGACTTCCTCGCCGGCGCGCAACAGTCCCGAAAGGACTACTGGTCAAGCGCCGACCAGCCACTCCAGCCCCAGGCGTCCGTCACCCCCCTCTCGTACCCTGCCTATCAGCCCTACCGATGAGCGACGCGACCCCCGCACAGACCCCGGACGAGCGGCTCGCTGCTGCCAGCGAAGAGTTCGACGCGGTCAACCGCGCACTCCCCAATGGCATGCAGCCGTTCCAGATGCCGCCATGGACCGATCTCACCGCCGCGGTCAACGGTGCGATGGCGCTGCTCGTCGAGAAGGGCATCGCGACCGAGGATGAGTGCCTCGACGCCAAGAAGGTCGCGCTGGCCGAACTCGTCGAGAACATGACCGGGCAGGCCCGCGAGATCAAGAAGCAGTTCACCGGCCTGGTCATCGCCGGGCCCGGCCAGCAGGTCTGACGTAACCCTCGACACGGGGAGGTCCCCTGTGCGTCTCATCGTCGGCTGCCCCGTCGCGTATCGCGCGTGGTCGATCCCGCACTGGATGGCATGTCTCGCGGCGCAGTCGCGCCGGCCGGACGGGTTCGCGTTCGTCCACTCCGGCCAGGTGCACGACGAGACGTGGATGGCACTCCAGCGCCATGCTGCACGCAACCACTTCGACATCCTGATCCATCACGATCCCGCGCCGGCGCACCCCCGGCACGACCACGCCCGATTCGACACGCTCGGCCGGCTGCGGAACGACATGCTCGCGATCGCGCGCCACCAGTGCAGCGCGGACCTGGTGCTGTCGCTCGATACCGACGTGATGCTCGAGAACCCCGACACGATCGCGCGGCTCGAGCAGATGATCGCCGATGACGACTGCGACATCGCCGCGCCCGTCACGTGGATGCACCCGCAGGGCGAAGGCTCCTACGCCTACAACGCCGGCTGGTGGCAGCAGAGCGCCGCGAGCGACCCGCACAAGCGCGCGTGGACACGTCTCCCTCCGGATCGGATTCAGTGGGGCAGCACCTATCGGATCGACATCCCGATGGCGGCGTGGCTCGGGAACCAGCGCGCGCTCGGCTGCCGGTATCAGCCCCACGAGTCCGGCGAGGACCTCGGCTACGCCCAGTCGCTCGAACGCGACGGCCTCACGTGCTTATGGGACACGTCGCTGAAGGCTCGTCACATCTGGTCCGAGCAGGACTGGCGGCTCGAGCAGCAGGCGGCCGCGGCGTGATCACTCGTCGCTGCGCCCCGAGCGCCGACGGCCGCGTGGACGCTGTCATCGTCGACTACGCGACGCCCGAGCTCGCCGTGCGGTGCTGGCGTTCGCTGATCGAGTGCCCGCTGTTCGCCAGCGTCACCGTCGTTGATGCGAAGGCGGCTGGCTGGTCCTACGCCCAGTCGGTCAACACGACACTCAATGACGGCCGGGCGGAGTTCGTGCTCGCGCTCAACGCCGACACTCGGATGCTTGAGCCGCCGGCCGCGGTGCTTGACCTGTTCGATTCCGACCCGACGATCGCCGTCGTCGGCCCGCGGCAGGTCACCAGCGACGAGCGCATCGTCCACGGTGGGATCTTCGGTACCAACCAGGCCCCCGAGTTCCGATGCTGGCAAGCGCCGCTGCTGCTGCACCTCGACGAGACTGCCGACACCCGCGACGCAGTAACCGTCTCCGGCAGCGTCTACTTCGCCCGCCGCAGCGTATGGGACGAGCTCGGTGGCTTCCTCGACACGCCTCACTTCTACGAGGAGACCTGGCTCAGTTACTTGGCCCGGCACCGCGGCCACCGCGTGGTCTACACGGGCAGCACGACGTGGATCCACGAGTTCAACCAGTCGCCGACCACCGAAGGATGGCGCGCCCGGGTCGCTGCGCAGTCCCGTGAGATCTTCCGTGCCGCCTGCAATCGAGAGGGGACAGCGTGCGACTAGCGTGCATCATGCCCGTCGGACCCGGCGAGGCCGACCGTCACCTCCAGCGCGCCCTGCAGTCCGCGCGCGGATGGGCTGACACCGTGATCGTCTACGGCGACGCGCCCGACGATGCCACCCGCCGGCTGATCATGCGCTACGCGCACCTCGCGAGGATCGGCGACCAGAACCTGTATGAGACCGGCGAGCATCTCGTCCGCAACGAGCTGCTCGAGATGGCCGATGGCGTCCTCCAGGACGGCGACCTCGTGTGCGCGCTGGATGCCGACGAGGAGTTCGCCGCGCCGGCCGAGCGCGTCCGCGAGATCCTCACCGCGCTCGAGGACGACCCCCGCGGCTCATTCAACGTCCACTTCCTGCATCTCTGGAACCCCGACGGGAGCATGCACCGCGTCGACGGGCTCTGGCAGCCATCCGTTGGCCCCCGCATCTACCGCCACTACCAGGGGATCCGCCTCCAGCCGCTGTACGAGAGCGCGTGGGTGTGCCCCCCGCTGCCGCCGCGCCTGCTGTACGAGCGGACCGCGCCGGTGCTGGAGATCCTGCACTGGTCCTACGCCCGCCCCCAGGACCGCGCGCCCAAGCACGAGCGCTACAGCCGCCTTCCCGGCCACCATCCGGCACACATCGACAGCATCCTGACCGAGCCGACCCTGGCGCCCGTGCCCGGGCGGCTGCTGTGACATCCGGAGACGTGTGCAACACGGCAGAGGCGCTGGTGGTCATCGTCAGCTTTAGCGGGGCGACATTGGCCCAACAGGCCGCCGAAGCGGCGCGGGACCAGAGCATCGGGACGCGAGTCATCGTGGTGGATAACGGCGACAACTTTCCGGATACGGCCGGCGTGCTCGTGGTGCGACCCGGACGCAATCTCCTGTGGACACCCGCGATCAATCTCGCGGTCGCTGAACACCACCGCGGAGAGCGCATGCTGGTGTGGTCAAATGACGACGTCATTCCCGCCACCGACACCGTGCGCCGCCTAGCCGAGATCCTCCACGACCCCCGCGTGGGGCTGGTAGGCCCCGTCGGCCCGCATCTCGGCGGACCGGCATGGCTTGAGGACAGCGCCCACGTTTCGGGGGGGCCAACAGACCGGGAGCGCGACTCAGAGAGGATCGCCGATCGCACGCCGCGTGACGTGGCATTCGTGCAGGGCGCGTTCTCCGCGACCCGCGCGGACGTATGGCAGACAGTCGGGCCGCTGGCGTGCGACATGCCGTTGGGAGCCGACGATCACGACTATTGCCTGCGCGTGCGCCGGGCGGGCTACAGGATTGCGCTGGCCCGTAACGCGTATGTATGGCACCACGGACACCGCAGTCGCGATAGTCATGCTTGGAAGGAGTCCGGCGCAAAGAGTTGGGCGGTGTTCAACGACCGATGGGGGGGCGTGATGACCGCCGGCGAGGCCGAGGCTCATTGGGGCGACCTGAGATGGCCACGATAAACCCCCAAACCATCGAAAGGAAGCCAATCTCATGGGCTGTAGCAACTATGCGGAAGTGCTGACCGCCAGCACACTGGACAACAATGCACAAGGCACGACTGCGTGGACGGCTCTCAGCGGCCCGAGCGTAACGGTCAATGTTCCAGCCAGCGGCCTTGTGCGGCTGAGTTTTTACTTCGAGACCGAAGCCGGCGCGGGCGTAGACGCAGCGAGCGCGGAAGTCTTCGAGGCGACGGACTTCCCCGATGGGTGGGGAAACACGGTGACGACCGTCGATGGCGACTCTGGCTCAGCTTTCGGCGGGTCGTTCGAGTACTACCCCACGCCGGGCGAACGCACGTATGAGCTGGAGTATCAAGAGAGCGGGACCAACACATCCTCCGTGGAGTTCTACAACCGGAGGCTGTGGGTAGAGGTAGTGGCCCCTCCCGGCGCGTGATGCTCCTCCTCGTCGTCGGCACGATCAACAAGTATCCGCCGCCCGCCGCCGGCTGGGAGGTCGTGCACTGCGACGCCAGCGCCCGCGGAATCTGGGACCCCGATCAAGGCCAGTGCATTCCCATTGACCGGGTGTGTGACATGCGCAACCTCCCGTTCGAGGATGGCAGTGTCGATCGGATCCAGTCCTGGCATGCGCTGGAGCACGTCAACGAACAGGGCGGCCGCGACGCCATCCGCGAGTTCGCTCGCGTTCTCGCCCCCGCCGGCGTGATCGACCTGCGCGTCCCCGACCTCGAGTACGCGCGCCGCGCCGAGAACGTCGAATCGGTGCTGCACCTCATCTACGGCGACCAGACCGCGATGGTCGACGCCGAGCTGAACGTCCACAAATGGGGGTACACCCTCCCGTCACTACGCCGGCTGCTGGCCGATTACGGCTTCCACGCCAAGCAGCGCCCGGCGGAATATCCCGACGAGATCCACATTCTCGCCAGCCGCGCCTGATGCCCCAGCTCACCGAGAAATGCGACCTGTGGCGAATGGTCGGTGCTTACGACGGCGGGAAGTCCATTCAGGCCGTCTACACGCGCGTCCCGTGTCTCCGCGTCCCGATCTCCAGCTTTGACAAGGTCGCCGGCGCCCTCCTAGCGTCGACACGATCGACGAGTCCGAGCGAGAACTTCCGCTCCGAGGCGCGCCAGTCGACCGACATCTTCCTCGTCCCCGCGTTCGTGCAGGTGATCGCCGACGACGAGCTGCGCCGCGGCCGCCGCGTCGACATCAACGGCAACGCCGTCCAATACCGCTACAAGGTCGGCGGCATCCAAGACTACGACGGCCTGGGCTACCAGAACGTGATCGCCGTGTTCTGCCAGAGCCTGCAATAGCCGATGGCGACCTTCGAGCTCATCGACATCGACACGCACCTGATCGGCTACACCGCCGCCAAGACGCGCATCCACTGGATGGAGCACGCGCTCGACGACATGCACGGCGTGCTGGAAGGGATCGTCGGAGACGTTCACCGCCAGACCCTCGAGCAGTTCGTGTCCGAAGGCGCCGCGCTCGGTGATCCCTGGGAGCCGCTGGACCCGTCAACGGTGCAGGACAAGACGCTCGCCGGCGCCGCGTTCCCTGACTGGCCGCTGGTGGACACCGGGGAGATGATGGACTCGGCCACCACCAGCGACGGGCCCTACAGCGTCGGGGACACCCTCGAGCATGAGGCATGGCTGAGTCTGGACATGGACCGCGACGGATGGAACATCCCCGCGCTTCAACAGCTCGGGGTGCCGTGGCGCATCGTCAACCGCCGCGCGTACACCACCCATTCGGGGGAGCGCGTCGCCGCGACATCGTACTGGTGGCATCTACCCGCCCGCCCGTTCTGGAAGGCCACCGACGAGCTCGCCGACGAGGGCGCCAACCGGATCGTCGCCTGGGTCTACAACCCGCTCGCCTGAGCAGGAGGCCGCCGCATGGAAGCGTTCCTTGACGCGCTGCTCGCGTTCCTGCTGGCCAACGTGAACGCGACGCCGACGATCTCATGGATCCTCGGAGATCCCGGGATGTCAAGCCCCACCGCATTGCCCTTCGGCTACGTCGTGCCGCTGTTTGACACCGTCAAGCCTCTGTCGGGGATCGACATGGACACGTACGCCATCCCGATCCTCGTCGTCGACGATCTGCACAACTACGGCGACCCCGTCGAGAACGTCCACGCACTGGGGACACTCGAGCAGCCCGGGTATCGCAAGCTGCTGGAGTACGGCCAGGCCGTCCGGACAGCGTTGCGCGCCGGCGGCGCCGCGATCACCGTCGACGGCATCGCGGCGACATCCGCGGTGCCAGCCATCAGCTACGTGTGGGCGACGATCGACAGCACCCCGTACCGAGGGGTGCGTATCGCCCTTCAGGTCCAGCAGCGCCGCGCACGCTGACCGCCGACCCAATTCTCAAGGAGACGACATGCCCAAGCAGTGGCGCTACGAGCCGCGGGATAACCGCACGCCCCTGAACGACCCCGTGATCGGCCACCTCGAATACGGCCGTGTCTACGACAACCCCGAGTGCGCGAACCGCCCCGACTTCGTCGAGGTCAAGCCCAAGGCCAAGGCGCAGTCACGCCCCAAGGCCGCCAAGACCGCCAAGATCGCGGCCACCACTTCCGTCGCGCCACCCTCAGTCGCCGCCGCGCCAACCGGCACCGCAGGTGACACCAAGACCGTCAAGCCGCCCGCTGAGCCGGCGGACGCCGGGCAGCCGAAGAAGACGACGACTAGCTGACGTGCGCCCAAGTCTGCCGTGAGACGACGTAGCGCACAGCGGTCGCGGTAACGCCGTAATCCCTGGCGAGCACGACGAATCCTTCGCCTGCCGCATGCCGCTCCCGGATGGCTCGCGCCATGTCCGGGTTGAGCTTGGCTGAGCCGTTGTCTTCTCCGGCCCGGGACCTGAAGGCTGGACGGCATTCCGGGTGATCCCGGAAGAACTGAGCGACCGCACCGCCGTACAGATGCGCTGGCCCCGGGTTCACGCACGCCGGGTTGCCGCAGATGTGCGATACCCGATGACCGGCCGCGAGCGGTCCGTGCTCAAGCTCCCAGGCGTAGCGATGGGAAAGGACTAGGCGCTCGGTCGTCGGGTCCCAGTAGCGGCCATAGCCGATACCCGGGTCCATCGATGGCCAGAGCCAGCAGCCCTCGGGATCTGACCGATCCACGAAGCTCCAGAAGCGCTCTGCCGGGCTCATCCCGGCGAACCGCCGCCGAGTCCAGTGAGCGTCACCCCGCGCCCGATGTGGGTCCTTGTGCCGCCCCTTCGCCATGGCGTCGGCCACGTTGTCCCCCTGCGTCCCGAGGAAGAGGTGGGCGGGGTTGACGCAGGCTGGCGTATCGCACTCGTGGCAGATGACCTTGCCGCCCGGAATCGGTCCGTTGGCCATCTCCCAACTGACTCGGTGCGCCCTCTTCCACTTCTTTGCAGTGCCGTCCCAGGCGAGCCCGTAGCCCTGCCGGTTGCGCGCTCCCGTCCATAGCCAACAGGAGTGAGGCTCGCCGGTGGCGACCTTCGACCAAAACCGATCAGCTGGCATCTACACATTGTAGCCCTGAAAGCCAGCAGGATGTAGCCATATGCCTACGCAAAGTTTGCAGGTCATCGGATTCTCCAAGGAAGTCACGCCCGGCACGTTCGTCGCGCCGACGAAGTTCGTGCCCGGCACCGCGCAGATCAACCCGACGAACACCGTCACCGCCCCCTCCCAGTCGCGAGGCACGCGTTCGCAGGTCCTCGACGTTGTCACCGCGCACGCCGTCGCCGCGCAGATCAGCTGCGAGCTGATCCCCGAGGTCATCAGCCAGCTCATCGCCGGCTGGTTCGGCACCGGCTCTGACCAAGTCACCGGCTCCTCCGGCGCCGGCTACACGCACGCGCTGACGCCGCAGCCGTCATGCCCATCGTTCTCGGTCGAGCTCGACTCCGACATCTACACTCAGATCCTCGCCCGCAAGGCCGTCGGAAACATCATCGATCAGATGACGATGACCTACCAGGCGCAGCAGCTCGTCACCGCGCAGTTCACCACCGTCGGGATCCGCGAGCTCACTGCCGCGACCCCGGGCCTGCCGTCCAACCCCACGCCCGCGATCGCCACGCTGCAGCCGATGGACTTCAGTCTGCTCGGCGCGACGCTGAACGGTGGCGCGACCACCCAGCTGATCTCAGCGACGCTGACCGCGGCCAACCAGACCCAGCCGGTGCCGTCCAGCAACGGGCAGTTGTATGTCACCCGGTTGCAGCCGACGCAGCGCAAGGTGACGTTCTCCACGACCCTGGACTTCCTCGATTCCAGCGTGTACGCCTACTTCGCGACCGCGGCCGCCACCCCGGCGTACTCCAGCACGCTCGCTCCGTTCGTGTTGACGCTCACCAGCGCGGGGAACATCACCGGCGCCACGAACCCGTGGGTCGTCCAGTTCACGCTGCCGAACCTCCGCGCTCAGGACCAGTACGCCCTGAGCTCCGCGTCCGACGTGCTGCAGCAGCAGGTGTCGTGGTCGGTGACGCAGGGCTCGGCCGCTGACGAGATCAGCGCGTCGATCCGCAACAGCGAGTCCGCCGCGCTCGCATAGCGCCCCGGCGACTCCGCTTCCTGAACCCCTCGAGCAAGGAGAACCCTCGTCCATGCCATTGCGTAAAACTGACCTCACGTCCACCCGCCGGTTTGAGGACGGAAATGACTATCTCGTCCTGCGCGTCGGTGGGCTGAGCAAGGGGGAGGGCGACCGGGTGCGGGACCTGACCGCCGCCTACAAGGTCGACCCCGCGACGCTGGCCGGCACCAACGACGAGGCCGCGATGATCGAGCTCGCCAGCCGCACCGCGCAGGCGAACCGGCTGCTGTTCGAGCTGCTGTGCCAGGAATGGTCGCTGGAGGGCGCGCCCAACGGCGACGCGTACGCCGCGCTGGACGAGGAGTCCGGACGGTGGGTGGATGACTGCATCGAACAGGTGCTGCGTGAGCGGCGCGAGAGGGCAGTAAAAAACGGGCGATCCTCCGCGAAGCGCAGCGCGCGGGGCTCATCCTCGGCTCGGGCGGCTCGGTAAAGCTCGACGCGTACGTGGGGGAGGAGCGGGTGGTGTTGCTGCCCGCGCTCCGGGACCTGATGCTGTGCCGGCGGCTGGAGTGCTCGTGGGCGGCGTTGCAGGAGATGCCCGAGGAGTACCTCGAGGTGTGGCAGGCGGTGTTGGCGGGTGAGGATCAAGCGCACGCGCAGCGCGCAGCGCGTGCGTAGCGCAGAAGGGACGGGACGGCGGTGGCTAATCGAACCGAGACGCTGCTGTTCCTCATCGACGTCCAGGTCCGTGGCGCGAACGCGCTGCGTGCACTGGACTCAGATCTGGATGCAGCCGCCGCTAACCATGAGCGGCGGCTGCTTGCGCTTAACGATGTTGTCACCGGTAATGGCAACGGCGACGCGCTGCCGAACGGCAACGGCGCCAACGGGCGCACCATCATCGTGGACCGCGCCAACGGCAACGGCAACCGCAACAGCACGCCTGGGGCTAGCCGAGACGCGATCGTAGGTATCCGCGGACGCGAGAACCCGGGCTCGCGCAACAACCCGATCGTGTTCGCGCAGGAGTCCGGTGAGGCGTCCGGTCTGGGGTCGCTGGCCGCCGCCTCGGGGGACACCAGCCGCGGCGAACGCCCGGCTGTCCGTCCCGCGCCAGTCGCGGCGCCGGCTCAGTCGCCGGATGTGCAGAAGAGCTGGCTGTTGCAGGCGGCGGAGACGGTCGCGGCGACGCAACGCGCGTCGGAGCAGTCTCGGATGCTGGACGCGATCGGCGCCGCGTCGCAGCTGCGCAAGAACGTGGGGCCGTCATCCAATCCGCTGCTCGCCGGCGCTGAGCAGGTCGCGCAGGCCCAGGCAGAGACGAGCATGATCCAGGAGGCAGCACGTACGGTCAGCGCCGCGCGCCTGGTGAAAGGCGCGGGCGGTGGCTCGCCGGCCGCCACGCTTGCGGGCGCGGACGCGGTGCATCGCGCGAGCAGCCCGGACATGGGAACGCTCGCGAGTGTGCTGGCGGCGCGGGTAGCGAGCCAGCAGGGACCGCCGGTGATGCTCAACGCCGCGGCGGCCGCGAGCCGGCTCGGGGTCAGCCGCAGCCGCGTGTATGACCTCGCGGGAGCCGGCGCGCTCGCGGGCGCTCAGAAACAGGGCGGCGCGTGGCAGATCCCTGAGCAGGCCGTGCTCGACATGATGGGCGGCGGCGGCGGCGGTGGTGGGCTGCCGCCGGTCGCTACGGGCGGCGGTGGGGACCAGGGCGCCAGTCCGATCAACTGGCGCCGCGCGCTGATGGGCACCGGCATGCTCGGCCTCGCGGGCTTCGGCACGCTCGGATCGTTCGCCGGGCTCGGGCCGGAGCACCTCGCGATGACCGCGCTCGGGATCGCCGGCTCGGCCGGTGGCGCGCTCGGCGGCGCTGGGCTGCTCGGCTTGGGCGCGGCCGGCACGATGGCCGTCGGCGCCGGGTCGGACATGGGTGTCATGACGTCCGCGATCGCTGACACCAAGACGCTGTCGGCCGACTACACCAGCCTCGCCCAGGCCGTCGGCGTGTACGGCAAGAACTCGGCGCAGGCTCACCAGGCGCAAGCGCAGCTGAACTACGACATGAAGAACCTCGGGCCGGGCACCAAGTATGAGGCTCAGCTCGCGCAGCAGGCCAATGCGCTGAACACCCTGTGGGATCAGACGACCGGGCATGCGCGACTGCTGTCGGTGCAGATCCTGGACCAGGTGCTGTCGCTCGCCAGCCAGATGATGCCGATGGTGGTCAGCGCCGCGCAGCGCAACCTCGCGATCATCGACAACGACATCCGGCCCTTGTTCACGTGGCTGAAGGGCCCCGAGGGCATCCAGATCTGGTCAGACCTCGAGAACCAGTTCGCGACGAACCTCCCGACCGCGATTGGCGCGTTCAACCAGGGCGTCGAGCTGCTGCTACGCACCACCCAGATCGCGTCGCAATACACCGGTGGGTTCACGCAGCATCTCGACGACCTGTTCAAGCGGCTCAACAGCGAAAACAACGGCCAGCTCGACGCCGAGATCTCCAAGCTGATTGGCGACTTTGAGCTGTGGCGCCACTTCGTTGACGCGCTCATCATCGACATCGCGCGCTTGTTCTCCAATGACGTCGGGACCGGCGCGTCGATCATCTCGGAGCTGACGCAGATGCTCGACAAGCTCGGGCTGTGGGAGCAGTCCGTGCACGGCCGGCAGGACCTGATGACGATCTTCACCGTCCACAAGGCCGAGATCGACCAGCTCCTGCAGGTGCTGCCGCTGCTCGTCAACGCGTACATGCCGTTGTACATGACATTGGCGCCCGCGCTGACGACGGCGTTCACCACGGTCGCGAAGGCCATCATCGACGTGGTCAAGGCGATCGAGGAGATTCCCGGCGGGGCGCTCGCTCTCGGGTTCGGTCTGATCGCCACGAAGATCAGCTTCCTGGTGCCGTTGTGGACGCGGCTCGCGACAGCGATCGGGCTGACGAACAAGGCGCAGGCGACGAACATCGCGCTCACCGACGCTCAGGGCGGCGCCGTCGGGAAGCTGACGCTCACCGGCGATGCCGCCAAGGCGGCGTCGGGCTCGGGCGCGGGCGCTGTCGAAGGAGGCGCGGCGGGTGGCGCGCTCGGCGGCCTGCTGGGACGCATCGGCGCGTCGGGGGTGGGCACCGCGATCTCCGGTGGCGTGGAATCCGCGACGCTTGGGGTGGCTGGCGCGGCGGAGGGCGCCGGCATGGCGGGTCTCGCCGGCGCGATCACCGGCGCGGGCGCGGCCGTCGCACCAGTCGCCGCGGCCCTTCTGCCGTTGCTTGCCGCCGCCGGCGGCGTGTACGGGCTCGTCCAACTGTTCGGCCTGTTCTCCAGCGGCGGCACGGCCCCCAAGTCCAAGTACACCGGCAATCAGCTCGCGCAGCTGCTTCAGCAGCAGGGCAAGGGCGCGCTCAACCAGCCCGGCGGCGTCGCCACCGGCCCAAGCGCCCACAGTCTCACCGGCCTGGGAACGCCAGCGACAGGCAATCCGCTGCAGCAGCAGTCACCGGGCGCCACCGTCAGCCAGCTCGGGTCCACGCAGGCCGCAAAGCAGGCGCTTGACGCGTGGGTCAAATCGGTGTCCAACAGCACCGACGTCGCGAAGATGAGCATCCCGCAGCTGCAGGGCATGGTCCGCGAAGGGCAAGCGCTCGCGCAGATCTTCCCGCAGGACGCGCAGGTGATCGACAAGTTCACCAACAAGGTCAAGACCGACCTCGCGCCGCTGCAGAGCGTGATGGGGACCATGACCAGCCGGTGGAACTCCGATGCCGTCACGGGCCTCAAGGGCCTGACCGACATCTTTGACTCCAACACCAGGCTGATCGCGCACAGCGCCAATGGCGAGCAGCTGATGCACACCAACGTCCAACGGATGGTGTTCGACGTCACCAACGCGATGCAGGCGGGGGAGACCAGCGTCAAGCTCGGGATGGCCGCGATCAAGGACGCGTTGCAGAAGGGGATGCAGGACGGCGCGATTACCTGGCAGACGGAGTGGAAGGACATGTTCTCCACCGTCGACGGGCTCTACAAGAACCACAAGATCGACACCCAGACCTACCTGAATGATCTCCGGTCGATCGAACGGACCGCCGTTGGGCACATCGCCTCCGATACCGAGTCCAGCTACCAGGCGATGTACGCCCAGCTCAAGCAGCAGTACAACGACGGTTACCTCACCCAGGCGCAGTTCTATTCCAAGGTCACGGGACTGCGCAGCCAGGACAAGCAGAACATGGCTGCCTGGGCTGAGAACCTGCTGCAGAACATGATGGCCGCCGGCGCCGCGACCGGGGCCGGGACGCTCGCGGTCGCGGGCGCGCTGAACAAGATCCTCAAGGAGCTCGGCGCGGCGCCGATCAGCGTCGCGCAGCTCGCCGGCGGCGCCGCGAAGAACGCCGACCTCGTCAAGCAGGAGGCCGCGGGGTATCTCCCGCACGGCGCGACCGGCATGAAGGTCAACGCGCCGACCTACGTTGTAGGCGAGGAGGGGGCCGCCCACCCGGAGTACGTGCTGGCCACCAATCCTGCGTACCGGCAGCGGAACCTCGGGCTCTGGGCGCAGGCCGGGAGCGCGCTCGGGGTCCCCGGCTTCGCCGAAGGCGGCGTCAGCGAGCCGAGCTCCGGCACGTGGCAGGCATATCTGCGGCTCATGCACGGCTATTGGAACCGACTCGCGGGCTCGGGCGATCTCCCGCACGGCTCGAGCTTCCCCACCTTCGATCTTGTACGAAGCACCGCCTGGGGACCAGAGCGCACGGATACCCAAAGCTCGTCGCACCACATCGAGGTTCCGTGGTGGACCGCCGACTCCGCCACAAGCTCTCGCGCCCCCGGCAACATGTACGCCACGTTCGAGGGCGTCTACGAGATGGGGCACGCTCTCCAGTCAGCCGCGACGCTGCGAAGCGCGATGCGTGTGTCGGAGGGCGGCGACACCGCCTGGGACGACATCGTGTTCCCCAAGATCGGGAAGGGCGACTGGCGCACCTTGCTGGACCCCTTCCAGTCGTACGCCGCTTGGGTGCGCGAGAACAAGGGCACGAACTGGATTCTGCGCGGACAGTTCGGCGGAGCCGACTCGGCCAGCGACGCTGTGCCGGGGTTCGCGAAGGGCGGCACGCCGGGCACCGTGACGGCGCCGGGCGTGAGTGGCGGCGGGACGATGGGCGCGATCACCGCCGACGCGCTCAAGGAAGCCGCGAAGGCAGCGAACGACTACATCACCAAGAAGACGCCGAGCAGCACTGGCGGCGGCTCGGTCAAGGGAGTCCCGGTTCACGTGTCCGGGTCGCTGGCGAGCTGGCTGGCGCAGGGGATGGCGCTCGCTGGAGTGTCCGGGGGTGCGTGGCTGGGAATGCTCGAGCGTCAGGCGATGCGCGAATCCTCTGGGAGTCCCGGGTCGATCAACAACTGGGACTCCAACGCCGCAGCCGGGGATCCCTCCGAGGGATTGCTGCAGACGACGCTGTCGACGTTCGCTTCCTACATGGTGTCCGGGCACGGCAACATCCTGAACCCCGTCGATAACACCGCCGCCGCGATCCGGTACATGATCGCCCGGTACGGCGGTGGCAGTTCGGCGCAGGCGCTGTCGTTCATGATCGCCAACGGCGGCAACGCGTACGCCCAGGGCGGAAAGGTCGGCTGGGCCGGCAACTTCGCCGACGGCGGGTGGGCGACCGCGAACGGTCCCACACTCGCGATGTTCGGTGAGAACGGCATCGAGACCGCGATGTTCCTCCCGCACTACAAGACCGGCGGGATGCCCATCCCGACCGGGCCTGCAACCAACGAGCCGCAATCCAGCAGCGTCCGGTCCGGGAACGACGCGAACCTGCCGTGGGCGAACTCCAGCGCGATCAACCTCGTCGTCGGCTACCTCACCGACCTGCTCAAGGGGCTCACCACCACGGTCAGCACCATGCAGACCAACGCGCAGAACCTCTCCACTCTCGACAGTGCCGTCGGTGGCCTGAACTCCGGCACCAGCCTGAAGAGTCTCGGGCTGACCGGCAGCGCGCTGAAGGCGACCGGGATGAGCGCCTCGACGCTGTCGGCGATGATGGGCGGCGGCCCGGCGATGTACGCCGAGGAGGTCAACCAGGCCAGCCAACAGGTCACCCAGTACAAGACCCAGCAGTCACAGCTCGAGGCCGACTACAAGATCGCGCTGGAGACCCACAACAAGACCCTGCAGTCGTCGCTCCTCGGGGAGCTCGACACCGTCGACCAGGCGATCATCACCGCCACGCAGGCCGGGCAGGCCGCGCTCGTCGCAGAGATCCAGGCGACCGCGCAGCAGTTTGCCGATCAGGCGACCGCGATCGGTAACTCGCTGACGAGCCTTCAGGCGATCCAGGGACTCACCGGCGGCGAGGACCTCTCCTCGCTCGGCCTGAGCCCTGACATTCTCGCGACGCTCGGCCTGAGCGGCGCACAGGGCCAGGTCGGGAACGCGCTCGCGAACTACCAGACGCTCGCGACAAACCAGGGCGGCGTCCTGACCGCCGCGCAGCTCGCGGGCGCGACCAGCGGCGTGAATGCCCAGAACACGATGCTCGGCCAGGAGGAAGCCCCGATCGAGCAGGAGCTGAGCTACTACCAGTCCCAGCTGCCGTCGCTGACCGGCTCGAACTACACGTCGACGGTCGCGACGATGCAGCAGCTCGTCCAGCAGCTCCTCGGCCTGCAAACGTCGGTCGATTCCAACACCAGCGGACTGACCGCGCTCACCACCGCGACGACGGCGAACACCACCGCGACGACGACCAGCACCGGGGCGATGACCGGCACCACGAGCTTCTCTTACCAGGGGCAGAACGGGTACATGGCCAGTCTCTCCTCCGACAGCGTCACCAATCTCGGCGTCGGGAGCTGACGTGAGCAGCTTTCAGCTCGGCCGGCTGCTCGTCGGACCGGCTTTGCAATGGAATGAACAACTCGGGGATCCTGTCGGCCAGCTCGGTGGCGCTGTCGTCAGCGCGCCGCGCACCCCGCCGCAGTACCCCGTGTCGATCGCCACCGTCGCCGCGGACGGCCAGACCGACACGCTCGCCGCGCGGCTGCGGATCCGGCGCCAGTTCCGGTCGCTGCTGAACAACACGCCGCTCAAGCTCGGCGCGTTCCTGTACGTCGTCTACTCCGACGACCTGGAACAGGACGGCTGGTACATCCCGGACCAGACGATGCTGCAGGATCTCACCGGCTCGATCGGCCTGGCGACCGGCTTTTGGCAGACGCAGCAGGGGAACTTCTACCTCGCCGGCCGGCGGCGCACCCATCGCGAAGCACGGCAGGTGTGGATGAAGGACTTGCGGACCGGCCTGTACGCCCGCGACGCGCTCGGGTGGATCCTCAGCACCGACTTCAGCGCGCTGCCCGCCCTTCCGCTGAGCGTGATCGCCAATGGCGCGACGTCGATCGCGGACACCGTGACCGGCGGGGTGCTCGCCGGCGCACCGTTGCCGACCGGCCGTGACGGCGGCGCGTGCCAGCTCGTCGAAGGCCTCACGGATCTCACCGTCGTCTCCTACGAGCGCGCGGAATCCGCGCTGAACCTGTCCGACGTCATCGTCTATGACCGCCGCGGCGCCGGCGATGACCCGACGACGGGGCCGGGCGCGACGTGGGAGGAGACCTACGGGCCCGACTACCCGTGGAACTGGCTGACCAGCGGGCAGCCCGCTGACATCCCGGTCCTGGACAACGGCCTGGTCCGCGTCCGTTACGACGCGAGCGTGGGCAAGCCCGGGTTCCGCGTCGACGTGTGGAACGGCTCCGCGTACGTCGAGCAGGGCAAGCTCACCGTGCAACGCGCTGGCGATTCGACCGGGTACTGCAACACGTTCGTGTCCGCTGGGATCGTCGAGTGGACGCCGGAGCGCGCCGTCGCGGTCGTGGTGCTGGCCAACAGCGCCGACGCGAACAGCCGCGAGCGGGTGTTCATCACGATGCAACGCGGCGAGCTCGGACTCACGTTCGAGTGCTACCCAGCGCCGAAGGCCGCGGGCGGCCGCGCCGACGCGTACCTCACCTGGACGCCCGATGGGCCCGACTCAAACGACAGCCTCTTCTTCGAGCCGAGCACCAGCCAGCCCCCCGCGGCCGGGACCGACAGCATCTGGTCGACGACCGCAACGAGCAACTGGAGCTCGGCAGCGGGCACGTTCTCGTCGAGCACCGCGAACTTCCTGTCGATCCTGCGATGCATCGGCGGTGCCAGCACCGTCGGGCCATATCAGACGAACCTCGTCGTGGTCCAGCAGAGCGCCACGTTCATCGGCACCACCGAAACCAGCGGCTATGGCGGCACCGCGCAGAACGCGGTGATCCTGAAGGGCGCCGGCGGCATGGGATACCTCCAAGTGCAGGTCAGCTTCGTCGCGACGCAGTCCGACCAGGTCAAAGGATCCGGCAGCTTCACGTCGACCCAGGCGAGCCAGTACCGCGTGTTCGGCCTCGTCAGCACCACCTTCACTGACTACGGCGAGTACACAGGGACGGCCGTCACGACCGGCAGCTCCACGCGCGTCGAGGCTCACCAGACCCAGGACCGGACCCGGAGCGGCGCTCTCTACGGCGGCGCGCGCGACTGCGGCCAGGCCGCGTTGTATGACTCGCGTCAATTAGGAGCCTTGGTTGTGAGGGGCTAGACGACGTGAGTCCAGGTCTCGTGTCGGACGATCGACGACACGCCTGTCTGTGCGATTCCGAAATCCCTGCCAAGCGCCGTCTGGCTGATACCGCCCTCGGCATAGAGCCTCCGGATTTCGCGCACCGCGTCATCGGATAGCTTCGCGTTGCCGTTGGTGGCGCCCCGCGGCATTCGATCACGATGCAGGCGCGCGCCGCTGCGGTCGCCGCGCGCTGACCGATCCCGCTCGACGCGGTCGCGGACATTGTCGATCCCGGTCCCCAAGATGAGGTGCGCGGGGTTGCAGCACGGCGGGTTGTCGCACGTGTGGCGGACCACCTGGCCGGCTGGAATCGCGATCCCGTTCGCGAATTGCCATGCGAACCGGTGAGCTATCCCTCCCGCGAACTTGCCGTAGCCCCTGCGCTTTCTGCTGCCCCGCCACGGCCAGCAATCGTCTGGGGCGCCCTTCTCGACTGAGAGCCAAAAGCGCGCCTCGGTGCTGATGGGCTCGCGGCGCGGATCCCCGTAGTCCCGTAGTCGATGGAGGTGGAGGCTGCAGAGGCCCCGGGCTTTGACCTGGGCGACGCAGCCCTCAATGGTGCAAATGGGGCGCTCGGCGAGATACCGCTGATAGGCGGGCGTCGTCCGTCGCCACGCTGCGTAGTGGTTCTCGCAGAGTCCACGGCTGAGGACCGCTGCGTCGCAGTCGGGTCGACTGCAGCGCGGCGCGTCGGGCTGCAGCTTCTTCCACTGCCGGTAGTGCTTGCTACAGAAGCCCCGAGCAAGGAATGGCCGCCCACAACCTTCGACGCTGCAACTCCGATTACTGTTCGCCACGTCAACCTCCTCGTTAGGTTGGCCGGGCCCCGGGCGGTGACACGCCGCGGGGCCGCTTTGTGCCCGCAGATTCTACCTGCGCGGGCGCTCGGAAAAGGAGGTGAGTCCGTCGCCGAATCTTGAGCCTGTCGTCTTGCAGCAGGACGAGATCGAGCTGCGTCACATCGGACCGCTCTCCTCGATTTGGCCGGCCCCGCCGGCGGACGTGTCGACATTCGCGCTGCTCGGCCAGTCAGCGATGGTCGCGCGCAAGCTGCCGATCTCCAACGTGCCTGCCACCCCCGACTTCGTGTCGGGCTCCTGGACGGGCCGCCTTGGGGATGCCGGCGAGGCGACGCTGCTGTTCCCGAACGCCACCTCGTCGGATGGGGTGCCGTGGCGCGAGCGGTTCGACCCGACCGGGCATCTCCAGTTCATCGAGGTCAAGTTCAACGGGTTTCTCGACTTCACCGGCGTGATCGATCAGGTCACGGCCGATCAGCAGCAGGTGACCGTCCACGCGTACGACGCGTTCTGGCTGCTCAAGAAGGCCTACGTCCGCGACTGGATCGTCACGCAGGCACCGCGGGATGTGATCGAACGCGGCACGCAGGTGTGGGTGCCGACGATCGTCGACAGCTTCCCGGCCGGGACGCTCAACGCGCAGTGGACGGCGGTCAGCTTCGGGACTGCGTCCGCGGTGATCGGCGCGCAGGGCGGCCTGAGCCTGACCGCCACCAGCTCGGGAGCAACCGAGACGGTGGAGTCCGGAACGATCAGCGTCGCCGCCGGAACCCAGGTCTGGTCGGCGTCTTGCTCGTTCCAGAATTACACGAACGGCAACTTCCAGCTCCAGGTCGTGGAGTCCTCGGGGGACGCGTACAACCTGACGCTCCCGGGGTTCGGCGCTGGCACGAACCTCCCGCCGTACTTGACGTCGCTGGGCAGCGGCGCTGTGGGCCACACACAGCCCGTCACGTCGATCCAGGTGGCGTCCGCCACCAGCTACGAGTTTTCGCTTGAGTCAGACGGCGAGTGGATCTCGGGATACGTCAACGGCCAACTCGTCGGCACGATCCGTCGAAACAGCGACACCACGAGCTCCCTGCAGCTCTCGATGGAGCTTTTCGCCGTCACCTCCTCGAGCGCCCTGACTGTCACGGGGGTACTGCTGGAATCGCTGCAACCGTTCTTGATGCGCGGCTCGGACAAAGGCGACTACGTGCTGCCGGGAGATGCGAGCACCTACTCGTCCGGCGGCCTGCACGCCCGGTACTTCAACGACCTCGACCTGCAATTCGACAGCAACAGGCTGAGCGAGATCCTCGCGCCGCCGCGCACGCAGGCGTACGGCGGCTCGTCCCCGCAGGAGTACGCCAACCAGCAGGACGCCACGATCAACCTCCAGGCCAACCCGACGCCCGGGGCGGCCACATCGAACTGGTCCGCGCGCTGGTTCGGCGCGATCTACCTCAAACTCAGCGCCGGGGACTACAGCTTCAACATCATCACGGGCGTGGGCGCGAGCAACACCGCCGTCCGCGTCTGGGTCGGCAAAACGAGGTTCGGCGACCAGCTGGTGGGTCAGTGGGCGTTCAACAGCCAGACCAGCTACCTATTCACCGTGTCGGCATCCGCGCTTGCGGGGACGCTCCCATATGGCGCAGGCACCGTGCAGCGCGACGGCTGGTACCCGATCATCATCGAGTACGCCGTTGACGCGAACGCGAGCACCGCGCCCCAGTTCGTGCTGGCAAGCAGCCCGGCCGCGTATACCGACCCTGGCGGCACCGCGATCGCTTCGGGTGCGCAGTCGTCGCTCGTCCCTGCCACCAGCCTCTCCCCGCTCGGCTGCGTCGACCAGCGCTACCAGGGGATCGCGCACTTCGATCTCGTCCAGCAGACCCTCCAGGCGGTCGGCTACCAGGCGGCCGTCGAACCGCAGCAACTCGAATCAGCATCCTTCCCCGGCGTGCTGGCACCACGCATCCGGGAGGGCCACGACACCGATCTCGTCCTCAAGCCCGACGCCGGCCCGCGGCAGGACGGCGAGGGGCTGCTGAACTACTCCTCGACGCTGGACTCCAGCGACTTCGCGTCGTCGCTGCAGGGCAACGGTGCCGGGTTTCAATCCGGAACGACCGGCCAGCTTCAGGGCCACGTCTACGACCCGGACACGATGCTCGCGTCGCTGTTCGATGCGCAGGGCTGGCAGGACTTCTCAGACGCCTCATTCGAGTCGCTATTGCAGGCGCTGCTCAACAGCCAGCTCGGCCTGCAGCTCGAACCGTGGCAGCTGCTCTCGGCCGACCCGAACGGCCGGCCCCGCAAGGCGTTCACCTGGCCGCTTCCGGGCGCACTCGCGCAGATGCGGTGGCGCCCTGGCGACGGGCTACAAGTTCAGGCGCGCCTGATCAACGTCAACGACACCGCCCCGCGGCAGATGCTCGTGATCACTCGCAACATCAGCCCCAGAGGGGTCACCAGCACCCAGGGCACGTTCGCGAACCGGCCAAAGAACCCCGCGCGTGCCCTCAAGCGCCAGCTCTACACCGCCACCCGGCTGCAACGCAACTACCAGCGGCAGGCCGTCACCCTGACCGGCAATTACGCGGTTGATGGTTTCGGCGGCGGCACGCTCTCCCCAGCTATCAGTCAGGTGTCACTGTCGCCTGGCGATCAGATCATCGGCGCCACCCTGCGGGTCAACGTCAACTCCGTGCCCGAGTCGTTCTCTGTGGTGGTCAATGGAAGCCTCGTGGGGCTTGGCCCTTGGACCGCCGTCCCGATCGTGCTCGACATCACATCAGTCGCCACTCCGGACTCCAATAATCGGCTCAATATTCAGTTGTTCAACAACAGCAGCAGCGTGTGCACCTACGAGTGGCAGGTTTTCGTTGACGTGCTGCGCTAGCCCCCGCGCCTAGCCCGCGCTTCTCTCGACCCTCGGAGGTCTCCATGCATCCCAAGCGCCTTCTCGGCGTCGCTGCCGCGTGCGCGCTCGCGCTCGCCGGCTGCGGCGGCTCGAGCCACCACGCCGCCACGACGGTCAGCCACCACTCCACCACGCTGACGGCCGTCACGGGCCCATCCGCTACGTCGCGGTGCATTCCGGGCAACAGCTTCATGGGCTGCAGCCTCCCCGCGCCGGCCGTGGGGATCACGCCGCGGACCGCCTTCCCGGCTGGGCGCCGGTTCGTCGACGTGTCCGATTGGCAGCCGTCCGTGAACTGGCGCGCGGTGAAGGCCTCGGGGATCTTCGCCGTCGTGGTCAAGGCTGGCGAGGGCGCCGCTGCGGACCCGACCTACGCCTCGCACGTCGCGGGGGCGCGCGCGGCCGGGCTTCAGGTGCAGGCCTACTGGTTCGTTCGCCCCGTCGGCTGCTCAGCCGAGGCGGCCGCAATCCGCCGGCACGTTCCCGCGGGGATGCCGCTCGTGCTCGACATCGAAGTCCCGGGCACCAGCGCGTACGCCGGCTGTCTGCGTTCGCTCGCGCACGCCGTGTACACGTCGCCGGGCACGTGGCCGGGCGGCTCGAGCGCCGGCCTGCCGCTGTGGCAGGCGCAGTACGCCTCGGTGCTGCAGCCGTTCTTCAGGCCTGTCGAAGCCTGGCAGTTCACCGAGTCGGCGTCGGTTCCCGGGATCGGCGCGTCGGACGAGAGCGTGGACTACGGCCTGTTCGCGAAGCCCGCACCTCTGCTGCCGGTCTGCTTCACGCACCGCATCTCGAAGTCGGCGTGCGCAGCCGCGAAGCGCACCGTGGCGTCCGACCAGCGCGCCGCCGCATCGACCGAGCGGGCATCCACTGCCAGGGGCTGCCAGGTGCTGTCACAGCGCGCCATCTGGTTCTCGACGCAGCTTCGCGAGCACCCGAAGGTCAACGCCGTCAGCCGTCGGCGGGCGCTCGCGCTCAGCCGCACCGCGTACGCGCAGAGGGACTGCGCGGTGTTCGTTGGACGAGCGTCGTACTTCACCAGCGCGGCCGCGCACGTCAAGGCGACGAATTGATGCAGGGGCAGCGACTGCCTGATGCCGTCTTCGGCGAGCCCGGGCCCGGCTGGGACGCCTACGACAACGGACACTGCGCGCTGGGCTCGTACATGCTCGTGGACTACCACGGGAAGCCGAACCTCTGGCTCCTCGATCCCGCAGGCCACGTCGGCCGCGTCTCAACGCACACGATCACCGAGCACGAGGACGGGACGATCACGGTCAGCCCGTCTATCTACGACGCACCTGACGGATGGCATGGCTACCTCAAGCGCGGCGTCTGGAGGTCGGTATGACCGACCGGGAGATCCGGGCGATGCTCCGCGCGGCGACCGCCGCCCGGTTCCTCGACGGCTGGCAGGGCCCGCACACCAGCGAGCGGTCCTACTGCATCGCGCCCGTCCGCGGCGACGCGACCGAGCACCCGCTCGCCTACGTCCTCGGCTACGTCCGCGCGCTCGAGGCCGCCGGCATCCAGCCGCTCTACCGCGACTCCGAGCCAGAAGGGACCGACTACGCATGACCGCCCAGATCACCTACGTCGCACTCGTCCAGCAGGGGATGGTTCTCGACCAGCGCGCGCTCGCGACGGGCACCGACCTGCCGGCGTTGCAGGCCGTCGCCGATGCCGAGGCCGCGAAGCTCAACGCCGGGGCGGACATGACCGAGGGCTACACGGCCGTCGTGCTGGCAGTCCCGACGCAGTGAGGGAGGGGGGACGCCTATGCGTTGCCCTAAGTGCGGTCACTGGATCCGCGAGGAGCAGGTCTACCTCATGAGCCGCCGGATCCCGAAGGACGAGCCACTGCCGGCGCACATGCGGCTGCTCGGCAAGTTCGGCCTCTACCTCATCGCGATCGTCGTCCTCGCGGGGCTGTTCGCGCTCGTGCCTCACTGATGACCCTCGACGTCGGCGCGGAGACCGAAGCGTATGCGGCGTATCTCAATGCCCGTCCGCGCGCCGTTGAGCACTTCGAGCCCGACGAGCTCGCGCTGTTCGAGGAGGACCTCGCGAAAGCCCGCGCGCAGATGGAAGCCGCCTGCCTCGACCAGCAGTACGCCAAGCCCTCGCCGCAAGGAGCCAGCATGCCGCCGTTCGTTCTCTACACGTACACGACCGTCGACGGCGCTGAGCAGTGCTACGCGTACGCCGCGCCCGACGCAGCGACCGCGCAAGCCAAGGGTGAGCAGCTCGCCCGGATCGCCACCCAGTCCGGTGAGCCGCCGGTCGGGTTCATGGTCCTCCCGCTGCAAGTCCTGCCCGAATAGCCACTCGCCCCTGAAGGAGCCCGCATGTCACTGCCTCTCGGCAAGCAAGACGCCACCCCACTGCGCTCGGGTACCCCCCGCTACTCGGAGCTTCGCCAGGCGCTCGTCAAGGACGCCAAGGTCAGCCTCCCCACCTTCCCCAGCAACTTCGGGCACGCCGACGCGTTCGCGGGCGACCAGTGGCAGATGCTCGGCAACGGGCCCGACGACACCGTCTTCGAGGGCTTTCAGGGCTGCGGCGACTGTGCGTGGGCTGGCCCCGGTCACGAGATCATGGAGGGCGCCAAGACCAGCGGCCGGCCCGTGCCCGCGATCAGCGGCAAGACGATCGTCGCGCAGTACGCCGCCTACTCGGGCTACGACCCGGAGACCGGCGCGGGCGACACCGGGTCGAACCTTCAGGACGTGCTGGCGCACCGTCAGACGGCGGGGATCTACGACGACGCCGGGACGGTCCACAAGATCGGCCAGCACGTCTCGCTGACCCCCGGCAACCTGCAGGAGATCTGGGAGTGCGCGTGGCTGTTCGAGCGCGTCGGCCTCGGGGTCCAGGTGCAGGAAGCCCAACAGGAGCAGTTCTCCGAGGGCATCTCGTGGGACTACGTTTCCGGCTCGCCGATCATCGGCGGCCACTACATCCCGCAGATGGGCCGGTGGGCGATCATCTCCTGGGCCCGGCGTGTCGGGATCACGAACCGCTACCTCGTCAACCTCAACGACGAGGCCTACGCCTACGCTGACCTGGAGCTCTACAACCGGGTGACCGGCAAGACGGCCGAGGGGTTCAAGGACCAGGACATCGAGAAGTTCATCGTCCTCGCCGCCCGCCGGCAGTTCGCCGCATAGGAGCATGCCATGGGCTTGCTGTCGGAGCCGCCCGCGCGGGTTGAGACGGGCGTGCACCACAACGCCGCGATGCTGCTGCGCCAGCGCGGGATCACCGTCACGCAGGTCGTGCGGGTCAACCCCGATTCGATCCTGTATCTCGGCTCCCGGAAACGGCCGATGACGGCATGGCTGACCTACGATGGCGCGCGGCTCGACGTCAGACCCCAGTCGGGCTTTCCGGCGTTCCCGCTGGTGGGCCTCATCCCGGAGCCGCTACTCAGTCGCGAGACGTGACCCCCGCCCGGATGGAACACGTCCCGGCCGGCCAGGATGCCACCGGGGTGATGCCCGGCGACATTCTCCTCTGCCACCGCCGAGGGTTCGTCCCGTGGGTGATCCGGCTCGGCGAGCGACTGCGGCTACGTCACGCCGACGTGTCACACGCCGCGTTCTGCGACACGCCCAGCAGCACCATCGAGGCGCTGACCCGCGGCGTGGCCCGCGCACCCCTGACGGCATATCGCGGCATCGAGTACTGGATCGTCCGGACCGGGCTCACCGGCGATGACGCGGCGCAGGCAGTCGCGTTCGCGCGGTCGTGCGTCGGCGACGAGTACGGCTGGCTGACCGATCTCGGGATTGCGTTGCGATTCCTGACGCCCGGCCGCGGACTGTGGTTCGGCGTCGAAGGCACACAAATCTGCTCGTCGCTGTGCGCGGAAGCGCTCGTGCGCGGCTGGGTGATCTACCCGGTCGACGCCGCTTCGATCAGTCCGCAGGAGCTTTTCTCGTTCTATGCCTCGACCTCAAGTCCAGCCTCAGTCTCACTTCAAGCCTCACTCCAAAGCTCTCGAAGGGAGCCCACCATCATGCAGACCGAAGAGGGAGTCCTCACCCAGCTGCTTACGGCCCTGGCATCGATCCTCGGCCCGTTGTCGCCGTTCGCGAAGGCGATCGTCCCCGCCACGCTTGCGGTCGTCGTCGCGGCTGTCAACAGCGTGTTCGCGGGCAAGATCGACACGCTGTCCCTGACGATCGCCGGGTCGGGCCTCGTCCTCGCGCTCGTCACGTACCTGATCCCGAACGTCGCCAAGCCCATCGTCCCGACCCCGGCGCCGGCTGCGGGAAGTCGGACGCGGCTGTGAACAAGCCGCTGACGCTACTCGGCATGGCATTGCTATGGCTGCCGATCGCGGTGTTCACCGCGCTCCGGGGGCTGGCCGGCCGCGTCCGGGCGGGACTCGGTGGGCGGGCTCGATGACCGATGAGACTCGCGCCACTCTCGAGGGGATGGCCATCGGGGTCGTCGTGGTCCTGGTGGTCATCGCCGTCTCGTTCGGAATCGCGGCGGTGATCGGATGAGCCTCACGGCCGCGCACTACCAGATGGTCGTGCTCAACACCCGCTTGCGAGAGTGGGTGCCTGAGCACGAGCCCCGGGCGACCGACCCTCACTACCGGCTGTTCGCCGCCGCGAAGAAGCAGATGCGCAAGCAGGACATCCCCTGCTGGCGCTGCGGCGTCCGATACGAGGACCTGGGCGCCAAGGACGAGCCCGCGACCGCGAGCAACCCGCTCGGCGCGTATCAGCTCGAAGCCCACCACGCCGACCTTGAGTTCAGCCTGCTGAACGCGATCGACGTGGCGAAGTGGTGGGACAGCTCGCACCGCGAGGACGCAGGCTTCATGGTCGAGTCGTTCTCCAACATCGACGGATGGCTCGGGCGCCATCCCGAGCTGGCGGCAAAGTCGCACGAGGAGGTCTTCCTCGCCTACATGGAGTCCGAGGGGAACCTGATGCAGCTCTGCGACGTTTGCCATCGCAGCAAGGGGGAGGGGGTCCACCACATCCCATACCCGGATTGGCGGGCCCGCGCCGTGTGGCGGTCAGGCCTGCCGGCTCACATCGCCTGAACCTTCCCGCCTTCGGGCGAGAACCGCGAGCGTCGGGAGGTCGAGGGCCCGACGCTCGCACAACTTCATATCCGCACGTGTGCGTAGCCTTCGGGCTCACTCATGCCTGCCTCAGAGCCCCGGCTCGGTCTCGCTTCGGCGGGGCCGGGCCGGGGCTCTTTTGCGTTGTGGGTCACCCCGAGCTCACGAGCCACCGGCCGTTGCGCTTGGCCAGCTGCATCACTTCGCTGCTTCCGCTGAACGCCACGGTCGCGCTTGGACCCGACACGACCACCTTGGAGACCGTGAGGCTCGTGAATCCCGCGAGGGGCGCCTGCTGGGCTGGTAGGGCTGCGCAGTCGCGACCCAGGACGCTGGTGGTGTTGGTGCCCTCGCCCTTGCACTCGGCTTGGAGCTGAGGCAGGTCCGCGAGGCCGGCGCAGCTCTGGCGCATCGCCCCGGTGGTCAGCTTGCACGCGGCGGCGTAGTCCTTCTGACCCACGTCGACGGTGAAGTGGTTGGTCACGTTCGTGACCTGCTGCGTTGGGCTAGCGGCAGGCGCGCCGCTCCCTCCGCAGCCGGCGAGGGCGGCGGCCGTCACCGCGACGACGATCAGCCGGCGCATAGCCTTAGCGAGCCCTGGTGAGTGTTCGTGAGCTGCCTGAAAGTTGGTCGTCTGGACGCATGTTCGAGCCTTCCGCGCGTTGGCCGCAAAGTGGGGCGATACCGGGTTGCATGGCTGTCACGCCGGTGTAACCTCGGCTGCCGGTCAACGGATTGCCGCCCGGTGGCGAGAGCCAGCCGACCCAAGGGAGCGAAGGAGAGCAGCGGGATGAAGGATCATGGAGACCAGTCGGCCATCGCGGTTCCTCGAGGGCCAACAGCGGTACACGGACGGCCAGCCCTGCGACTGATCGAAGGCCGCGGCGCTCCGCAGGGGCCCCCGACAGGCATGGAGATAATGCGGGAGGGGGCGTGCATGCTCGGCGCGTTCCTCACGCGGCGGCTGGTGGCTCTTCCGCAGGGCGATCCTGATTACGCTTGGATCGCCGCGGAAGCTTCCCGATTTCGGGGGCTAGGCGCCGGGCATAGTCCTCGAACGCCTCCTGGATCTCCTGTTTGAGGTCGGGCCGTTCCTCGACGGTCCTGAGCATGCGGTCCATGCTCGCCCGCATCCCGGCCAGCTCGACCTCTAAACGACTGCTCTCGCTCTCTCCGTAGAAGAGCGGGTCGATGTCCCGGGTCGTGAACCACCGCTCGGGAACTCGCAGGTGCCTGACCAGGCCGTCAAGCAGCGCGCGGGTGAGCGCGAGCTTCCCACGCTCCAGGCGCCCGGCGCTTTTCCCGAGCCCGTCGCCGGCGAACAGGTCGTCTAGGTCGATCTGCTCGATGTTGCGCAGCGCGCGGGCGGCCTCGATCCGTGTTTTCAGCTCGTCCGCATTGAGTTCGCTCAGGCCCACGCTCGGATTAGTAGCCCACATGGCCGCGAGGCGCCCGGCGCTTTTCCCGAGCCCGTCTGGAGCGTGGGAAGCTCGCGCTCACCCGCGCGCTGCTTGACGGCCTGGTCAGGCACCTGCGAGTT
>Ga0182024_10001926_pt1 | contig 52307 bp, 48 predicted proteins | sample P32metaG_FD_120480 | JGI IMG/M metagenome (GOLD analysis project Ga0182024, IMG submission 120480) | Permafrost microbial communities from Stordalen Mire, Sweden - P3-2 metaG (Illumina Assembly) | ecosystem: Environmental > Terrestrial > Soil > Wetlands > Permafrost | place: Sweden: Stordalen... | reverse complement strand
TCCCGCTGGGCAGATCGTTCATCTCGTGACCACCTCTCACATGGAAATGCGGGGTGGCTCCCAGTCAGGAATCGTCGGCCCCGAAGCCGAAGGGAACACGCCCCGGGTCAGTGAACGGTGGTCCAGCTCGAAGCCGTTGCGCTGGCGAGTCGCCTCAACGTCCCCGATCGTGACCGCGCACGGAACCCTTACCGGGACTGTCGAACTGTCCTACGGCGAAGGGACCGAAGAGCTCTACGTCCAGCCGCTGAACACATTGAGTGTCCAGACCGGCCTTAGCGAAGACGACGCGTCGAGGAGACTGTCCGGCGGAGGGCCACTCGGCACCGATCCCGTAGCCCGTGTACACGCAATGCTCGAAGACGGCCAACTGCACAACGCCGGCAGCGGCACCGTGGACGGTCACACGGTCCTGCGGCTCGTGGGCCAGGAACTCAGCCCGCCGCTGCGGTCTGCACATTCGCCGTGGCCGGTCGAGTATGACGTCGACCCCGAAACCTACGCTCCTGTCCGCTTCACGGTCGAAGAGGTCGGGGTGAGCTTCCCTGGCAACACCGGAGTCCCGACGCAAGTCGTGGACGTCAACACCTACGAACTGCTACCCCTCAACGAAAGCACCACCCGACTGCTGAGCATCCATCCGACAGGCAGCCCCACCATCGAACGCCACCAGGCAGGCGAACCCGAAGCCTCCGCCGCACGAGCCGCCTACGCAAAGCAACGCACCGGGTCCGCAGCCGCAAGGAAAGCCCGATAGGGATCTCAGCTGTTTCGCCGACGTTCTCTGGCCTTCGCCGTGCTCTAAAGTCGGGGCGGCCGGATTCGAACCGGCGATCCCCGCACCCCAAATGCGGTGCGATACCAGGCTTCGCCACGCCCCGTTGTGGCTTCCGAGTCTACTGCCACTCGGAGCGCAGCTGATCCATCCACGCCTGCAGGCGCGCCCGGAACATCGTGTCGCCCATACGAACCTGTAGGACGCCATGACGTGAACGCCAGACCCGACCAGTGAGCTGGTTGCTGTTCGACTTGCGCAGCAGCTTGATCTTGCCCGGCTCGATCCCGAGCGCATCGCCCCAGAACTCGCGCAGCTCGTTCAGGTCCTGGTCGGCGTGATATTGGATCGAGGCTTCGAGCGCTTTGCTCGACAATCTACGAATCCAGCGTATGGAGATCTGCATCACAGCCGGATCGGAGTTGCAGATCGAAACGATGTTCCTGTCCCGCTTGTACCCCTCGGCGATATACAAGCAAACGAAATCGCGGAACGTCGTGTCGGCCGCGAGCGCCTCGTATTCCCGCATCCCCTCCTCATACGCCGCCTCCCGTAACAGCCTGTACTTCCGCTGCATCGCGAGGTTCCCCTTGCGCCGCGCAGCCTCCGGCCACGGCCCTCCCGGCCCCGACCCTGGGATCGGCAGATCGCGCACCCAGTAGTAGATCGTGCTTCGCGAAAGCGCCAGCCGCTCAGCCAGCTCGTCGATCGTGAGCTGGCGCTCGACGCGCATCGAGCGCGCCTTCTCTCGTAGGTAGCTTGCATGTGCCATACGAACGTATGTTCCCATGCGGTGGGGGCGGAACAGGCGCCTCGTTCTCGCCGCAACGTGCGCCCAGCACCGCCGTCCCCACCCCGCCCGCTGCTAGCCTCCGCCACCCCATGGCCGACGTTCAACCCCTGCGCGCCCTCCGCTACGACCCCGCGGTGGTCGGCCCCCTGAAGAACGTCGTTGCGCCTCCTTACGACGTGATCGACGCGTCTCAGCGCGCGGAGCTGATCGCACGCTCGCCGTTCAACGTGGTCGCGGTGGACCTGCCGAAGGCGTGGGGCGCGGAGGAGGGCGAGCGCGATCCGTATGCGGCGGCGGGCGAGCTGTTCGAGAGCTGGCAGCTGCAGGGCGCGCTGGTGCGCGAGGACGAGCCGTCGCTGTGGGCGCATACGCAGGACTACACCGGCCCCGATGGGCTCGCGCGTAAACGCAGCGGGTTCTTCTGCAGGGTGCGAATCGAGCAGTACGGCGCGGGGCGTGTGCGACCGCACGAGCGCACGCACCCGGGCCCCAAGGAGGACCGCCTGCGCCTGACGCGGGCGACCCGCGCGAACATCTCGCCGATCTTCTCGCTGTATTCGGACCCCGATGGCGCGGCCTGGGAGGCGCTCGCGCCGGCGACCGAGCAGCCGCCGTGGGCTGAGATCAGCGACGCCGACGGCACGGTGCACCGCCTGTGGCGCGTGTCCGACGCGGATGCGATCGCGGCCGTTCAGGGCGCCACCGGCGATGCGGAGCTGCTGATCGCCGACGGCCACCATCGCTACGAGACGATGCAGGCGTATGCGGATGAGGTCGGCGGGGATGGCGATCACCGCTTCATCCTCATGTGCCTGGTCGCGCTCGAGGACCCCGGCCTGACGGTCTTCCCCACCCACCGCCTGATCGGCGGCCTGAGCGAGGAGCGCCGCGAGGCGCTGCGGCAGGCGCTGGAGCGCGACTTCAAGATCGTCGAGGTGCCGTTCGAGGAGATCGCGCCGGCGCCCGGCAAAGGCCCGCTGCAACTCGGCTACTTCAACGGCCGCGACGGGCGCGCGCTGCGGCTGACGATCAAGGATCAGGCGATCGCCGATGCGGCGCTGCCCGGCCACTCCGAGGCTTACCGCCACCTCGACACAGGCGTGCTGGAGACATTGGTACTGAAGAACGCGCTTGGCTACAGCGACGATGACATCGCCCATTTCAATGGCCTGTTCTACGCGCGCGACACCGCCGAGGCGCTTGCGATGGTGCGCTCCGGCGACTACGATGCCGCGTTCCTGATGCGCCCCACGCCAGTCGGGCAGGTGCGCGACGTCGCCGCCGAGGGCGAGAACATGCCGCCGAAGTCGACCTACTTCTTCCCCAAGCTGCTCACCGGGCTGCTGTTCAACCCGCTGGGATAGGGACGGGGCACGCAGTATGATCAATATCAGCAATAGCACCAGCCGATCGAGGGGATCGACATGAGTCAGACACCGGGTCTCACAAGGATGAAGGCCTCCGCGCGACGCGACGGAAACACCTTCAGGCATACGGTTCAGGTCCGCGACCACCAGATGGCGGTGGACGAGCCGTTCGAGGCTGGCGGCGATGACACGGGGCCCGACCCTCAGGAGCTGCTGGCGGTGAGCCTGGCGACGTGCACGGCGATCACGATGGAGATGTACGCCGCACGCAAGGGTTGGGACATCGGCCATGTGGAGGTGGACGTCGAGTACAGCCCCGCTGAGCGCGGCTGCCCCACCAAGTTCCAGCTCATCATGCGCCTGCCGGACAACCTTCCCGAGGAGCAGGTCGAGCGCCTGCGCGTGATCGCCGCGAAGTGCCCGGTGCACCGAGCGCTCGACGGCGAGGTCATGTTCCAGGAGCGCATTGAGCGCGTTCACCTGGCCGCCTGACTCACCCTCCCCGGCCGGCTCCGACCGGCCGCCGGCCAGCGAGCCGGTTCTGGCCGCCGTGCTGGTCCCCCTGTTCCTCGCGAGCGAGTCTCGCGAGCCCAGCGTCGTGCTGACCAAGCGGCGCGCCGACCTGCGCCGCCACGCCGGCGAGATCTCGTTCCCGGGCGGGCGCATGGACGCCGAGGACCCGGACCTTAGCGCCACGGCGCTGCGCGAGGCCGAAGAGGAGATCGGCCTCGAGCGCTCACAGGTCGATCTGCTGGGAGAGCTTCCCCCCACCTCGACGTTCGTGACCAACTACGTGATCCACCCGTTCATCGGCATGATCCCCGCGGGCGTAGCCTGGCGCCTGTCGGCGCGAGAGGTCGACACGGTGCTCGAGCTCCCGCTCGAGACGGTCCAAGCCGCACGAACGAAGACCACCATCGAACGCCGAGGCATGACCTTCGAGACCGATGCCTACGTGATCGAAGACCAAGTCATCTGGGGAGCCACAGCCCGCATCATCGAGCACCTGCTGCAACGCCTAAGCGACCCCAATCCAAACGCCCGCCTAACCCTCACCCCGGCGCCCTAACCGCGCCCGTCCCCGAGCAGCGCCCCCCAGCTCTTTAGCCGTCAGCCGGCGAGTGACACGCTGCGAGATCCGACGTCAAGCGGCCGGGAGAACCCCCGTCGCCGGCGAGAGCCGGCGACGGGGGTTCGCACGGACGCCTACCACTAGCTAGGCTGAGGAACAAGCCGGATGTAAGGCCGCGGCTCGTCCCACCCATCCGGGTAGATCTCTTTGGCCTGGTCGTTCGAGACCGAGCCGGCGATGATGACCTTGTCGCCCTGCTGCCAGTTGACGGGCGTGGCGACCTTGTGGTTGGCGGTCAGCTGCAGCGAGTCGATCACTCGCAGCACCTCGTCGAAGTTGCGCCCGGTTGTCATCGGGTAGACGAGGATCAGCTTGACCTTCTTGTCGGGGCCGATCACGAACACGTTGCGGACGGTTTGGTTGTCGGCGGGCGTGCGCGTGAGCGGGTCGCCGGAGGTGCTGGCGGGCAGCATGTCGTACAGCTTCGACACGTTGAAGTCGCTGTCGCTGATGATCGGGTAGTTCGGGGCTGTGCCCTGTGTCTCCTCGATGTCTTTGGCCCACGCCTCGTGGTTGTCGAGCGCGTCGACGGACAGGCCGATGATCTTGACGTTGCGAGCATCGAAGTCCGGCTTGACTTTGGCCATGTAGCCGAGCTCGGTGGTGCACACGGGCGTGAAGTCCTTCGGGTGGGAGAACAGCACCGCCCAGGAGTCGCCGATCCAGTCGTGGAATTTGATGCGACCCTCTGTCGTGTCGGCCTCGAAGTCGGGGGCCTCGTCGCCTAGATGCAGCGCCATTTGTTGCTCCTTTCTCGGCGGGTGAGCGCCGGAAGTCGGTTTCTGGAAAACCGACTTCTGTGAATCCTGATCGGGTTTCCGATATTTCCTATGAGGATAGCGCTCGGGGGCCCCGCTCCCGGGGCTGGCGAAGCGGCTCGAGCGCTGCTGGGCAGGCGTCGAAGCTCAGCTCTCGGGCGTCCAGCCGGAAAGCCCGGACCAGGCGTCCTCGAGCGCCGCGTCGGACGTATGCTTGGCGCGCAGCCGCCGCGGCCACAGGCCGCCGGCGACCATCGCCAGCGAGCCGATCAGCGCCAGCCACGCGCCGCCGCGCAGGGACAGCGAGAGATCTTCGCTGCCGGTCGGGCGCACGCCCATGCGGTACAGCACGCAGACTGCCGCGATCGCACCGAGCAGGGCGAGCCACGGGCCGGTGCCGTCGAAGTCCGACGAGCTCTGGCGGGCGAGCGGCAGCAGCGCGATCAGGATGCCGAGCCCGCCGATGACGAGCAGCACGACGCTGATCTTGCTGAACGCCTGGTTGGCCGTGATCGTGCCGAGCTGCTGGCCGGCGAGCGCGTTGAGACGGAGGTGCAGGCTGCCGAGCTCGCTCTGCAGCGTGGCGTTGCCGAACCGCTGCACCTGTTCGCTCTGCAGCCGCTGCATGAAGGCGATGCCCTGGGCGGTGAAGCTGACGGCGTACCAGGGCAGGAACACCGACACGACCAGCACGATCGCGCCGAGCGCCGAGGTCAACCAGCCGATTGGGGATCGATCAGCGGCCATGGTGTGGGGAGATCATCGGGTCGTGCTCGCTGCGGCTTTACCCGCGCAGGCTCAGCCCTGCAGGCTGGTCCAGGCGCCGGGCGCTTGCGCCGTGGACGGCACCCCGAAGCCGATGCCGCGCGGCCAGATGCCGCCCAGCGCGATCGCGGCGGAGCCGAGCAGCGCCAGCCAGGCGCCCTCGCGCAGTGACAGCTCGACGACGCCAAGGATCTGCGAGGGCGGCGCGAGCATGCGGTAGAGCACGAATGCGCCGGCCACGACCCCGAGCAGCACGACCGAGCCGCCGGCGCCACCGGGCAGCGGGCCGCTGCGCGCCAGCGGCGCGAGCGCGTCGAGGATCGCAAGCGCGGCGAGCACGAGCAGCACGATGTTGACCTCGCGCAGCGCTCGGTGCGCGGTGATCAGCCCGAGCCGATGACCGGCGGCTGCGCCGGCGCTCGTGTGCAGCGTGAACGCCACCTCATACCAGGGCAGGAACACCGAGGCGATCAGCACGAGCGCGCCCACAGCGGACACCAGCAGGCCATATCGGGAGCGCTCGCCAGCCATGATGCTTGCAGCATCGGTCACAAGCCTGCCGGGCTTGACCGGAGTGGACGATCATGCGCGCGAAAGCAACGAGTCGATTGCGCCGAGCGCCTCGGTGCGCCAGCCGTCGTGGTCCTGCGGGTCGGCGTTCAGGAACGCGGTGGGGATCGAGTTGCGCTCGGCGAGCGTGCGCACGATCGCCTCGCCGCTCGCGAGCAGCTGCGCGGCCGCGGCATCTCCACGCGCCTCGTAGACGACGCCGCGCACGGTCGTGTCGATCGCCTGCGTCATGAAGTACTCCAGGCGCGAGCCGTGCAGCGCGCTCAGCTCCTGGGGCGAGCCGACGGCGGTGCCGAGCAGCCAGCAGAGGATCGTGACGTTCTCGAGCGCGCCCCGCAGCGTGGCGAGGCGGTCCGGCGTGCCGATCCAGCACTCCGCGCCCGCCGCCTCGATCGCCGCGCGTGTGTCCTCGCTGCGGCTGGTGATGCGCACGGCGTGCCCCTCGCCCACGATCGCCTCGGCCAGGCGCCGGCCCCGGCAGCCCCCCGCCACGATCAGTATCCGCGCCACGGCGCGCCATCTTAGAGACCGCGCTGCAGCGCCCGCCGGGCGCGGCGCCGGGGAGGCTCGACTACCATCCCTGCCCGCCATGAATGAGCCCTCGCCCACGCACCCGGATGTTGTGACCATGGAGAAGATCGTCGCGCTGTGCAAGCGCCGCGGCTTCATCTTCCCCTCCTCGGAGATCTACGGCGGCGTCGGCTCGACCTACGACTACGGCCACTACGGCGTGCTGTTGAAGACGAACGTCAAGAACGAGTGGTGGCGCGCGATGCTGCAGGAGCGCGACGACATCGTGGCGATCGACTCGGCGATCCTGCAGCACCCGCGGGTGTGGGAGGCCTCGGGCCACCTGGCGGGCTTCACCGACCCGCTGGTGGACTGCAAGACCTGCGGCCAGCGCTTCCGCGCCGACCACCTGCAGGAGCTCGCGTGCGGGCGCAAACCGTCGAAGCACCCGGGGGAAACGGATGAGTGCGACCTGACGGAGGCACGCGACTTCAACCTGATGTTCGAGACAACGATCGGGCCGGTGAAGGAGTCGGGGTCGGTCGCCTACCTGCGCCCTGAGACCGCGCAGGGGATCTTCATCAACTTCAAGAACGTGCTGCAGTTCTCCCGCAAGAAACCGCCGTTTGGGATCGCGCAGGTGGGCAAGTCCTTCCGCAACGAGATCACGCCCGGCAACTTCATCTTCCGCACGCGCGAGTTCGAGCAGATGGAGATGGAGTTCTTCGTGCCGCCGGCGGACGCGGAGCAGTGGTTCGAGCACTGGCTGTCAGAGCGCGAGCGCTGGTATGTCGAGCTGGGCATCCGCCCCGACCATCTGCGCCTGCGCGCACACGAGGCAAGCGAGCTCTCGCACTACTCATCGGGCACGAGCGACGTCGAATACCTGTTTCCGATCGGCTGGTCGGAGCTCGAGGGGATCGCCAACCGCGGCGACTTCGACCTGACCCAGCATGCGAAGTTCTCGGGCGAGAAGCTCGAGTACTTCGACCAGGCCACCGGCGAGCGCTACGTCCCCTATGTGATCGAGCCGGCGGCGGGCGCGGACCGCGCAACGTTGGCGTTCCTGGTGGATGCCTACGACGAGGAACTGGTCGAGCGCGAGGGCACCGGCGAGGGTGAGATGCGCACGGTCCTGCGCCTGCATCCGCGCATCGCGCCGGTGAAGGTGGCGGTGCTGCCGCTGGTGAGCAAGGATGGCCAGCCGGAGCTCGCGCGCGAGCTGCACCACGCGCTGCGCGGGCGTGTGCAGGCGGAGTACGACGCGGGTGGCGCGATCGGCAAGCGCTACCGCCGCCAGGATGAGATCGGCACGCCGCTGTGTCTTACTATTGACCACCAGAGCATCGAGGACCGCACGGTGACGTTGCGCGATCGCGATTCGCTGGCGCAGGAGCGAGTGCCGATCGAGGGCATCGTGGAGGAGATCGAGCGGCGCATTCACGCGCCGTGGAGCACACCGAAGCTGGCTAGGAGATAGGAGCGGGATGGATTTCGACCTGAGTGACGAGCAGCGCCTGATCAAGGACACGGCGCGCGAGTTCGCCGACAAGGAGATCGTCGTGCAGTCGCGTGAAAACGCTCGCAACCACCACTTCGACCTGGAGATGGTGAGGAAGATCGCCAACCAGGGCTACCTGGGCGCGATCGTGCCGGAGGAGTACGGCGGCGCTGGCCTCGACTACCTCAGCTATGGGCTGGTCGTGGAGGAGATCGGGCGCGCGGACTCCTCGATCAGGACGGTCATCTCGGTGCAGACCTCGCTGGTGTGCTCGGGGATCCTCAAGTTCGGCACCGAGGAGCAGAAGCTCGAGTACCTGCCGAAGCTGTGCTCGGGCGAGTGGCTGGGCTGCTTCGGGCTGACCGAGCCGGACACGGGCTCGGACGCGGCCAACCAGAAGACGCGCGCCAGGAAGACCGACGGCGGCTGGGTGATCAACGGCGCGAAGATGTGGATCTCGATGGCGAGTTACGCGAAGGTCGCGCTGATCTTCGCGCAGACGGACCCGGAGCTGGGCTACAAGGGGATCGCATGCTTCATGGTCGACACCGACCATCCGGGCTTCACGACGCAGACGATCGAGCACAAGATGGGCCTGCATGCGTCTGACACGGCGTCGATCTCCTTGGAAGACGTGGAGGTATCGGATGAGCAGATGCTCGGCAACGTCGGCGACGGCTTCAAAATCGCGCTGTCGAACCTGGAGTCGGGGCGCTACTCGGTGGCGTGTGGCGCGGTGGGCATCTGCCAGGGCTGCGTCGATGAGTCGGTCAAGTACGCGAAGGAGCGCGAGCAGTTCGGCAAACCGATCGCGAGCTTCCAGCTGGTGCAGGCGATGATCGCGGAAATGGTGCTCAAAACGGACGCCTCGCGGATGCTGGCTTGGCGCGCGGGCTTCCTCAAGGACAAGGGCCGCCCGAACAGCCTCGAGACCTCGATCGCGAAGCTGCACGCGACCGAAGCGTCGCTTGAATGCGCGAACCTCGCGATTCAGGTGCACGGTGGCGCGGGCTACGTGGACGATCACCCGGTGGAGCGCTACTTCCGCGACGCGCGCGTGACGACGATCTACGAGGGCACCTCGCAGGTCCAGCAGCTGCTGATCGGGCGCGCGATGACCGGCATCAACGCGCTCGTGCCCGTCTGAGGCTCTGGGGGAGCGCGGGCGATGGCAACGGAAGAGGGCACGAAGACGTCTTATGAGGCCGGCTCCGCCGGCTTGCGGGGTCGGCCGGCGAGCGTCATCGGCGTGCTTGGCGCCGGGACGATGGGTGCCGGCATCGCGCAGCTTGCGGCGCGCTCGGGGGCGCGCACGCTGCTGTATGACCCGTTCCCGGATGCGCTGGCCCGGGGGATCGCGAGCGCGGAGGACGGCCTGCGCAAAGAAATGGTGAAGGGCAAGCTGCGCGAGGAGGACGCTGCGGCGGCGTCGGAGCGCTTGCAGCCGGTCGAGGACTTCGCGGCGCTGGCGGCGTGCGAGCTGGTGATCGAGGCTGCACCGGAGCGTCTGGATCTCAAGCACGAGATGTACGCGAAGCTCTCGGAAGTGGTCAGCGAGCAGTGCGTGCTCGCGACCAACACCTCGTCGCTTTTGGTGACCGCGATCGCCACCGGTGCGAGCCACCCGGAGCGGGTGGTGGGCATGCACTTCTTCAACCCCGCACCGCTGATGCGCCTGCTGGAGGTGATCGCGGGCGTGGAGTCCTCGCCCGAGGCGCTGGCGCTGGCGCGCGCGACGGGCGAGGCGATGGGCAAGACCGTGATCGTGGCCAAGGACGGGCCGGGCTTCATCGTCAACCGCTGCAACCGGCCGTTTGGGTTGGAGGCGCTGCGCCTGCTGCAGGAGCAGGTCGCGGATGTGGAGACGATCGATCGCATCTGCCGGATGGAGGGCGGCTTTCGCATGGGCCCGTTCGAGCTGATGGACCTGGTTGGCGTGGACACGGGCTTTGAGATCTCCAAGAGCTTCTACGAGCAGAGCTTCGGCGAGCCGCGCTGGCGGCCGTCGATGATCGCGGCGCGCTACGTGGCGGCTGGCCTGTACGGCCGCAAGAGCGGGCGCGGCTACTACGAGTACGGATTGGGTCCCCACCCATCCCCCCACCCACCCCGGCATCGGGCCGATGACCCGGCGCCGCCGCAGGACGCCTCGCCGGCGGATGGCGAAGGCGTCGTGGTGGTAGCGGGGGCGGGCGTGCTCGCAGACGAATTGCGCGCCGCCGCGGACGCGGCGGGCTTCGAGGTGCGCTCGCCGCACGCGCCGACGGGCGGCGTGCTGCCGGCGCTGGTGCTCGACTGCGACGCCGCTCCGGCGCAGGAAGGAGCTTCGGCGCCTGGCGGGCAGCCGGACCGCCGTGGTAGCGCCAGCCAGCCTCAGGGCGGCGCGCACGTGGTGCTGTGCGCTCGCGGCTCGCTGGGCGCGCTCGATCCGGGCGGTAGCGCCGTGGGCTTTCACCTGCTGCCGCCGTTTGCGAGCTCCGGGCTGGTGGAGCTGACGCGCAGCGAGAGCTCATCGCCGGTTGCGGCGGCGCGCGCGGAGCGCTTCTTCGGCGCGCTCGGCAAGCACTTCGAGTGGGTGGGCGATGCGCCGGGCCTGGTGCTGGGCAGGATCGTCTGCCAGGTGATCAACGAGTCGGCGTTTGCGCTCGGCGAAGGCGTTGGCAGCGCCGGCGACATCGACACCGGCATGGTGCTCGGCCTGAGCCACCCGCGCGGGCCGCTGGAGTGGGCGGACGCGATCGGGCTCGATCATGTGCTGGCGGTGCTCTCAGCGCTGTGCGATGAGTACCGCGAGGAGCGCTACCGCCCGGCGCCGGCGCTGCGCCAGCTCGCGCACGCCGGCCGCCTGGGCGCCGCCAGCGGCGCCGGGTTCTTCGACCACGAGGACTGAGCGGCTCTAGGACGCGGCGACGTCGACTGCGGGCGCCCACTGCGCCTCGGCGAGATCGCCGTCGGGCAGCGCTGCGGGCGTCGGCACCTCGGGGGTGTCGCGCAGGTACCACTCGGCGTCGAGCGCGGCCTGACAGCCTGAGCCGGCGGCGGTGATCGCCTGGCGGTAGGTGTGATCGACGAGGTCGCCGGCGGCGAACACCCCGGGCAGCTTGGTGCGCGTGGACTTGCCCTCGGTGACGACGTAGCCGTTCTCGTCGATGTCCACCTGGCCCTGCACGAGCCCCGACTGCGGCTCGTGGCCGACCGCGATGAACACGCCGGAGACCGGGATCTCGCGCTGCTCGCCGGTCTCGGTGTTGGTGAGCGTGGCGTGGCCGAGCGCGCCGTGCTCGCCGGCGACGAACTCCTTGACGGTGTAGGGCGTGACGAACTCGATGTTCGACTGCGCGCGGGCGCGCTCGAGCATGATCTTCGACGCGCGGAACTCGTTGCGGCGGTGCACGACGCTGACCTTCGCGGCGAACTTCGAGAGGAAGATGGCCTCCTCCATCGCGGAGTCGCCGCCGCCGACGATGATCGTCTGCTTGTCGCGGAAGAAGGCGGCGTCGCAGGTGGCGCAGTAGCTGACGCCACGGCCGGACAGCTCGTCCTCGCCGATCACCCCGAGCTTCTTGTGCTCGGCGCCCATCGCCAGCACGACGGTGCGCGCGCGATGCTCGGTGTCGCCGACCCACACGCTGTGCATGCCGCCAGGCTCGCTTGAGAGCTCGACGCGATCCGCCTGATCTGTGACCAGGCGCGCGCCGAAGCGCTCGGCCTGGTCGCGGAACTTCTGCATCATCTCGGGGCCCATGACCCCGTCGGGGAAGCCGGGGTAGTTCTCGACGTCGGTGGTCTGCTGCAGCAGGCCACCCCAGGCGAAGCCCTCGATCACCAGCGGGCTCAGGTTGGCGCGCGCTGTGTAGAGCGCTGCGGTGTAGCCCGCCGGGCCGCTGCCTACGATGATCACGTTCTCCCCCTGCGGGGACGATGCAACGTCGCTCATCTGGTCTCCTGATCGATGCCCTTGCGACCCTCCTGGGGTCGCTTTACTTTGTAAAGTATAGCAAGATCCATGGCCACGCGCGCCACCTATGAGCTCTGCAGAGCGCTCGCGGCGGCGCTCTGCGCGGCCAGCGTGCCGGCGGCGGGCAGAGCACGCTGCTCGGAGCGCCAGCGGGCAACGGTGCGCCGCAGCTGGAAGTAGGCGACCACGCCCGGCAGCGTCGGCAGCCAGAAGGAGATCGCGCGGTAGGAGAGCACGGCGAGCACCGACAGGTTGAAGTCGACGCCGAACGCGGCGAGTGCGCCGATCATGGCCCCCTCGACCCCACCCAGGCCTCCGGGCAGCGGCAGCAGGTTGCCGAACTGACCGATGAAGTAGGCCATCCAGATGACGGTGAACGACGGCGGCGAGCCGAACGCGTGGAACATCGCCCACAGAACCGCGATGTCGAAGCCCCACCAGGCGGGGGCGCCCAGCAGCCCAGGGTCGCGCGAGCGGATCAGCTCGATCGCGGTGCGCACGCCGCTGGCGGCGAGCGCCGGCACGGTGGCCGCGCGCGCGACCCAGTGCTCGACACGGCCGGAGCCCGACGCCCAGCGCGCCAGGCGCCGCTCGACGTCTCCCGGCAGCAGCGACACCGCACCGGCGATGGCGAACAGCACGGCCGCGACGATCGCGGGGACGATCGTGATCGCGAACGAACCGCCACCCGGGAACAGCCCGATCCCCAGGCCGACCCCGTCGATCAGCAGCGAGCCGGCGAAGATCACGTACAGCAGCACCACGAACGCGACCATGCGACAGGCCACGAGGCGCGGCTCCATGCCGGAGCGGCGCAGCGCCCAGGCGGTCAGCGCCACGCCGCCCGCGCCGGCGGCTGCGAACAGCCGCGTGGCGACGAGCCCCGCCATCGTGATCTGATAGCTCTCCCGCCAGCCGACGCCCTCCTGTCCGCGAATCAACACGGCGCGCACGAGCACGATGTAGCCGCCGAACGACAGCGTCTCGAAGATCACGCCGACGGCGATCCACCACTTGTCGCCGCCCTCGATGTGGTGCACCGTCTTGCCGACGCCGGTGAGGTTCGGCAGCACGAAGTACAGGAAGCCGACGACCAGCAGCACGAACACCGCGAAGGCCGCGATCTGCCGGCGCGTGAGCAGCACGCGCGGCATCTCCTCCTCGCCGGCGTCGGCCGCCGCGCGTGGCTCCGGCTGCCGCTCCTCTCCCACCGTCTTCAGCGCCTCGCGTGGGTCGCTGCACTCCGTGTTGATCGCATTCACCCCCTCCCCTCAGGCCGCCTCGTGGGCCATCTCCTCCAGCATTGCCACCGCGCGCGCCATGCGCACGAACAGCGGTCCCGCCCGCGCCCCCACCCGGCGCACGCCGAGCGTCAGCGCGGCGCCGGCGACCAGGTCGATCGCATAGTGCTCACCGAGGTACACGAGCGCGAACCCCAGCGTCGCCGCATACGTGAATCCGAGCGCGCCCGCCAGCGGCCCCACCTCGGCGAGAAGGAGCGCAGCCATCACGGATGTGGCGAAGTGCAGAGAGGGCATCGCGGCCAGTGGATTGCCTCCGAACACACTGTAGAGCGAGCCCCAGCCGTCTCTCCAGAACAGCTCGCCGTACTCGACCATCATGCGCCGCACCGGCGCTGTGCTCTCGCCGCGCTCGGCGGCCAGCTCGGCGGCGTACCAGGGCGGCGCGGTCGGCGCCAGCCAGTAGACGCTTGCGCCGATGTCGAACACGGCGTAGGTGAGCAGCGCGGCGCGTGGGAAGCGCGCGCGGTGGCGCACGAGGATGTAGGCGACCGAGCCGTGCGGCACCAGGAACCAGCTCCAGTGCGCCCATACGAGCACGCGGTCGAGCGTGCTCCAGTCAGCGGCCGCGCCCCCGTTGCCGGCGAGCCCGCGCTGCAGTCGGACGGTCGGCAGTTCGCCGAGGCCGAGCACGCGGTCGGCGCGAATCGGGTAATCCACGTGCACGCGCGCCTGCTGGGACGCGGGATCATCGTGCGGCGACTTGTACGCGGCCAGGTAGGCCCACATCTGCAGCGCGCAGACAGCGACGTCGCGCCCGCGCGAGCGGCGCACGGCGACGCTCATGCCGAGCGGTGCGCCGAACGCGACCGTCTGCATCACAAGCGGCGGGACCTCGACGCGCTTGCGCAGGAGCGGCGCGGCGACACCGGCCACCACCATCGCCCAGGCGGTTGCTCTGATCGCCTTGGACAGCCGCACAGGGCCCGGAGTATATGTCGAGGACCAGCGCCTCCTCGGACGCCCGGGGCCGGGCGCTCACCGGCTGCGAGCGCGCCGCGGCGTGTCTGCGGCGCGCTACTCGAGCACGCGCGCGGCCGCCGCGGCCTCGACCAGTGCGGCGACCACCGAGCTCGCGAGGTCGGCCTCGGGATGCCACTGCACGCCGAGCACGAAGCGACCGTCGGATGGCCCGCCCCCCCACTCGATCGCCTCGGGCAGCTCGTCGAGCATCGACACGCCGCTCGCCACGAGCCCATCGCCGAGCTGATCGACGCCCTGATGATGGTGGGACTTGGTCGAGTGCACGATCTCCCCCGCGGCCCTTGCCGCGAGCGAGCCCTCGGTCAGGAGGACGTCGTGCTCGGCGCCGTCGAAGGAGCCGAGCACGCGCCTGTGTTCTTCGTGGCCGAAGCGCTCGGGCACGTGCTGCACGAGCGTGCCGCCGCAGGCGACGTTGAGCAGCTGCATGCCGCGGCAGATGCCGAGCACCGGCAGGCCGCGCTCGAGCGCACCGCGCGTGAGCGCCACTTCGAACGCGTCGCGTGCCGGGACCGTGCCGATCGTCTGCGGATGCGGCTGCTGCCCGTAGGAGGCGGGGTCGATGTCGGCGCCACCCGCGAGGATCAGCCCGTCGATCAGATCGAGTGCCGGTTGCGGATCCTCCGCCAGCAGCGGATCGGGTGGGAGCATCGCCACCAGCCCTCCCGCGCGCTGCACGGCTTCGACGTAGTTGAACGGCAGCAGCGCCGCGGGCTGCTCCCAGACGCTCCAGCTGGCCCGCTCGAGCGCGGTGCAGATGCCGATCACGGGACGTGTCATGCCCCACACCATAGGATCAACGCGAGATCGAGCCAAGGGAGAGCGATGAGCGAACCGAGCACGCAGCTTGAGAGCGTCAACTTGCGCGTGGCCGAGGGCGTGGCCACGATCGAGCTGAACCGACCGCAGGCGCTGAACGCGTGGAACGCGCAACTGGGCGCGGATCTGCTCGCGGCGCTACGCGCTGCCGGCGCGGACGAGGCGGTGCGCGCACTGGTGATCACCGGCGCCGGGCGCGCGTTCTCCTCGGGCGCCGACCTGCGCGACTTCGGCGGCGGCGAGACCACGCCGGAGGGCCACCCGGACGTCTACGGGACGCTGACCAAGCGCTACCACCCGATCATGCACGCGATCCGCGAGCTGCCAAAGCCGGTGCTCGCCGCCGTCAACGGCCCCGCTGTGGGGATCGGCTGCTCGCTGGCGCTCTGCTGCGATCTGATCCTCGCGGCCGAGAGCGCGTACTTCCTGCTGGCGTTCGTGAACATCGGCCTCGTCCCTGACGGCGGCTCGTCGCTGTTCGTGCCGAGTCGTGTCGGCATCGCGCGCGCCAGCGAGCTGTCGATGCTGGGCGAGCGCCTGGGCGCCGCCCAAGCGCTCGAATGGGGCCTGATCAACCGCGTCTGCGCCGACGCGCGCCTGCCCGAGGAGGCGGCCGCGCTGGCGGGACGCCTGGCCGCCGGGCCGACGCGCTCCTACGCCGGCACCAAGCGCCAGCTCAACAACTGGCTGTACGCGCGCATGGACGAGCAGCTCGAGCTGGAGGCGCGGATCCAGCAGGAGATGGCCGGAAGCGAGGACTTCGTGGAGGGCGCAACGGCCTTCATAGAGAAGCGTTCAGCCCGGTTTTCCGGGCGTTAGGAACCTTGTGGCAAACGTCATCAAGCGCATCCCGCCCTGGCCTGAATAGAATCCCCGCCGCCTTGGGCCAACTGCTCCACACAACGCTCGCGTTCTTCACCCCCGCGCACGGCGTCTCGCCGAACGCGCAGAGCATCGACACGCTCTACAAGGTCACGCTCTACATCGCGCTCGTGATCTTCATTGCGGTCGAGGGCGCGCTCGGCTATGCGCTGGTCAAGTTCCGCAAGCGCAAGGGCGTGGTGGCCTCGCAGATCCACGGGAACACGCGCCTGGAGATCGGCTGGACGCTCGCCGCCGCGGTGATCCTGGTGGCGCTGGCGGTGCTGACGTTCGCCAAGCTCTCATCGATCCAGGATCCGCCGAACTCGGGTCCGGGCGGCGCGGTGCTGGGCGAACAGAACAACCTGATCTACGCCAGCACCAGCCGCAAGCTGCCGCCCGACCGCAAAGCCCTGAACATCACGGTGATCGGCCGCCAGTACATCTGGCAGTTCATCTACCCCGGCGCCAACGAGCCGGATGGGCTGGGCGCGCCCTACTCGTATGAGGAAATGGTCGTGCCGACCAACACGACCGTCACCCTGAACCTGGTCTCATCGGACGTCGTGCACTCGTGGTGGGTGCCGGAACTGGGCGGCAAGTTCCAGGTCGTGCCCGGCTACCACAACTACACGTGGTTCAAGGTCAGCAAGCCGGGCATCTACCGCGGACAGTGCGCGTTCCTGTGCGGGCGCGGACACGCGCGCATGATCGCCACGGTCAAGGCGGAGCCGCCTGCCGAATTCGAAGCGTGGCTTGCGCGCCAGAAGGAACTGATCGCCTCGGCCAACCAGGAAGCGGCGAAGGCGCGTATGCAACTCGCGAAACAGACCGGCGCCGGCGCGGTCGAGAACCCCTAGGACATCGAGGAGACCAGCGGAACACATGGCCACCTACGCAGCCCCGATCCCCCAGATCAGCTCGCACCACGTCGAGCACGAGAACACCGGCTGGACGAGCTGGATAACGACGACCGATCACAAGCGCATCGGGATCATGTACATGGTCCTGACGTTCGTGTTCTTCATCCTCGGCGGCACCGAGGCGCTGATGATCCGCCTGCAGCTGGGCGCGCCGAACAACACGCTGGTGACGCCGGAAATCTACAACCAGCTGTTCACGATGCACGGCACGACGATGATCTTCCTGTTTGTGGTGCCGATGATGGCGGGGCTGGCGAACTACTTCCTGCCGCTGATGATCGGCGCCCGCGACATGGCCTTCCCGCGCCTGAACGCGCTGTCGTTCTGGCTGCTGCTCGCCGGCGGCATCGTCTTCTACGCCTCGATCTTCTGGCACCCGCCGGAAGCCGGCTGGACGAGCTACCCGCCGCTCTCGAGCGCCCTGTACTCCCCGTCCGGTGGACAGGACGCATGGATCTACCTGATCCACCTCACGGGGATCTCCTCGCTCGTGGGAGCGATCAACTTCTACGCGACGGTCGCGAACATGCGCGCGCGCGGCATGAGCTGGGGCCGGCTGCCGCTGTTCGTGTGGGCGATGCTGACCTACTCGGTGCTGCTGATCTTCGCACTGCCGGTGATCGCCGCCGCGGTCACGATGCTGCTCACCGACAGGCACTTCGGCACCCACTTCTTCGACCCGGCGGAGGGCGGCTCGCCGCTTCTGTGGCAGAACCTGTTCTGGTTCTTCGGGCACCCCGAGGTCTACATCATGGTGCTGCCGGGCTTCGGCATCGTCTCTGAGATCCTGCCGGTGTTCGCGCGAAAGCCGATCTTCGGCTACAAGGCGATCGCGGCCTCGACCGTGGCGATCGCGTTCCTGGGCTTCCTGACGTGGGCGCACCACATGTTCACGACGCCGATCCCAGAGGCGATCCTGGTGTTCGTGATGCTCAGCTCGTTCCTGATCGCGATCCCGACGGGCGTGAAGATGCTCAACTGGATCGCCACGCTGTGGAGCGGCGCGATCGAATTCACGACGCCGCTGCTGTTCTGCGTGGGCTTCCTGGCGCTGTTCCTGATCGGCGGGATCTCCGGCGTGTTCCTGGCGGTCTTCCCGGTCGACTGGCAGCTGAACGAAACCTACTTCGTGGTCGCCCACATCCACTTCGTGCTGGTCGGAGGCGCGGTCTTCCCGATCTTCGCGGCGATCTACTACTGGTTCCCGAAGATCACCGGGCGAATGCTGGGCGAAAACCTCGGCAAGCTGAGCTTCGGCCTGATGTTCGTCGGCGTGATCGTGACGTTCCTGATCCAGCACGTGATCGGCATGGATGGGATGCCACGGCGCGTGTACGAGTACGACAACGTCGGCCATCTCGAGCTGTACAACTTGATCTCTACCGTCGGCTCGTTTATTCTCGCCGCCGGGGTGCTTGTGACCGTCGTGAACGTGTGGAGGAGCTTGAAGGTGGGAGTGGCTTCGGGACCTGATCCATGGAAGGCGAACACGCTCGAGTGGTTCACGAGCTCGCCGCCGCCCGTCAACAACTTCGACGTGGTGCCGCTCGTGCGCTCGTTCGAGCCGATGAAGGACATCCGCAACGAGGTGCAACGGCGCAGCACGGGAGCTGACGCGACCGGCGCGGCCACCGTCCCGGCAGGAGCTACGCAGGTCGGTCTGTAGTGACCCCTGCGCCACCGACAGGCGCCGCGCCCGCGATCGAGACGCCTGGCCTGGGCATCGCGGCTGACCCCAACTCCTCCCGCGCACTGCAGATCCTGAGCGACTACCTCGAGCTGACCAAGCCCAAGGTCCAGTCGCTGCTACTGCTGACGACGATCGCGACGATGTACGTCGCCGGCGATCCCTCGGCGCTGCTCGTCGCGCTGACGTGTCTTGGCGGCTACCTGTCGGCCGGCGGCGCGGGCGCGGTCAACCACTGGTTCGACCGCGACATCGACGCGCAGATGACGCGCACGTCCAAGCGGCCGATCCCATCGGGGCGGATCTCGCCGCATGCGGCGCTCATATTCGGCTGCACGCTGGCGTGCCTGTCGCTGCTGGAGTTCTCGCTGCTGGTCAACCCGCTGGCCGCGGCGCTGTCCTTCTCCGGGTTCCTCGGCTACGTGTTCGTCTACACCTTCTGGCTCAAGCGCCGCACGCCGCAGAACATCGTGATCGGCGGCGCCGCTGGCGCAGTGCCGCCGCTGGTCGGCTGGGCGGCAGTCACGGGCTCTGTCAGCGGCACGGCGGTGATGCTGTTCTTCATCGTGTTCTTCTGGACCCCACCCCACTTCTGGGCGCTGTCGTTGCTGATGAAGGAGGAGTACGGAAAGGTCGGCGTGCCGATGCTGCCGGTGGTACGCGGCGAGGCGGAGACGCGCAGGCAGATCCTGCTCTACTCGGTGCTGCTCTACGCGGTCACGCAGCTGCCGTTCTGCGCGGGCGGCTTCGGCGTCATCTACCTGGTCGTATCGGTGTTGCTTGGGCTTGGCTTCATCGCAGGCGCTGCGCGCCTGTACAAACAAGCCGACCGGCGCTCGGCGCTGCGCCTGTACCTGTACTCGCTGGCCTATCTCGCGCTGATGTTCTGCGCGATGGTCGCGGACCGGCATCTGTAGACTGGGAGCCCGCCGATGATGACTCGCCGCCTTGCACGCAAGAACATCCGCACCGCGCTGATCGTGAGCGCGATCTGCATGTTCATGTTCGGCCTCACGTTCGTCGTGGCCGCCGCCTTCGTCTCATGAGCCCGCTCGATCCCGAGCTCCCGCCTATCGGCGAGGAGATCCACCTTCCGGGGCCGAGCATCCTGCCGCTGCTGACCGCAGTCGGCATCACGCTGGCGCTCGTGGGCGTGACCACGTTCATCGAGTTCACGGTCGTCGGGGGGATCCTGACGGTCGTCTGCATCGCGCTGTGGATCAAAGACACCGCGCGCGAAATCGACGAACTCCCGCTCGACGAGCACTGAGCACGCACGGCTGACGCTCAGCCGTGGTGGTGGCAGGCCCGCTCCCCAAAGCAGGCGTGCCACCTCCCCTTTACCCCACGGCCACCCTGCTCGGTACTGGACAGATCGCCCCGTCGTCTGTCCAGCAGCGCACGATGTCGCGCACCGACAGGATGCCGACCGTCTCTCCCTGCTGGAGGACGATCAGATGCCGGAAGCCGCCGCGCACCATCGCGGCGGCAGCCTCCTCCAGCGACCAGTCAGGCGCGGCATACACAACGTCGCGGGTGAGATGGTCGGCTACCGACTCGCTGTCGGGATCCTGCCCCGCGCCGACAGAGACGAGCACGTCGCGCTCGGTGATGATCCCGGGGCCGTTGCCGTCGGGGTCCATCACCACGGCCGCGCCGACCTTGCGCTCGGCCATCAGCCGCGAGACCGCGCGCAGCGTGTGGTCAGGCCCGACTGTGAGAACCATCTCGGTCATACCGTCGTGTACCTGCATGACTCGCTCGCGCTCCTCCGTCGACATTTGCAACGATTGCCTCAATCTAGTACCCCAACGCACCGGAGTCAAGCGCCAGGTCAGGGCTTTGCGAGCGCGTCGAGCTGACCCTGCGCAGCGGCGATCACGCCGCGGGCGACACCCTCCCAGGACCAGCGCTCGCGCACCGTCGCAACCAGCCCTGCACGGGTGCGCTCGCGCAGCTGTCGATCGGCTTGCAGCCATCCGGTGAGAGCCGCGGCCAGCGCAATGACGGCACGATCGTCGATAGCGAACGACAGCCACTCGGCGGCCGGCCCAGGGACAGCGCCGGCCAGCACGGTGCTCACCTCGGCCAGACCCGAGTGGGCGGCGCTGATGGGCAGCGCGCCACAGGCAGCCGCCTCTGCGGCGACCATCCCAAACGCCTCGGGGAACGTGCTCGGCACGACCACCGCCTCGCATGCGGGCAGCAGCTCCGCGAGCTGCTCGTGGTCGAGGCGGCCGGTCAGCAGCAGCTGCTGCTCGAGCCCCTGCGCCGCGCGCAGGTAGCGCTCGCGCTCCTCTCCATGCAGCCCGTCGAGGAACGCCAGCAGATGCATGAGCGGCCGCGGCGGCTCGGACTCCAGCTCGAGCGCACGCCCGGCGCGCGCGATCTCACGTGCACTCTCCAGCTCACCGTCGATCAGCGCCGCGCGCAGGCGCTGCAAGCCGTCCTGGTAGGCGCCGAAGCCGACGATCAGCAGGCGCGCTCGTGGAACGCGCTCGAGCACCAGCGGCCATGCCGCCACGAGCAGGTCGACTCCCTTGCTGACGATCAGCTTGCCCACGAACGCGACCAGCCGGTCATGCTCCGGATCGAGCTGCTCGAGCGCGGCCGCCGCGGCGAGCGGGTCGCGCGCGAACACGCCGCCGTCCTCGCCCGGCGCCGATGGATCCTCGCGCGTGCTCTGGTCGGCTTCGCCGCGCAAGCGCACGGCGAGCGCGCGCAGCCCCGCAGCCGCGGCCTGCGGCTCACGCGGGACGAAGCGCTCCACATCCACGCCCGGGGGGCCGAGCCGCGTGCGCTGGATCAGCTCTGGATCGCCGAGCGCCTGCCACAGGCTGGCGGCCGTGTGCGTCGATCCGACGAGCACCGCGGCAGCGCTCGCGAGGCCCTCGCGCGCGAAGCCCAGGAAGCGCTCGGGGTGGGGCTTGACGGTGTACTCCAAGGCGCTGCCGTGAACCTTCACCGCGTACGGGATCGCGCCGGCAAGCGCGCGCGCGAGGATCACCGGCCCCATCACGAGATGGTTGGCGAGCGCCACTTGGGCGCCCGTCAGCTGGAGCACCTCCGCCACGGCTGCGACGTTCGCGGCGATGTAGCGCGCGACCTCGAGATCGCTGCACTGGGCGAACGTCCGCGCTTCGATGCCCTCGTAGCGGTCGGCTACATACACCGGCAGCAGGCCGCCGATGTCCGGGCGATAGACGGTGCAGCGCCCCTCACCCCCCGGCCCGCGCTCCAGCTCGCGCACCCGCAACAGCCCGCTGTCCCAGTCCCCGACCGCGTCCACGAACGGCTGGCGCTCGGGATGTCGGTCCTGGCTGAGTAGGTGCACGTCGTGGCCGAGCGCCACCAGCGCGGCTGCCAGCCGAGCGTTGTAGACGTTCGAGCCGGTCCCGTCCAGCAGGTAGCCGTGGAAGATCAGCACGCGCACGGACGGCCAGCCTATCCGTGTCGCGATCTCTCCCCCACCCGCTCCGGTAAAGTTGCGGGCGTGAGCACAAGACAGCGTTATCGACTGCGCAGCCCGGCCAGTGGCAGGGAAGTCATGATCGAGGCAGAGCCCGAGGAGATCTACCTGGACCGCGAGTCCGGCGAACCCCTGGAGGTCGTCGCCAAGATGCTGCCGCTGGCGCCGTCGACTTCGCGGCTACCGTGGGCGGTCGAGAACCTGCGCTTCTGTCCCTGGTGCCACCAGCACTCTCAGAAGGATCTCAACGACTGTCCCACCTGCGGCAGGCGCATGGGCCCGTTGTGAGAGCCCGGCCGGTGCTCGCAGCGTCGGCAACGCTGCTGTCCGCCCTGGCACTGAGCGCCTGCGGCGGCGCCAACGTCTCGGATGCCGTCCCCAAGAGCACCCCCGAAATAACGCCGCCCACCAATACCAGCGCGGAAGCAGCCGCCGTGCAGACGACGTCCACCTCGACGACCACGAAAAGCACGAGCAAAACCGGCGAAACCTCATCCTCGAGCAGCGAAACACCCGCCAGCGAAAGCAGCGAAACACCCTCGAGCGCGGGCGCCCCCAGCACTTCCGGCGCCTCTGGCGGCGCGGCAGCAGAAAAAGAAGCCGCGCCCACCGAAGCCAAAGCGACCGAACCCTCAAGCCCCACCGGCGGCGCGAGCGCCCCTTAATAGCGAACTAGGGAGTTCGCTGGGCAAGCAAGGCAAGGACGCAGGGAGCGTGGCGTGCTTTGCACGCGAGCGACCGAGGACGCAGCATTGCGCCGCCCAGCGGACTCCCTAGGGCGTTGAGATGAGCGTGGCGCTGTAGGTCAGGCGCGCGGTCTGGTAGAGGCAGTAGTACTGCACGGCGGTGCCGACCCCGGTCTGCGTGGTCTGGGCCGTTGTGGTCTTGCAGCCGCTCTTGGGGCGGCTGGCGCGCCAGGAGGTGTCGTTGCCGAAGCCGAGCGCGAGCGCCGGCGCCCAGGAGGGCACAGTCAGCGCGACTACGTAGCCCTTCTTGATCGGAATCGTCGTTTCGAGCGGGAACTGGGCGGTTTTCCCGAAGTAGGGCTGCAGTTTGACGAGCGGGCTCTGCGCCACGAGCTTGTAGGTGAGGTTCGGCTTTGGCTGCGGCGCGAGGATCGCGATCCCGGCTTCCGCGGGGCCGCCCTCGTTGGCGTTGAAGTACTTGATCTGCGTGGCGTTGGGATTGCCGAGCGTGATCGTCCAAGCGACGATCGTGCCGGCGCGCGGTGCACTGAGCAGGTTGCGTTCGCTGCCGACCTTGACCTGGAAGCCGGTTGTGCGGCTGACCGCCAGACATGGGTTCGTCGACCCGCTCCCCGGACAGCTGGGCACAGTCGCCGGAGTGGTGGTGCCGATCACACCGACTTCGCTGAGCGTCGCGGGCGCGACCGCAGGCAGCGCCAGCGCGAGCACGAAGCTCGCGAGCACAGCTATGGGTATCCGTCTCATATGCGCCATTCAACACGCCTGCTTGGTCTTTGTCGCGGTCTTACCATTTCTCTACCGGCCCGCCAGTTCCTGCGCGGCGGCCTGGATCAGGGCCTGATCGCCCGCGACCGGCACCCACGGCAGCTTCAGCGGATCGTCGCTGTAGCGCGGGATCACGTGCACGTGGAAGTGGAAGACCGTCTGCCAGGCGGCGACGCCGCATGAGTTCAGGAGGTTGATCCCCTCGGCGCCGAGACGCTCCTTGGCGCGCTCTGCCAGGCGCTGCGCCGCGAGCGCGACGGCGCTGAGATCCTCCGGCTCGACGCTCAGCAGGTCGCTGCTGTGGGCCCGCGGGATCACCAGCGCGTGCCCGCGCGTCGCGGGAGCGATGTCCATGAACGCGATCGTGCGCTCGTCTTCATCGACGATCGACGCCGGGATCTCGCCGGCCACGATTTTGCAGAAGATGCAGTCAGGATCCGCCATCGGGCGCAGATCCTATGGCAAGCCGACGCATGCCACCCTGACCGGGACGGCCGATCACGCCGTGCCCGCGGGCTCTCGACTCGGAGGCCTACTGTCCGCCGGCGGCTGCGCGCGGTCGCGCCCAGATGTCAGCGCACTCGGCGCACACCTCTGCCGGAATCAAGCCGACGCGCATCAGCAGTCCGAAGATCTGGCAGCCGACGCAGAACGCGAAGATCGACTCCAGGCCGGCGGCGAAGATCAAGAGGCCCAGCAGCACATCCGCGAGGCCGTGCGCGGAGAAGCCGAGCGCGGCGATCGCCGCTGCGGTGCTCATGACCGCACCGATCCCCTGGGCAAAGCGCTTGGGCGGCCCCGCAACGGGCTTCTCAGCACCCAGCCGCGGAGCGATGACCGAGCTGGCGAGGCGACCCAGGGGGCTCAGCGTCGGCCCGCTCAGCACGCGAGCGATGAACCCGTATGCGAGCACGATCAGCAGCCAGTACCACGAGGTCGCGAGCGTCAGCGCGGCGAGCACCATCACGACGAAGGCGACCGTGCGCGCGGCCTTCTCGTTGACGGGGTTGGGGAAGCTGAAGATCTGCGTGCGCATCGCTACTCCAGATCAGCGTAGCGAGCACGCTCAGGACAGCCGGCGGGCGTACTCGAGCGCGCGATCGCGGCTGTCCACCTCGCCCGCATACTGCGCCGCGGCGAGCTGCTCGAGCAGCTCCCCCACGCGTGGCCCGGTGGGAATGCCCAGTTCGCGGGCGAGCTCATCGCCGCGCCACAGCGGTGGCGGCGGCCCCTCGGCGCGCCAGCGCAGAGCATCGTCGAGCATGCCGCGGGCGACGGTCATGTGCGCCTGCACCGCGTCCTGCGCGCGATCTCCGCGCGTGGCGAGGCGGTCGGCCATCGACAGCAGCGTGACATCGACCTCGACGGGCGAGCAGTCGCGAAGATAGGCGAACACGGTCCTGCGCGCGAGCGGCTGGGGCTCGTGCACGAGAAACCCGAGGCGCAGGTGATGGCGCACGAGCGCGGCCACATGCGCGCGCAGGCGCTCGCTCGCTCGCAGGCGCTCGAGCACCGCGCGCGCGAGCTGCGCGCCGCGCACGTCATGCCCGATGAACGTCACGCGACCGTCCTGCGGTCGAACCGCTCGCGTCAGCGGCTTGGCCGCGTCGTGCAGCAGCGCTCCCCAGCGCAGAGCGTCTCCGCGGGTCAGCTCGTCGGCAAGCGGCTCGCTCAAGAACGCGTCCACGGCGGGACGCCGGGCGCCGATGCAAGCGTCGAGCTCGCCGCTCGCTGGTCCGCCGGCGCTCGTCAGCTCGACCGTATGGTCGAGCACCTCGAGCGTGTGTCCGTAGACGTCGAGGTGGTGGAAACGATTCTGCTCGACGCCGCGCAGCGCCTCGAGCTCCGGCAGCACGACGGCGGTGGCGCCCAGCGCGCTCATCAGCTCGAGCCCGCGGCGCACCTGGTCAGAGGCGACGATCCGCCGCAGCTCCATGAACACCCGCTCTGGTGAGACGCCGCGCAGGCCGTCGGCCTGCGCGGCCGCGCTGCGCAGTGCCTCGGCGTCGGCCTGCAGGTCGAGCTCGAGCGCGAGGCGCACCATCCGCAGCACCCGCAGCGGATCCTCCGCGAACGCGCCGGGCGCGGCCATCCGCAGACGTCCGGCGCGCAGATCGGCGGCGCCGCCGAGCGGGTCGATTGGCGCTCCGCCCGCGATCGGCTGCGCGATCGCGTTGACGGTGAAGTCACGCAGCGCGAGGTCCGCCTCGATCGTGCCACCGCGCAGCGGCTCGACATCGACCTGCCATGCGTGCTCGCGCGCCACCACCCGCCAGGAGCCGAAGTCCTCCGACAGCGCGAAGCAGGCGGCGCGGCGTGCGGCGCGGGCGACCGCGCGTGCCGCCTGCGCAGGGTCGCCGTCGACGACCACGTCAACGTCGGCTGTCTGGCGACCTAGCAGCCCGTCGCGCACGGCGCCGCCCACCAGCCATGCGCGCGTGCCGGCAAGCGCGCTACGAGCCGCCTCCAGGCCCGCGCTCATGCCGATCCGGCGCCCGCCGTCCGTGCTCGCGCATACGGCGGCCCGGAGTCGAGCGGCGCGCCATCGCGGTGGTAGATGCGCGGCACGCGCGGCGTCAGCGCGCACGTGATCTCGTAGTTGATCGTCTCCAGGCGCCGAGCCACCTCCTCCGCGGTGATTCGCTCGCTGCCCTGGATGCCGATCAGGATCGCGCGCTCGCCGCGCAGGCGCTCGGGCTCGCCTTCTGGGCCGAGATCGACGGTGATGCTGTCCATGCTGACGTTGCCGACCAGCGGATGGCGGTGCCCTCCGATCAGCACGTCGGCGTTGTTGGACAGCCCCCGGCGCCAGCCGTCGCCGTAGCCGATCGGGAGCACGCCGATGTAGGTGTCGACGTCGGCCACGAACTGGCGCCCGTATCCGGCGCTCTCCCCCGCCTGGCACGGCTTGACCTCAGCGACGTAGGAGCTCAGCTCGAGCGCCGGCTCGAGCGCGCGCGCGGCGGGGTCGCGGCCGAACGGGTCCATGCCGTAGATGGCGATCCCACAGCGCACCATGTCGAACTGCGCCTCGACGTCGCGCATCGTTGCGGCGCTGTTGGCTGCGTGGACGATCACGTCGGGCTGCTTGTCCTTGATCGTGCGCGCCCAGCGCGTGAAGGCGGCCAACTGGCTTGCGAAGAACCCGTCGTCCTTGAGCTCGTCGGCGGTCGCGAAATGTGTCATCACGCCCGCCAGCCGCACGCCCGGTGTCTCCTGAGCAGCCATCGCAACGCGCGTTGCCTCGACCGGGTCGCGCGTGCCCAGCCTCCCCATTCCCGAGTCGAACTTGACGTGCACCCGCCCGCCGCCTGCAGCCGCCACGGCCTCCAGGTAGCTCTCGTTCCAGACGACCACGTCGGCGTCGGCCGCTAGCGCCTCACCGAGCTCGAGCGGGCTGAGCGCACCCATCACGAGCACGCGCACGTCGCGAATGCCCGCCTCACGCAGCTCGCACGCCTCGCGCGCGTCGGCGACGGCCAGCCAGCTGGCGCCGCCGGCGATCGCCGCGCGTGCGCTCTGCGCCGCGCCGTGGCCGTACCCGTCCGCCTTGACCACCGCGCACAGGACGGCTCCATGCTGCAGCTGTGTGCGCAGACGCGCACAGTTGCGCGTAATCGCGGCCACGTTCACGTCGGCCTGCGCGCGGCGCAAGCGCTTGCCGGCCTGCTCGGGCCGCGCCCCATCGGCCGTTGTCTCGTCAGCCATCGCTCGATCCCTCCCCTAGCTGCTCGTCGGCAGCGGAACGCGGAGGAGTTGCCCGCGCCCCGCTGCCCCGCACACCGCTCGCGCCACCGCGGGCGCCGGGCAGCGCCGCGATCACGTCCGTGGCGATCACGCCCTCGGCGGCACCTAGCCGCCGCGCTGCCTGCCTACCGGCCTCGGCGTGCAGCCACACTCCTGCGCAAGCGGCCATGAAGGCGTCGAGGCCGTGCGCGAGCAGCGCGGCGATCACGCCCGTGAGCACGTCGCCGGTGCCGGCGGTGGCGAGCGCCGGGCTGGCGCCCGGGCTGACCGCGACGGTCCCGTCCGGCTTGGCGATCAGCGTGTCATCACCCTTCAGCAGCACGACCGCGCCCGCTTGCTCGGCGGCGGCGCGGACGTGGCGCAGGCGCTCGCGCTCGATCTCCGCGCTGTCGAGCTCGAGCAGTCGGCCCAGCTCGGCGGCGTGCGGCGTGAGCACCGTCGGCGCGCGCCTGGAGGCGAGCTCGGCGAGCCTGCCCGCGTGCGCGTTCAGCCCGTCGGCGTCGAGCACCAGCGCGACCTCGGCTCTGGCGGCGAGGTCGCGCGCGAACGCGAACGCGCCCGATTGCCGCCCGAGCCCGGGCCCAAGCGCCAGCGCACCGCCGCGCGCGCTGGCCTCGAGCACCTCTGCAACCCCCTCGGTGCTGAGCGAGCCATCCTCCTCGGGCAGGCCGCGCGTCATCAGCTCGGGGGTGCTGGCGCTGGCAAGGACGCTCTGCAGCGAGGCTGGAATGCACGCCGTCACATAGCCCGCGCCCGCCCGCATGCTGGCCTCGGCGGCCATCCGCGGCGCGCCTGTGAGCCCGCGCGAGCCGCCGGCGATGAGCACGTGGCCGGAGGTGAACTTGGTCGATGGCGCACCCCTACGCGGAAGCTGCTCGAGCACGCTCGCTGCGATCAGGCCGAGTGACGCGCCGCCGGGGGCGCCGCGCGGAATGCCGATGTCGAGTGTCTGCACCTCGCCCGCGTGGGTCTTGCCGGGGTTGATCCACAGTCCGGGCTTGGCCGTGTGGAAGGTGACCGTCAGCGTTGCGCGCACGGCGGCGCCACTAACGACTCCGCTCGAGGCATCGACGCCGCTTGGCACGTCCACGCTGATGACCTGCGCGCCCGCCGCGTTGACGGCGTCGAGCGCCTCGGCGACCGCGCCGCGGGGCTCACCCTGAAAGCCGGTGCCGAGCACGGCATCGACGACGGTGGCGCCTGCGACGAACAGGTCCCGCACCGACCCGAGGCGATCCTCGCCGTCCTTCGACGGCTGTGTCCAGGGCTGTCCACTGAGGCGCAGCGGCGGCTCTCCCGGCAGCCGCTCGAGGTTCGTCCTGGCATCGCCGGCGAGCTCCTCGGGCGAGGCCACGCAGATGACCGTCACCGGGCGCCCGGACTCGCGCAGCAGACGTGCCACCACGAGCCCGTCGCCGCCGTTGTTGCCCTTGCCGCAGACAACCGTCACCGGCCCGTCCGGCGCGAGACGCTCGAGCGCTCGCACCACGCCGGCGCCTGCGCGCTCCATCAGCTCGAGGCCGGGCACCCCCTGCTGCTCGATCGCCCAACGATCGATGGCGCGCATCGCCTCGGCGTCGGGCAGCGGGTGAAGCCAGGACGGTAGCTCGTCGACCATCGGTGGCAGCGATGCTAGATGGTCCTCCGCCTGTAGCGCTGGATGGCCACGCGACCGCCGCGCGCCGGCGCGCGCAGGAGCTACTCGACGGTGACGGTCTTGGCCAGGTTGCGCGGTTGATCGACGTTCAGGCCGCGCCGGCGGGCGATCTCATATGCGAGCAGCTGCAGCGGGATCACCGCGAGGATCGGCTGCAGCATCCAGTCTGTCTCGGGCACGGCGATCGTGGCGTCGGCGTGGGCCTCGACGACGTCTTCGCCGACGGTCGTGACGGCGATCACGCGCGCGCCGCGAGCGCGCGCCTCCTGGATGTTGGAGATCAGCTTCTCTAGCACCGGCGAGCGGGTGGCGACGCACACCACCGGTGTGGCCTCGTCGAGCAGCGCGATCGGCCCGTGCTTCATCTCGCCGGCCGCATACGCATCGGTCGAGACGTAGGAGATCTCCTTCAGCTTCAGCGCGCCCTCGAGCGCTACCGGCAGGCCGATGTGGCGACCGATGTACAGGAAGAACTCCGCGTCCCAGTAGCTGTCGGCGATCGCCTGCGCGCGTTCCTCGCAGTCGCTCATCAGCTCGTCGATGCAATGCGGCAGACGCTTGAGCTCGGCGACCAGCTCGGTGATGCGCTCGGGCGCGAGCGTCTGGCGCAGCTCTGCCAGGCGCAGACCGAGCAGGTACATGACAGCGACCTGGCAGACGAACGTCTTGGTCGCGGCGACCCCGATCTCGAGGCCGGCGCGCGTATACAGCACGCCGTCGGCGTCGCGCGTGGCCTGCGAGCCCATCGTGTTGGTGATCGCCAGCACCGTCGCTCCGCGCTCGCGCGCGAGGCGCATCGCCGCGAGCGTGTCGGCGGTCTCACCCGACTGCGAGATCCCGATCACCAGGTCGCCGGGCCCGACGACCGCGTTGCGGTAGCGGTACTCCGAGGCGATCTCGAGCTCGACCGGCAGCCGCGCCCACTCCTCGATCGCGTAACGGCCGATCAGACCGGCGTGGTAGGCGGTGCCGCATGCGACCACGACGATCCGCTTGACGCCGGCGAGGATCGCCTCATCCAGCGCTCCCTGCTCGTCGAGATCGATGCCATCGCCGCGCGCGGTGCGATCGGCGATCGTCTCGGCGACGGCGTCTGCCTGTTCGTGGATCTCCTTGAGCATGAACGTCTCAAAGCCGCCCTTCTCGGCGGTCTCCTGGTCCCAGTCGACGGTTTCCACAGCGCGCTCGACAGGATCGCCGGCGGCGTTCGTGATCAGCACCTCATCCGGGCGCAGCACCACGATCTCGCCGTTGTCGAGGTACTGCGCGCGCCTGGTCTCGGCCAGGAACGCCGGCACCGCTGAGGCCACGAACTGCTCGCCGTCGCCGCGCCCGATCACCAGCGGGCACTCCTTGCGCGCCCCCACCAGCACTTCCGGCTCGTCGAGGCTCATCGCCACGAACGCATAGTGGCCCTCGAGCTGCGCGTAGGCGGCCCGGACAGCGTCGGCGAGGTCGCCCGCGTAGCACTCGGCGATCAGGTGGGCGATCACCTCGGCGTCGGTCTCGGAGGTGAACACGCTGCCCTGCGCGATCAGGCGCCGCTTGAGCGTCACGTAGTTCTCGACGATGCCGTTGACGACCACGTGCACCCGGTCGCCGCTGTCGTAGTGCGGATGCGCGTTCTCCTCGCTGACGCGTCCGTGCGTCGCCCAGCGCGTGTGCCCGATCCCCGTCGTGGCAGGGCGCGCAGCGGTCGCGACCGCACCGGCGCTCGCGCTGTGGGCCTGACGATCGAGCTTGGCGCGTAGCGCGTCGAGGTTGCCGACGGCCCGCACCGCCTCAATCCGGTCCTCCTCGATCAGCGAGATCCCCGAGGAGTCATATCCCCGGTACTCGAGCTTGCCGAGACCGGCGAGCAGCAACTCCTGGACCGGGCGTCTACCGACGTAGCCAACGATGCCGCACATCGGATCGAAGATACCAGTGGCACCGACGCCCGCCCGGGAGCTCGCGCTCCTCAGCCCAGCTCGCGCTCGACCAGCGCGACCAGGCTCGCGCAGACCTGCTCGGCCTCGGCATCGGTTGGCGCCTCGACCATCACCCGCACCAGTGGCTCGGTGCCGCTGGGGCGTACGAGCACGCGCCCGCGCCCTGCGAGCGCCTGCTCGGCGCTGTGAACGGCTGCATCGACCTCCTGTGCGTGCGCCAGCGCATCGCGGTCGCGCACGCGCACGTTGACGAGCCGCTGCGGCAGCTTGGCCATCGCGTCGCGCTCGCTCAGATCGCGCCCGCCGAGCGCCTCGAGCGTCAGCAGCGCGCTGGCGATGCCGTCGCCGGTGCGGTTGAAGCCCATGTCGATCAGGTGACCTGATTGCTCGCCGCCGAGCGTCCAGCCACGGGCGCGCAGCTCCTCGAGCACGTAGCGGTCGCCGACCTGGGTGGTGGCGACGTCAACGTGCTCGCGCTCCATGGCGGCATGGAAGCCGTAGTTGGTCATGACCGTGACGACCACCCCGTTACCACTGAGGCGAGCGCTGGCGCGCAGGTGAAGCGTCGCGAGCGCCAACAGCTCATCGCCGTCGACCACGCCTCCGAGACGGTCCACTGCGAGTACGCGATCGCCGTCGCCGTCAAACGCGAACCCCAGCGCGTGCTTGCCCTCGATCACCGCTCGAGCCAGCGCATCGACGTGCGTTGAGCCGCAGCCGGCGTTGATGTTGCGCCCGTCGGGAGCGTCGGCGATGACCGACACGTCCGCACCCAGGCGCCTGAAGATCTCAGGCGCGAGGAGATAGGTGGCGCCGTTGGCGCAGTCCAGCAGCACGTCCACCCCGGTGAGGTCGAGCTCGCGAAAGCGGACGTGCAGCTCACGCAGGTAGTCCTCGGGCGCGCCGCGCAGCTCGCGGATGCGTCCGATCGCCTTGACCCGACCGCTTGTCTGCCGCGTGGCGTCGAGCTCGCGCTCGATCGCAAGCTCGGACTCGTCTGAGAGCTTGTAGCCATCGCCGGCGAAGAACTTGATGCCGTTGTCCTGGTAGGGGTTGTGCGATGCCGACAGCACGACCGCCAGGTCGAAGCCGTAGCGGTGGATCAAAAGCGGCGCAGCGGGGGTCGGCAGCACGCCGCCGAGCAGCGCATCGCCGCCAGCCGCGCTGACGCCGGCGGCGATCGCGGCCTGCAGCATCTCGCCCGACTCGCGCGTGTCGCGCACGATCAGCACCTGGGGGCGCTGCACTCCGGTGTTGCGCGTCGCTGCCTGCCCGAGCGCGAGCGCGAGCTCGGCGGTCAGGAACTCGCCGGCGACGCCGCGAACGCCGTCGGTCCCGAACAGCCTGCGGGTCATGCGGGTGAGCGAGTCACCTAGCGCTTGGAGAACTGCGGACGCTTACGCGCCTTCTTGAGCCCGGCCTTCTTGCGCTCCTTGGCGCGCGAGTCGCGCGTCAGGAAGCCCCTGCGCTTGAGCTCACCGCGCAGGTTGGGGTCCGCCTCGAGCAGCGCACGCGAGACGCCGTGGCGCAGCGCTCCAGCCTGAGCGGAGATGCCGCCGCCGTGCAGGCGAGCAACCACGTCCATGCGGTCCTGGAAGCCAACGGTCTCGAGCGGCTGGCGGATGTTGCGCTGCAGCGTCAGCCGCGGGAAGTGGACCTCGAGTGTGCGTCCGTTGACGAGGTAGCTGCCGGTGCCCGGCTGCAGCGTCACACGCGCGATCGCGGACTTACGCTTGCCGGTCGCGCGGTAGCGGGCGCCCGAGGCGAGGTCGATCGCGGCGGTTGAGATCGGCTCGGCGAGCGCCTCCTGCTCGTCCTCATCCGTCTTTGCCTCCTCGACCTCATCGTCAGTGGCGTACGGATCGACTGCGTAGGAGTCCTGGTAGGTGTCGCTGCGACCCAGCGGGTCGACGCCCTCGGGAACGATGTCGACTTCGAGGTGTGCGCCCGGCACCGACGGTTTCTCGCGGGGGGCGGGCTCCTCGTCCTCCTCCTCGTCCTCCTGCGCCGGCTCCTCCTGCGCCTGGGGGGCGGCGGGCGGCGTGTCCTCCGCGGCAGGCGGCGTGTCCTCGGCAGCGGCGGGGATCTCGGCAGCCTCCTGAGCGGCGCCCTCTACGGCGTCCCGGGCCGACGGCGTCGCCGATGCCTCGGAGCCCGGCTGGAGCTCCTCAATGCTCTCCCCCTCCGGGGACGCTGCGGGTTGCTCATCGTCTGCCATCAGGCCTCAATTTCCAGGGGTTGCGGGTTCTGTGCGACGTGCGGGTGCTCAGGACCGGCGTAGATCTTGAGCTTCGTGATCTGCTTGCGGGCCAGGCGGTTGCGCGGCATCATGCCCTTGACGGCTAGCCTGATGATGTCCTCGGGGCGCTTGGCCAGCATCTCCTCGAAGGTTCGCGAGCGCAACCCGCCGGGGTAGCCGGAGTGACGGTAGTAGCGCTTGTCCTGGCGCTTGTTGCCGCTGACGTGGATCTTCTCGGCGTTCACGACCACCACGAAGTCGCCGGTGTCGATGTGCGGCGTGTACTCGGCCTTGCGCTTGCCACGCAGCACATCCGCGATCTGCGTCGCCAGGCGCCCGAGCGTCTTGCCGTTGGCGTCGACCAGCAGCCAGTTGCGCTCGCGATCCGTCGGCTTTGCGACGTATGTTCTCTGGGAGGGGGCCATAACGTGAAAAAGGCCACGCGAGAGCGCGGCGCTGCGAGCATCATAGGCGAACTCAAGTTGTTCCGTAAGTCGATCGCCTGAGCGCCCGCCCGGTTACTCCCACTCGATCGTGCCGGGCGGCTTGGAAGTTATGTCCAGCACCACGCGATTGACCTCGCGCAACTCGTTGATCATGCGCGAGGCGACGGTCTCCAGCAGGTCGTAGGGCAGCCGCGCCCAGTCGGCGGTCATCGCGTCGTCGCTGGTGACCGCCCGCACGACGACCACGTAGCCGTATGTGCGCTCGTCGCCTTGAACGCCGACGGTGCGAACGTCTGGGAGCACGCAGAAGGACTGCCACAGTTCCCGGTAGAGGCCCGCCTTGCGGATCTCCTCCTGCAGGATGTGGTCGGCCTCGCGCAGCACGTCCAGGCGCTCCTTCGTGGCTTCGCCGCCGACGATGCGGATCGCGAGGCCGGGGCCGGGGAACGGCTGGCGCCAGACAAGGCGCTCGGGCAGGCCGAGCTCGGCGCCGACCGCGCGCACCTCGTCCTTGAACAGTGCCCGCAGCGGCTCGACGAGCTCGAACTTCAGATCGTCTGGAAGCCCGCCGACGTTGTGATGGGACTTGATCGTCGCGGCGCCCGTGCCGCCGCCGGACTCGATCACATCCGAGTAAAGCGTGCCCTGCACGAGGAACCGCGCGGCGGGGGCGGGGTGGGCGGGATCCCCATCCAGATCGGCCAGCTTCCCTGCCTCCTCCTCGAAGACCCTGATGAACTCCGCGCCGATCGCCTTGCGCTTGGCCTCCGGCTCGGTCACGCCTTTGAGCTTCTCCAGGAAGCGTGCCTCGGCGTCGACGGCGACCAGCGGCACCTTGAACGTGTCCCGGAACGTCTTCACGACCTGCTCGCCCTCGTCCTTGCGCATCAGGCCGTGGTCGACGAACACGCACGTGAGCTGCTCGCCCACGGCACGGTGCACGAGCAGCGCCGCCACGGAGGAGTCCACGCCACCGGAGAGGCCGCAGATGACGCTGCCGTCCCCCACCTGCTCGCGGATCCGCCGCACCTGTTCATCGACGATCGACGCCGCCGACCAGGTCAGCTCGCAGCCGCATACCTCGGTCAGGAAGCGCGTCAGGATCTCCTGGCCGTAGGGCGTGTGCACGACCTCGGGGTGAAACTGGATCCCGTAGATGGCGCGCTCGGTGCTCTCGACAGCAGCCACCGGCGAGCTGCTGGAGGAGGCGAGCGCGGTGAAACCTGGGGGCGGCTCGAACACCGTGTCGCGATGGGACATCCAGCACGTCTGCTCCCGTGGCGTGCCGGCCAGCAGCAGCCCTGGCTCGGACACGTGCAGGTCGGAGCGGCCGAACTCGCCCACCTCGGCCTCCTCTACGCGCCCACCCAGCGTGTGCACGAGGAGCTGCATCCCGTAGCAGATGCCCATCACCGGCACGCCCAGATCGAGCAGCCCGAGATCCAGCGGCGGCGCGCCAGGCGCATACACCGATGCTGGCCCACCGGAGAGGATGATGCCGCGCGGTTTGCGCGCCGCGACCTCCTCCAGCGGCACGTGGTGAGGCAGCAGCTCGCTGAACACGCCGCAGTCGCGCACCCTGCGCGCGATCAGCTGCGAGTACTGCCCGCCGTAGTCGAGCACCACGACCTCATCGACCGCGGGCGTGGCTGTCCGCTCTTCGACCGCCGGCGGGGAAGCCGTGGCGAGGAGCTCAGTCATCGACGAGGGCGGCTACCTTCCCGTTGGTCGCGCCCATGCCAACGCCCTGATCGCGCTGCAGCGCCTTGCCCTCGGTCTGAAGCGATGGTGCGACGACGACCTCAGCGCGATTGAACTCCGCGAGGTCCTTGTGCCCGCAGGTCGCCATCGAGGTGCGCAGACCGCCGAACAGGTTGAACGTGCCGTCGTTCTCGCGCGCGGGACCGACGAGGATCTCCTCGAGCGTGCCGTTCTGGGTGGTCGCGACCCGCGCACCGCGCGGCAGCGTGGGATGGAAGGTCGCCATCCCCCAGTGAAAGCCGCGCCCCGGCGCCTCGTAGGCGCGCGCCAGCGGCGAGCCGATCATGACGGCATCCGCGCCGAGCGCGATCGCCTTGGACACGTCGCCGCCGTTGCGCATGCCGCCGTCGGCGATCACCTGACAGTACTCGCCGGTCTCGAGCATGTGCGTCGAGCGTGCGTGCGCCACGTCGGCGATCGCGGTCGCCTGCGGGACGCCGATCCCGAGCACGCCGCGCGTCGTGCAGGCGGCGCCGGGCCCCACGCCCACGAGCACGCCGGCCGCACCCGTGCGCATCAGGTGCAGACCTGTGTGGTAGGAGGCGCAGCCGCCGACCACGACGGGGACGTCGAGGCTGGGGATGAACTCCTTCAGGTTCAGCGGCTCGGACACCGTCGAGACGTGTTCCCCAGAGACGACCGTCCCCTGGATCACGAGCACGTCGAGGCCGGCCTCGAGCGCGATGTCGAGGTAGTCGAGCACGCGCTGCGGTGTCAATGACGCGGCAACCACGACCTTCTGCGCCTTGATCTCTGCGATCCGCTGCGCGATCAGCTCGGGCTTGACCGGCTCGCGGTAGATCTCCTGCATCTCGCGCGTGGCAAGCTCCTTGGGCAGCTCCGAGATCCGTTCGAGCTGCTCGTCGGCATCCTCGTAGCGGGTGAAGATCCCCTCGAGGTTCAGGACCGCGAGGCCACCCAGGTGGCCGATGATGCCGGCGCTCTCAGGCGAGACGACGCCGTCCATCGCGGAGGCCAGCATCGGCAGCTCGAACTGGTAGGGCCCGAGCTTCCACGAGATGTCGATGTCATCGGGGTCGCGCGTGCGCCTCGAAGGAACGATCGCAATGTCGTCGAAGCCATATGCCCGACGGCCTTTCTTGCCGCGTCCGATCTCTATCTCCATCGCAGCATCCTCGCATTCGTCGCGGACATCCCGTCTCGCGAGACGGGATGCATGTCCCCGCGCCGGGCGCCGCCGGACGGGCTCCGGCTGGGCGCCTTCAGGGGCTTGTGGGCGGCGCGGGTCAAGTGCGGCTGAGCATAGCAATCGTCTCGCCGGCGCTAATGCCCTTGGATATGCTCGAATGACATGAGCGAGGCTAAGAACACACGCTATGAGCCGCACGCGATCGAGGCACGTCGCCAGGCGGCTTGGCGCGAGCGAGACGCGTTCAGGACGCCGGCGCTGGCGGACGAGCAGACTCATATCTACATCAAGCCGTCGGCGCCGTTCACGTCGGGCAACGTCCACATCGGGCATGTGCGCAGCTACTCGATCGGGGATGCCTATGCACGCTTTCGCCGGGCGCGTGGCGATGCTGTTCTGTTCGCCTTCGGCTTCGACGCCTTCGGCCTGCCCGCAGAGCTCGGCGCGATCGCCGGCGGCGAGCCGCCGAGCGACTGGGTGCACCGCTGCGCGGAGCACATGACCGGGCAGCTGCAGCGCCTGGGCTTCTCCTTCGACTGGGATCGCTCGTTCCTGAGCTCCGATGCGGTCATGTACCGCTGGTCGCAATGGCTGTTCCTCGAGCTGCTCGAGGCCGGCCTGATCTACCGCGGCACCGGCAATGTCGACTGGTGCGACAACTGCCAGACGACGCTTGCCTCGATTCAGGTCGAGGCCGGCGGCACCTGCTGGCGCTGCCACGGGCCCGTCAGGCTGATCCAGCTTCCGCAGTGGTACCTGAAGATCAGCGCCTACGTCGAGGAGAACGATCGGCGTCTGGCAGAGCTGGCCGCCAGCGGCATCTGGGATGACGTGGCGCTCGCATCCCAGGAGATCGTGCTCGGGCGCGTGGACGGCGTCGAGCTCGACCTGCAGAGCCCCGACGGCGGGCAGCTGACGGTCTTCACCCCCCACGCCGACGCGCTTTCGCGGGCGCGCTTCGTGCTGATGTCGGCTCGTCATCCCGACGCGGACGAGTGGGCATCGGAGGCCAGCGTCCATGACCAGCTCGAGCGGTTGCGCTCGGGCGGCTGGGAGCGCAGCTCGCGCGAGGCCGAGACGATCCCCGTGATCGACACCGGGCGCGTGGTGCTTGCCCCGGACGGGACGGAGCTGCCGGTGCTGGTCTCGCCCCTCGTGGACTCGCGCTTCGGACCGACGGTCGTGCTCGGAATCCCCAGCGAGGACCGTACCGATGAGGTGATCGCGCGCCGGCGCGGCTTCGAGCTCCCAGACATCGCCGAGGCGAGCGACGCGACGGACGGCGATGAGCACGCTGCAAGCTCAAACGGCGCCGCCGCCGAAAGCGCCCCTGCTGTCGTCGGCGGGGGACCGGCGAAGCGCTACAAGGCCTTCGATTGGGTGATCTCCCGCCAGCGCTCGTGGGGAACGCCGATCCCGATCGTGTACTGCGATGCCTGCGGCACGGTTCCGGTGCCTCGTGACCAGCTCCCGGTGGTGCTGCCGCTCGATCTGCAACCGACGGGCACCGGTAACCCGCTGGCAGAGCTCGAGGAGTTCGTCAACACGACCTGCCCGTCCTGTGGCGGTCCCGCGCGACGCGAGACCGACACGCTCGACTGCCACTTCGATGCGCTGTGGCTTTGGGTCCCAGCGTGCGTGCCCAGCGAGTCGCGTGAGGAGCCTCTCGAGGAGATCTTCGCGCTGCCCGACCTGCGCCACTGGCTGCCCTCCGAGCGCCTGGTCGCGGGCTCAGACAGCGGCAACTTCGTGTTCGACCAGCGGATCGTCACGAAGGCGCTGCGCGACATCGGGCCGCTTGGGTTCCTGACCGACGGCGAGCCGTTCGCAGGCTGCCTGTTTCACGAGATGGTCACGGCCGAGGGGCGCAAGATGAGCAAGCATCTCGGCAATGTCGTCGATCCCGACGACCTTGTTGCGCGCTATGGCGCCGACACGGTCCGCTTGGCCGTCCTCTATGCCGCCAGCCCGCAGAAGTCGTTGAACTGGAGCGATTCGGCGGTGCTGCGCTGCAGCAGGTTCCTGGCGCAGGTGTGGGAGTACTCGCACAGGATGCTCGAGCGCCAGCAGTCCGCAGCGGGACACGACGACGACCACGCACAGCCGTCGGCGGTGGCCGGCGAGGATGAGGCGGCTGTGAGAGACAGCACCGAGCACCTGCGGCTGAAACTGGAGCAGTGGTGCGAGGCCGGCGTCGGGCGCATCACGAAGGACATGGAGAACCTCGAGATGCACAGCGCCGTGCGCAACGTGATGCGCCTGTTCGACCGCATCAAGGACTTCGACAAACGCGTGGTGGCCCGCGACGGAGAGCTCCGCGGCGCCAACCTCGACGCGTCGATCGAGGCCCTCACAGTGCTCGCTCAGACGCTCGGGCCATTCGCCCCCCATCTGGCCGAGGAGCTGTGGATCGCGTTCGGTCGCGACGAGCACGCCGCACAGACGCCGTGGCCGGGCGTATCGTTGGAGCTATCAGCATGAGCACACACACCGCACAGAGCTTGGGACAGCGGACGCGCTCGTGCGCCACGGGCCTGGTCTGCCACCGCTGCGAGAACAGCTATCCGCTCGAGCAGTCGATCTTCGCCTGCCCGGACTGCGGCAAGGGACTCGATGTCGTCTACGACTACGAGCTGGCCGCGCGCCATTTCAGCGAGGTCCCAAGCGCCGAGCGCCCGCACAACATCTGGCACTTCGAGGAGCTGCTGCCGATCGTCGACGCCTCTGCACAGGCGCGCGTGGGACAGCACTCCGGCTACACCCCCCTGATCCGCGCCGATCGCCTCGGCGCTGAGCTGGGCTTGAGCAACCTGTTCCTCAAGGACGACTCGAGCAACCGGCCGAGCCTCTCCTACAAGGACCGCGTGGTCTCGATGTCGGTGGCGCGACTGCTCGAGCGGGGCGAGACCGAGATCGGCTGCGTATCGACTGGCAACGTCGGCACCGCTGTGGCCTCGCTGGCCGCGAAGGCGGGCGTGGATGCCTACGTTTTCTATCCCAACGCACTCGAGAACACCAAGGCCCGAGCATGCATGGCGCTGGGCGCGAAGGTCTGCCAGGTCGAGGGCAACTACGACGAAGCCAACCGTCGCTGCCGCGAAGTCGCGGAAACGACAGGCATGGATTTCGCCAACATCACGTTGCGCCCGTTCTATGCCGAGGGCGCCAAGACGGCGGCGTTCGAGATCGTCGAGCAGCTCGACTGGCAATCGCCAGACCACATCATCACGGCGGCGGCCGGCGGCACGCTGTCATCGCGCCTGCACAAGGGCCTGGTCGAGCTGCAGTTGCTGGGGCTCTCAGAGACCGACGCGACGCGCATCCACATCGCTCAGCCGAGCGGCTGCAACCCGATCGCCACGGCGATCGTCGCCGAGGAGGCCGAGATCCATGCGGTTACGCCTGAGACTGCGGCACACTCGCTGGCGATCGGCAACCCGGGCGACGGCTACCTGGTGATCGATGCGGTGCGCAAACGCGGTGGCACCGGCGGCTTCGCAAGCGATCCAGAGATCTTCGCCGGTATCGACCTGCTCGCCGCCACCGAGGGACTGCTGACCGAGCCGGCGGGCGGCACGACGATCGCGGTGCTCGAGAAACTCGCTGCCGCGGGACGCTTTGCGCCGGATGACACGGTCGTTGCGATCATCACCGGCAACGGCTTGAAGACGCTCGACGACCACCCGCCAAAGCCATGGCCGGCGAAGGTCGACTGCGAGCTCGATGCGATGCTGGCGGCGCTCAGCGAGCTCAAGCGCGGCGGCACGCTCGTGGACAGCGCGCGCGAGCAACTGCACTTCTAGCGCCCGGCACGACGCTTAGCCCTCGGTGGGCGGGTATAAACACGGGAACGATGGCAAGTCCATTCGCATCCCCAGATGAGTTCCAAGGCGTAATGGACCGGGTCTTGACTCTGATGAGCGAGGATCCGGAGATCGGGCCGAGGCTGCGTGCGGCAGACGTGCCGCGCCGCTTGGAGTTCGACGACGTGGACCTGGTGTTGAGCATCAGGGCCGGGCGAGCGGATGAGCTGGCGAACCTCTGTTGGACCTGGCAGAGCGACTGCGACTGGTCGCCGCGTGTGCGCATGACGATGTCCTCCGCGACCGCCAACCGCTACTTCCAAGGCCGGGAGAGCTTCGCCTACGCACTCGCAAGGCGCCGCATCAAGACGAGCGGCGACCTCAGAGCAGCGCTCGAGCTGATTTCGATCACAAAGCCGATCTACCAGCGTTACCGTGATCTGGTGGCCCAGGAGTACCCGCATCTACAGGTCTGACGTAGCCCAGCGAGGTCCGAGCCGTTCTGGCACTCAGCGCCTCATGTCGCGCTAGGCGCGAACGACAGCAGTTCTTCGCTCGGTCGCGCGCGCAACTGCAGCGGGTGGTAGCTATCGGCCCTGAGGATCGCCTGTGCTGCGATGCGCGGCTGATCGGAGGCTCGATATAGCTCGGTGTCGAAGTCGTCGGGTGCGGCGCATGGAACTTCTGCCCCGTTGCCGGCCATGAAGCCGTAGTAGAAGACATGCGTGGGCGCGATCGCTGGGATCAGGGTGTCGAGCAGGTAGGACACATCGCTTGCCTGCTGCGCTTCACCGCGCACTTGGCCGTGGGCGCAGTAATAGGCACCGACCTCCGTGAACCAGATCTGAGCATCGACGCCTTCGTTAGGCAGCCCCTGCACGAAGCGCACAACGCCGGTGTCGTCATGTGCTTTCACCGATTGGTAAGGGTGAATTCCCCATACGCCTGGAGCAAAGGTGAGCGCGGCGACATACGCCTGCTCGTAGCTGGGAAGTGAGGCGTTGTCTTCGAAGTCACCTGCGATCACCTGGCATCCACGCTGTGCACAGGTCACATGTGCCCAATCGGCGATTTCGCCAGCTCTCGCGGCGGTCTCGCCACCCTGGTTGTTCGGCTCGTTCCATGCCTCCACGTAACCGATCGGCTCGCCGTCACCGGCGGCGTCCTCCAGCAGAGCTTCGAGTTCCTGCTGATATTCGCCGGCCGCGTTGGGGTAGACGTGGTTGTAGCTCGTGAGCGCGATCACCGGGGCCAGGCCCAGGCTCTGGACATCGTCCAACCAGGCTTCGAATCTTTCTCGATAATCGCCGTCTGAGTTCGGACCGGAGCTCGTTTCGGACATGGCGTTCCACTGCAGCGCATAGCGCGCGAGCGTGATCTGGCCGAGCCATGTGGCACGGAAGACCCTCGCGAACGAGCTGGTCGCGAACGAGCCATCCCAGGTGGGAAGGCTCTGGTCGGAGATGCCATCGACATAGGAGGTGCCTGCGCGAGCCGTGGCGGTGCCTGCAACCAGGCCAATCGCGACCGCGACGACGCACAGGTGGACGATGCGTGTGCGGATCGGTCTAGCGAGCGCGGGCATTCTCCATGACCTCGATTGTAGGCTCGGGGAGACGACCAAGGTGCATGTCGACCGGCAGTGTCGTCGCCCAATAGGAAGGCCCCACCGAAGCGGGGCCTTCCCTTAGCAGATCGATAAGCCGGATCCTGTCGTTGAGCAGCCATCCATCTAAGCGGCCTACCTGGACCTCGGCGGGTCACCTGCAAACGGTCCTGTTTGGCCTTGCATCAGGTGGGGTTTACCCAGCCGTCACGTCACCGCAACGCTGGTGCGCTCTTACCGCACCATTTCACCCTTACCGGCCCGCCGTTCACGTGGGACGGCGGACGTAGGCGGTTTGTTTCTGTGGCACTTTCCCGCGGGTTTCCCCGGGTCGATAACTCGACCACCCTACCCTTTGATGTCCGGACTTTCCTCGAAGGCTGTCCGCCTCCGCGGCTGCCTGATCTGCCCAGCCAACCTATCGCGTCGAGGCCGCCCTGTGAAGACGTGGACTGGATCGGTCACGGCGGGGAGTCGACGCGCGAGGCCTCAGACCCTCCTCAGCAGCCCGACGACCCGTCCGAGGACCTTGACCTCCTTGCTGCGGATCGGCTCCATCGTCTCGTTCTCGGGCTGCAGACGGATGTGGTCGGTCTCTCGGAAGAAGCGCTTGACGGTCGCCTCCTCGCCCAAGAGGGCAACCACCACCTCGCCGTCGCTCGCGGTGTCCTGCGGATGCACTACGACATAGTCGCCCTCGAGGATGCCGGCATTCTTCATCGAGTCGCCCCTAATCCGCAGCAGGTACTCGCCGTCTTCTCCACCGGCGATCTCCGGGACGGACACATACTCCTCGACGTTCTCCTCCGCGAGCATCGGCTGCCCCGCCGCGACCGAGCCCAGCAGCGGCAAGCCTTCAGCACGGACGATCCCTCGAACGCTGTCCACAGCGGTGCCAACGGCTCGGTCGAGCAACTCGATCGCGCGCGGCTTGGAGGGATCGCGGCGGAGCAGGCCGATCTTCTCGAGATTCGCCAGATGGGCGTGCACCGTGGAGGACGACGCGAGCCCGACCGCTTTGCCGATGTCGCGCACCGTCGGCGGGTAGCCGTACTTGGCCGAGTACTTGCGGATGAAGTCGAAGATCTCCTGCTGGCGCTTGGTCAGATCCATGTCTGAGGACCTCCCGGTCGAGGTGGATTGAGACCTATGACGAACATGTGTTCGCACTGTAGCGACGGCTGTGGACGGATGCAAGCATCGAAGAGGATCGACCGCCGGCGACGCGCGCGACGGCGGGGCTATACTCGCCCCCCTGCGCCCGTGGCGGAATTGGTAGACGCGCAAGGTTGAGGGCCTTGTGGAGATTGTTCTCCGTGGTGGTTCGAGTCCACTCGGGCGCACCATCATCGTCGGACTAAAACCTCCACGGCTCGCAAGAGCCGGAGGTTTAGCGCCCGTAGGAGTCGAATCTGGCTCTTGCAGGCGCTGTTTGTTGCGGGCTGCTCGCTGCCGCAGCGTCTCGTTGATGGCGTCCCCTAGCTCCTGCTCGGCTTGGGAGATGGCTGCTCGACGTAGCTCCTCGCCGAGAATGATGTCGAAGGGCGACGCCAGCTCACTCGTGATCTCGCCCTCGTCGCTGAGCAACAGCCGCTTGAAGAACGCCATGTTGAACTGCCGCCTGAGTCGGTCGTTGGCCTCTCGGTAGCCTGCCTCGCAGTCGCCGGCCCGCGTTAGGGCGCGCGCGACGTTGGTCTCGGCGACCTTGAAGTCGCCTGCAATCTCCGCGATACGGCCTTCGGCGTTGGCGATCTCGCACGACAGGCGGTCTTGCTCGCTCTTGAGCAGATCGAGCGGGATAGCGTCGGCGTAGTGGGCGTCGAGCAGCTTCTTGCGTTCGCCTTCAAGCTGTCGGAGCCGTCGCGCTTGGACCAAGCGCTCTCGCTCGGCGTCTACCCGCAGTTTGGTCAGCTCGTCTCCTAGATAGGTCTGCAGCCGGGCGACCTCATCCTCGGGTAGCTGCACGGTCGCGTAGTGCGCGGCGATGGCTGCCTCGGCCCGGTCGATACGGATGGCCCGCTGCTGGCAGCTCGTCTTATCGCGCTGGCGCCCTATACAGATGAAGTAGGGGTACGTGCCCCCTCGGCCTTTGGCGTGGCAGACAATCAGACGAGCGCCGCACTGGCCGCAGTAGATGCTGCCCTTGAGGTAGTGCGGGTGCTCGCGGTCCTTCTCGCCCGCGAAGTTCTTGGCGGAGAGCAGCCGCTGGACCTCATGCCACGTCTCGGGCGTCGCCAATGGCTCGTGCTTGCCGGGGTAGATTGCCCCGCGGTACTGCACCATTCCCATGTAGTAGGGATGACGTAGCAGTTTGTGCAGGTGCGAGACGGTCAGCGGTTTGCCAGGACCACGCCGAGACGGCGCTGTCGTCAGGCCACGGTCAGTCAGCTCGGCCAGCAAGCGGCGGATCGTCCACTCGCCAGTACGGTAAGCATCGAACGCCCAAGTCATTAGTGGCCCACGCTCGGGATCGACCTCGACCGTGCGGACTTCGCGGTCGTTCTCGATGCGTCGCACGTTCAGGTAGCCGGTGGGCGCATGTCCGGGCGTCCCGCCGTTCTTGGCCTTCTGCGTCGTGCCCTTGATGACCTCCGTCGCCAAGTTCCGGCTGTAGAACTCGCTGATTGACGCCATGATGCCGTGCAGCAGCAAACCGGATGGCGTTTGATCGATGTTCTCGGTGACGCTAACCAGCTCGGCACCGGCCTGCCGGATCGCCAGCGTGATCGCCACGTCATCGGCCCGATTGCGCGCCAGGCGATCGACCTTGTGGACGATGACGTACTTGACGGGATGCTCGGCGATGAAGCGGAGCATCCGCTGTAGCTCCGGGCGATCGGCTGTCTTGGCCGACTCGCCACGCTCGACAAACTGCTCGATCAATGCTGCTTGGAGAGTGGCGGCCTTTCGTCTGCATGCCTCGCGCTGAGCCGGGATTGAGAAGCCCTCGGCTTCGCCGCCCTTCTCGGCCTGCTCCTTGCTGGAGACGCGGATATAGGCGACGGCTGGAGCGCCCTCCAGCTCGTTAGCTTCCATTCGCCTCACCAATACTGTCTCCTGTTCCATAGTGGTCGCGATTCACTCCTAATGTTGTTAAGTGTACCACATTTATACTTTGGATTATCTCTCATAGTGTTACCTCTTTTCATGTATTAATTGCTACTTCTGTTGCTGTGCTGAGCGCTGTCACCGCCTGCTCGCTGGTTGTCACCACAAACAGGCGTCCGGGCAGTTTGCGGTCACGTTCGATGGCTTCGCGTAGGCGATCGGCTCGCGCCTCATCGGGCGTGATCCAGCAGACGCGGGGAAAGACACCGCCGCTGGCCTGCTCTTTGCCGGATTGGTAGTAGTCGGCATATAGCCGACACTTGCGGACGATGACCGGCAGACTCTCGCTGCTGCGATCGACCTCGATGAACCAGCGCAGCTCGTATTCCTGGGCACCGAGCACCATAAAGGCATCGGGGCGTAGCAAGCGCCGTCCGCCGATGTTGGAGAAGTCCCGCCAGCAAGCCGGCTCGGCTTGGCTGTTCAGGATCTCGAGCCGGCCGGCACGAGCGGCTGTCTGCACGTCTACGACGAGCTGGGACACGGCGAGCGTATGGTCAACGAACCGCAGCGTTGGTTCGTATGACCGGCGCCTGGGACCGTCGATCGCAAGCACCCGCTGGCCGATTGGACCGAGCGCAAACACGAAGCCCGCCGAGCCGGCCCGGACGCCACCGATCTGACGATCCAAGCGGATCAGCAACCGCTCGCGCGTCAAGCGGGCTAGTACTCGCTGTCGGGCGTGTGTGGCGGCCGATTCGTTGTCGTGATCGCTGCCGAGAAAGTGGCTGGTCTGAATCTGGCGGGCGCTCATCAGCCGCAGTTCGGCTACCTGCCGGATGATCGCCTGGTCGCGCCCGGATAGTTGCGCTGCGAGACGAGCGACCCCCCTCGCGCTGGTGTACGACCGCCCGTTGTTGGCCGTCACGCTGTCCCCTTGGCGGGTTGGTCTTTCGTAACCAAGGAAGGAGGGATGAGAGCTGTTACGGACGTTGCCGTGCGCCACGCGATACGACGGGCACCCCCGCGCGGCGGGAGTAGCAACGGCCTCAATCCACCCTTGTCGCACTCCGATGACCTCGACCCTCGCCAGCACTCGACACCGGCTACCACGCAATGCACCACCCGGCCACCCACAGACAACGGCTTGAACGAGTAGTGAAAGCCTTTCCACGCCAAGGCGTGTAAGACTTTCGTCGCCCAACTTCGGCCGCTTACAGCGTCAGCACTGAGCATTTGCGTGCGTGTCATCGACGCGATACGACGGCCGACACGACGGGCACTCATTCGACGCTCCCGCCCGCTCGTCGCCGTGGTGCCAGGTCGTCGTCAGTGCCGTGACGCCGGTTGACAAGGAGCTTGGATAGATCGGCGTCAACCACTGCCCGATCAACCCCGTAGCGTTCGCGGGAAGCGGCCCGTATCGCCGCTGGATCGCTCAGCGGCTCACCGGCTGGCAAGGTGAGCGCGCTACACCACGGCTGGACTGCCGCCTGGGCAACGAGCTGCACGTAGCACTGGTAGGCCCGGAGGCTTTGGAAGTCCTCGGGCGCTAGGGCACTGCCGCTGGCGATGACTTTGGCGTCCTCGCTCGGCAACCGGAAGGCGATCCGCGACTGTGCGTTAGCGAGTACGCCTGAGCGCATTTCCCGGTCGAGCTGGTGCATGTACTGATGCGCCAGAGCGAACCCGACACCAAGACCGCGCGCCTGGGCGAGAGCGTCGGCGAAATCGAGCGGCAGGTGCAGGTAGTCCTGAAACTCATCGACGTAGACAAAGACCGGATGGCGGGCGGCAGGAGCGACGGCAGCTCGTCCAAGTGTCACCTGCCACAGCATCGAGACGATCAGGCTGCCGAGCAAGCTGGAAGTCTCTGGGCCAAGTAGTCCCTTGCTGAGATTGACCAGCAGTATTTTGCGCTCGGTGAAGATGCGCCGCAGGTCAAAGCCGCCCGTCTGTCCGACGATGACCCGCATTTCCGGCCTGAGCAGCAACGGACGGAGCTTGTTCATAACCGGGCCAATAGCCGTGGCCCGCTCCTGCTCGCTCCAGGCTTCATAGCCGCTCCAGAACGGCGCCAGGCCGATCGGATCATCGACACCAGCGACCACCCGACGCCGGAAGCCTGCATCAGTCAGCAGCAGTGGCAGCGCTGCCAGGCTCATGCCGGGCAACCGCGCCAGCGTCAACAAGCTCGCGCCGAGAATGTCATGTGTCCGTGGCCCCCAATGGGCGGCGTACAGCGAATGGAGCAGCCCGAGTAGCTGATCGGCCGCCAGCTCCGGGGAACGACCGCCGAGTGCCAATGGATTCAGACCGACTGGCCGCTCGGTATCGGTCGGATCGAGCAGCACGACATCGCCAATACGCTCGGGCGGGATGCGCGCCAGCACGTCAGCGATGAGATCGCCCTTCGGCTCGATCACCACCACGCCCCGCCCGGCCTGCATATCCTGGGAGATGAGGTTGAGCAGCAGCGTGGACTTGCCGACGCCGGTCGGTCCCAGCAGGTGCAGATGGCGCAGTGAGTCCGTCGGCGACAATGCCAAAGGGCGCTCGCGGCCCGGAAATGTCGCCATGCCGATGACCCGCCCTGTGCGGGGAATGGCCGGTGACGGCGCCAGCAAGCGACTACCGATCATCGACACCGGCTGCGAGCTAGTCGAGCCGATCGGCCACGACGACACGCTGGCAAGCTCACTGGCGTTCAACCGCAGCGGCAGACGCCAGCCGGCCACCGCATCGATGATGCGCTTGGCGTTGGTCGAACGGACCACAAATCTGACGCCGGGCGCTTCGGCACTACCGAGCGCACCGACTACCTGACGGATCAACTGCCGTTCACGGCCCACTGACGCCGCCTTGACCCCGATGCGTCCAACGGCCTGCCAGCCCGGCTCGGCCTGCTTGACGCGCACGGCGTTGCGTAGCTCGACATCTGCCGGTGGCGGTGGACCGAACGGCGCCAGCAGCAGGGAACCGATCCACGACTCACGGCCCAAGTTGTCCAGTTGATTCGGAACGGCCACGGCAGCCAGCGACCGGCCAAGCACCCACTGGATGCACAGGCGCTCGCCGCCTTGGAGATGAGCCAAGGCAGTCAACATGGCGCGGCTGACAGCGGCCGTGTCATCACTGCGCAGCGGCCGACGCCTGGTTGACAAACGCAGCTCGACCGCATGAGTGGCGTCCAGCGACGGGCGTGTGGCAACTTCTTCGACGCTCAAACCGGGGATCGCAGCTCGGAGCTGGTCAACCACACTCGCGGCGTGAGCTTCTGGCAAGGCCACACGGTGCTCAACTATGCCGGGCGAACCAACGGCCTCGATGACGACCGGCGTGCCGGTAATGGTCGCCAGCAAACGAAAGACCTGTGCCACCTGCTCGGGCGCGACTTCGCGCGGCCACCGCAGGCGATACCACGTCATTGCTGCGGCCCTCAAGCCTCGGCCTCTGCGCTGGCGTCGTCATCATCGCCCTTGGACCGTTTGGCCTTCGGCGCCTTCTGATGTTCACTTTCGGCTTGCGCTTCGGCCTGGGCCTGCTGATACTCCAACTCGATCAAGGCTCTCGCGAGCCGCTTCAAGTCGGTCGGTCGCCGTATGCCCCGGACCTTAAGTTTCCTATCTCCGTGATGGTAAGTTCGGCTCATTGGTGAACCTCCTTTCTCTCCGCGCTCGGCTCGGTCTTTGGCACGTAGAGCACCGCCCCTCCTACTGGAGGGTTTTGTCTACTTGCAGATAAATCTGCTACCGAAAACTAAACCGCGTACCGCTTATGGCAATATCGGGAGTCTGACTATTAGACGATGATTTGAGCTATCAGTCAATACCGCTTGTGCATTTCACAACACCGATGCGACGGCCTCCATCCCAAGAAGATTTGTCACCAGCGCGACTTACGAAATTGATAAACAGACCAGCCGACGAAGCCGAACAACGCAATAGCGGCAGTCACGATCAGAACCGGCAAGACGGCGATGATGAGCCGAGCAGCCAGGTTCAGCGCGAGGGCAACGGCAAATATCGTGATCGCCAGGTTGACTGCTTTATTACGCAACCCTGATGACGGGCCAGTCATTGATTCTGCTCTCCTTGGCCTTGACGCATTGCTTCACGCCACCATGATCGGCACTGCCACTGGGGGCTTTCGGGTGCTGTACTGGGGGAGTTATGAGCAGGTCCATCCCGGCACCAGCCGAGCTAGCCGCAGAGCTGAGCAGCACCCTGCGCACCGGGGTCACGACCGAGCGCCTACGCCACTGTCCGGCCGTGCTCGACCTGACCTTGACCCATGCCAAGGCTGCCAGCGCCAGCGACGATGACTTGGCGGTAGCCGCCAGCACCATCATCCGTGAAGCAACGACCCGAGTGGATGACGACGAGAACGGCCCGGCCGCTGTGCTGTTGGGCCTCGCTGCCGGTACTCGAAGCAGCTTGCTCAAGGATCGGCGACGCTGGGCCGCAGAGGCGCTGCACATCTCCCCTGAGCATTTGCGGAAGGACCGTGAGGCACTGCTGCTGGAAGCCGTAGCCGACGAGCTGTACGCCGCCGACAGCGCCTACCGGCTGCGCCATCAGCACCGCAGCCAGCCGGAACGACCGCCCGAGCGCTCAGCGCTTGGCGTCGATTGGCTCGCCCAGCACCGCAGCTACCGCCGCATCTGGACGCCGCTCTCAGGGATGCGCAACGACCTCGCCGTGCTCAGACGCTACCTGGCCGCCAAACCCGAAGATCAGCCGGCCATCGCCGATCGGCTTTGCAACATCACCTGGCAGTGGACGCGCTTCTTGGCAGCCCTAGAGGCGTTCGTACAGGAGCAGGGCGGACTCTGGCTGCTGGCTGACGCTGAAAGCGAGATCGCCGCCGCCGACGCCATTTACAAGGTCCAGTTCTACGTGCCGCTCGGCGAAACCGATTGCTCATGGCTACGCACGCTGCTGGCCGAAACACCGCACGGCGAGCTGGACGGCTTCTCTGATCGCCTGATTGCCGCCGGCAATCGGCGACGCGAACTCATGGGCGCCTGGGTTACTTGGGCCTCGTGCGAGGACCACAGCGAACCAAGCGACTGCGCCTGCCAGCTCCACGGCTGGCTCCGGGCAGCCGAGCAGTTCATCCGCCTCATAGACGCAGACTGGTATCGGGTCGCCGACTACTACCGAGCGATGGACGCTGATCCAAGCGGGGTTGATGTGCGCGAGCTGTAGCCCAAGGAGCATCGGTCACATTTCCTTGACAGTCCGAGGGTTGGACCCGCCGATGATCCGCGCTACCGTTGAAGGACAGCAATCGACCTACGGGAGTTTGGAGACCATGAGTCAGACATCTGAGGTGCTTGAAGCTCTAACGTCGCATCCGGCGAGCGAGGATCGTGAGACTCCCGCGTTGCGTCCAGTGACGAAGGCAAGTGATGTGTCGAAGGCGCTTCGAGCGCGGCAGCTTTCGCGGAAACCCACTCTGGAACAGCGGAAAGCACAGTCGGTTCACACGAAGCCGACTGGACTGTCGCATGGTCGAGAAGCAAAGCCGGTATCAATACCAGTGTGGGCACGTCCTATCAATCCGCCGATACAAACTACCGATTGAGGTAATTTTGACGCACTAAAATGGTATCTCCCAGGTGTCATTCGGATTGACCGGCTCGACATGTAAGGCCGAGAAGGCTTCTTCTGTCGGCACAACGACGTGGTCTACTCGGCTTATCTTGCTGTACTCGTCACGTATGAGCTGTGTGCCAACAAGTTCTAGGTATCGTTCAACAGACAGCACCACCGCCGTCGGCTCAGTGCCCAGCTCTCGAAGCGCCATCGTACCTACGCCTTGGGCCTGCAGCTCCTTCAACGCATCGCCGACGGCAGTAGCTTCCGTGACATCCAGAGCTGGCGTATCAGCGCGTAATCGCAAGTCAGGCACTCTCGGGTACATCCGCGCTAGCTGCCGTGGTGATAATTCACGGTTCCTCAAACGCTCCGCTACCTCACTTGCTTTCGTTCGCTTCTCTGTCATGCTTGGCTCCTTGTTTACGACTCCATTGTCCCATCAAACGTAACACTGGTCAATTGGTATGTCAGTACCGCCTGAATACTTTGATCGCGTCGTCGGAAGTGTCAATTTCCCGCTTTTGCAGAGCAAGCGCGTCGCCATCGTGGGTGTTGGATGGGTTGGGTCCAAGATCGCTGAGGAGCTTGCCAACTGTGGCGTCGGCTATTTGCGTCTTATAGACCCCGATACCCTCAAAATAGAGAATCTATATCGACACGCACTTCCGAAAGGGTATCTCGGCTGGAACAAGGCGATCGGGTTGGCAGACTACCTCTCGCACCAAGTCGAAGGTCTACAGGCCGAGCCGATTGCTCGCGAAATAGATGACGAAATACCCGGAGAGCTTCTCGAAAGATGGCTGGCAGAGACCGATCTCGTGGTAGTGACAACTGATAAACCTCGCGTACAGAAACAGGTAGGGCAACGAGCCTTGATACTCGACATTCCGTCGATCTTTCCCGCTGTTTATGAGAACGGCGGCGGCGAGGTCATCGTCCAGCTGGATCGCGACGACCCGTGCTTCGGCTGCTTCTCCGCGTTTCGTGATGCCGCCGAGCCGTTGCTCGCCGTGACCGCCACGAACTTCAGTGCCTTTCCGGTCATCTTTACCTCGCTGATGCTCTCGATGGCCATTTTCGACCCGGAATCTGAGTATTCCAACCTGATAACAGAAAGGCTAGATCGGCGACTGAATCAGCGCTTTGTGCTCAATCCCTTTGGCGCACTCACACCGAAACCGCTGGACCGGCGGGCGGATTGTCCAGCATGCAGTGGTGGTCCCCCACTGCCCGCTGGTCCCGCACCCCGAACACCTCCCCCATCACGAGTGGAACCACCAGCTACTCCACTGCCCCCATCACCGTCAGTCTGGCAAACACATTCACGAGCCCAACCCGAGCCGACCTCAGTCACACACAAAGTATTCACGGCTATCGGAGCTGTCCTAGCGACCTTGGGAGTCGTGCTTGGAGCAATCGGCGCTATCGCTGTGGGCTTGGTCGCGCTCTGCGCGGCCGGCTTTGCCGCAGGCTACTTGCTCATCTACATACCTGGACGCATCTTTTTGTGGATTCTCGGGAGCCTTGGACACTGAGACGAGGACAGTCGCACGACCTCAGCTCCCAAACAGCGGATTCGGGCAAAGGTCTTCGGTGGGCGTCGGCATGGTAGTTTGATCGGGACCGAGCGCCACGGGATATGTCTTGTGGTACAGCACGGCGGCACCCTTGCTC
>Ga0182024_10001925_pt1 | contig 52338 bp, 44 predicted proteins | sample P32metaG_FD_120480 | JGI IMG/M metagenome (GOLD analysis project Ga0182024, IMG submission 120480) | Permafrost microbial communities from Stordalen Mire, Sweden - P3-2 metaG (Illumina Assembly) | ecosystem: Environmental > Terrestrial > Soil > Wetlands > Permafrost | place: Sweden: Stordalen... | reverse complement strand
TGCTGGCGATTATCTTGCGCGTGGTGGCGGATGCGGCGAAACCGGGGAGCTTTTTGGGGCAGCTGCCAGGATGGCTGGCGTTCGGGCCGCGATGGTGGCCAACGTTGGCGCTGAATGAAAAATTGCCCATGCCGACGGCGGGGCAATCGCTGCTGGGAGTGGTGATGTTTGTGGCGCTGGCGGGATCGCTGTTTTATTTTGCGCGAAAGAAGCTGGATTAGGTTGCAGGACTTGCGTGCGATGCGGGTGGGACAACCGCGCTTTGACCGCGGCACTGGGGTAGCCGTACACTGCGAGTATGGGCGGCTCGACGTTTGGCGCGCGGGGTATGCGCTTCGACTGGCGTGGATTTATCACGCCCGGCGTGAAGCTGATCGTTATTGTATGTACCAGCGTTTTTCTGTCGCAGACACTGGTGGACCTCATCTGGGGACCGCAGTTCGGATATCACTACGTCACGCAAATTTTTGGGTTAGTGCCACTGGCCGTTACGCACGGCTTTCGCGTCTGGCAACCGTTCACATACATTTTTCTGCACGGTGGTCTCTGGCACATCCTTATCAACATGCTGATGTTGTGGATGTTTGGGCGCGACCTGGAGCAGGTGTGGGGGAAACGGCGATTTCTAAATTATTTTTTCTTGTGCGGAGTCGGCGCTGGATTGATCGAAGTCTTGGTCAAGACGATTCCGGAATTTTTTGGAAAAGCGCCGTCGGATATACCGACGATCGGGGCTTCCGGCGCGATCTTTGGAATTTTTATCGCCAACGCGATTCTTTTTCCGGACCGGCGTATTTGGCTGATTCCCTTGCCGATTACGATTCCCATGCGGCCATACGTTGCGGTGATGGGGGCGATCGAGTTTTTCAGTTCACTGGGATCGGGCGGAGATAATATCGGACATATTTGTCACCTGGGCGGAATGCTGGTGGGCTGGATTTATTTGCGGCGGGGATCGTTTTTGTACAACGTGCGGAATTCGGTTTCTGACTGGAGATACCAGCGGAACCGGAAAAAGTTTGAAGTGTTTATGGGGAAGCATAAGGAACCGCCATCGCGGCCGGATAATTGGATTAATTAGCGGCAGGAATGCGGGGGCTGGTTGGGTCAATAGAAAAATCAGATCTCTTGCTGCGCTCGGGATGACCATCGTTTTATCCCTTGGTGCGCTGAAACAAACTTCCTCTTGGGCTGAAGATAACTCTGATTAGTTTTGCGTTGAGCCGATTACGTGGAACTTCATGAAGTTGGTGGTGCCACGAATGCCCATGGGTGTGCCCGCAACGATACCGATGACGTCGCCGTTGCGCACCAATTTTTCTTCGAGGAGGCGCTTTTCGGCGACGGAGGCGAGACCATCGATTTTGCGAACGTCGGAAATGTTGCGCGGCAGGACGCCCCAAATGAGCGCCATGCGGCGGCGCGTTTCCGCGACGGGAGAAAATGCGATGATAGGCACGAGCGGACGATAGCGCGAAACGAGACGCGCGGTGAATCCGCTGTGCGTAAAAACGGCGATCAATTTCATGTGCAGTTCGCGGGAAGCGTGGCAGACGAGTTCGGCTACGGATTCAGCGACTTTTAATTTTTCCTGGACCGATGAGGGTTGAGGAAATTCGCGGATGCTGGATTCGGCTTCTTCGATGATACGGGCCATCATACTGACGGCTTCCACGGGATATTTTCCTGAGGCGGTTTCGGCGGAGAGCATGACCGCGTCGGAGCCGTCGAAAATGGCGTTGGCGACGTCGGAGGCTTCAGCGCGCGTGGGACGCGGATTCTCCGTCATGGATTCGAGCATCTGCGTGGCGGTGATGACCGGGCGGCGAAATTCGCGGGCGCGCGAGATGATCATTTTTTGCACGACGGGAACGCGCTCGGGATTCATTTCGACGCCGAGGTCGCCGCGAGCGACCATGACGCCGTCGGCGGCGCGCAGGATGGCGTCGAGATTTTCGATGGCTTCGGGTTTTTCGAGTTTGGCGATGACCGGGGTGTCGAACCCGGCGCCGCGAATCAGGGATTTGGCCATGAGCACGTCTTCGGGACGGCGCACGAAACTTACCGCGATGTAATTCACGCCTTGCTTGAGCGCGAACCGGAGATCTTGGCGATCTTTCGGCGTTAGCGCGGGCACACGCAACTGCACACCGGGGAGGTTGATGCCTTTGTGCTCGCCAAGTGCGCCACCATTTACGACCACGCAGATCACTTCGCGGCCGCGGACTTGCTGCACGCGCAATTCGATGAGGCCGTCGGAAAGCAGAATGCGGGCGCCGCGCTTTACTTCGCGAGGAAGCGGGAGAAACGTGGTGTTCACGCGAGTGGAGTCGCCGAGAATTTTCGCGGTGGTGATGGTGAACTTTTGTCCAGCGCGCAGGATTACTGGCGTGCCGCCGGCTAATACTCCGGTGCGAATTTTGGGGCCTTGCAGATCGGCCATGATGGCGATAGGTTTTTCTAGCTCCAGAGCCAGTTTGCGCAGCGTGGCGATGTTTTGCGCGTGGTCTTGATGCGAGCCGTGAGAAAAATTCAGACGGGCGACATCCATGCCGGCCCGCAGCAACCGTTCAATGATTTTCGGCGCGCAGCTTGCCGGACCGATGGTGCATACAATTTTTGAGTGTCTGAAATCCATTTTGGGCTTTGGGCGGCGTCGCTGCACGTTTGCCGCGGGAACTCCTGCAAGATGGTATTTCTGTTTCTACCGGGTGCCGGCAAACTCCGCGACAATTTTGACCATTACGTCGACGCCCTTGGCGAAGGACGCGAGTGGGATGCGCTCATCGTCACCGTGCATACGCTTCAAATCTTCGTCGGCGAGCGGAAATGGGACGAGGCCGTAGCACTGGACGTTGTGCAGGCGGAGCTGCGAAGAGTCGGTGGCCCAGGTGGATTGAAAAGGCAGAGTGGGCGCGCCGCCAAACTCCCTGGTGGCCACGCGGGAAATTACCGCGTAAAAGTCCGATTCAAGAGAAGAATCCGGGGCGGCGAGGCCGGCGTTGGGAAGCACTTCGAGTTTTACGAGCGGGTCGTTGATTAATTTATTGAGGTCGTTGACCACGGTGTTGATGGTGTCGCCGGGAAGAAGACGGACGTTCAGGTTTGCGCGAGCTTCGCCGGGAATTACGTTTTTCGCCAAGCCGGCATTCAAAACGGTGGGCGCAATGGTGTCGCGTATCATAGCGTTCCAGAGCGGGCTGGTGTCGGAGAGCACACGTTGCGCGTGTTCGCCGCGATCGGGAGTGTCGAGGGAACGCATCCACTTGCCAATTTCGTCGTTTTCGAGAGGCGCGAGGCCTTCAAAATAACGGCGGACAATGGTGGTGAAGCGTGCCGGGGCGGAGTATGCGCCGATTTTGGCTACGGCTACGGCGAGATGCACGACAGCGTTATCTTTGATGGGCTGCGAGGCGTGGCTCGCAGTGCCGCGCGCAATCACCGAAATATTTGCGGCAACTTTTTCACTGGCTTGCAAACCGATGTATTGGACTTTGCCATTTTGGACAAAAACATTTCCGCCTTCGTTGATGGCGTAACCGGCGGCAAATTTGTCCCAATACTTGGACATGAGAACGCGAATATTGGCTTCGCCCGAAGCTTCTTCGTCGGCGGTAGCGAGGAAAATCACGTCGCGATTCAGGTGCTCGGTGGAACGCTTTAGCGCAATGAATGCGGCGAGATTTGCGGCGAGCATGCCTTTATCGTCGATGGCGCCGCGGCCATAGAGATAGCCATCCCTAATAACGGCGGCAAAAGGATCGGCGGTCCAGTGCGATTGATCCGCCGGGACTACATCGAGATGCGCAACGAGCAGCAAGGCTTTCGATGGATCGGCCATGGCGGTACTGCGAAGACGGGCCACGACCGCGCTGCGTCCGGGTACAATTTCGAGAATCTCAGGCGTGAAGCCCTCTTTTTGAAGGACATCGGCGACGTATTTGGCCGCGGGAGCTTCACCACCCGGAGGATTGGAAGTATTGATTTTGATGAGATCCGCGAGCCAGACTTGCGCTTCCTGCGCGAGGGCCGTGGTTGTTCCCGGCGCAGTTCCCTGCTGAGAGTTGCCGGCCGGTGGTAAATTCTGAGGAATGCCCGGCCCCTGGCCGAAACTTGAGCTCGTGGCGGTCAAAAATATTGCCAACGTGCCGAAGAACCGCCTCGCGTTTGCTGTCCAGTTCACGAATCCGCCCTCACATTTCGCAGTTGCGTGTGCATCGCCGTGCGCAAAAAGTGTGCAGCAAACGTTTTGCACCGAATGTGCTTCATACTAACATGCGGGTGCGGGCTAGCGACCGCGGGTGCTGCGCGGACGTTGCTTATGTTCAACGTGCAGGGTCTGGTTTCTAAACTTGGTACGAGTGTGAGGCTGCGGCGAATTCGGGCGGCGCAGGGCGAGGTTGAAGGTCAGTAAGGTTAAGATAGTGGGGCGCAAGTCGGCCGGTTTGGTGCGATGGCGTTCGGAAACATGCACAGGGTGTTGTGAGAGGGTGGGCATGAAAGCAATGTACATTCGAAGGTTGGTTGCAGTAATGGCGACAACCACGATGTTGTTGTCGGCGGCGTTGGGGTTGCGGGCGCAATCGCCCACGGGGCCGCAAAGCGGCTCGCAACCGCCGCAGAACGCGCCGACGGAACAAAAACCAGCGGCGCAGGCGTCGCCCCAAGCGGGCGTGACCATTGCGGTGGAAGCGCCGATCGTCACAGTGGATGCGGTGGCAACGACGAAAAATGGCGATTTGCTGATGGGATTGAAGAAAGAAAATTTCAAGATCACCGATGATGGCGTGCCGCAGACTATCACTGGTTTCAATGCCGGAGAAGCACCGATCACCATGGTGGTGCTGCTGGAATTCAGCTCACGCGCGTATGGGTTTTTCGCGGCCTACGCTAAGTATTGGGCAGACGCATTGTTTCCGAACTTGCAGCAGAAGGACTGGGTGGCACTGGAAACATTTGACATGAAAACGCGGCTGGAAGTGGACTTCACGCAGGACAAGAACGAAGTGCGCAACGCTATTTATCATCTGTACTTCCCAGGGTTCAGTGAGTCCAACGTTTTCGATGCGCTGCTGGAGACCAACGAACGCTTGAGAGACGTAAAAGGCAAGAAATCGATTCTGCTGCTGGCGAGCGGGATCGATACTTTTTCGAAGCACACGCTGGATCAGACCATGAAGCAGTTACGGCAAAGCGATGTGCCCGTTTTCTGCGTGGGGCTGGGCAAAATGTTTACAAATGCGCGGGAGATGCGTGGATCACAACGCTCGGAAATCGATTATCTGCAAGCGGAGAACGAGTTGCGGACATTCTCCACGGAGACCGGAGGTTTTGCCTGGTTTCCGCAATTCGACGGCGAGATTCCCGGGATTTTTCAGCAGGTGGCGAGCTTTTTGCGACATCAGTATAACCTTTCTTATACGCCGACAAATGGAAATGACGGGAAATATCACAAGATTAAGGTTGAGTTAGTGGCGCCGGATGGCGGGCCACTGACGGTGCTGGACCAAAAGGGTAAGAAACAGAAGTATGTGGTGTATGCACGGGAAGGTTATCAGGCCCCGAAGGGTGGCGTGGGAGACTAGGTGGGAGATCCCTCGCTGCGCTCGGGATGACAGTTTTTTCTGCTGTCGTGGCTTGTCCGTAGCCCTTTTTAGTCAGTACCTTTTTTCAGTCAGTAGCCTTTTTTCAAGTCCACCTGATTGAGTAGTTCGCGTCCAGCAAACCAACGTTCCAGCAGTTCAACCAGCAAATCGGTTTCGCGTTGCCAGAGGCGGCTGCTGAGCGCGCTGGTGTGTGGAGTGATGAAGAGATTTGGCGCGGTCCAAAGCGGACTTTCAGGAGGGAGCGGCTCGTCAGTGGTCACGTCCAGGGCGGCGCCGCCAAGCGCATTGCGCTCGAGAGCACTGATGAGAGCGACTTCGTCGATGGCGGAGCCGCGTCCCAAATTAATGATGCGAGCGGTGGGCTTCATGAGCGCGAGACGTTGTTCGTTGATGAGATGTTTGGTGTCGCCAGTCTCGGGAATGGCGAGGATCACGTAGTCTGCTTGCGGCAAGGCCTCGTCGAGATTTTGCGTAGGAATGATTTTTTGCGTGTGCGTGGCGTCGCCTTTACCCGAGCGCGTCACGCCGATGACCTGCATCTCGAAAGCGCTGGCGCGTTTGGCGATCTGTCGCCCGATCGATCCCAGGCCGACGATGAGTAGTGTTGCTCCATTCAATTCCGTCAAGTGCTGCGGCTTGTCCCACAAAGCCTGTTGCGACCAAATTTTTTGATCCTGCTGACGCACGGTATCAGGAAAATTGCGCGCCAACGCCAGAAGCAAACCCATGGTGTGCTCGGCCATCGGCACGGAAAAAACACCGCTGGCGTTGGTCACCACAATTCCCGAGGCCAGCAATTCGGGATAGACCAACTGGCCGACGCCCGCAGACGTGGAATGAATCCACTTGAGTTTTTTGGCGGTTTGCAATTGTTTCGGCTTGAGGAAAGCGCCGACGAAAATATCCGTATCTGGAAGTTCCGGGGGCAGCTCCGTAAAGGTGCGAGCGTGCGCGACGCGCATTTCCGGCCAAAGTCGACGCAGCGTTTCGGCCATCAGCGGTTTGGCTTGCCATTCGGTGAAGGGCTGCCAGGCGCAGATTACGAGTTTAGTGTCTTGGGGCTTGGTGCGGTTCATTTTTTATTGGCTGATTTTCGACTCGCGCCGAGGTCATGCCGAAAAATTTAATTATTCTGCTTCAGGGGCGCGACTCCGGGTCACGTTTCCAAGGCCAAAGGCACAGATCTTCGCCGGTCATTTCGGCGGGCCCGACTTGGCCAAGAGCGCTGAGCATGGTCGGCGCAATATCGCGCAAAGAACCGTTGGGCTTGAGCCGCACGCCCTCATCGCCACTGACCAAAATGAGCGGCACGGGATTCGTGGTGTGATAGGTATGCGCCCCGCCGGTGGTGGGATCGATCATCATTTCAGCGTTGCCGTGGTCCGCAGTGATAATCCACGCGGCGCTGTCCGAGCGGGCTTTCAGCGCTTGATGGATTTGCGCCAGTCCGGCATCCACGGCCTCCACCGCCTTGATTGCAGCTTCCAGCTTGCCGGAATGTCCGACCATATCGGCATTCGCGTAATTCATGATGATGGCGTCGAATTCGTTTCGTTCGATGGCCTTTACGACGGTGTCGGTGATGCCTTGCGCGGACATTTCCGGCTTTAGGTCGTAAGTGGCAACTCTTGGCGACGGAACCAGAATGCGTTCTTCGCCGGCAAAAGGTTGCTCCACGCCACCGTTGAAGAAATAGGTGACATGGGCATATTTTTCAGTTTCCGCAGTACGCAGATTTTTGTACTGCAGCTCGGCGAAGACCTGCGCCAAAATCTGTTCCAATTTTTCCGGGGCGATTACGAATTTGAGCCAGGGCCAGTTTTTGTCGTACTGGGTCATGGCTACGTAAAACAGACTTTTTGGGCGCGCGGCGTCCGTAAACTTATCGAAATCCGGGGCAGCGAGCGCGTAGGTCATCTGGCGCGCGCGGTCGGCGCGATAGTTGAAGAAAATCACGGCGTCTTCATCGCGGATTTGTGCAAGGGGCGCGGCAGATGTTCCGTCGCCACGCGTGACCACGATGGGTTTGACAAATTCGTCGGTGACGTCCTGTTCGTAACTTTTTTGCAGCGCCGCGATGGGATCGGCGGTGCGCGTCTCAGCTTCCCCGTGAACCACGGCGCGATATGCGAGTTCGATGCGCTCCCAGCGATTGTCGCGATCCATGGCGTAATAGCGGCCGGCAAGGGTGGCTATTTCACCGATCCCCAGTTCGCGCATTTCCTGCTGCAAATGGCGCACAAAATCGCGTCCGCTATGCGGCGGAGTGTCGCGGCCATCCATAAAACAATGGACGAAGACTTTTTTGACTTCGTACTGTTTGGCCATTTCGAGCAGCGCAAACAGATGTTGGACGTGCGAATGCACGCCGCCATCGCTGAGCAGACCCACCAAATGCAGTTGATGGGTGCGGCCGCGTTCCATCGCCTGCTGGAAGAGCGGCACGGACGTGAGTTGTTTGTTGGCGATCAACAGGTCGATGCGCGTTATGTCCATGTGCACGATGCGGCCCGCGCCCATGTTCATGTGGCCGACTTCGCTGTTGCCCATCTGGCCTTCCGGCAAACCGACAAACGGTCCGGAAGTGTGAATCAGCGTGTTGGGAAATTTGCGAAGCAGCTCGTCGTACGCAGGCTTGCGCGCCAGAGCGATGGCGTTGCCCGCGGTTTCCGCGCGATAGCCCCAGCCATCCAGTACGGTAAGAATAATTGGTCTCTTTTTTTTGCTCATGGATTAGAGCGGTATCCAATTCCATTTGGATTTTTAAAGCCTGAAAACTTTTTCGCGTTACTTGCCTGCGAATTCTTTGAGCGCAGTGAGCAAGCGTTCGACTTCGTCCATGGTGTTGTAGTGCACCAGACCGATGCGCAATAAACCGCCGCTCTGCTCGACGCCGAGGCGCTCCGTCAAATTCAGGGCGTAGAAACTGCCGTCCCAGGTGAAGATGCCGCGGTCGCCCAGAAATGCGGCGATGGCCGTAGGGTTGTTGTCGGCGATGCGGACCGAGACGGTGGAGCAGCGTTCAGCGAATCGTGCTGGGTCCGTGATACCGAAAAATTTGAGCTTGGGAATGTCAAGCAGGCCGGCGATCAATTTCGTCAACAACGTTCGCTCATACGGTACCGTGGCGCGATAGGCCGCCAGCAAAGAGTCGCGGCGCGTGACGGCGGCCGGCTGGCTGCGGCTGCCGACTTCCGCCAGATAATCCACAGCAGCGGCGACGCCGACGATCAGTTCGTGGAGCTGCGTGCCAGTTTCCCAGCGATCCGGAATTTGGTCCGAAGCTGGACGCACTTTGTATGGTTTGAAGGATTGCAAATGCTTCCGTTTTCCGTACAGCGCGCCCATGTGCGGCCCAAAAAATTTGTAGGGCGAACACACCAGAAAATCGCAATCGAGAGACTTTACGTCGATAACGCCATGCGGCGCGTAGTGCACGGCATCGATAAAGACCAGCGCGCCGGTTTCGTGCGCGATTTTGGTAATTTCAGCGACAGGGTTTATGGTTCCGACGGCGTTCGAGGCATAGCCAACCGCAACCAATTTCGTCCTTGATGTAATCTTCTCCTTCAAGTCGTCCAGGTCGAGCGTGCAATCCGCTTCGCGTATGTCCGCTTGGCGGATGACCACGCCTTTTTCTTCCAGCGCCCGCCACGGCGCAACGTTGGCGTCGTGATCCAGCGTGGTTACGACAATCTCGTCGCCCGCCTGCAGTTCCCGGCCAATAGCGCGGGACAAAGCGAACGTGATGGTGGTCATGTTCTGCCCGAAGACCACTTCGTCCGCATCGCAATTAAAAAAATCCGCCATAGCCAGGCGAGCGACGGCGAGCGCTTGATCCGAGGCCCGGCTGGTGGCAAACGCGCCACTGGTGTTGGCGTTTTTGTGCAAAAGATAATCTTGAATCGCGCGCGTGACTTGCTGCGGTACTTGCGTTCCCGCCGGACCATCAAAAAAAACCGCGGTCTGTCCGTTCACACGCGTTTGTAAAGATGGGAATTGCGCGCGGACCCATGCGGTGTCGAGTGCGGCCGGAATTATTTCGTTTATCGCGGAAGTGCTCATCATTGGTTGCTTTGCAGCCGCGAAGGCTGACCTCTAGGGACAGACAGTTTCTCACAGCCCGGCGAACTGGTGAAGCGACACGCCGATTTTAAATGCGAGGGCGAAGCGCACAAACCAAATTGGCTAACAGTGACCTAGGAGCACCACCGGCCGCTTGCCACGCGGCGAACTGCGCCATGCTAGCATTCTCTAGGTCGTTCCTCACTCATGCCGTTTTGGCGCCGGCTAACAACTTTGCGCCACGTTTCTCCAAGAGGTGTTTTGTGTCCGAACTGATTCCGCCTACCGAGCGCACACGCGTGGTGCGGGAACCGCATCGCGGCTCGCACGATCGCGAAGCTATCTACAAAATTCTGGATGAGGGATTTGTTTGCCACGTGGGATTCCGCGCGGACGGGCAGCCTTACGTGATTCCCACAATGTTTGCGCGAGTGGGCGACGCGATTTATTTCCATGGGTCCGCGGCCAGCCGCATGCTGCGCCATCTCAGCGCGGGCGCGGCGGTGTGCGTCACGGTGACGTTGATTGATGGACTGGTGCTGGCACGGTCGGTGTTCAATCACTCGATGAACTATCGTTCGGTGGTGGCATTGGGGACGGCGACGTTGATCGAAGAGTCTGAAGAAAAACTGCAGGCGTTGCGGGCGTTCACAGAGAAAATTCTCCCCGGACGCTGGAACGAGGCTCGCCAACCGAACGAAAAAGAGTTGAAAGCGACCAGCATCCTGCGCTTGCCGCTCACGGAGGTGTCCGCGAAAATGCGCGTCGGTGCCGTGGAAGATGACGAGCCTGATTATGAGTTGCCGGTATGGGCGGGGATTGTACCGTTGCAGCTTGCGATTGGCGCGCCAATTCGCGACGAGCGGTGCGATCCGGCGATTCCGCTGCCAAGTTACGTCGCAAACTACTCGCGACGACAGTAAACTTTCGCGCAATTTATTTAAGCCTGTACGGCACGCACAAAATCGGCGAGCAGTCCGTATCCGGTGGCTTCAATTCCAGGGTTGTGCTCGACGATGGAGAGCCCAAATACATCCAGATCGAAGCGGACGGCCGAGCTGGTGCCTTCGAGATTCGCGAGCGGATCGGAGGCCAATAGCAATTCCGGCTTGACGCTGCAATCCACGCCATCGCCGTGGCGTTCCGCGCGGCATACCAGCTTGTAGCGCATGCCAGCGGCACGTACAGAGCGAATTTTCTCTTCGCTGAGTTCGCGAATGCCGGTCCGCTGGATTTGCTCCAGCTTTACCGGCACGCCCATCAATACGATGGCCAGCGCCGCGACCTTCACAGCAGCGTCCCAGCCGTCGAGATCGGCGGTAGGATCCGTCTCCGCCACGCCGATGGCTTGTGCGCGGCGCACCGCTTCTTCGAACGAGCGGCCTTTCTCCACCTCCGTGAGGACTACATTCGTGGTGGAATTCAAAACGCCGGAAAATCCGCGCAACTCCGTGGCAGGCAGGCCCGTCGGAAACATCGAGAAGATCGGAACGCCATCCATCACTGTGGATTCATAGAAAAACTGCTTCTGTTTTTCCTGCGCCAGCGCGGCGAGTTCGCGGTAAGCGTGCAAGATGGGGCCTTTGTTGGCAGTGATCGCGTGGGCGCCGACTTCCAAAGCCGTCCGCAAGTGGTCGATAGCCGGCTGTCCCGTTGGTATGTTTAGCGAACTGGCCTCAAACAGCACATCCGCGCGGCAACGCTCCAGCCATTCCCGAACATTTTGCGCTTGCGGCGCGGGAGGCGGCAGCGTTTGCGGCGAATGTAGCCGATGGAACTGACTGGACGGACCTGGAAAATGTCCATTCAAAATTGCGATGGGATTTAATCCGTCGGGATCTGCGACCCATCCATTGCGGCGGGTGGCCACGCCGGCAAGCCGCCAACGAATATCGTAGCGCCGGCGCAGTTCGGTCTCTTTGGAAATGAGCAAGCGCAAGAGCGCGCGCCCTACATTGCCGAGACCCACGATGGCCAAGTTATAGGATGGGATGACCGGCTCCTGAAACGCTTCCTCAGCGTGAAAATATTCCGTAATTCCAGAAGATCGGCGCTGCCGCTAATGAGCCGCTGACAGTTTTGCGGCCGCGGAAGAAATCAGTGCTGCTTCGGCTTGCAGAACTTTCGCAACGACCACGATGGCGTCGTCAGCGTCTTTCCATTTTTTTTGTTCGATGGCTTCGCGGACTGCCGGAAGCGTTTTGGCTTCATAGCCCGTGTATTGCCCCGGAGCATCGATCATGTGTTTGAACCATGGCCGGCCCGGTAAACCTTCGTCGAGGGTGAGCTTGCGCTCGCTTTCAATCAGCAATTTGTTTAAGTCCGCGAGCGAAGCGCCATTCAGTGCAGTCCCGCCTTTGACATTGGCTTGTTCGAACGCCTTGCGATATTCCGCCGCGCTGTGCGCCAATGCGTCGTTCGCGTTGTCCAGCGGCGCAAAATTCAAGATGGGCGGCACAATTTCTTTCGGCGGGGGGACCGACTTCTGATGCGGATCGGCGGCCGCAATGAAGGCACCTTCCTCGAGCTCAAGATTGCGTTCCTCGATGTCTTCGCGCATCTTGCGCGCCAGGTCTTTCAACTGCTTGGTGTAGAGCTGAATAGTGTCAGCGAAATCGCTGAACTCGAATGGAAGCACATCAGCATCCGCCAGGCGCATCATGGCGCGCGCCCCCACCTGCGTTAGCGCTCGACCGTAAACAAAATCCGTATCGCTGAAGTGCGTGTACCAATAAAAATCGTCGTAGATCGAATGATAAATGCCGCCGCCATCTTCGCCGCCAAAACCAATATTCATGGCTGCCACGCCGTCATGTTGCAAAAATGCGCCGTAGTCGGATCCGGATCCCATGGAACCGATGCGCAGATCAGGACGGCTGCGCGCTTCCTTGCGAACTTCGGCAGAATCGGCGTTGGCGATGATTTTCAGTTGCGCGCGCTTCCAAACAGAAAGCTTGGTTTCCGGATCCTGCACATCGCGCGCAACATCGTTGATGAATTTTTCAAGCGAGTGCGAGCCTGACATATCCAGAAAGCCGCGGCCGGTCGTGTCCGAATTGATGTACGCGACGGCGTGCGCGCGCAGTTCATCGTAGTGCTCTTCGGCAAATTCCGTGGAGCCGATCAAGCCGGGCTCTTCGGCATCCCAAGCTGCGTAAATAATGGTGCGCTTGGGCTTCCATCCGGCCTTAATCAATTCGCCCAGCGAACGTGCTTCCTCCAGCACTACGGACATACCGGAAAGTGGATCTTCCGCGCCATTGACCCAGGCATCATGATGATTTCCGCGAATCACCCACTCATCGGGGTTCGTGGCCCCGGGTATTTTCGCGATCACGTCGTAGATGGTCTTCAGATCCCAGTTAGAGATAATTTTCAAATGCACTTTCGCCGGGCCCGGCCCGATGCGGTAAGTAATTGGCAGGCCGCCGCGCCATTCCGCGGGCGCAACAGGTCCAGTCAATGCCGCCAGCAGCGGCTGCGCATCGCCATAGGAAATCGGCAGGACGGGAATTTTTGTGATGACCGGGACGTCCTTAAGCTGCAATCGCTTGGCGTTTTTCGTTGCGCCCACTCCGGGCGTCAGCGGATCACCAGGATAAATTGGATCGTCGGCCACGCTGCCGCGCTGCACGCCGTCCGGCGGCCGCCACGCGCCTTTCGGAAACGTTTCCCCCTGCTGATAGCCATCGCTGCGCGGATCAGAGTAAATTAAGCAGCCAATGGCACCGTGTTCGCCGGCCACTTTCGGCTTGATGCCGCGCCAAGAATGCCCGTAACGCGCGATCACGATCGCGCCTTTCACGGACACGCCAAGCCGCGCTAGGCGCTCGTAGTCCTCGGGAATTCCGTAGTTCACATAAACGAGCGGCGCGGTAACGTCGCCATCAATGCTGTAAGCGTTGTAGGTGGGCAGTTGTTCGGCTTGCTGGTTCGAAGTCGGATCCTCCGGCACGGCAGGCTCTTGCAGCTTGGCTATGAAATGTTGCCCGCCATCTACCAGTTCAACCGCGCGCTCTTTCGGCGTGGGATATAAAACGTCGAACGTTTCGATGTGCGCGTCCAGGCCAAATTCCTTGAACCTCGCGAGGATCCATTCAGCGTTCTCCTTGTCGTATGGGCTGCCAACGTTGTGCGGCCGTGCGGAAAGATGTTGCATATATGCGCGGATATTTTCCGGATTGGGAATCGTATCGAGCTTCTCTTCCCATTGCCGCTCAGTGCGTGAAGACGCTGCGGAAAATCCATACAACGCCTGTTCGTCCGCGATAACTAAGCGCGAGGCCGGCGCGAGCGATGCTACTGCACAAATTAACGACGCAAGAAGAATGCTGCGTTTCATTTTCCCCCCAAAAGAGAATAAGTATTCTGCACTAAGCGGTGTGGCTTGCCTACCTCAATGAACGGTTATCTGTAGTGGTTTAACTGCCAAGATGGAGCGCGGAACAGGATTATTAAGTCACTTCAGAGCAGCACTTTACTCATCACGATAAAGTGGCAAGGGAGGATCGCGGGAATCTCCGCAGGAAATTGTTCCGTGCGGCTTTCGTCATAACCCAAATGCCGGTAATACGGCGGCAACTCCGTGCGCAAATTAACCACGCGCAATTCCGCGACGCGACAACCCTGCTCGCGGAAATAGTTTTCCGCGGCGACCATCAGCACGCGGCTCAAACCGAATTTCTGCCTCGATGGTTCCACGGAAAGCAAGCCGATATAGCCATCTTCTCCGCGCGGCTCCGCAAAGACACATCCAATCAGCGCGGCGGCGTCTTCAATAAGCAAAAACGTGCCGCGCTTCATCCGTTCACGTACTTCCGCGGCTTCAATGCGGTCGGCGCCCAGGAAAAAACGCTCGACTTGAAACGCTGCGTTGATCAGCTCCGTGATGGCGGCAACGTCGTTATCTTTCGCCTGGCGGATCGGAAGTTCTTTAATATGGCGTGCTGAAATATGGTCAGACATCTGTGATTTGCATCCTTCCGTATTTGAAAAGACACACTACCAGAGAACGGCCCAAGGCAAAAGAGTACCTCCCCGCCTCAGCGAAAGGTTCGTTACGTAGTGGCCCCGTGGGAAATTAACGGAACAAGAATGAGCAATATTGCGAGCTACGACTTCTTGTGCGTAGTGTTCAGGATGGCGTCAGAAATTACCAGCCGCTCCACCAGGCGCCCGCCAATAATATGCGACTCGATAATTTCGTCCACGTCTCCGGACGTCACATGGCCGTACCAAACGGCTTCGGGGTAGACGACGACCGTCGGTCCCAATTCGCACTGATCCAGACAACCGCATTTGTTCGCACGTACCTCAGAATTCGGAATGCCCCGCTGTGCCAGTTTCGTTTTAAACAGCCGCTGTAGTTCGCCCTGCCCTGTGGGGTCACACGAGCCGCGTGGATGTCCGGACTCTCGCGTGTTCATGCACACAAAAATATGCTTTGCAAATTTCGGCATGGTCCGTAATTTCCAGCGGCCGCCGCCATATTGAACGCTTGCAACGCGCAGCGGTTCAATGCTTGCCAAATACCGCTCTGCCATCAAATTTCGCAGCTGCGCCCAGCTCCTCTTCGATGCGCAACAATTGATTATATTTTGCAATGCGGTCGGTACGGCTCGCCGAGCCAGTTTTAATTTGTCCGGCTGCTGTCGCCACCGCCAGGTCGGCGATAAACGTATCCTCGGTCTCCCCAGACCGGTGAGAAATGATGGAGTTGTATCCCGCTTTGCGCGCCAATTCGATGGCATCAATGGTCTCGGTAACGCTGCCAATCTGGTTCAGCTTGATCAGAATGGCGTTGCCAATTCCTTCGTTGATGCCGCGCGCGAGCCGCTCCGTATTGGTCACGAACAAATCATCGCCTACCAACTGAATTTTCTTTTTCGATGACTTACTTCCGACGCTTTGCGTCAACCGCTTCCAGCCTGCCCAATCATCCTCTGCCATGCCATCTTCAATCGAAACAATCGGATATTTCTCCGTCCAGCTTGTCCAATACGCCGCCATCTCTTCGGACGAATGCACCGATTTGTCCGACTTTTTGAAAACGTATTTCCCGCTGGCTTTATCAAAAAATTCGCTGGCCGCGGGATCCAGCGCAATGCTCACTTGCTCACCAGCCTTGTAGCCTGCGGCGCCAATCGCTTCCAGAACAATCTGGATAGCTTCTTCATTCGATTTGCAGCTAGGCGCGAAACCGCCTTCATCACCAACGGCTGTGGAATAACCACGCTTTTTCAGTGCGGTCTTTAACGCGTGAAAAATTTCCACACCCCAGCGCAGTGCTTCCGAAAAATTCGGCGCACCCACTGGCATTACCATAAATTCCTGAAAATCCACGGAACTGTCCGCGTGCGCTCCGCCATTCAAAATATTCATCATCGGCACGGGCAGCAGATTCGCGGAAGTATCCGTGGAGTAGCGCGACAAATACCTATAGAGCGGCAGCTGCAACGCCACCGCCGCGGCCCGCGCCGCCGCCATCGACACCGCCAAAATCGCGTTCGCTCCCAGCCGCGACTTCGTGGGGGTGCCGTCCAGCAAAATCATCGCATGATCGAGTCCTCGTTGCTCTGCGGCGTCGAGACCAATCACAGCTTTGGCAATTTCGCCGTTGGCGTTCGCCACCGCCTTTATCACGCCTTTGCCAAGATATTTCGTTTTGTCCCCGTCGCGCAATTCCAGTGCTTCATGCTCTCCGGTCGAAGCCCCCGAAGGCACCGCGCCTCGCCCGACGACTCCGCCTTCAAGAATTACGTCGGCTTCAACGGTCGGGTTACCCCGCGAATCAATTACCTGCCTGGCGCGTACGCGAGTGATCTTGGTGGACATGTCGGACTGCGCTCCTAGACTCTGTGAACTACAGATTGTACCAGACGCGTTTCTCGTGCACAGTCTATGCGATTGATGGCAACATGGCGCCGCAGGTATCGCAAATTGCGCTCCAACGGCGGAAAGGCACAGACCATTCCCGAAGGACCAGTCCGCAAGCTTGCCAATAGGCTGTAGATACCGACGTTTGCGCCGATGTCGTAAACCAGGGCACCCCGTGACACCTCCTGCGCAAGCGGCTGCACACGCGCCACTTCATAAGTGCCAACCCAGGCATTGGGACCAGCACCCTTAATCCATTTCATCCCGCGGAGCGGTCCGCGCAGTATTCGCACTTCGGCGGCAGCCGGAATTAAGCGAAGAAGCCAACGTAGAATTTTAGCGCACCAGGTTCCGGACGGCTTCATTGTGAGATGAACGGAAAAGCGAAGGAATTTCAAGCAAAAGCTTGCATTTGCCAACCTATATCATCGCTGCCCCGCGCCGCGAGGCGCGTACTTGTAATCAAAGCAACCGTCATCGCCGCGACGTCCTCGCGCGTTACGCTGTCTCCGGTTCTTCAATCAACGATTCCTGCCGGATTACCACCACAATCCCCGACTCCGTCACGTGAAACCGCTTTTTGTCCGCTTCCGTGTCGTATCCAATTTCTGTGTGCTCCGGCAAACTCACGTGGCGATCGATGATCGCGCGCCGAATCCGCGAATGGCGGCCGACGTTTACGTGATTGAAGATAATTGAATCGGAGACCTGACAATAACTGTTGACGCGCACGTTGTATCCCAGCACGGAGCGTTGCACGCGGCCGCCGGAGATTACGCAACCGCCGGAAACGATAGAGTCTGTAGCGACACCCATGCGCTCAGGGTCCGCGAACACAAATTTCGCCGGCGGCCACTGCTGTTGCCAGGTGCGCAGCGGCCAATCCTGGTCGTATAAGTTAAATACCGGCGAAACGCTGACCAGATCCATGTTCGCTTCGTAATATGCGTCGAGCGTCCCCACATCGCGCCAATACAACGCGTCTTTGCGGTTTTCGTCCACGAAGTTATAAGCAAATACGCGGTGCTTCGAGATAATGCGCGGGATAATATCTTTGCCGAAATCGTGGTGCGATTTCGGATCCTCGGAATCCGCCAGCAGAATCGGTATCAGCAGCTGGGTGTTAAAAATGTAGATTCCCATCGACGCATTGCAGTACCCCGCGCGATGTGGAGACTCTTTCGGGTGTTCCGGTTTTTCCTCAAAGCCGCGAATCCGCCACTCTTTGTCCGTTTCAATCACGCCGAACTGCCGCGCCGATTGCTCCACCGGAAACTCAATCGTCGCTACCGTCACATCTGCGCCGGAATCCACGTGCTGCTGCAGCATGCGGCTGTAATTCATCTTGTAAATGTGATCCCCGCTTAAGATGAATGTGTATTTCGAGCGTTCGCTGCCAATCGAATAAATGTTCTGGTACACCGCGTCCGCCGTCCCTTGATACCACTCTTTGGACACCCGCATCTGGGGCGTGAGCACCTCGATATAATCGCCAAGACCTGCCAGGGGCGACCAGCCGGCACGGATATGCCGGTTCAAACTCAGCGCTTTGTATTGCGTCAGCACAAATACGCGCCGCAGATCCGAATTAATGCAATTGGAAAGCGTGATGTCGATGATCCGGTAGAGCGCCCCAAACGGCACCGCAGGCTTGGCGCGGTCACGCGTCAGCGGCCATAGCCGCTCTCCCTGCCCTCCCGCGAGCAACACTCCGATGGCATCCCGCATGTCAGGCATGGATCGCTCCCTCGCGCCGTGAAGTGAAGGCCGCTGGATTCTAGCAATAACCGCTGAAAAGGCAATCGGGGAAAATGTCGAAGCTGAGCAACGAGTTTGTGAGCACTGGTTGCGGCGCGCCTACTCCGGGCAAGTCATAACTAAGTGTATACTGCATTTGAAGATTGGTTACGTATAGGACTCCGCCGGCCGTGATTTCCGCCCCTGTGTAAAAAATTTCTTGACTTCCACCCCCGCAATGAATAAGAAGAGGCCAGCGATTTTATCTTCCTTTTGCGCTGCCGCCAGGGTGCAGCAACCAGAACAGCTGTTTACATGCGATACTTACTGACAGGGGCGGGGTCCGCCATGTGCAGAGACGCCGCACGAAACCAATCCGAACCGGATTGGGGGTGAATTTAAACAGTGGCTGAAGTCATCATTCAGGAAAGCGAGTCTCTGGAAAATGCCCTGCGCCGTTTCAAACGCAAGGTGCAACAGGAAGACATCATTAAGGAAATCAAGAAGCATAGCTTCTATATGAAACCCGGCGAGAAGCGCCGGGCCAAAGAAGCCCTTTCGCGGAAGCGACTGCGTAAGAAGCAGAGGCGTGAAGCGGATTAAACTCGCTTCCTGTCATTGCTCGGCGCCGCACTTCCGAGAAGCAGACCCCGGTCAGGTAAGACGTTTTGGGTAGCAGTCAGCGAGTTCGCTCCCAATGGCCCCAGGGACCCAGCCGGTTCCGAGGACTACTGGTTTACCCATTCCTTTGGCTTGTTCGCGCCAAGGCCCCGTCCACTGCCCGAGGTAGGTCAGGGGGATAGCGGCTATGGAATACCACGATCGGGTTCTGAAGTGTTCGGAGTGTGGCGCCGAGTTTGTTTTTACCGGCGGAGAACAGATGTTCTTCGCCGACAAAGGTTTTAAGAACGAGCCCAAACGTTGCAAGGCTTGCAAGGCCAAGCGCGCGGAAGGTGGCGGCGGCGCCACCCAGATGCGCTCGGAAACGAAGACCAGTTGCTCGCAGTGTGGCAAGGAAACCACCGTTCCTTTCCGTCCCACCCAAGGCCGTCCTGTTTTCTGCCGCGAATGCTTTCAGCAACGTCGCGCTATGGGCGCTCCGTAGACAAAATTCTTCGACAACCAACCCCCTAACCGGCGTCTCGCAGCGGCGGTATCTTCGCGCGAAACAGCGAGCCTGCCTCCGCGAGTTGCTACTCCAAATTGAATTCTCGCGCTACCTTCGATAACATTTCGCTACCGGTTCAAACACTGCGCCGCTCTGCGACCAGCCGTTTTGTAGGCGCTGAGGAAAATGTCTATGGCCCGCCAATCAATCGCTCGAAAGACGAAGGCCCCCAAACAAACGGTGCGACTTTGGGTTGGCACCCGCAAGGGCGGGTACCTCTTCCATTCCACCGACCGCAAACGCTGGACCTGCGAAGGCCCCTTTAATCCCAGCGATGAGGTTCATCACATCGCGCAAGATTCTCGCGATCCCAAGCGTGTTTACGCCGCAGGAGGCAACGCGTGGTTCGGCCCGCATCTTTACGCGAGCACCGACACCGGCAAAACCTGGCATCTTTCCGAAAAAGGTTTGGAAGTTCACGGCATCGAGAACGTCACTCTGAAGCGCATCTGGAACATCACTCCCGGTGCGCCGGACGAACCCGGTGTGGTCTATCTCGGCGGCGATCCCGGCGTGCTCTTCCGCAGCACCGATAACGGGGAGAACTGGGAAATGGTAACCGGCTTGAGCAAACACTCCACGCGGCCAAAATGGAATCCCGGCGCCGGCGGCATGATGGTCCATTCCATTCAGTGCCTCGGGGGCGGCCGCATGATCGCCGGAATTTCCGCGGCTGGCGCTTTTCGCTCGACTGATGCTGGCAAGAACTGGGAACCTTTCAACACTAACGTTCGCGCAGATTTTCAGCCAGACAAGTTTCCCGAAGTCGGCCAATGCGTCCACAAATTGTTAGCACATCCCATTGAACGCGAAAAACTTTATCAACAGAATCACTGCGGCGTGTATCGCGCGGCCTTCAGCAGTCCCAAGTGGACCGATATTTCGAAAGGCTTACCCAGCCGTTTCGGCTTCGGGCTGGCCGTTCCTGCCGCCGAAAAAGAGACGCTCTTCACCATTCCCATCACCGGTGCGGAAAACCGCGTGGTCCCAGAAGGAAAGCTTAGGGTAGCGAGAAGCCGCGATGGCGGACGCACTTGGAAGTTTTTGACTCGCGGGCTGCCGCAATCCGAAGCCTACGTGCTGGTCCTTCGTGAAGCGATGACCTCCGACGACCGCGACCCCGCCGGAATCTACTTCGGCACCTCCACGGGAACGGTCTTCTATTCGCATGATTGCGGCGAATCGTGGCACGTAATGGCGCAATACCTGCCGCCCGTCTATTCCGTCTCCGCCACCGTCAGTTAGCGCTGCAAATCGCGCGAAATCGATCTTTTCGTGACCAGCGCGTTTACCGCTTTGGTGCTTTCACTGGATCCGGGGGCCGCGGCGGCAACACCTTGGGATTCGCTTTCAGCGCTTTCATGATTTCCGAGATGCCACGATCCAGTTGTGGGTCATGTCCGGCAATCACCGCCGCTGGATCATTTTCTACAACGATGTCCGGATCGACGCCGTGCCCTTCAATCACGTACTGACCATCGACGCTTGCCGTTGCAAATTCCGGCACGAATACCTGCCCGCCATCAAGTAACGGGCCATGCCCGCTGATTCCTACTACGCCACCCCAGGTACGCTTGCCAATGAGGGGACCGAGTCCCGCCTGCTTGAACATGTATGGAAAAATATCGCCGTCGGAAGCCGAGGTTTCGTTGATCAGGCAAACTTTCGGGCCGTACAAAACATTGCCAGGATAGGTGTCGGTAAATTGCGTGGTTCGCGCAAATTCCGTCCCCAGTAGTTGCCGGCGCAGCCGCTCGATGATCATCTGCGAAACGTTTCCGCCGCCATTTCCGCGTACATCCACGATCATCGCTTCCTTGCGAATCTGCGGATAGTAATACTTGATGAATTCGCGGATCCCATCGGCGCCCATATCTGGAAGGTGGATGTACCCGACTTTCCCACCGGTAGCGTTATCGACGTACTCACGGTTTTTCGTCACCCAGTCGAGATAAATCAGGCTGGTCTCGCTGGAGATCGGCCGGTAGGTAATGGTATGGGAGCCTTCGAGTCGCGGCGCGGAGTTCACCGTCCACTGCACTGGCCGGTTGCCTTTGTTCTGCAGTAATTGGTAAGGATTCTTCTGCGCCGTCAGGTCTTCCCCGTCAATCGCCAGAATGTAGTCGCCCTCTTTGACGTCGACTCCCACTTCCGTGAGCGGCGAACGATAAATTTCCTCTTCGTTCTGCCCGCGGTATATTTTCGCAATACGGTATCGTCCGGCAGCGGCATCCAGCTCGATCTGCGCCCCAGGTATGGCGTCCTGCGGACGCTTGGGCATCAGAATATCGCCGCCCGTGATGTACGCATGGCCGACGCTCAACTCCGCAACCATTTCGCCGAGCACATAGTTCAAGTCTGAGCGATCCGCGACGTAATCCACCAGAGGACGGTACTGCGCACGAAGTGCCTCCCAGTCGTAACCATGCATATTCGTCACATAAAAGAAGTCGCGGTAGCGGCGCCACACTTCGTTGAACATCTCCACCCATTCCTGTTGGGGGATACGATCCACCATCAAGTTGTCGGTGGCCACGGGTTTGCCGGTGGATTTCCCATCCGGCTTCAGGTCGTACAGTTTGTAGTTGCGCTCCTGGCGAACCAGAATTTTCTTTCCGTCCTCGGAAACGTCAAAGCCCTGAATATTTTCAAGGAAAGTGGTTTCTTTGCGGTCCTTCTTGTTGAAGATCACCAGGACTGTCGGCGGATAGGAATCGCGGCCGTAAAATGGACCGCCGGCGCGCGCGTACACCAAATACTCCTTGGTCACCGTCAACCGCTCTAGATTATCGGGATCCACTGGCACGCGCGTGACGCGCTCGCCCAGCCCCTCGAAATCGATGTGTATGTACTCTTTCTTTTTTTCTTCTTTCTTGTCCTCTTTTTTCTCGTCCTTCTTTTCATCTTTCTTGTCGGCGTTTTTTGTTTTGTCCGCCGCTTCGTCGCCCGGTTTTCCGATGGTTACTTCGTCGCTTTCCGTTGGGTAGGCGCTCTTACCATCTTTGCGCAGCGTCAAGGCCAGCAAGGCATTTCCCCGGTTGGTCGCAAAATTAAATTCAATCTGGCTGAGTTGCGGCTGGTATGCGCGCGTGCTCACGTAATACAGATAATTGCCGTCGGGATCCCATGCCGGATCGTCCGCATCGTAGAGTTCGTTGGTCACGCGGTGCGACTGTCCGTCCGCGACGCCCCACACATAGATAGACGTGAATCCGCTGGCGCCGCTTATCGTGTACGCCAGGAATCCGCCGTCCGCTGACCACGGATAATAATTGATTCGCCCGCGCGGATTCTGCGCAATCTGCGCAACTTTTTTGTCGTCGAGCGTAATCACATACAGCTTCCCGTCTTTGTCGCTGAACGCGATGCGCTTGCCGTCCGGCGCCCAGGTTGGTTTGTTCAGCATGGCGTGGAAGCCGTGCGTCAACTCTTCCGGCTTTCCAGTGCCATCCTGATTGATCAGGTACAGCTCATCTTCGCCATCCATGTCCGAAATGAAGGCAATCTTCGCGCCGTCCGGAGACCACTGCGCGAACTTGTCGTGCGCGTTGGAAGAATTTGTCAGGTTGCGCACCGCGCCTTTTTCAATCGGCGCGGTAAACACATCGCCACGCGCCACAAACAGCGCGCGTTCCCCCTTCGGACTTAGACTCGCCGATTCGATTTGGCCCGCTGCCGAGACCCGTGACGGCCTCATCCCCAGCGCATCGGTCGGCACCTCAATCGACAATTTTGTGGATTGCCCGCTCGCGATATCGAAAATATTCAATTCGCCATCCAGTTCGTAAACGATGCGGCCCTTGTGATCCGTGCTTGGCCAACGCACGTCCCACTTTCGGCTGTGCGTTAGCTCCGTTGTCGACTTGCTGCTCGGATCGTAGACATACAAATTGTTGGTATCGTCTTTGTCCGACGAAAAATAAATTTTGTCGCCGACCCACATCGGATCGCGGTGCGCGCGCGGATCGTCCGTGATCTTTTCGGCTGCATGCGATTTCAAATCAAAAATATAAAGTTGCTGTGCCCATCCCCCGGAGTACCGCTTCCAGGTCCGAAAATCGCGAAATAGCGGCGAGTAAATCACCTTCGAGCCATCCGGAGAAATATCGCCCGCGCCAGATTTCGGCATCGGCAGCGCTACCGGCAAACCGCCATCCACGGAAACTGCGTACAACCGGCTGTCGCCCAGATCGAAATACTCGCGCAACGACCGGAACACCACCGACTTCCCGTCCGGCGTCCAGCCATAAACCTGATTGTCGTATCCCCACCGCGCCGGTAGGGGTCCACGTGAAGGATAGAAGGTAAGTTGTTTCGGCACGCCGCCGGTCGCCGGAATCACATATACCTGTTCGTCGCCATCGTACTGTCCGGTAAATGCAATCCATTTTCCATCCGGCGAAAATTTTGCGAACAATTCCTCACCCGGTGACGCGGTAAGCCGCATCGCCATACCACCAGAGGTCGATGCCGTCCACAAATCTCCCGCGTAGCTGAACACGACTTGGTCGCCGTGAATGTCCGGAAACCGAAGCAATTTGGTTTCCGCCAGCGTGGGCGCAGTCAAAATAAAAAATCCGATAAGGCAAAACACAGCATTCTTAAGGAATCGCAGAGACATGAGCTCCCTTTCACTAGGCCAATTGCCAACCACGTCGAGCAACCACGGCTGCGCAATTGCGAACGGATCGGCCGACCGACAGTTTACTCGCAAATTTCTTTTCCAGGTTGCTCTCAGGAAGTACCGGACACTCTCTGTTGGACGCACACACGGTGCAAACCGGTTGCAGCGATTGCATCCATGGACGTCCGCGCGCGCAGTCCGTGACCCATCTGCTGAACGGCTCCAACCATGCTTTTTAATCCCGGGAAGGGTATGATTCTCCCTCACTGTTCCGGCTTCCAGACTGAGCCCCCGGAGGGCCTCCCATGGCTCACCGTTTCACTATCGGCGTCGAAGAAGAATTCCAAATCATCGATCCTGCCACCTGTGCGTTGCGTTCGCACGTCATGCAACTCGTTTCCGCGGCGTCGCCCGGCATCGCCGACCAGGTTAAGCACGAAATGCATCAATCCATCGTCGAAACGGGCACCAACATTTGCGAAAATGTCCACGAATTGCGCGTTGAAATGCACCGTACCCGCGACGAACTAGTTGCCGCCGCTGACCGCGCCGGGCTGCACGTCGCCGCTGCCGGCACTCATCCTTTTTCCAGCTGGATCGACCAGATCATCTCCCCCGGCGAGCGCTACCAAAATATCGTCGAAGAGCTGCAGCAACTCGCGCGCTCCCTGTTGATTTTCGGAATGCATGTGCACGTCGCCATGCCCGACAAGCAAACCACCATCGACATGATGAATATGGTTCGCTATTTCCTTCCGCACCTCCTCGCGCTTTCCACCAGTTCGCCCTTCTGGATGGGCCGCAACACCGGCCTAAAGTCCTTCCGCACCACGGTTTTTCGGCGCTTTCCGCGCACTGGCATTCCCGAACAGTTCGAGTCCTGGAGTGCATACGAAAATTTCGTCAATCTTCTGGTAAAACTAAATTGCATCGACACCGGCAAAAAGATCTGGTGGGACGTTCGCCCGCACCCCACATTTGGCACGCTGGAATTCCGCATGTGCGACGTCACCACCAAAGTCGAAGAAGCCGTCGCCATCGCCGCGCTCACCCAGGCCATCGTTGTCAAGCTGCACCGCCTGTATAAAGGCAATATGAGCTTCCGCCTGTACCGCCGCGCGCTCATCGAAGAAAATAAATGGCGCGCTGCGCGTTACGGCATCGAAGGCAAGCTCATCGATTTCGGCAAAGAGGCGGAAGTGGCCATGCGTGATTTAATTCCAGAGCTCCTCGAATTCGTCGACGATGTAGTCGACGACCTCGGCAGCCGCAGTGCCGTTGAATACGTTCACACCATCATGCGCGAAGGCACCAGCGCCGAGCGGCAACTTCGTATATTCCAGGAAACTGGCGACCTGAAAGCTGTGGTTCGCAACATCGTCGCGGAAACTCGCGGCCACGCGTCGCCGAATGCTTCTACGGCCCACGCCGTAAATTAATTTTACTTAACGCAAACCTCTGCAAACGATCTCTGAGGAGCAACCATGAAAAAAGTTGGCTTACTTTGCGGCCGTGAATTCAGTTTTCCTCCAGCCTTTCTCCAGCGCGTCAATACTCTTGGCGCCAAAGACGGCGTCATCGCCGAATTCGTAAAACTCGGAGGCACCCGCATGGGCGAGGCCGCCGCTTACAGCGTCATCGTCGACCGCATCTCGCACGAAGTTGAATACTATCGCGGTTATCTCAAGCACGCGGCCCTGCAGGGCACCTACGTCATCAACAATCCTTTCTGGTGGACCGCCGACGATAAATTTTTCAATTACTCCGTCGCCGCAAAACTTGGCATCGCCATTCCTAAAACCGTACTACTTCCGCAAAAAGGTTATCCCGCTGACATCGACCTCACCGGAGAATCTCTCCACAATCTTGAATACCCCGTCGATTGGGACGCCTTGCTCGATTACGTCGGCCGGCCAGCCATCCTGAAACCCTATTCGGGCGGCGGATGGAAGCACGTCTATAAAGTCCACAACCGTGAAGAACTTCTCGCCGCGTACGACAAAACTTCTCCCTACCCCATGACCCTGCAAGAGTTCATCGATTTTACCGAGTATGTGCGCTGCTTCACCTTCGGCAAAATGGATATCATGCCTGTCCATTACGATCCCAAAGAACGCCGCTACCATGTCGACCACGCCTATCTCTCTGCAGAAGTAGGTGCACGCGTGGTACAAGGCGCGCAAACCATCAATCAAGCCCTCGGCTACGAAATGAACACCATCGAGTTCGCCATCAAAGACAACATTCCCTACGCCATCGATTTTCTGAATCCCGCTCCCGATTTCGAACGCGATCGCATCACGGAATTTTATTTCGAACATGTCGTGGAAAAAATGGCGCGCTTGGTAATCGACCGCGCCCTGAACGGCGCTGCCTCAGGACCCTGGCCCCGCTGGGAGGAAATGCTGAAGATCGGCGCGGCCAACGGCTTTACCGGCGCACCCAAACCCGCCGCCGCGCAAGCCGCCCCAGTCGCCGCCGTTGCGAAAGGTGGGCCCACAACGCCAGCGAAAAAATCTCCCGAAACCAAGCCAACCGCTGCCGAAACCAAACCGGTCCCGGAATCCAAACCCGCCGCACAAGCCTCTTCCGCCACCGCTCCCTCTCCGGGAATCAAAACGAAATGACCGCATCAACAAAACCCGCGTCTCGTCCCACGGACCCGGTCGTTGCATGGAACGATTTTTTAGAAGTTCTGCTCAAGAAGTCTTCGGACTTCCCAAGCCAATTCCTCGACCAGCTTCGCGCCGCCAAAATGACTTTTGGCGACCGCGTCCACTGCCCTTTCCTCCGCCCCTTCTTTCTCTCCCCCGCCGACGAACTCCTGGTCCGCGAAGTTTCCGAAACCATCGCCAAGCTCGGTGAACGCGTCGTCACTGCCTCCCTGGATGACAAATCTCTCTTCGCGCAATTTCATTTGCGCCCGGAAGAAGAACGCTTAGCCCGCCTCGCGGGCGGCTACGGCCTCGCCAGCACTGCTTCTCGCCTCGACGCCTTCCTCCTCCCCGACTCTCTCAAGTTCGCCGAGTACAACGCCGAATCCCCCGCCGGCGCCGGCTATTCGGAAACGCTCGCGGAACTTTTCCGCGATTTGCCGATGATGGAAAAATTCGTCAAATATTTTGACGTGCACACCTATCCCCTCAGCGCCAAATTGCTTGACGCCCTCATCATGAGCTACATCGATTGGGGCGGCGCCAACAAACGCCCGCAAATCGCCATCGTCGACTGGAAAGAAGTTCCCACCTGGAGCGAATTTGAAATTCTGCAGGCGCGCTTCATCAAACTCGGCGTTCCGACGGTGATCGCCGATCCTCGCGACCTACTCTTCGACGGCAAATCTCTCACCGCGCACGGAAAAAAAATCGATCTCGTTTATCGCCGCGTTTTGATCAACGACATCGTCGCCCGCCCCAAAGAATGCGAGGCTCTCGTCAAAGCCTACGCCGCCAACGCGGTCTGCGTTTCCAATACCCTGCGCTGCAAAATCCCTCACGTAAAATCTTTTTTCGCCGTTCTGACCGACGAGCGCAACTCCGGTCTGTTCTCCATCGCCGAGCGCGCCATAATTCAGAAACATATCCCATGGACGCGCATCGTCGCCGACGTAAAAACCGGTCACTACGGAGAACCCATCGAACTATTGCCGTTCATCAACAGTCACCGCGAAAATCTCGTGCTAAAACCTTCCGACGAGTACGGCGGCACCGGCGTAACGCTGGGCTGGGAAACGAAGGAATCCACGTGGGATCAAATCCTGCAAAAAGCCCTGGAAGCTAAAAACGGCGCATGGATCGTTCAGGAACGTATCCCCGTCCGCCGCGAAAATTTCCCTCACATTTCTAATAACGGCGCGGTAGAACAAAAAAATGTTCTGGTAGATTTTGCGCCCTACCTTTACCGCGGCAAGCTAAGCGGCTTCTTAACGCGCCTAAGCGCCACCGGCCTGGCCAATGTGACCAGCGGCGGCGGCCAAGTCCCCGCCTTCCGCGTCACCCCCAAAAAACCAAAGAAAAATTAGAATAGGAGCGCTTCGCAGCGGGTTGCGCTTCCGTCGCCCGGACGTGATATTCGACTACGGTCTTGAAATCTTCTGCGGAGCGAATCCCATCATCGTGAGGACCAAGAATGTTGACCGCGTTATTCTTATTCCTGCTGGCGCTGCTACCGCACATCGCTAACCCTCGTCAGGAGTCGTCATCGCCGCAACCGGTACAGCCCGGCAAACCCAAACCGTGCTTCGACGCCAAGACTCAACTAGCCTCCAACGAATGCTTCGCCAAACTCTACCAGGAGACTGACGCCCAATTGAACGTCGAATACAACAGGGTAGTCGCCTTTATGAAAAGGAATTTGGCCACCGCCCAAGAACAAAACTCTGCCACACAAATTGCCTACAACGAAACCGCAATGACCAAGCTCCTTGCCGCCCAGCGCGCGTGGCTAGCCTACCGCGACGCCAATTGTAACTCCGTAGAATTCCAATACGAGGGCGGCTCCATCCAGCCCACGATCTGGTCCCAATGCATGGCCGAAACCACGCAACAACGCATCACTACCCTGACCACCGCCTATGATCTAGCCAATTAGCTCACCACCGTCATTTCTTCCGGATAGCGAACCAAGGACGCGTGCCTCAAGGCACCGAATTTACTCTTGAAGAATTCCGCGAAGGATAGTTCCTGGCAAGCGACCAAAGAATTGGTAAACTATTTAAGTGAAATTCGGTCCGCCACTCGCCGAACTAATGCCCGGTGCGAAAAACGCCGTCGAGACCTGTCTCGCGGTCCGTCCCGGCGAACAAGTCGCGCTGATCGCCGACGCCATCAGCAAACCCGTCGCCGCCAGCTTGCAGTCCGCGCTTAAACATCGCAGCGCTCCAACCAACTCTTTCCTGCTCGAAGACTTCGGCCCGCGCCCGCTCCGCGAGGCTCCGGAAAAAATCCTGCAAGCTCTTGAGGCCGCCGACGTCGGCATCCTCTGCATGACCCCGCAGCCTGGTGAACTCGGCGCCCGCATGGCCATCGTAAAAATCGTGGAGCGTCGCCAGATTCGCTACGCCCACATGGTCGGCGTAACCCCAGAAATCATGCAGCAGGGCATGCGCGCGGACTATCTTAAGGTAGACAAGCTCAGCGACAAGCTCCGCGAACGCATGCTCCGCGCCGAAACTCTCACCGTAAAAACCGAAGCCGGCACCAATATCGCTGCGCATTTCGATCGAGGCCTCGATTGGGTCAAAACCAGCGGCCTCATCAGCCCGCGCTATTGGTCGAACCTTCCCGCCGGCGAAGTTTTCACCACGCCCGCCACGGTCGACGGCACCTTTGTCTGCGATGCCACGGCTGGCGACCACTTCAACGGCAAATACGGCGACCTGCAATCGACGCCACTCGTCCTAACCATAAAGGGTGCACGCTTGGTGAAGGTCGAATGCGCCCGCAAAGATCTCGAGGCGGAATTTTGGGAATATTGTCACACCGACGAAAACAGCGACCGCGTTGGCGAACTCGCCTTCGGTACCAATCTCGGCCTCAGCCATATGATCGGCATCCTGCTGCAAGACGAAAAATTTCCCGGCGTCCACCTGGCCTTCGGCGACCCTTACGGCAGCCAAACCCACGCCGATTGGAAATCCAAAACGCACGTCGACGTCCTCACCCGCAACTGCGACGTCTGGATCGACGACGACCAAGTCATCAACAAAGGCTGCTACCAACTAGACCACCTCGGCCTCGCCTAGAAGTACCGCACTCCTGTTTGCGACACTCCACCAAGGAAACAGCGCGATTGCCACGATCAGCTCATGCGATCTCAAAAAAGATTATCTTGCGTGGTTCGTATCTTCATGTTGTGATTCTGCCACGTTAGACTATCCGTGTGCGGAGGACTCCATGCCCGTCTACAACCCTGGCCGCCCATCAGCCAATAAACTGACTCGTCGCAACGTCATCACGGCTGCCGCCGCCAGTCTGGGTGCCTTCGCTATCACCCCCAAGCTCTACGCCCAAACGGCCCAGCAATCCGAGAAAGAAAATTCCAGCAGCCCCGCGAACGACGACCGCACTTCCCTGCACCAGGAAGTCACTCTCAAAGCGTCTCGGCAGCGCATCTACGAAGCGATTCTCGATTCCAAACAGTTCAGCGCCTTCTCCGGCCTTCCCGCCAACATCGACCCGAAACCAGGCGGCGCTTTCACCGTGTTTGGCGGCCTGATCGAAGGCCGCAATATCGAACTAACTCCCAGCACCTGCATCGTCCAGGCATGGCGACCCTCTCACTGGGAACCTTGCGTCTATTCCATTGTCCGTTTTGATTTGAAACCGCAGGACGCCGCCACGCTAGTCGTCCTCAACCACTCCAGCTTCCCCGCCGGCGACTACGACCACCTCTACTCCGGCTGGACCGACCACTACTTCGATCCCCTAAGAAAATTTCTCACCCAGTCGTAGTGGCGCTTCTGCAGACCCCGCCCTTAGAGGTTTTTCTTGCGAGCGAACGATCAGCCCGCACCCAGTAATATCCTCAGATCCTAGGACCCACCACGCGCACATCCAAACCTGCGAACTGCACCAGATTCCGCGTAGCAACCGTGGCATTCGACGCCACAGCAATCCCTGCAATCATCGTGTTGCGAATTTCCATCGCGCCCCACCTGCCTTCACTCCGCCATCAATCGCTCCGCCGCGCTATCGAACACCGCCACTCGATTTTCCATCAAATCGTTTACTACTCGCTCGAACGTCTCCTCGAGTTCTTCTCTCCCTCAGCCAGTCGTCAGCAGCATCTCAGCACCAGCCCGCGGCACCTCGGCAACAAACCACCAAGCTCCTCCCGCGAGACCCCAACCGCGCTCACCTCCAATTGTCACCAATCCTTGTTACGATTGCTCTCATGAATAAAATCCGGGGTAAAATCTTAGAATTACTGTGATGGCCACATTAGACAAACACGCCTCCGCCGCCATCCTCATCCCTCCCGATCTTCAACAAGTCATCGATAACGCTTGGCAAGTGACCAAGCAAATCCCAGGCTACCTCCTAGAAAACGAAGCCAAATTCCTCGGGTTTCTGGCAGCGGTCACCCCCCGCGATGGAGCCATTCTAGAAATCGGCAGCTATCGCGGTCGCTCGACGGTGATGCTCGCTAACGTTGCTGCCCACTACGGCCTCGGACCGATCGTTGCCATCGATCCGCATAACTCGCCCATTCTCGTTAATCCCGACGGTTCCAATGACTCCTCCTCCTACGATGACTTCCTGCAAAATATTCGACTCGCCGGTGTCGCAGATCACGTCGAGCCGCATCTCGCCTATTCCACGGAAATCAGCTCCACTTGGCGCCGGCCCATCCGCCTTCTATGGATTGACGGTGATCACTCCTACGGCGGAGTCAAAGCGGATCTCGATGGCTTCCTGCCCTATCTCGTTCCCTACGGCGTGATTGCTATGCACGATGTGCTAAATAATTTCGAAGGCCCAATCCGCGTTTTCGTCGAAGAAATGCTCCGCTCCGAGCAATACGGCCCGGCCGGCTTCGTCCATTCTATCGCCTGGGCGCAGTTCCGCCCAACCGACGGCGCTAAATTCCGCCAGCAACGCACAAAACTCGCCAAACGCGCCGCAAAATTAATTCCACTTGTGGAAGAAGGCAAAGAACTACGCGGCCTAAAAAAAATCCGCTTCAAACTGACGCGCTCCAGAATTCCCCACTTCCCGTTAACCCACCAGGCCTGGGCCACTCATCTCGATCCCTCCATAGCTCCGTAGCCCCTGCGTCAAAATTAAGATATGCCATCGTAAGCTACCTGCTTTTCTCCGCCGTTCGAATGAATACTCTAAAGTAATATTCTAACAACGAGTCATTCCGGGGTACCGCGATCCCGTGACTTCTTGCCTGACCACCGCACCAGTTCCCGGATTCTGCCATCAATTCGCTCTTGCGAACCATGCAAACAACACGTCCCTTTATTTTCACCAACTTCCACACTCTCTTGAGAATGAAAATCCCTCTATCTCTAGCCGCATTAAGAGCTTCCGAGCTCTTTCTCAAAAACACCCGGGCCTGGGGGTACCTCGAAAGGTAACGAAACTGCATTTTCTAGAAAAGGCGGGAGATATATTCGCGCATCTGGTGCTTCCAATACGGCCAGTCGTGGCCACCCTCCGGCCCCCAATTGTCCACCGCGTGGCGAATCCCACGGCTCGACAGCACCTCCGCCAGCTGGTACGTTGGCCCCGGCTTCTCCCACGCCCCGCTTCCCGTCGTCAAATGAATGTCGCAAGTGGCCAGATTCCCCAGCACCCAGGGATCGCTCATGTTCGCCAGATAATCCACCGGATTGTTGAAATAAAAATTATCGTCATACATCCCGTCCATGAAATTCCGCAAATCGTACACCCCGGACATCGCAAAGCACCGCTTGATCACATCCGGATGCTTGAACAGGGAATTCGCCGCGTGATACGCGCCAAACGACGATCCCATGGTGCTGATGGCGATTCCCGGCGATTGGCAATTATTCCAAATGAACGGCACCACTTCTTCGCGCAGATAGGAATCGAAAACCGATTGCACGTAGCTGCGATGAAACGGGTGCGCTCCTTTATCATAAAAACTCAGACCGTTAATCGAGTTCACGGTAAAAAGTTTTACGCGCCCCGCGTCGATAAAATCCGAAAGCGTACCCACCATGCTCTGCCCTTCCAGCTCCCATTCGTCGCCGGCGCTCGTCGGAAATCCCAACAGCGGCTGTCCGTAGTGGCCGTAGACAACCACGCCCATGTCCATGCCCAGCCGCGGCGAATGCCAGCGGTGATATTCACGTCTCATTTTTTGCGCCTCACTCCTAGCCGAATTTCATCGCGAATTCCTTCGCGAATCTCTCTGCAAACTCTTCGGCGAATTCTTTCGCCTGGCTTTCACGCGCGGGGTGGCGAAAAGTATGCCAGCAGCGGCGCATACTTCGCAATCCTGCAAACAACTGTGCAGCGACGACTCGTCCCACAGCGCATTGGTAGTCAACGTGAGCGATTCGATTTACACTTTAGTCTCCATTGCCAAAGGCTTTTCGCAACAATTTGGAGTTCCAACTATGCCCCCCAAGAAAAAACAGTCTCGCAAGAAATCTCGTACCGGTCCCGACCGGGAACTTCGCAAACAACTTGGGCAACTTTTGCGGGGCGGACAAGCGCACGTAAATTTCAGCGACACACTAGAAGGTTTTCCGCCTAAAAAACGCGGGGTGCTCGCTAAAGGACTGCCGCACACAGCGTGGCAATTACTGGAACACGCACGCATCGCGCAGTGGGACATCATGGAATTCAGCCGCAATCCCAAACATGTTTCTCCGGATTTTCCCGAAGGGTATTGGCCCAAGACGCCCATCCCACCGAATCCTGCGGCGTGGGACCGCAGCGTCCGCGAATTTCAGCGCGACCTGCACCAGATGATCGCTTTGGTCGAAAATCCCAAAACCGATCTGCACACCGCCATTCCGCACGGACAGGGGAAAAACATTCTTCGCGAAGCTCTGGTCCTCGCCGACCACAACGCATATCATCTCGGCCAACTTGTTGACTTGCGCCGCGCGCTGGGAATTTGGCCTGAGGCGTAGCCGTGTTTCGGCTCCGGAAAGATCGCTGTAACGAGAAAAGAAATCGAGGAAACACACTTGTCACAGGTCCTAGCGCGCTGTCTACTGCTCCCGCTAGCGGTGCAGTTTTCATTCGTGGCGCAAACTGTGGTGGCGCAGCGCCAGCCGGTGCTGCAACAGATCGATCTTCCACATCCCTACTATTTTCGCGAAATGTATTTGCCGCAGCTCACCAGCGGACCCAGCAGCGTCGCGTGGTCGCGCGATTCGCAAGAACTGGTGTACTCCATGGCCGGCTCGCTGTGGCGTCAAAAGATTACGGAAACCTCCGCGCGGCAGCTCACCGATGGCGCGGGTTATGACTACCAGCCGGATTGGTCGCCCGACGGAAAATTTATTGTGTACTGTTCGTACCAGAAAAACGCGCTGGAACTCTGGCTGTTAGATTTGGCCAGCGGTGCCACCACGCAATTAACCAGCGGTGGCGCGGTAAATGTTGAACCGCGTTGGTCGCCGGACGGGAAGAAAATTGCGTTTGTTTCCACGGCGTACAACAAACGCTTTCATATTTTCATTGGCGATTTTCAGGACGGGAAATTAACAAATATCACGCGGCTCACCGGGGAAACGAAAAGTTCGCTGCCCCGCTATTACTACAGCGTGTACGACATGGAAATCAGCCCGGTGTGGTCCCGCGACGGCCAGGAAATTCTGTTCGTTTCCAATCGCGGACATATTTACGGCACCGGTGGTTTTTGGCGCACGAAGGCGCAAGCGGGTGCCGAGGCGCGCGAGATTCACTACGAAGAAACGAACTGGAAAGCGCGGCCGGACTTTTCTCCGGATGGTTCGCGGATTGTTTATAGCTCGTATCTGGGGCGCAACTGGCACCAGCTTTGGATTATGCCGGCCTATGGCGGCGATGCGTTTCCGCTGACCTACGGGGAGTATGACATCACCAATGTGCGCTGGTCGCCGGATGGGAAAACGCTAGCGTACGTTTCCAACGAGGAAGGCTCTACTTCGTTGGGCCTGCTCGGCGTTCTCGGTGGCGAACGCCAGAAATTAATTGCTGAGAAGCGGCAATTCAAACGTCCGCACACATTGCTTCTACTTACGGTGACTGACGATTTGGGCAGCCCGTTATCCGCGCGAATTTCAATTACCGACGAAAGAGGAAAGTTTTGCGCCCCTGACGATGTATGGATTTCGGCTGATGATGGTTACAACCCAGGCAAATCGCCTTTTGAGGCGCACTATTTCGATATAAGCAGATTGCCTGAATCGCTGGTTTTCCGGACACCGAAAAACAGGACACCGCATAAGGCCACGCGAGAACCGCATCATCCTGACACCATTTCTGTCCCCGTGGGAACGGTCAGGATTGAAGCGATGAGAGGATTTGCCTATCAGCCCGTGACCCGAACGATCCGCACAGATCCCGGCCCGATGACGGATGTCGAAGTAGCGCTCCCGCGCATGGACTGGAAGAGCGAAAAGGGTACCCAGTGGGTCAGCAGCGATTTGCATGTGCACATGAATTACGGAGGCGTCTACCGCAATAGCCCCACAAGTCTGGGCCTGCAGGCGGACGCCGAGGACTTGGGAATTGTGAACAATTTGATTGTGAACAAGGAACAACGTTTTCCAGACATGGCGTTCTTTGACACCGACCTTTTCACGGATTCCGCGACGGGTCCGTCGATCGTGAACGGACAGGAGTTTCATACGAGTTATTGGGGGCATCGCGGGTTGCTGAATATTAAGGAGCATATTTTGCTGCCGGGATATGCGGGGTATCCGAATACGGCGGCGGCGAGTCTGTATCCGATGAATGCGGATGTGTATGACATGGCGCATGCGCAGGGGGCGCTGGTGGGTGCGGTACATCCTTTTGATGAAATACCGGATCCCTTTGCAAAACCCGCACAGAAAATTACCGATGAATTGCCGATCGACGTGGCGCTCGGAAAACTGGATTACATGGAAATTGTGGGATTCAGCGATCATCGCTCCACGGCCGCAGTTTGGTACCGGTTGCTGAACTTGGGCTTTCGCATTCCCGCCGGGGCGGGGACCGACGCCATGGCAAATTTTGCGTCCCTGCGCGGCCCGGTGGGAATGAATCGCGTTTACGCCCGTGTTCCGGGATGGCCACTGGATGTAAAAGTCTGGCTGGACGCGCTGAAAAACGGTCGTACTTTCGCCACGAACGGACCACTCCTGGAGTTTTCGTTAAATGGACGCGGCATCGGGGACGAGCTGACATTCAACGCTCCGCAAGTAACGGTGGCATTTTCCTCAAAATTGCGATCGATCGTTCCCGTGGATCACCTCGAGGTAGTGTGCAATGGAAAAGTGGCGCAAACACTGAAGCTGGACGCCACGCGTACCTCAAGCGACATCACGGGTACGCTGCCCGTCAGCGAAAGCGGGTGGTGTGTGCTGCGCGCTTCGAGCGACCAGGCGGAATACCCGGTGCTGGATAATTACGTTTACGCGACGACCAGCCCGATTTACATCACGGTAGACGGCAAGACGCCGCATTCGCCGGACGATGCCAAATATTTTGCCGCGTGGATCGACCGCCTCAACGAGACCACCGCCGCGTATCCCGATTGGAATTCCGCTGAAGAAAAGAGGTACGTGCTGGGCCGCATCGCGGAGGCCCGGAAAGTTTACGAGCAGTTGGAACAATAGTGTTTTTCGGAATAGCGCCACAGCAATGGCGGCGCGACAATGCGTTTTAGCAAATGGCGTTGCCGCAAGATTAGTTCAGCGAGACTCGCGAGCTGAGGGCGGGAATCGGCACACACGCGAAGGGGGCACGATGTGCCGTGCCCTGGGGAATCCCTTCGCGAGAAAAAAACTAGTCGACTTGGTGGATGGCTTCTTCAACGTGGTGGTGAGCTTTGTCAATGTGCAGGAGCGCACGTTCCTGCAGGCCCTGGGCGAAAGCGTTGTCTTCCTCTTCGCTTACGTCGTGATGCGCTTTGTCCAGCAGCTCCAGTGCGCGGTGCAGTCTGCCGCCCCACGGCATGTGCGCGTCAACCGGAGGATGATCGTTGAGATCCTTGCCGTCGTCGATGGAAGCTTTCTTAATTTCGTTGATGGCTTCGTCGATTTCGTGAATCGCTTTCTTTTCCTGTTCACGAAGTTCGCCACCGTCTGGCCGCTGCAGGTGCGCGCGTGCGTGACGCAAGTCGGTCAGTGCGTGCAGGTACGCGGGATGTTCCCGCGGCGGATCTGGCGTAGCAGAAAGCACCGCAGGAATAGCCAGCAGCAACCCAAAAAGTGCGAGTGACAGCTTCAGAACGGCTTTCATAGTGGGACTCTCTCCTGTGTGAAATTTTGGATCTAAGAGGTAAACCAATATCACCGAGACTGCGAAGTACTGGGGAGTGACGCTTCCCGGCGCATTCACTTGTCGGATTAAACCGTAGCGCACTGCAAAAGTTGCGGCAAGAACAGGAATCAAGGTGGTTGTCGGTAGGTAACCTGCTCTAACGGGCGGCAAAAGAGTGAAATCTGAGCCGCGTCGCTAAGGCGTAACTTGCAGATTCAATTTAGCTTGACTGGCGCCGCCGGAGTGGGTGACGGGCTCACCATCGACGCAAAAGCAGCGGCCAAAAATAGATCGGGACACCGAAGGCTGCGATTCGTTCCATTGATCAGTCAGAACGAAAGGGCAATGCGGTGTCCCGACGGTTCTTGGGACTACAGGCTTTAGATTTTTTCTCCCAAGTCCTCCTATGAGCATGGCTAAGATTCCGATGCCGGCCCTAACGAACGCTGCACCTAAAAAGGACCGGTCGGTTGCTCTTTGCAATACCGGAGAAGAGACGAAAGGTCAAACGAACTGCATCTGACGATACTATGAACCATTAACTTTATTATTTTAAGCGTCTTAGCAGTTCATGTGAGCAAGCTGGCGCGACTACCTGGATGTCATGGTATATTCCAGGTCTCCGGATTTCGGGCTCACTGCACACTTGGTCGTGGAGAATTTTGCAAAGTACGCGAAAAAATTTGGCACCGACACACCGATTCGGCCTCTTCGAGGTCAATCTAGCACACGGTATTCTTACGCGTCATGGAACGCGAGTAAAGCTCCAAGATCAACCATTTCGGATTTTGACGTTGCTTTTGCAGAGGCCGGGAGAAATTGTTACACGGGAAGAGCTGAGGCAAGCGCTGTGGCAGGAAGGCACCCACGTAAACTTTGATGGGAGCTTGAACGCTGCTCTGAAAAAACTGCGCTCGGCGCTACAGGACGACGCAGAAAATCCGCGATTTATCGAGACGGTGCCGCGGCAAGGGTACCGGTTTCTGGCACCAATCCATGTCATCACCAATCCGGTGGAACCTGCCGCGCAGCAAGTGGCCACGCTCAGCGACGACGCGAATTCAATCGAGTTGCGACTGCGGCTAAACCCGGAACTGACGCCGGAATTAGGGATGGCCGCACCGTGGGAGCGCCAGGGCGCGGGACGAACTCAGCAATGGTTTGACCTGCTGTTGCCGGCGATTGGGATTCTGTTCGCATCCTGGCTCGTTTTTTACATTGTGTATCCCGTGCCACGGCCGAGCGTGCAGCGGATGAACCGCATTACCTACGGAGGACGAATTGATGAATGGGGAGGAATCGTCTCGGATGGCACGAGAATATTCTTTTTAGAACGCGACGGGAACCATTGGAGCCTGATGCAAACGTCGGTGCAAGGCGGGAACGCGGAGAAAATGCCGACGCCCTTTGAGAATACGCGGCTGTTTGCGATTTCTCCGGATCATTCGCAATTCTTAATCGGACAATTCACGCGGCGGGACGAAGAGATGCCGCTGTGGCTTTGGCCGGTGCAGGGCGGCGAACCGCGGCGGCTGGGGGAAGCGACGGGATCAGACCCAGCATGGTCGCCCGATGGCACACAAATTGTGTTTGTCGACGGAGGGAAACTTTACGCGATCCACCGGGATGGCACGATGCTGCACGAATTGGCGCACGTGAGCGGCAGAGCAAAATCCCCGGCATGGTCGGCGGACGGAGCGACCATCCGATTCACGGTGGAAACCGGGGATGCCGAAGAGCAACTCTCCGGACAATTCGCGGGACAATTCACCGGGCAATCGATCTGGGAAATGTCCGCGAACGGCAACGGATTGCACCCGGTGGTGATGCCGAACGCGCAACCGCCACGGCAATCCGCGGGAAATTGGACGCAGGATGGAAGTTATTTTTTATTTTCGGGATGCGAAGAGTATGAATGCAACCTTTGGGGCATGCGCGATACCTGGAATTGGTACCGGCGTTCACAGCACAGCCCATTCCCGTTGACGAGCGGGCCGGATTCGCTGCACGTGGCGGTGCCGGCGCAAACGGGGACGCGCGTGTTTGCATTCAGTTTTCGATCGCAACGCGAGCTACAAAGGATGGAGACGCCGAGCCTGCACGCCTCGACGCTGGGAATTGGCACGTACGCTGAACAAGCCAGTATCTCGCCGGATGGGGACTCAGTGGCGTATGTAAACCGGCCGGACGGCGCGCTGTGGAGCAGCCACGCGGATGGATCGTCGAGGCTGCGATTGACGAGTCCTCCTCTACGCGGCGCAGACCCGCGATGGTCGCCGAAGGGGGAGCAACTCCTGTTTACCGGTGCGCGGCCCGGTCAACTGCGGCAGATTTACATACTTTCTTCTGACGGCGGAGCGCTGCGCCCGGTGCTCCCAAGATATTGGGAAGCGACGAGCGCGGACTGGGCAGCGGATGGACATCGCATTATCGTGAGCATGCGCAATTCGCGAACGCATCCGGAGTATGCATTGTTTTTTCTGGAGCCGACTACAGGAATGATCAAGGAACTGGCGGATTCTGCGGAATTCAGTCAGCCGCGAGCATCGCCAGACGGGCGGTTTGTTGCGGCGATCGATGAAACGGGACAACGTCTGATGTTGTACGACGTGCGAAAGGAAAAGTGGAGCGAAGGCGGGTCTGGAGGGTCGCTCGGAGCCCATTACTGGTCCAACGACAGTTCAGGGATCTATTTCCAAGATACGTCAGAGGAAGAGGAGTCCGTTTTTCGACGAGACCTGGGAAGCGCGAAAGTGGAGCGGGTGGCTGGGTTTGGGGAAATCTTGCGGGGAAGCGCGAGTCATTGCGTATTCAACGGATTGGGGAAAGATGGCGCGATTTACGTGATACTGGAACGCGGATTAACCGATATTTATGCGCTAGATCTCGACTTGCCATGAGTCAAGGGCAGTTGGAAGGTGCGGAGCGGCCGGCAAAACGTGCGCGAATCCAACTGACTTGTTCGCTGACAGAGTTACCAATGAGAGCGCTAGATGCGAGATTCGGGTAACTGATAAAGACCACGCGATCTTTTTGCCGACAGAGTTGGGCAACGGCTGCAGCAGTGAGGGATGACGGCACGTCCGGATCGGAACCGCCGCTGATGATGAGCAGCGGAGCTGCCGTAGATCGCTGGCCGGGATTATTTCTGGCGAAAAATTCTTTTACGTAACGATTTTCCTGCCAGGCAGGCTGCAACATGTGATCTGCCGGCAATGGCGGGCCGGAACCGGCTTGGCATGCATGGTTCAAATACTCGTAAAGCGGAAGTGCGTTGGGGGTGAGGATGTCCGGTGGGTGAAATTCCGGGAAGACCACGCTCAGCCCTTTGGCTAGAAACAGAAGCGTTGAGTATGTAGAGGTTTCCAGCATACGCGAAAAAAATTGCGCGGGATCGGCAACGCCAGAAATGGCAATGGCGCCGAGGAAGTTGGGATCGTCAGTTTGCGCGGCGGCTTCGGCCACGCCAACGGCGACCAGGCCACCTTGCGCATATCCTGCGACCAGCCATTTTCTTGCAAGCTGGGGAAGAGCGGCACGAGCCGCCGGAACGGCGTACAGAACGTCTAGCGCGTTGGAGCGCATATCAAAGGCGGCGTGCGGAAAATTTACGCCGAGTCCTGCATAGTCTGAGGCCACGACGGCGAAACCCAAGCCCGCGTACATGGAAAGCAGCGGGCCGTCGTTGAGGTTACCGACCAAAGAAGGAGCGCACTGAGGAGCGGAGCCGGTGAACTCGTGAGCCCAGGCGATGACGGGCCAGCCACCGGGAGGAGGCGTCTTGTCCGGAATAAGTACAACGCCAGAAGCGGCTACGTCCTGTCCAGTTGGAGAGCGCGAATGGTAGAGAATGCGGACAACAGACACTTTGTAGGAGAGTTGGTATTCGTAAAATGGCGCGGAACGGATGAGTTCGCCGGGCTGACCCGGCGGCAAGGGATCGGGAGCAGCGTAGAAATCCGTGATCGGTAGGGTTGGGGGAGCGTGAGTGAACTTTTGAGGAGCGAGGCCTGCGGCGTCCTGGGCCTGCGCAGCTGGGCAAGCGAACACGATGACGAATGCGCAAAGCAGAATTGTGTTCAGGGCAAAATATCGGAATTGAAATGGCAGGTGCAAAGCGCGACTGCTGCTGCAACAGCGCTGCGCACGCGACCGGCTACCAATCGGAAGCGGGTCTGGGAAGATGGTCCGCATGCTTGAATTGGTTACGCTTGGAATAAGAGATAGCGGCGAGCACCAGCCACATGAGCGTGGGCGGAACGATGAGCACGAGGATACCGCTGCGCAAGGCTTCGATCATGCGGTGGCCGGAGGAAGCGGCTTGCGTGTAGCAGAGCGCACAGTTTTGCGAAAAAGCCGGCGGCGCAAACGTGAAGGCGGCAAACGCCAGTCCGGCAATGGCGAATAAACGAAACGACGAATTGGCGCGACGCGATGATGCGGCGGCTAGTTGCGACATATACGGGCCTCGCTAACGAGCATTATACGATTCCAGTTATTTAGCAAACGGCACGCCAACGAGCAGGCGAAAACTGTCCGACCATCCGTAGGTGGTGGCCGCGAGCACGACAAGAGTGAAGAGTGTGAACGCGACGATGGAAGCGCGGTTTTCGGTGGCCAAATGCATGAAATAGAGGATGCCGAGAACAGCGCCGAAAAAGGCCAGAATCAGCATGCTCGCAGCGAGCACGCCGCCGGCCGGATGACGCGAGGCGACGAGCAGTTCAATACCGGTAATCGCCAGCATAACGATGTACACGACGATGTATTTCCCGAAGCTGTCTTGATGTTCCGTGGTGCTCATAATCGAGATCCTCTCTTGATGTCCGTTCGGTGAACCTGCGTCCTTTAGCTAGCCAGATTCATGAAATAAACGAGTGGCACGACGAACATCCAAACGATGTTGATGAATTGCCAGAAGAGACCGATATTTTCAACGTCCACGGCGGAGTAGCGACCGCTCTTATAGCCCAATGCGATGATCAGAAGAGCAATGAGGGCGGCAATGACGTGCAAGAGCTCCATGCCGGTAACGCTGAAGTAAGCGCCGCCAAAAAGACCAGTGCCCCAGGGATTTTTGAAGAAGGTGACGCCCTGCCCAATCATGCCGAACCATTCACGAATATGGAGAAGCGCGAAGAGCAATCCGGCAGCGAGGGTGATCATGCACCAGCGAAAAGCCGCGGCACGATCTCCGGCGCGAGCGGCGCGCACGGCCAGCGCCATGATCAGCGCGCTGGTGACCAGGATAAAGGTCATGATCAAGACGCTGACGATGGTGGAGGATTGGAAGGGCCGCGGCCAGTTGGCAGTAGAGTTGCGCAGGAATCCGTAGGCCACCAGACACGCCGCGAAGGTCATGATGTCCGAGATGATGAACAGCCACATGGCCAATTTTTTAGCGGGAACAGCAAACGGCGAGGGCTCCATGATGGGAACATGGTGTCCGGTGTGCTGCCCGCCCAAAGCTACTTCCGAATGGCTCACGGCTCCTCCAACAAACAGTGCGTTAAATTTTCAACCACAGCAGTAAAAACAGGTAAATCCAAAGAACGCCCATGAAGTGCCAGTAAATCGCGGTGGCGTTGAGGGTACTGCGGCGTAAGGTAGCGTTCCCTAGTTTGCGGATGGCGCGGAGCAAACCGGCAAGTCCGCCGAGAACGTGCAAAGCATGGAGCGCGGTAAAAACGTAAAAGAAAGAACTGTTGGGGTTGGTGGCGAGATACAGGCCTTGCGAACGAAGCTGCAGCCAGGCCATGTATTGGCCAGCAACGAAGAGTAATCCGAGGCCAAGTGTTAGATAGAGCCACAGGCGAGGAGACGCAATGTTGGAGTCGGCGCCGAGCATGTAGGAAGCGACACGGCGGCGAGCGACTTCCAAAGTGACGCTGCTCGCGAGCAGCAGCAGCGTGCTTAGGAAGAGGACGGACGGCAGGGTGATGTGGCGCCAATCGTTCGAAGCCTGGCGGACGATAAGTGCGCTGGTGAAGGCGGCGAAAGACATGCAGATTGCCGCAATGCCGACCCAGATGGCGCTGCTGGACGCCGGCGGAGAATATTGCTGCGCGACGCGGAGATTGGCGACATCGGGAATGAGATTCTGCCCACCGCCGACATGTCCGTTACCCGAACGATCGGGAACCGGGAGAATTTCAATTTTCGGTGGCGGTAAAGTGGTAGCCATATTTTCTAATCGTTCCTCTCGTGCTTTGCGCGACTTGCCGGATCAGTCGCCCTCCGAAGTGGCCAAAGCCTGCTCGGGAGAATTCTGCATGATGTAGTCGGCACCCGAAGCAGTCTTGACGCCATATTGATCGGCATCGTGATAGACGACGGGATCCTTGCCACCAAAATTATTCCAAGGCGGTGGCGAGGGCATAATCCATTCAAGGGAGGTGCCTTCCCACGGATTCGCCGGGGCGGCGGGACCACGGAAGCGGCTGTGGATCAGGTTATAGAGGAATAGCAATTGCACGGCACCGGTGAAAAGTGCGGCGATGGTGATGAATTGATGAACGGGGATAAGCGGCTTGAGGAAATCATCGGTGAAAGCGGCGTAGCGGCGAACGTTGCCGGCCCAGCCTAGATAGTGGAAAGGCATGAAGATACAGTAGGTGCCGATGAAGGTCAGCCAGAAATGAATTCTGCCGATGGTTTCGTTCATCATGTGGCCGGTCATCTTGGGGAACCAGAAGTAGGTTCCGGAGAAGATGCCGAACATGGCGGCGACGCCCATGACCATGTGGAAGTGGCCGACGACGAAGTAAGTGGCGTGCAGCATGATGTCGATGGACGGTTGAGCGAGGAAGAAGCCGCTGACGCCGCCGCTAACAAACATGGAGATAAAGCCGAGAGCGAAGAGGGATGCGGTGTTGATGCGGAGCTTCGAACCGTAAAGACTGCCGATCCAGATGAGCACCACAACCGTCGAGGGAATGGTGATCATCAGCGTGGGAAACGAGAAGACCAGCGATGAAAACGGATTCATGCCGCTGACGAACATGTGGTGGCCGTAGACCATGTAACTGAGAAAAGCGAGCGCCCACATGGAATAAAGGATGGCCTTCATGCTGAGCATGGGACGGCGCATGTTGGTGATGAGCACGTGGGTGACGATGCCCATGCCTGGAATGATGGCGATGTATACCTCAGGATGTCCGAAGAACCAGAAGAGATGCTGCCAGAGCAGCGTCGAACCGCCCGAATGCGGCACGAGTTGATCGTTGAGGACCAAGCCCGAAGGTACGAAAAAGCTGGTGCCCGCAACGTGATCGAGGATCAGCAGAATAGTGGCGGGCATGAGGACGGCGAATGCGGTCAGTCCCATGCAAGAGGTGATGAACCAGGCCCAGCAGGTGACCGGAAGGCGAGAGAGGGTCATACCTTTGGTGCGCATGTCCAACACGGTGGAAATAAAATTTAATGAGCCGAGCAACTGACCGATACAGAAAACGCCGAGAGCCGCGGCCCAGATCACCTGACCGGTACCTTGTCCGGGTCCGGCGTCCTTACCGATGGCGCTGAGGGGAGCGTAGGAGGTCCAACCGGCGAGAGGCGGTCCATCCGGCACGAAGAACGCGGTAACCAGAATCAAAAAGGCGGTGAAGGTGGTCCAGAAGGACATCATGTTGAAATGCGGGAAGGGCATGTCTTCCGCGCCGACCTGGATGGGCAGAAAATAGTTGCCAAAAGCTGCGAATGGAGCGGTGGTGAGAACGAAGAAGACCATGATGGTGGCATGCATGGTCATCAGCTGGAGATAATATTCCGGAGTCATGACACCGCCGGGTGCGCCGTTCGGGGAAAGCGCTTGCAGCCCTGGGATGGCGGCATTGGTCCAGCCGAGGTGGATGCGCATCAGCCACGAGAGCACCATGCCGACGACGACCGCGAAGAGAGCCAGCGTGTAATACTGCAGACCGATGACCTTGTGGTCGAGGCTGAAGACGTGCTTCGATAGGAAGGTTGTCGGCGGTCCGTGAACTACCGCAGGTGCTGCCGATGTTTCATGCATGTGCTCACCTCAGAAAAGTAAGTTAATATCGCCGCCAGCGCCGAACTGCCGGACGGATGGGACTATTGCGCGGCCTGTTGTTTCTTTAGCCAGTCGTCAAAATCCTGCTGCGATAAAACCTTGAGATAGGCTCGCATGTTGTAATGACCCAAACCGCAAAGCTGGCTGCAAACGATTTCATACTGCCCAACTTTGGTGGCGGTAAAATGCACGGAAAGATCAAGACCGGGCACAAAATCCTGATGGATGCGCAATGCCGGAACGTAGAAGGAATGGCTGACATCTTTGGCGTGCATCAGCAGATGGACTTCCTTGTTGACGGGAATGGCCATCTCGGCAGTGACGATGTCGTCGCGCGATTCGACATCGTTGGCGGGATCCAGACCGAACAAGTTTTGGTTGCCCTCGTTAATCATTTCGGGATGGATGGGCCCAAATTTTCCATCAGGGCCAGGGTAGCGAAAATAGAAAGCGAACTGGCCGGCCTGGACCTGAACAGGCATGGCATCAGGGGCAGGCGGCGTAAAATAAACGGCGGCCCAAGCTTTGGAACCGAAGGCGCCCAGAGCCAGAACTTCGACACCGACGAGGACAATGGCGGCGATCACCAAGCCTTTAGCGCCGCCGGGAAAGGTTTTGACCTTGCCGGTGTCCGATGGTTTTTTGGAAAATTGCCAGATAAAAATGCCTAGCAGTATCTGCGCGGCGAGGAAGGAGACGCCGGCTTCGATCATGGTGTCAGACATCTGCTCGTCGATGAGTCCACCGTGTGTGGAGATGTCAGCCGGGGGTTCCCAGGTGTGCAATATAAAGGGAACGGCGGAAGCGATTGCGATGATGATAATGGTGACTGCCAGTAATTTGCCCATAGCGCCTCGCGTTTGCGCGCGGTTTCCCGCGCGGATTCCATTCCGGGTCGCTTCTTATTCAGCAGTTGCAACGATCGAATCTCAGTAGGGCTTTAGCTTAAATACAAAGCTGACGGTCTTGTTTTCGCCGCCGGAGATGACCACGTCTTGCGTCATCTCTTGGTCTGGTTCGTGCCAGGCCGTGACGGTGTACTTCCCGGGTGGCAGATTGGGAAGCTTGAAATTGCCATCCTTGTCGGACACCGCGTAATGAGAGTTCTTAAGCACCGCGAAGGTGCCCGACATCCAAGGATGAATGTTGCACTTCACGTGAATCATTTCCGCCTTGTCGTATTTATCGATGATGGGAGGTGTGCCGGGAGGCTGCGATTTGTTCCACTCGCGGTTGATCTTGGCTAGCGGGTGAATGTTGTGCGAGGTTTGATCGTCGTTCGCGATTTTCAGTTCCTGGCCCACCTGAAAGGCCAGCATGTGGGGTACGTACTGGCAGCCCTTCTGATCAAAGTCGGCGGTTGTCGACGGTGCAGCTTCGTCGGGCGCGCCCGCAGAGATGTACACAACGACGTTTTCCAAAGTGTTGCCGGGGCCGGTGACCACGGTTTCGGTGGTGATCGGCGTGGGGTGCTTCGCAGCGCAACTGGGCTCCTTGGACATGTCGATGGGTTTTTGCTTGGCGGGAGTGCCTTCGTAAGTGATTTTTCCGGAGATGGTGCCGGAGCCCGGGCCTGCAGCGGTCATGGTGACGACAGCAAGCGTGGCCGCGGCTGCGAGACAGATATGCTTAAGCGTCATACAATTACTCCTCCTGGAGTCGATGCTATTGCCAGTTATTGCTTGATGCCAGAACCAGTTGGTGTCCCATAGAGTTTCTGGGCGTTGACGATGTCCGCGCCCTCCTTAGAAGTGACCCACAGTGCCAATTCGGGACTCTTGTGTGCCACCTGCAAAGTACGCAGATAATGCACCAAGTCCCAAGCGTCTTCGGGCTTGATGACATCGGCAAACGACGGCATTGGCGTGCCGTCAACGCCGGTCATGAAAATTTTGTAAAGGTCGTGATTGGTGGTGCCGCACTTGAAACGAGAACCGGCGGCAAAGTTATAGGGGCGGATGGGCTGATCGTTGCTGTCCGTGAGTGTGGAAGCGGAGGGGCCATCGCCACGGCCTTCCTGTCCATGACACTTCCAGCATTCGAGCTTCTGGAAAAGCTCCTGGCCGTGCTTGATGCTTTGCAGAGTGACAGGAGTTTCCGCGGGTACGTTGATGGGTGTTCCGGGCTTTTCGGTCTTCCAACGCGGCGAGAAGGTTTTGATGAAGGCAACAAGATCCGCGCGGTTCTGGTCAGTGAGGGCGATCCAGGACGGCATGTTGGAGTTGTTGATTCCGCGCTTGAGCGTGTCGAACAAATCTTCATCGGTGGGCAAGGTGCCGGTGACGGTGGAACGGCATTTGAAGGTAGCCGCGACGAAATTGCGGGGAAGAATGTTCAGGTAGGGGCCGTTTTCGCCGTTGCCATCGCCACGGTAGCCGTGGCAGCCCCAACAATAACGGAAGTAGAGCTGCTTGCCGGCGCCGGCGTTGCCGGAGTACTTGCCGATGTGCGATTCACCCTGCGCCGAGACGAGCAGCGGCGTGACCAAAAGGGTGGCGATGCCGAGAAACAATTTAGAGATATTCGATGTTCGCATGGTCTCCACCCTTAGAACGCGAAGTCAAAGCCGACGAGTAAACTACTGAAATTGAGATTTTGTCCGGTCACCGGCGAAGTGCCGACCTGGTGACTGAAGGCGTATTCGTTGTGGAAGGCGAAGCCGGCACGACTGGAGATGAACGGATAGTAGCGCCAGCCGAAGGTGTAAACGTCTTGGTTGCCGAAGTCGGCATGCGGAACGCTCACTCCCGGAATATAAGGATTCGTGGGGTCGATCGGCAGCGCTTGCTGAGACATGCGCACCAGCTCGATGCGCTGGATTAAGATGAATTGCGGGTTGTACATGAAGTGGCTCTCAAAGAGTGCGCCATTCCAGATAGCGTTCTGCGCTCCGGTTGGCAACGTGCCGTAGATAGAATTCGACGGTGTGCCGGTCGCAAGGTACTTGTCGTCGGAGCTGTGGAAGTAGATCGCAGTGATGTCGAACTTCTTAATGAAAAACTGACCGAGGATGCCTGCACGATAGAAGCTGCGGTTGCCGATCCCGGTGCCTGCTACGCCGAACGATGCGTTTTGCGGCGTGCCGCTGTTGTTTCCGCTGGTGTATTGAAAATAAGTGGGCGCCTGGCCGATGTAATCAAAGAATCCGATGCGCTGCACGCCGAGGCTGCCTAACTGGAAGGCCTGACTGGCCGCGAGGAAAGTGCCATAAGAACGGCTGGTGGGCAGACCGACCTGGCCATCGTTAGAACTGATCAAAGCGACGGAATATCGCGTGCGGTCATCTTTGGAATGGCCCATGAGTTCCATGCCCAGCTGATTGTCGCCGATACCGAAAGTGAATCCCGGGAACGCGAGATTCACGCCGTTGTTTTCCGTAGCCGGCTGATAGTGGTAGTTGGTGTAAACGCCGGCGACGTTGGTCAGCGTTAGAATGCGCTTCTCGGACAAGATGTTGTCGAGTTCAAATTTGCCGAACTTAAAGTTGATCCAGGAAGTACCTGCCAGGTTGTCGAGCCGGGCCATCACGGTTTCAAAGTGAAAACTAGCGGTACTGTCTGACGACGGCAAAACATAGAACGAGACGTTCTTCGCCAGCGTGCCGCCCGTGTGGAAGTCCAGTCCGCTCAAATCGAAACCGTGTGTGGTGACGCTGGCTTCGCCGGATGCGGTGTTATCAACGGCTGCCCGGTTGGTATTTTCGCGGTGCCAAATCGGCGTAATGCGGAATGTTACTGGCCAGTAGGCAGGATTCTGAAAAATGGGAGCATCGCGGTCGTTGCCCATTTGATAGCCGTTGTCCTTGAACGCTTGTCCGAATGGACTGAGCATGGGCCAGGCGACGTGGCACGAGGAACAAGGCATGCCATATTTGCGCGCAAACGCAGGTAACGCGTTGACCTTGATCACGGAAAGCGGAGCGGCTGAAGCGGGATGGCTCAGACTGAGAATAAAAATCACCACCAAAAAAGCGTTCGCGATGGGAGCGGAAACCCGCACTGCCCGGCGCGCTACCGACGGAAACGGCGTCATCAAGCCACGAGGAACCATACTGCCTCCTGCACATGGAGATTGCGATGCACGGAACTTTGAGCGGAATCAGAAAGAATGCACGGCGGCAGGGTAAGCGAGCGATCTGACGCAAGGCCACAGGCCCATTGCAGGCCCAACCATCGCATCGAAGCGGATAATTGAAGGTACACCACGCCCATAGAAGTAGGGGCTACTCTTTCCGGAGAAAAAGCAGCGCCTTGCCCTCAAGTCCCTGAACCGCGCGCATGCTAACTCCGTTCAGATGACGAATGCAAGAGTTTTCTTAATCGCATGCAAAAATATTTTGCATGTAGCATGGTTTCGAAGAAATTCGGCAACCATTTGGATGGAGAACGCGTTCAGATTTGACAGCAGGAGATGATTCGGGATACTTACGAGGTGTTACTGCAGTTCTGGCAGACGCCAGGGCGCGCAGTCAGGGACCACAGCCGCGATGCGTGCAAGACGACGAAGGTCTTTTTTCAAGCGCAGAGTCATCTTTAGTGCCACGTTTTTGCTTGCGTATGCGTTCGCGTGCTCCATGGTGTGCGCGAAAGAGCGCGTGGAAGGACCGGGGATTGTGAAAGAATTGGAAGCCTCTCCACGCGACGTGCTGGACGCGCTGAAGTCAGACCTGGAAGATCAAACCATCCACGGAACTTTAGTCTTTGACAAAGAGCCGACGCTCACGGGCGCGTCACAGTCTGACAAATCGCGATTTTTCGCGCCGTGGACCGGCAAAGGACAAGTTTTCTATAAGGTCCGTCCCCAAGCCATCGCACCGCGGCATTTTCTGGACAGCGCGGACGAGGGCACCATCGAGGTGCGCTTCGTCTTGACGACGCTGACGCCGGACCGCTCACGGCTGCGCATCGACGCCATTTACGTGGAAGAAGCCCACCGCGTTTACCATCAATCGGATGGCGCGGTGGAAGCCGCGGAATTTAAAGTAATTCAGGACCACTTGCTGGCCATTCAGTTCGACGAGCAGGAAGCCAAGGATGCGCAGCGGCGGCGCGAGAGCGCAGACTTGGTGCGCACGACATTTCTGCGGCAACGCGAAGACGAAAATTCGCGTCTCTCTTCGGCAGAGGCTGCAGTGAAGGACTTAAACGAACGAGTGCAGCAGTTGCGCCGTGAAGTGGATCGGCGTGTGAAAGCTCCGGGAGCGGATTTGAAAGCGGCGCCATTTCGCGAAGCCGCAACGATAAAGCCCATCGCTGCGTATACGGAAGTGGTGCTGGTGATTGTTACGCCGCATTGGCTGGGCGTCGAAGCGCCGGATGGCCAGCGCGGTTGGCTTCCGGAGGATCAATTGGAAGCCCTGCCTTGAGGAAAAACCCGGGAAATCGACGACCTTCGAAGGTTTGCACGGTGGCAGTGGCGGTGCTTTGCGCGCTGGCGGTCGACGTCCCCACTCGCGGGCAGAGCATGCTGTATGCGCGAACGTTTGCAAAACCGAAAGCAGAAGTCGAGCAGGCATTGGAGGTCATGGGCGCATATAGCGGGCAAAAGCTGCCGATTCTGGATGGATTCGTCGCCAGTACCGCGAAGCCGCAGGCGCGCTACGAGCGCGCTTTTTATCAACTTGATATTCAGTTGTTTCCGGGTACTGGCGCGCGCGGTGGAACCATCGTGCAGGTCACGGCGAAAATCACCGCGTGGTATGCCGATGCGGACCCCTCTAAGTCAGGGTACGAAGTACTGCCTTCGAACGGCCGGCTGGAGTTTGATCTGTTGGATCGTTTGGACGAAAAACTAGGAACCGCACCGCCAGCGGCATCGCATGCCGTAGCCGTTGCCGGGGTTTCCGCACCAAAGGCCAAACTGGATCTCTCCGGAGTACCAGGTGTCGCGCAGCTGGCGGTAAATCCGTCAATGGGAGTGCGGACGAACGACGAATTGGCGGAGACGCGTGCGAAGCGCGCAGAGGCGGAGAAACGCGAGCACGAACTGAGCGCGGAGTTACAATCGCTCGAAGACATGCAGAAAAACCAAGCGCATCCGCTGAATCTGGTGGCCGTGAAGAAATCGGGAACTCCCGTGATGGCCCGCGCAGCGGAAGGATCGCGCGTCTTGTTCGCGGCCAGCGCCGGAGACGAGTTCGAATTTCTAGACGCTGAGGGCCCGTGGCTGCATGTGGGAATTTCCGGCGTTTCCCGCGGATATATCAAACGCGGAAGCGTGGAGTATTCGGATTTCGTGGCATCGCGGCTGAAGTCGCAGGATGCCGCGGAGGCAGTGACGGCGAAAGCTATAGCCTTTCGCGTGGAGCGCGAAGAAACCAGTTTATTTCCCGGCGATTGGGAAAGTTTGAAGGGGAAAAAAGTCAGAATCTATACCGTGCAACCGGTTTCCCAAGTGCCGAAGGAAACCGATGCGGCGGCGAAACTGGCGTTCGCGGCGTCGCTGTTTGAAAATTTTTCTCAGGATGCGGCCGCGCCGGTGGAAGGCGTGGTGGTGATTTTCGATTCCGCCGATGGTGGAATTATCGGAGCCACCCTCGGGAATGTGCAGCAGTTGGCAGAAGCCACCCTTTCCAAAGAAAATTTCTTAAAGCAGTGCTACGTGGATCCGCCAGAAGCGTTTGCGGCGTCAGGCAAGCCCTAACTCTGCGGCGACGCTACTACACGCCAATTCAATGGATTGTGGAAGTCGCGCTGGAGGCACTCCTATGCAAGCCGATCGCACGTGTTGTACCGAATGCGGTGGAACGATGGAAAGCGGATACCTGCTGGACGTTGCGGAGAACGGCGCGGTGCTTCCAACCTGGACCGGCGGCACTCCGACGAGGGGCTGGTTCGGCCGATTGAAAATCAATCGCAAGTCCCTACGCTGGGTTATGACCGACCGCTGCTCCTCCTGCGGGTTCCTGAAGTCCTACGCGACCAGGTTGGTGCACGAAACGCGCGCAAGCGTTGGCGATGCGTGATCCATATGATCTGGGGTACTGCGATCTCGACACTCGAGTTCTCGAACCCCTGGAGAATCCGTTCGGCCCGAAGTTGTTACCGATGCAGCCGGTACGTTCTATTACTACCCATGTGTCCGGGCCGGACAATGAATGAGCGGCCTGAGACATAGGTAACACATCGTACCGGACACATAGGTGACACTTCTCCCTGGTTAGAGAGGAAAAGCCTATGCCTTGGAAGGAGTGTTCGGCGATGGATGAAAGAATGCAGTTTGTGGCTCGCCGGCTAGCCGGCGAGCTGATGGCGGAACTCTGCAGGGAGTTCGGCATTTCGCGCAAG
>Ga0182024_10001924_pt1 | contig 52339 bp, 40 predicted proteins | sample P32metaG_FD_120480 | JGI IMG/M metagenome (GOLD analysis project Ga0182024, IMG submission 120480) | Permafrost microbial communities from Stordalen Mire, Sweden - P3-2 metaG (Illumina Assembly) | ecosystem: Environmental > Terrestrial > Soil > Wetlands > Permafrost | place: Sweden: Stordalen... | reverse complement strand
TACTAGCAGCGCGGGCGGAGTCAATGACTCCGTTACGTGAGGACCGAGAGTGGCGCATCTCGGGGATGAAATCCAATCATATTTGCAACTTTCATGTCGCACCTGTGGAATTGAACAGTGACCCGAGTTAGGAGATGTCGTAGTCTGAATGTGGTATCTCTCATCGGAATCCCGGTATATCCCTCTAGATCGGTTCCTCCGCGGAACTCACACCGCGAGCAGGTGATCAACAGATCCGTTGCCTCCAGCGGGTCTGATTGATCACTGCCGAAACGCTGTTCACTAGCTCCTCTTCCCACATGCAGGAATTCAAAGATGATGATGGCAAAAGTCTGGCAGATCTACGATGACATCGGTTATACCGCCTGCACGACCGGCAACTATGACCTGGCGGAGAGAATGTTCACAGCAGCGATTGAAAGTTGCGCCTCTCTCACTTCCATGCAAGAACAAAAGCTGAAAAGTTTGATCGGGCTTGCAGACACGCTGTTGTTGCGCGGTCAGCGTGCGGACGGTTGTCGTCTTTATTCGCGAGTGATCAATATATTCGCCAGAACAGGCGCCTCGACACACCATCAACGCTACATGCTGGCGCATGCGCTGGAGAAACTAGGCTACAGTCGCATCGAGGAACAGCGCCACGACGATGCACTAAAGCTGCTGCAGCGCAGTCTGCGTATTTTGGAAAACATCTACGGCGGCGTGCATCAGTCATTGGTGCCCAGACTATTGAAGATTTCGCTTGTGCATTCACAACTGCGAAACACCGACGAATCTCTCGCATACCTGAATCGAGCCCGAAGCATTCAATCAGCGCTTCAAAACACAGCCAGCTGAACGCGTCCTCCTAAGCAACAAAAGTATCCTCCTCGGCTTGTAAATATGCGGCCTACGACGTTTAACCAAATATGGTTAAAGGGTCCACGCATAGGCCAAATGCCGGAAAACCCCGGTTTGTAATGGATCCGGGCAAATCCTCCTGTAATTTTATGGGCACTGACTTTAACCATATTTGGTTAAACGTCGTAGGCCGCCAAATGCAGATAGAGATCTCCGTGACGAATTGCTCACAATCGGCATGGTGACGATTGTTTCACAGATCCATCACCAATTGCACATCACATCTGCGTAGCCTCTCTACTGCGAACCAAGTACCAAGTACACCAAGCACATCGCCGACTCCTGTGAGTCGGTCCCTTTTACTAAACAACATAAAGATTGGCGGATTGATGCCACCGATCGGAGGTAGACCATGTCGGGCTTTGAAAGTCAGCAAGGAAACATGCGGACGCGCGAGGGCAGCAGCGAAGCTCAAAGAATTAGCGACAGTGCAGCTCGCTCCATCGCCGCTGATTCCTGGAGTGGCCGAGCCATTATCAGGGACGGAGCCACTGTTCTCAACGACGTATCAGATCTGCTCGGAAACCTCGAACTGACCAATCACGACAAGATGGCGCAGACAGAAGTATCCAAGTTCTCAAAGGACCTGACGGCGCTGCTCGATGACATCGCCAACGCGATCAAGCAAGGCACCACAAGCGGTGACATCCCATCTGGCGGTTCCAGTCACCCAGCAGACACTTCAACCACTTTGCCGAAAACCACAGCAACAGACAATCCAACCCCATCATCCAAATCCACCACATCCGACAATCCAACCCCTTCATCAAAACCGACCACATCCGACAATCCAACCCCTTCATCAAAACCCACCACATCCGACAATCCAACCCCTTCATCAAAACCCACCCCAACAGAGGTCGCGGCACCAAGCGGCACGATCAAATTCGACCAGTCCCAGCCGCAGTATCAGCTCGACGCCACTAAGATTGCTGCCGGAAACGGCAATGCCGACAGCATCCCGAAAGACTTGATGCAAACAGCGCAATCGTGGGGCGCCCAAATTACCAACAACTACAAAGATGTTGTGCAGGTAAACCCAAACAACTTCAACGAAATCATGAGCAAGCCGCTCACAGCAAACACAAGTTACGTATTTGCTGACGGCAATTACCAGTTGGGATCAAACGGCATCAGTTTACCGAGCGATGTTCAATTTCTCGCCAAAGACTCCGGAGCAGTCAATTTCGCTGCTGCACCGGGAAGCAAAAACGCAATGCTCTACATCGGCAAAGATTCGAACAACGTCGACATCTCCGGCATAAACTTCGCGGCAGGATCAACCACAGCAATTGATGTGCGGGGGTCCAACGTCAAGGTAGAGAACTCACATTGCACCAGTGCAGACACGTTTTTGCAGATTGAAAATGGCGCCCACAATGTTACTGCCAGCAACGTCAATGTCGATCGAGTGACAAGCTACGCCCTGTACGCCAATCCAGGAGCGTCAGGAGTTCTGTTGGATCATTTCGTCTCCACGGGCAGCGTACAACAATGGCCCGTGCGATCCTATGCCGAAAACACTGCGGTGGTGAGCAGCACCATTCAAAATGAAGCCAACCTCTACGGCACGAACAAGGGTTCCCTTGCGCTTTACGGCGACAGCCAGGGTGGCGATGCACTGGTGCTCGACTCCCAGATCAATCAAGTACCGAAGGCTGGTGAACCCAGTTCCGGCAAGCTCTTCGACACAACCGCCCTGCGCATAGGGCACCTCGAAGACACAGGCTTTCCGAACGGACCTGATGGAGCACCGTTCAAAGACATGACACTGGCGCAACAAATAGCCTGGTTTAACCCAAACAAAGGCAATATTCATTCCTGGAAAGAGGTCGAACAACAGGCTCCGGCTCTAGCCGGATGGCTCCAAACCAATGAAACCGGCGAGGTCGCAGCCCTGCAAGACGCGGACGCGTCGAAGTCAAACGTGATTGTGTACGGATCAAAGATTACCGGTTCCGTTGAGGGTGGCAGCCATGCTTCCACTGTCAACGTCAGCTATTCGACATTGGATTCGACCGACTCTGGTGCCCCATTCTCCGCTGGAGGAAACGAAAGCCCGGTCTATGACCAAGTTTTCCCCAACCCGGGAACTCTAACAATCAACAATTCACGGATCACGGCAAATCCGGGCAACCCGCTGGTTCTGAACACAGGGGGCAATTCGATCGATATTGGAAACGGAGTCACCTTCAATGGACAAGCCGTCAAATAGTCACCCAAAAGTCCCTGCAAAGTTAACGACAAATGCACGCGCACTGCTTGGTCTTCGCTAACAATTGTGTCCGGATAGATTACGATACATGACTGCGGACAACACAGGCTCTTGAGAAGTGAAACTGTCGGACAAAGCGCTGCTGCTGGTGATGGTGCCGCTTTTGTTCGAGGTGGTATTCATTGTGTCGTTGACGCAGTTGCTGAGGGAGACAGAGGTGCAAGCGCAAAGCGAATTTCGTTCGCGTGAAATCGTGTCGCATCTCAATAACTTGTTGCGCCTGGTGCTCGAGTCATCGCTCTCGCTGGCGAGTGCCGACAAAAAATCACAGCCTCAAGAATCGAAAATGGGCACAGCGTCGTCAATCCAAGAATTGAAGACCCTGAAGCTTCTGGTCAAAGATCGGCCGGAGGAAGAGCAGGCAATCGCCAGAATCGAGCAGATCATCGCAGAGGCGAGCAGGACGCTTGACTCTACGAAACAGCACCTGGAAGCGGGCAACAATTTCGCGATCATATTTGAAGCCCGTCGGCTGCGTCCATTGGTTGAGCGGCTGTCCGTTGAAGTCGATCGAATGATTGAATTGGAGGAGCAGAGGCAATCACTGAGCCCTGCGACCGCGTCCATGCGCAGACAGGAGGTGCAAAGACTGCTGTGGCTGGGCGTTATTCTCAATGTCGCGCTGGCGATCTCGCTGGCAGTCTACTTCAACCGCAGCACCGCCGTAAGGCTGGCAACGCTGATGAAAAACACGCACAAGATGGCGCACGGCGAAGCTCTGGAGCCGGCGCTCCCTGGCGATGACGAGATCGCGGCGCTCGATTCGGTGTTCCACGACATGGCCACATCGATCAGGCAAGCGCAGCAATTGAAAGAAGAGTTTCTTGCGATGATCACTCACGACTTGCGCACCCCGCTCTCATCGATTGAAGGGACGCTGACGCTGCTAAGCGAGGGGGTCTACGACAAAGATCCGATTAAAGGAAAAGCGCGGATCGAGGCAGCGCATGCGAACGTCGAACGTCTTTTGCGACTGGTCAATCAGTTGCTGGACCTGGAGAAGCTGAAGGCCGGCATGGTTCAGCTCAATCTTGAACCAGTGAACATGATGGAACTTTTGCAAAAATCCATCAACGCAGTGGTGCCGGAAACAGAGAACTCGTGCATCAAAACAAAAATAGAAGGACAAACGCCGATCGTGCTTGTGGATTCTGAAAGATTGATTCAAGTATTGGTAAACTTACTGGGCAATGCGCAAAAGTTCTCGCCTGATGGTGAACAAATCAGCGTTTGCTGCGGTCAAACAGGCGAGTCCGTTGAGATCAGCATCAGCGACCGCGGACTGGGAGTGCCCGCTGATCAGCGTGAGACCATCTTCGAAAAATTCACTCAAGCATCAACGAGGCTCGATCGATCAGGAAAATCAACGGGAACAGGGCTTGGATTGGCGATCTGCAAAAGCATCGTTCAGGCGCATGGTGGCACGATCGGTGTCAAACCGAACGAACCTTCCGGCAGTGTGTTCTGGCTGCGCCTGCCACTAGTGCCTCAGGCGAAGGTGACTAAATGACGAGAGTTTTGTTAGTAGAGGACGATCGCGATCTTTGCAATGTGGTGATCGATTGGCTGGAACACGAGGGTTTCACCGTCGAAGCTGTGCACGACGGCGTTGACGGGCGGGAGAAACTCAGTCAGAAGTGCCATGACATTTACATTCTTGATTGGGATCTGCCCGAGGCGAACGGCATCTCGCTCTGTCAGGAGTTCAGGCGGAACGGCGGAATCTTGCCAATCTTGATGCTCACAGGCAAAACGCATATCGACGAAAAGGAGCTGGGTTTGGACTCTGGAGCCGACGATTATCTGACTAAGCCATTTGACGTCAAGGAACTCTCCGCTAGATTGCGCGCGCTTTTGCGCCGGCCCAAGAGAGTGCGATCAGACAACGTCCTCTCTTTTGACGATATCAAAATCGATACGGTGAGCCATCAGGTAACACGCTCGGGCCGCGACATTCAACTGCAGAAACCGGAATATGCCTTGCTCGAATATCTAATCAGAAACCAGAAGACTATTGTGCGCACCGAGGATCTCATGGCATATCTGTGGCCGGCCGGTTCTGAAACTGGCGATAGTGCGCTGCGAATGACGATTAAACGGCTGCGCGACAAGATCGATGTCGAAGGGCAACCGTCAACGATAGAAAGCATGAAGCGAGTGGGCTACAGATTGAGGGCGGCAGATTGAGCGGGGTGCTTCACTGGTTGCGGATGCGGCATTCGGGAAAGCGATGACTGAGTTCCTCTATTTCTGCCGGGCCGATCTTCGGGCAGTGCTGAAACACAACGTATCTCAGAGTCGGGCACGCTCTGACCAAAGTGCTGACTGCGCCGGCAGTAATCTGCGCATTGATCAACCGGATCCTGAGAAGACGAGGAGCAGACGTCAGCTTTCGCAATCCTTCGTCGGTGATCTTCTCTCCGGACACTGCCGTGCACTCCAGGACCGGCATCTGCGCCAGGCTGGATAATGCATTATCGGTGATGCCAGTATCGTGCAGATCTAACCACTTCAATGCCGGGGCGTGACGCAAAGCTGCAACAGTTTCGTCTCCAATGGGAGTTTCGCTTAAATCCAAACGGGCCAGATGGTTCATGCTCGGCAATACTGCACCGGCGTTGGTTAAATGCGTGCCCTGAAGAGACAGCTCTTCCAGGGCTTTGCCTTTGAGAGCGGCGATTCCTTCCGGCGGCAGTTTCGCCCGGCTCAAATCCAGCACCTTCAGATCGGGCAATCGCCCAAGTTGAGCCATCTGCGACGAGCTCAGGCAATAGTGAGTCAGGTTGACACGCAATGCATATTGATCCAGTTCGAGCTTGTCGTCGCCAGCGTGTTGCTCACCGGTCTGCGCTTCGTGCTTCTCCATCTGCGTGGTGATCGAGGCAGTACGCTGCAGCTCTATCAAGCGATATACGGCGAGGGCTGTCACGGCACAAGCGGAGATCGCCAGAACCAAAATCAGAAATGAATGAGGTGTCGAATTCAACTTATTAATAGGAATGCGCACCCAGACACAAGCATGCAAAGAGAAGACCTGATTCCGCCTGATAACCATAACATGGTGGCTCATACTTACGCGCCAGGCTGCGTCCCGCATCTGGAATAGGAGGTTGGCATTATTCATCCAGATCTGGAACCTGAGAAGGATGTGGCATGCGCAAATACGCATGCCATCTGAAAACATATACAACCGCAACAAACGCGGCTCGTGCATGGTGTCATATACGCACCAAAGATTATCGGTCGCCAATATTCATCGATCGTTGGATTAGAACGCGTAAACCTTACATATCGGGCGATTCGAAGGATCGATGTATGACGCATATTGCCACCACGAATGCCACCAAACCAAACAGCATCAGACATAGCAAAGATCTACGACACATATATCGGACACTGAAAGCCCAGCCAGTTGGCTGTCTCCGAGATCGCCGGAGGATCACAAGGGCGCTATATCTGGGTTACGAAAAACGCTGCCACCACATTTTATCTAAGCGTTTCAACCATGCAAATCCGGCTGCTGATGAAGGTTTCCATCGTCTACCATTTTGTTAAGCAACTAAATTTGTACTTGTGTGCCGACCCTACCGGTAGTATTCTCTTTCGCAAGTAAAAATTTGAGTTACGGGCTATCCGCCCCGCGCATTAGAAGAATAAACAACACCCGCAAACATAGTTTGCGGATATCTTCTCGCACTCCCAAGCCGATTCATCCACTCCACAAGCTCAGCCACTGAGCTCGGTGGCACACGCACACACCCTACCCCCGTACGGAAAGGATCCTCAATATATGTTGACCGTCCACCAAAAGGATACAGGCGCTGCAACGGCCCAAACTACACCAGTAGCCCCGGGGCAACCGATCAGAGACGATTACACCTATCGTTACTGGGAGTCGACACAAGAGACTCTCGTCGGACTCTATGGCAAACGTGATCCGGTCACGGGACAGCCGACCGAAACGGTGAACGACATCATCCACCGCGTGGCTGAAGCGACAGCACTGGCTGAACTGAAGTACGCGCTCAGCCCGGCGGAGTTGATTGAGCTTACTCTCGAGCAAGCACAGCAGCATCCGCGCGCTGTGCAGTGGGCGCATATTTTTGCCGACAACATCGGCAATCAGCGCTACTGGGCCAACACCCCGGCCAACATCAACTCCGACCCTGCTGTTTCTCTGAAAGTGCTGCAATACTGGGCGCACGGCAAATTGGCCAACATCAAGGAAGAAGAGATCTGGATGCGTTCCGAAGAGTTGCGCGTTGCCGTGATCAATGACAGAGTGGAAAAATTGTCCGAGCACGAAGTGGCAATGGGCACGTTGGCCAACGATATGCGCGGTCGCGGCTGCCTGGCAGCGTGCGGAGTGGCATTCGTCGTCGACAGTCTCGAAGGCATACAAGAAGCGGCGCGCATCGAAGCACTTGCAGCCAAAGCGGCAATGGGAATGGGTTTGAACACCTCCAGCTTGCGCCCGTGGTCGTCTGTAATTTCCAACGGCGCTGCGGCATCGGGTCCGGATCGCTTCTATGAAAAGACTATCGCCAAAGCGGTTGAAGCTGTTGCCCAGGGCGGCAGACGCGGTGGCGCTTTGATCGAATTGCGCAACTCGGACCATCCAGACATTCTCTTCTTCATCGACAAAAAGAAACTGATACCACCGCCGAGCCTTTCCAAGGTTTATCGCGAAAAGCTGGAGGAGAACCGGCAGTTGTCTGGCGAAAGCGGCATGTCTTACAAGAAACGAGTGATCGCTCTTGCCGAACAAAAATACGGTGAAATGTATGCACAATACATCGAGCGGCAAAATTATCTGAAGAACACCAACATCACGGTGCTGGCGATGCCGGGCTTCATGGAAGCGGTAGAGCAGAAGCGTTTCTATCCGGCAACGTTCGACAAGAAGGCTTGGAACGGCCCGGTCTACGATCCACGCAAGCCAATCCTGGACCAGAAGACGGGACTGACAAAGGTGAACAAGCTGACGAAGGAGCCTACCTTCGAAGAGTACTCCGTCGAGATCGGGTCCTTCCCCGAAGCGCTGGAAGCCGCTCGCAAACTGCCGAACGCGGTTGTCGAAATCACCGACAAGTTGGTGCGCGTGCGCGGACATTTCTATGCGCCGGAAATCTTCTCCCGCATAGTCGAAGGCATGCGTGACTCGGGCGAGCCCGGACTGGCGTTTTACGAAACAGTCAACGCCGGCAACGCTAACGATCATGCCTACGATCTGAACACCTGCAATCCATGCGGCGAGCAATTCCTGCCTGCCGGTCCAGGCAAGGACGGTCGCACCTACATGGGCAATTGCAATTTGTCGTCGTTGCACGCAGCCCACGCCGAATTCTGGAATCCGGACGGCACGTACAATATGAACGCGATGCGCGCAGTTGCTCGCATTCAACAACGCTTCATGGACAACGTTACCGACGTCAGTTGGTATCCGATTCCCATGCAAAACATGACGGCCCGTTTGGAACGCAGAAATGGCGGTGGATTTGCCGGCATCGCTGAATATCTCTCTCGGCTCGGCGTCGAGTTTGGCAGCCCGGAAGCGTTGAATGCGACCGAAGAGTTGTTCCGCCAATACACCAGAGCCTCATTCGAGGCTTCCACCGAAATGGCGAAGGAACGCGGAGTCTATCCTCTGTGGGAAGGCAGCAAGTTCCACAAAAAGAACCAGCGCGTGCGCAACAGTTGCATGACCAATAACGCACCGACCGGAACGTTGGCGCAAGCGTTGCAAACCAGCTGGGGTGTCGATCCGCACAACGGCATCGTTTTCTCCCGCAAGGTGCGCTCGCGTTTCGTCGACTTCGTCGCACCAGGCTTCAAGGAGGTAATGGTTAAGAACAACGCCTGGCCGCACACTGAAGAGGCCCAGGCTGAGTTGAGCACCGCCATTCGCGCGAATCACAAGTCGTGCCGCGGCTTGTCGCAAATCCCCGAACCGGTGCAAAAGGCCTTCCCGATTCGCGTCGAGGTCGATCCTGAAGCATACATCCGCCATCTGTCTGCGATTCACAAAGGCACCACTGAGTTTCCCGAAACCTTCAACTCGGTTTCAAACACTTGCTCGATCCCTCTGGATTCCAGTATGGAAGCGGTGCATGAAGCGGCGATGTTGGCGTGGAAGCTGGGCGTCAAAGACATCACCTTCTATCCGGACGGCAGCCGGCTGAGCCAGCCGGTCGAGAAGATCGCCTCGCAAGATTACGAGCGTGATTCCGACTTGCTTGCCCAGCTCGGGCACCAGGAAAAGCGCCACATCAACATCGAAGAGACTGTCGGTCAAAGCTATAAAGTGCGGGTCGGATCACCGGAAGGCGGCTCGACGCTGCATGTCAGCCTCAACCACGAAGTCAATCATTCAGGCGAGCTGATCGAAGTCTACGCCCGGATGGGTAAACCGGGAGCCGTGGAAGCAGGGTTGTTCGAAGCTGTCGGTCGTTTGTCCTCCGCCTTCCTGCAATATGCTGCGGAGTTCGGCGAAGCTGAGCGAGCAAAAGCGGAAGAGTTGATCGTCAGACACCTGGTTAACATCCAATCGGGCTATCCGGCTTTCTTCAAATTCGCTGATGCAGACAAGTCCGTTGTCATCCAATCGCCTTGCGATGGATTGGCGAAAGCGATCCAGCAGTACCGCCGGTGGTATGACCGCCAAAACGCGCAGGGCAAAACATTCACGCCCGTCAACTACGAAACGGTGGTCAGCGTCGAAGCACCGACAGCTTCGTTTGAGCCCACTCGCGGCAGCATGCCTTCATGCGGCAAATGCGGGGGTGAGTCGTTCGTCAAAATCGATGGTTGCGTGGTCTGCCAATCATGCGGTTTTTCGAAGTGCGGATAAACCGGGCGAAACGCCCGGGTGAGTAAAGTTCAAACGCGACTGGTAACTGGAAGGGCGGGCAACCGCTCTTCCAGCTTTTTATGGGGATTTCGTGAGTGTATTGGATCAACATAATGACAATCCGTTAATGACACGAACCGCTTGGAAATACACTGGATATGCTGCTTTTTGCTACGATAGAGGTGGTTGACTGCGGCCGGATATACTTCTATGCCGATTTGCTGAAACCATCAGGTCTTAAGCCAGTCATTACCTTGCGAGCGGGTGAGAAAGATCAATGAAAATTAGAATCGGTGTGGGAATTGCTTCTTTGTTCGCTGCCTGCACCATGGCTGCACCCGCGTTGGCTCAAGCAGACTTAGTCACGAATCAATACGGCACCAGGCATGCGTACCAAACTGCCGGATACAGCAATGCGGTGCGGCTAAGGACCAGCAGGCGATATCTAAGTTATATCGCCTATCTCGATCGCCGCTCGCACGATGCGCCGACACCGCACTATTATGCGGCTGTCCGTCACGACGGCGTCCGCCGCGCCTATCAAACCGGACGCGTAAGCTTCAAATACAACGCCGGCACGCGCCGAGCCTATCAAAGCTGATTGCCGGCTGATTGTCGTGTTTCCACAGCTTTGATCACGGTGGACTATTCGTTATGGGGCTGATGCGGTACGTCGCCGGCCCGATCGTCCTGTACGGTGAGCTTGAAACAGTGCCCTGCCATCGGGTGGATGACAGCTTCAGACCGAGATCCGAATTCCGAATCGATTGATCCCTGAATCTGTGGCATCGGCACGGTGCGTTGCCTTCGTCGGAACTGGAAAACGTCAGCGTCTTGTCTGCGTCCCGCTATGCGGGCGGGACGCCCGCGCCCCCAGGAAATTTGTCGTGCGAGTGGGGCGGTTCATGTGTATCATGAGTTGCGGGAACCAATGCAACAGACATCGTCGAAGACAGTGCCAGCTGGGTAGATTACTCAACAGAAGTTAGGCAGAACGTTTCCACCGTGCACGACGAACAAACAAAAGGCAAAATCTCTGCGACCAAGGATTACTACTACATCCTTGGTGTCCGGCCGGACGCCACGACGGAAGAGATTCAGGAAGCCTACGACGACCTTTATGAGAAGTTTGGTCCACATGTAAGCGTTCACGGCATGGACCAGGACATCATGCTCAAGGCGTATAAGGACATATCTGACGCTTACGAGGTCCTGATGGAACCGGCGAAACGCCGGGAGTACGACAAATCCTCAGCACAAATGAGACAAAGCGGCCAAGAGCTGCGCGCCTTGCTGTCTAAAAAAGTGACCAGGGAACAAGGAACCAGCGTTACCGGTTCCAATCCGAATCTAGATCGAATGCCCAAGATCAATGCGCTGGCAATGGAGATGGAAGTCGAGGTGACACTGAAGGAAGCGGTCAAAGGCGCCACGAAACAGATCAAGATCAGCGACCCCAGGGCGTGCGAACAGTGCGGCAATCTCAAGGCGTCGACCCGGATGCAGTGCGGCAGCTGTAGAGGGCTCGGATACTTCAATGTGGAACGCATGGAGGAGATCGACCTGCCGGCAGGAATGTACGACAACATGGAGATTCACAAACCGGATCAGGGGCGCTTCGACCTGCGAGCCAATCGCAACGGCGAGCTGATTGTCAAAATCAAGCTAAAGCAGCATCCATTCCTGGCTGTGCTGGGGCGGGATATAACCTGCACAGTTCCTGTGACCATTTACGAAGCGGTGCTAGGGTCTGACATCGAAGTGCCGTCGGCAGCCGGACGCATCGTTATGAAGATCCAGCCTCTGACGCAGCATGGTCGCGTCTACCGCCTCAAAGGTCTGGGATTGGCGGGCGCAGATCAACTGGTGCAAATAGATGTGCAAATGCCCAAGACGCTCTCCGGCGAAGAAGTGTCTTTGTTTCGCAAATTGAAAGATCTCTGTCACGAGCCAAATCCGCGCGAAGCGCTGTTCAAGCAACTGCAATAGATCTCAAGCACGAGCTGGCGAAATCCGCTTGAGATCCTTTTAACAAGTTCTCGCAAGCATTCTCGCAGCTAAGCAAGGTTTCAGAGCACTTCGCAGAAATGGACCGCGAGTTGCGCCAGTCATTTCCGGTCCAACCGCCAACGACAAACTGGCTTACCAAGCGCATCTTGACAATAAGCACCAACCGACTGGACTGATTGTTTTTCGCACTCAAAGCAGGCAGCTAAGCAATTGGTGCGGCTATCGCGATACCCAAGCAGCGGAATCCTTACCCATGTCCACTTTGCAACCATGGCTTTGAAGCTCTGGATTTTGACTGCGTAGGGGATTTAGGCATTTGACATCCACGAACAGTTTAGTTGCGATGCTTGCTCCAAATCCAACTCGATCATGCAAATGCCAGTTCGCATGCGCGTTTCCACCGTCCAGCATGAGCAATGTTGGTGATCTAGCGAACAACTCTTTTTCGGGTACACTGCGCGAGGTTCGCAATTCGTGCGGCTTTCCAGGGTTGTAACGAGTTTGTCACGAGCTTCGCTAATTATCACACATGCTTAGATCCCGCTTATACTGACACTCTTGACAACAAACCTCCCGGAAATACGTCTGACGACAACCTCAAAAGCCTGATCAGGAGCCGGGATCATGCCAGTGATGGTGGTGGCTTCTTTGATACCACTACATGATCAGAATCTCAGAGTCATTTGTGTACATGCGCTTAATAGTCATAACGTAGGGAATCCCTCCCTTTCCTTTTTTCTCTAGGTCCAACAACTTAACTCCCGTGCCTAGACCACGAATAGCTCCACAAGACACTTGCATCTCGCACGTGTTGGTTCAGTTGGAGCTTCGTTCCCGTAAGTCGCAGCAATCCTGCCGCGACTATCCACGCCTCATTACAAGGCGCGCGAATCAAACATTCCACGCCTCACGACGAGGCGGGAAGGAGACACTCAAATGAGAACTATGAAATCTCGTTCAGTGCAGAGTGCATCCAAACGAATTGCCAAAGCGAAGGGCCTCAAAGTTGAGGTTGTCCGCAAAGCGATCGAAGATGCGCTCAAGCACGGAAACTTGGATGGCGAATTCAAGTTTCTAACGTTTGCCGGGCTCCTCCCCGTGTTCTTGCCGGACGGCACCAAAATCGCGGTGCTACCCGACATACACGTTCCTGCTCACGACAAGAAAGTCATGTGGGCTGTGAAGAGGGCGCTCAAAGAGTTTCAACCCGACATCCTCATCCTCATCGGCGACGTTGCGGACTGCTTCAGCATCTCTGCTTGGCCCGCTGACCCTTCGGTCAAGCGCGACTTCCAAGCTGAGCTGGACATGACCCGCGACCTGATCGACGAGCTGATGGAAATTTCCGGCTGCTACTGGTGCTTCTACATCATGGGCAACCATGAAGACCGCATGTGGCGGATGTTGACCAACGTGGCGCCTCAACTGGCCAACGTGGTCAACCCCAACACTCGCGAGAAGGCCATGGCGGTGCACGAGCTTCTGGGCTACGGTCCCGAAGACCACGTCACCTTCATCTACGACATCGCAGAGCGTGGCGGCTTCGGCGGCGGTCTGGTCGTGAACGAGGACATGGAATTCCACCATGGCTTCATCGTTCGCCCCAGCCCTGGCGCTAGCCCGCGCGCGGACTCCGACCGAACCGGTCGCAGCACCACGCATGGTCACACGCACCGCGCTGGTTTCAGCATGCGCGAAACCACTGTGGGCGAAATCGTCGGTATGGAGCTTGGTCACCTCGTTGACCCGGCGCACCCGTACCTGGCGTACGCCAACCTGCTCAACAACTGGCATCAGGCGATCGGCTTCGGCTCGGTCGTGGGCGGCAAAATCCACATGGAAGTTCTGCCCATCATCCAGATGCCCGTCAATGGCCAGCTCCGCAAAGTCCTCTCCTGGAAAGGCCAGGACTTCGTCTCGTCTGACCGGTAACCGGCTTTTCGCAGCACAATCGTCGTCGAACTTAGCGTCCGCACCAGCAACAAAAGCCACAGTGCGGCCCTAGGTTTGACGGAGCAAACGAGCGGGTCACTTCGATCCGCTCGCTTCGTGTTGCATACAAATTCGACTCCGATGGAGGAATCTATGAGTACTCGAAATCAGCTGAGCCGTGCGCAGGTGGCAGCAATGCCGTACCCCTACGCGTGGCCCCCAGCCTCCGTTCTTAACCCCGGTCCGAACTTCTTCTGGAAGCGCGAAGTCGCATTCGACTTTCACCAGGTGATCGCGAACTGGGTCGAGCAGTACGTCAAGTTCGTCAACAAGACGTACGGCTACAACATCGACCACACCAAGGTCGACTTCTACAACCTGCAGTTCGACCCGAACATCCCGCTCACCCCGGAGCAGCACGAGGAATCGTTCATCGCGTTCGCTCGTCTCTCCAAGGGCGGCTACGGGTCGCTGAAGGCGTACGAAGGAGTGCAGGCGACCTTCCAGAAGATTCTGGACGCCGGCATCAGCATCAAGATCTTCACCTGGACGCCTGGCGCGGCCGAGAAGATTCAAGGTGGTGAGAAGTCGTACAACAGCGGCATCGCTCAACGCGTCACCCGCGAACTGATCGAGTCTCTCGATCTGGGACTGAACGTCGACCGCGACGTGAAGTTCATCAGTCCGGGTGCGAAGAAGTGGAAGATGGCCGAAGACCACATTCCGCTTTTGATCGAAGACAATCCGGAAACCGCTGTTTCCGTCGGCATGGGCATCGCTCACGCCGTCATCCTTGTTCCAGAGACGACAAACTTGGGGCTGATCGCTCCGAACGTGTTGCCTCTGAACGATCGCAAGGACCTGGCGAAGACCGTCATCAGCTTCTACTCGAAGCTTGACGCCGCCGGGCTCTTGCTCTAAGGAGGCCACATCATGGCTAAAGGCACAAGCTTCAAGCGTGTCGTGGTAAAAGAGGACGCCAAAACCAACTTGCGGGCCGCAAAGATTCACCCGATGCGGCTCGCCAACGGTCAGAAGATCGTGGCGTTGGGGCACCTCTACTACCCGTATCACGACCGATCCCTGTTTGAACTCGTCCTGCAGTATCTGCGCGACGAGAAGCCGGACGTTGTTCTTCTGCTCGGCGGCATCGTCGCGGAAGACGCGTTCAAGAGCCTCTGGAACGAGGAGGACAACTACCTCCACGACTATCCCGAGGTACCCGAAGTCGACGAGGCGAAAGCCGCCGGCGGCTTCGAAGACCGCATCCGTTGCCTGGCTGACCGGTGTCGCGAGGACCTGTTCCTCAAGATCCAGGCAGCCACCGGCAAGCTCGTCATCTGGGACCCGTCCTGGACCCACCTCTCCATGCCGAACGAAGTTCGCATGATCGAGTGGATTCAAGGCACCAAGCGGTTCCTCGACGGCTGGATGCAGAACCACCCGGACTCTTCGGATGTCTTGTCCGACCCGTCGGACCAGCTTCCGAAGGAGCTGGACAAGCTGTTCGGCCTGGAAAACACGCCGAACATCAAAGTCCTGCGCTACGGCGCCGGTGTGAAGGTCAACAACGACCTGCTGTTCATGATCGGCGATTTCCGTCGCCGCAACGCTGGCGACTCCTCGAAAGTGGAGTGGGAACAGCGTGGATGCAGCGTCGTGCGCAGCTTCGACGGCAAGGTGTCTTCGTGGTGGATGACCACTGCGGATCACACGTTGCCTGGGCTGCGGTTGAAGTACTGGCAGGGACATGAGATCGGTTACCTCTGGGACCCGATTTACATGGCTCACCTGCGGGACTACGACCGCCGCGCACCGGGCTTCTGGACGGGTCGCATCGTGTTCGACAAGGTCGTCGGTCGCTCTGTTCCGGTTCGCCGGGGCAATGACGGTCGGCGCTCGTTCGTCGTCAACGCGAAGCCGTACACGGAGTCCGAGCCGGGTTGCACCTGGTGTGGCGAAGAGATCGTCGTTCCGACCGGCAACGGTCCCGACGCGATCGCAGCGCCTGCACCGGAGCAGACCGACGGGAGTTCGAGCAGCTAAAGCAGCTGGGCGGGGTGTCATTCTTGCTGAAAAGCGAGTTTGGCACCCTGTCTGCTGTGTTTCCGTTCGTTGAGGGATGAACAGGAAACACCAACTAAGCCCATGGGGACTGGCACACATAAGCAGCCAATCTCCTTGACGCTTTTTTGGTGGCTAAATCTAGTCATCTATATAGTACGATGAGTTACAGTACCATGGGAGCGCCGGCTTCCAGCCGGCATTTTAGTGTCGGCGCTATCGATGCCGGCTGGAAGCCGGCGCCCGGGTCGAACGGTTGCCACTAATTACAGTGTCGACTCCGCCTTCCGAAAAGCGGTTTCAAATGCTCGAACCGGTCGCTTCCACCAAACGATATCCGACACCATGCACGGTGCCGATCAATTCCGGCTGCCCGGCAACTTCAAGTTTCTTCCGCAAATTCTTGATGTGCGTGCGGATGATCTCCGGCGAAGATTCCTCGTCGGCTGTCCAAATGCGGCTCATCAATGCCTCACAACTAAAGACGATGTTGGGGTGGCGCATGAGAAATTCGAGAATGGCGAACTCCTTAGGCACAAGCTTGATCTCTTTGCCGGCCCGAGTCACTCTGTACGTGTTCGGCTCCAATTTGACGTTGCCGCTCTCCAGCACATTGCCGCTGATTCGAGACGACACCCGGCGCAAAAGGGCGCGAATCCTGGCGGACAGCTCGCGCACATCGAACGGCTTGGTCAGATAATCGTCGTATCCGGCATCCAGTCCTTCTTCCTTCTCTGTCAGCTTCGATTTGCCGGTGAGCATGATCATCAGCGCCTTGCCGCCTTTGGACCGATATTCGCGGCAGACTTCCAGCCCGCTTAAGCCAGGCAATTGCCAGTCGACCACGACCACGTCATAGTTGTACGCCTTCAGGCGGTCAAGTGCATCGGTACCATCCAGCACAGACTCAACGGTGTGATGTTCGTATGTGAGCGCGTTGCAAATCGTCCTATTGACGTCAGCATCGTCTTCAACAACCAGGATTTTGGCCACGACGCCAGCTCCTCCAGCAATTGCCGTTATTGTTACACACCGGCGCCTGCTAGTCAGCGACAGACCGCCGCAATAAACTCAAGGCACACCGGCGCAGGCTCGCCGATGGGCTCCAGACATAGCGGCTGGGTATAAAAGTGGCATGCAGAACCCGCGCAACACTGGAGAACACATTGACGACCGGCTACTGCGCATGTTCGCCGTCTGCGCGCGGCTGTCAGGGCTAGTTGTGGCGCTGGTTGGCGCCGTGATCGTCTACGGGCAGACGTGCGAGATTCCACAACTGCAGTTTGGCACTGGTGGCGTCGGCGTAAGCTTTATCCTCGCCGGTCTCTCGCTCTGGTGCTTGCTGTCCACGCGCTTCAAAAAGGTCTTCTGGACGATCGGATACGTCCTGGCAGCAGCCGCTACAGCGCTCGCTTTTCTCAATATCGGACGCTATTTCTTCGGGCTGGAACTAGCCAATATGCTGGCCGAGCAATCTTTCGGCGACTTCGAGCTGGCGCGGCTGATCACCATGGCCCCCAGCGATTCAATCGGCATCGGTCTGCTCGGCATCTCGCTTTTGCTGATGCACGTCAACATCCGCAAAATGCGACCGGCTGAGCTGCTTACCTTTGGTGCCACATTGATTTCTGTGATGACGCTTCTCGGGGTTCTGCTCAAAATCGACACGTTCTGCGTTTTCATGTCGTGCGCCAGAATCAGCCCGGTAGGCGGCTTAACTTTCACTCTTCTTTGCCTCGGTGCGCTCTTCTCGCAGCCGACGCAAGGTCTTATGTCGTTGATGGTCAGCAAGAATGCCGGCGGCATCATGGCTCGCAGCCTCATTCCAGCGGCGCTCGGTATTCCCGTGTTCTTCAGTTGGATGCGCATGCAGATGCAACAGTCCGGCGTGAGCGACGATATATCGCTGGCGGTGATGATTTCAGCGATGGTGATTGTGTTCTCGCTGATACTGTGGTGGAACGCCTGGTCGCTCGAACAGATCGATACCGCCAGGCAGCGCGCTACCGCCCGCTTGCGGCAGAGCGAAAGACGGACACGCATGATCATTCAGCAAGCAATCGATGCCTTCATCGCCATTGATGCAGAGGGCTCGATCAAAGACTGGAACGAGCGGGCCGAATACACTTTCGGTTGGATGAAAGATGAAGTGATCGGCCGCTCGATCTTCGATAATGTGGTGCCGGAACGCTTTCACAATCAAGCACAAACAGGTTTGAAACGTCTGTTGATGCAATCTGAGGGAACGGCTTCCAATAAGCCTCTTGAAGCTGCCGCTCGACACAAGGACGGACACGAATTTCCGGTAGAGATTTCGCTCTTCCCTGTAATTATCGATGGAGAGAGTATGCTGTGCGGGTTTGTCCGAGACATCACCGAACGCAAACAGGTCGAACAGCGCTTCAAAGAGTTCTATTCCACCGTTTCACATGAGCTGCGATCGCCATTGACGTCGATTCGCGGCTCCATCAATATCGTCAAACAACTGGCGCTGGACCATTTGCCGGAAACTGCCACAGGCATGTTGGACATCGCCGATGGCAGCCTGGACCGACTGATCCGCCTGATCAACGATCTGCTCGACGTGAAGCGGATCGAGGAGGGTCATCTGAATTTGGAACTGCAACCGCTGGATCCGATTAAGATCGCCAAACTGGCTGTCGACGGGCTTCAAGGCATGGCAGCCAAAAGCAACGTCGAACTGATGATCGCAATGGATAACCTGGCAATTTTTTCCGGCGATGCCGATCGCATCGTCCAGGTTCTTACCAATCTGATCTCCAATGCGATTAAGTTCGCACCTAAGGGCAGCTGCATAATTGTGCGTGCGGCCAAATCGCGGAACCCACAAAGGGTGCGCTTTAGCGTCGAGGATCAGGGACCGGGCATTCCCTCAGCGGACGTGCACAAGTTGTTCAGCAAGTTCGGACAATTGTCCGACGGGCGCAAGAAGTTGGGCACCGGGCTCGGACTGGCAATTTCCAAAGCAATAATTGAAGAACACAACGGCGAAATTGGCATAGACAGTACGGTCGGCACAGGCACCACGTTCTGGTTCGAGCTACCGCTGAGTAAGGAGATCGCGGCGATCAAAAACGAGCAGATGACGACGATGAAGATTCAAACGGTAGGTGAGGAAGATCAAGAGGGGCGCACCCTCGAAAGCAGCACGGCCACCAATGTCAATCGAGAATGAGCAGCAGGGCTTAGTTAACCTGGTCGCATCGTTCTGGCGTGCGGTGCAACGTTTTGGCAGTCGTTGGCGGTGACCCCGACATTTTGTCACCATGTGCTGGTAACATCTGATTGAAGTAGATCGAGCAGCGACGGAGCAATAAAATGCAGCGAACAATATGGAACCTGGTACTGATCTTGGCGACAGCACTCTTGCTTGTGGCATCAGCCAATTCCATTAGCCCACCCGTCAATGCCGCTGATCCTGTTGCCAACGTACCGCAGGCGGACAATCTGCCGCTGGTGGTGTTCATCCATTCGCGCGAATGCCCGATCTGCGCCAAAGTCAGACCGATAGTTGATGATCTGGAATCCACATACAAGGACAAAGCACATTTTGTCAGGCTCGATGTCACCGGCGAGAAAGACAAAGATCAATCGCGCAAAATGGCGAAGGCGATGCAACTCGGTTCATTCTTCGCGCTCTACGAAGATACATTTCCGTGCGTCGGCATTTTCAACAACAAAAAGAAGTGCGTGAAAGAGCTGTTCGGCAACAATACCAAGGAAAAATACACTTCGTTCCTAGACAAAGCCATCCAGCAGTCTAACTAATCATTATTCCTGGACGTGGATGAGCTCGCGCATGCGTTTGACAAGCTCGTGGAAATCGAATGGCTTGCGCATGTAGTCGGTGGCGCCGGAGTTCAGTCCTTGTTGCTTTTCAGCTTCCGATGAGTTGCCGCTGAGCATGAGGATGGGAGTGGTGCCACCGCCGGCGCGGAACTGTTGGCAGATGTCGAGGCCTTCCATGTCAGGCAAATTCCAATCGCAAAGAATCAAATCGTATTTGCCAAATTGCAGCTCTTCCATAGCTTCCGCGCCAGTTTCTACAGCGCGAACGTTGAATTTATTCAACGACAACCAGGTGCTCACTGTTTGCGAAATCGACTCGTCATCTTCAATCAGCAGTATCTTTTCCATCGAGATCCCAATAAGAATCAAATGTTTCAGCGATTGTGTCAAACTTGCTTGTCGCGCGTCAAGTGTTTATCAGCGCTGCACTCCGTCGGGATCCTTTTTCAATGCGTCAAGGGCAACCGGCTGTGCGGCATCAGCGCTGACCACGCGGTTTCGCCCCGCTTCTTTGGCAATGTAGAGCCGGCGGTCCGCCACCAGCAGCAGCTGCTCGAAACCGGCACCATCGTCGGGATAGCTGGCCAATCCACAGCTAAATGAAACACTGAACTCTTCGCCGTGATCGCCCTGGAAAACATAACTGCGCAGTTCTGAGAGGACGCGTTCCAATGAGCCTTTGATCGTATCGTTCGACTCGTGGCGGAAGGCCATGACGAACTCTTCACCGCCCCAGCGGCCGCGTGAATCCTGGGCGCGGAAGCGCTGGCGCAAGAGTTGCCCGAGATAGGCCAGCACCCTGTCGCCAGCGATGTGCCCATACGTGTCGTTGACCTTTTTGAAGTGATCGACATCGATCAGTCCCAGACAATAGCGGAATTTATGCCTTTGCGCTTCGTCCTGGATGCCTTGCAGCACCTCGACAAAGGCGCGCCTGATCAACAATCCCGTCAGTACGTCTTTGTCGGCGCGTTCCCTCAAATGGCGTGCGCGTTCCAATCTGATGCGCACGCGCATCAACAATTCCGTCGTCGAAACCGGCTTGGGCAAGTAATCGTCGCCGCCCGCTTCGAAGGCCGAGAGTCTGGCATCAAGTCCACTTTCCGCCGTCAGAAAAATCACCGGCAGATCCTGCCAGCGCCCGCTGGCGCGCAGCATGCGGCAGACCTCAAAGCCGCTGACCATGGGCATGTTCACGTCCAACAAAACCAGATCGGGGACGTATTGATCCAGCACAGCGAGAATATCGGCCGGTTGATTGAGAGAACGCACCATCATGCCGTCGCGTCCCAGCGCCGAAGCAACCAGCTCGGCAAAATCCTCGTCATCATCGACAATGAGTATGCGCGGGCGTCCACCTTCGCGCACAGAGGCGAGAAAACCGATAGCTTCGCCCAGAGCTGCGGATTTCAGCGGCTTGGTCAAATAGAACGCCGCGCCCGCGTGAGTTGTTTCACTTAAATCATTGCAGCCGTCGGAGATGAATGCGAAGGGAAGAGTCTCATTGCCGGGCAGGCTGCGCAAGTCGCGCGTCAACTTGATGAATTGTTTGGATTGATCGTGCCCCACGTCGATCACAGCCGCATCCAGAGCTGTCTTGGAGGCAATCTCCATCGCTTCGGTCTGATCGCGCGCCCTTAAAATCATGATCGGCATGGACTTGTTCGAAAAAGAGTTTGTCTCCGGAATGTTCTCCGGCGAGACGACCAAAACGCGCAGGCTGGCTGAGTCATGTTCGGTGACCAGGGAATCTTCACCGGCCATGGTGGCAATGGCGTCGCTGTCCTTCAGTTCACGCGTGGAGTTGGCTTGCACTTGAGACCATGCGGTTTCAACAGCGTCAAGCAGCTCATGGCGCCGTTCCAGTGCTAATTGCTGCACCTCCGACATGATCTTTTCCAGTTGCTCCGCCGCGTCTCCGACCAGCTCAAAGCCTGACGACCGCGAGGTGCCCTTCAAATTATGCGCCAATCGCTTCGCCTCTTTCACCAGAGCTATTTCGCCAGGCTGCGCCAGCATGGCATCGAGCGCTTGCCGCAGACTGAGCAAACGCTGGGGCAGAATTTTGTTGAATTTGATCTTCAGACCGAGCGCACCCTGCTCTTCCATCAATGCCCGATCATCTTTAAGGTGGTGTTCCTCGAAAACATTGTCGATCTGCGAGCAGAAAAGCAGCTTGTTCAGCGGTCTGTGCACGACCAGCGCCACACCAAATTCGCGTTTCAACTGCTGATAGATTCCCGCATCACGCCAGCTATTGGAGATCAGGACAAGGCGCAGCTCGGTTGTTTCACGTCGCAGCTTATCAATCCAACCGATGCCGTCGATGTCATCGAGTTGCTCGCCGACAATGACCAGGTCGAACGTTTCTTGGGCAATTATTTCCAGCGCCTGCTTTCCGCCCGAACAGCTTTGCACCGCGTAGCCCTTTTTCTCCAACAAAGTGCGAACGAGTTTGCTGGCTGCCTGATCGCCGTCGGCTAAAAGGATGGATTTGCTCATGGGGCCGTCGAGTTTCCTTGCACCATTTGCTGCGTAAACGCCTTCGCTGCGCGGCACTCGCTATTATCCACAAAAAATCCATAACTAAACCATGAACCATCCATGCCGGGTGGCTAGACTGCAGTCAAGAGGTGGAGTTTCATACTCCATCGGTTCCGCCCCGTTCCATAGTCAACTCGCCCGGCGCCATCGTCCGGCTGAGTGGTTCTACCCCCATCAGGAGGTCGCTAGATGCTTTCTTTAACCCGCAATTCTGTGCTTCATCCGGCAACCGTGCACAGACTGCCCCTGGCACCGGGAATATCAGAATTTCATTACTACGTGGAAGAAGCAGTTAAACAGAAAGGCATCCCGGTTGACGTGACATGGACGACGCCCAGCAAAGCGACGAGCTTCGAGCTGCGCATCTGGCAGGAGAACAATATCAACTGGCAGCTTTCCTGCAAAAACAAACACGACAAGAAAATGCTCTGGCGGCAAGAAGGTTCAGACGTCCTGCTCATGTACAACCTGGTGGTCACCGCTTGCGCAGAGCTTGGCGAGGCATCGATGGTTGATGACTCTTTCGACACCTCCGGCATGTTCCGCGACATCGAACAAGGGGCTTACTACGCTCGACCCAGTCTTCTCGACTACAGCGATTCGAAAAAGGACGAGGCGCCAGTCAAGGCGACGTCGTGGCTGCGCACTACCGCTCCTCAGTCCGGCGATCTGGCTCAGACGTCGGCGGCGACCATATTGCAAGCGTTCTCCAGCGCTTTGATGACCGGCAAGCTGTCGATTTGCGGCGGCACCGCATCTGGTACCGAAGTTTATTTTAATCGCGGCGAGATCGTACACGCTCAACAGCATTACTGCTCAGGGTTCGACGTGATCTGCAACCTGCTGCTAGCGCTGCGGGGAACATATGAATTCCACGCCGGTGCCACCACCATGGAGTTTACTATCTTCTGCGACGTTGGTACTCTGATCAGCCAGGCGAATAAGCTGCGCGAACGGCTCAGCGAGCTGGAGAAGTCCGGCTGGAACGAGAAATCGATCATCATCAAGCACAAGTACAAGACAGTTTCCTGCGACCGCATCGACCGATGCTTGCGGCAAGCGGACTCGAACCTGGAGCTGCATCGCAATTTCTATCGAGCGATCGACGAGAAAAGCACCGCCAAGGATATCGCCAAGCGACTGGGCATGTCTAGCAGCCAGTGGATTCCAGTGTTGGCACATCTGCTCGCCAGCAATTTGATCGCCTTCGCCTCGGCGCCCATTCCTCAGCTTTTTATTTTGGCAGAAACGGCTGAGCCGCGAAAACCGGTAGAAACAGTCGAACAACAGCGCGGCATGATCGATTCGCTTTGCCGTTTGATGAAATCAACGGTGACCGGCATCTTCACGTATCCGGCGCTGCTGTTTTTCATGGACCAGGAAGTGCAGCGCTGCAGGCGCATGCACACCTCGATGTCGCTGATCGTCTTCGAGGTTTCTGTGGTGAGAGAAGCCGGACAAAAACAGCCGCTGCCGCTGGAAGCAGTAAAAGAAATGGTGACGCGCATCAACAACATCAAGCGCGGCACAGACACATTCTCTCACTTCGAAGATGCCAGTGAATATGCATTGCTTCTGCCGGAGACGACAGCAGCCGGCGCCAAGGTCTTCGCTCGAAAGCTGCTCTCCGCCTTGTTGGAAGCACCACTGATGCGAGGCGTGGACTGCAGAAACTTGGACATCGCCTACGGAATCGGCAGTGTTGCCGACAAAGTCAGCTCTGTGGAAACACTGACCTCCGCTGCCACAAGCAGCACCATCGAAGATCGCCCGCTGCCCTTAGCACCGGCCTTCACCGCCTGAAGTTTACTTGAAACAAGCACAGCGACGAAGTCATGCTCTAACCAGCATGGCTTCGTCGTTTTCTGTTCAATTACAACTCCATAAATAATCCATGATTTCTACACGTGCAACTCACGTCTCACCGCTATATTGACAACATAAACGCAGTGCACTTCCCCGCACCGTTAAGCGTATTTACCAGAGGTTTCGCAATGCCTAAAGATGTTCAGTCTTTACTGTCCGACACCAAATATGCATTCAATGGCGAGGAGCCCCCGGAGCTGGAATTCGGCGTCATGCTCAAACCGGATGTGGTGCTGGAAGCAATCCGCCGCGCGTTGCGAGCGCAGGGAATGTTCTGGCGCCAGGGCGGTGCCATGCAGATGACCTTTTATCGCAATGTTGCCGGAGTCAGCCGTCCAATCCCCGTGCACATCGAGCTCTGGCGTATCAATTTCATGCAAACTCGAGTCTGCCTGACCGCCGATTATGGCACCAAAGATGGTACCGTCAGCAGAGCCTTGATGAGAGAGCTGAATTCACTGAAACAGATTTTTCAAATCGAACTCTGCTCTCAGCCAGGCGCTCCCACACCGGCGTGGCTGAAAAAACTTGTAGTGGATCCGGCAGCGTCGCCGTTCGTTCTCAGCTATCTGTCCAAGCATAAAGACGCGGAAATTCGCACCTGCGTCGCGGACAATGCCCTGACACCCTTGAGCACATTGCAGCAGCTGGCCGCCGACGCAGACGTAAACGTGCGCTACGCCATTGCCGAGAACCACAACATTTGCCGCTCGATCCTCACTTTTCTGACGGAAGACGAAAATCCGTACGTCGCCTGCAGAGCGGCCAAGACCTTGCTGCGCATAGGCAGAGGGGAAGCTGCACTGTTGCAAGATTTAAGACAGATCGTCTTTGACTTCGAAGTGGCGGCATCGCCGGTTTAGTAAGTCGAACAGCTTTGAGCCAGGAGAGGGTAGCCGCTAACGCGGCTACTTCCCATTTGAGGGATTTGGCCCGGCGGCATCGTGTACAATTTCACCACGTTCTTCGAGGTGGTCATGGTCCGAATTTCCGCTGCCATTGCAATCTTGGCATCAACTTTTGTTTGCGCCGCCGGTGAATGCGCGACAAATGTTCCCGACAAAATGCAGCACGTCGTCGTTGTCTTCACACAACCCAAACTTGATCCGAAATCGTTTGGCGCGCAACCCAAGGACTACATGCGCGCCGGCACTCAATTTGGGCGCATTACTGAGGCCGAAGATCCGGCCATGCATATACATCAGCTTCTGATCGTCAATGCGCCGGACTGTTGGGTCTGCGAACTGGACTCGAAGAAGGCGAAACACGTGATCACGCCGGTGAACGAAAAGGTGCACTTTCCCATCTTTCCAGGCCGAGGGCCCCGCAATCCTTTAGCCAACAAGCTCGCCTATCTGGAATTTGGTAACGAGCTGGAATTTTTCCAAAAAGAGAACGCCGCTAAAACCGAGATAAAGGATGCTAAGGGACGGACCCTCGATCAATACATGCTCCACCTGACGCCCACTTTGACCCTCTCGCTCAGTGTCGATCCAAAAACCGGTAAGCCGGCAGCGATCAACATGAATCACAAAACTCAAGACTTAACGCTGGAATATATAACTTATGAAACTCTCCCGTTCCAGGCATCGATCTTCAAGCCTCCTTCCGGGCTGACCATAATCGAGATGGGCAAAGCAATTCCCACAACTGGCAATGCAGGCAAGCAATCTATCCCAGGCAAACCGGACGATCAGACCAAACAGCCCACAGCGCCGCCAGCAAAGCCTGATGACAAATCAAAACCAGCAGCACCACCAGCGCCAGCAAAACCGAAATAAGTTATAGTCCCCACTTTAATCGCTCCGTCGGCTTCGTCCCTCGCCTCCTCCGCTGGTTCTTCGCTCGCTGCGACCGGCTCCTCGCCGCTCTTGCTGCGCTGACTTTCACGGGTTTGTGTACGCTCTCCGCTGGCATCAGCTCGCAGATCGCGTTATTTCATGGGGAAACCGAAGTCGAGGTGCTCAGCCCTACTTCTTCCATTAACTACCTGCGCCGGAATGAGGTTGCCCTCTGGCTTACCAAATTCAAAGGTGGCGGGCGGTCCTTTTACGTGTGACTGTTCTTGCGCCTTGATGAATGCACCATTAATTTCTTTGCCGAGTTGCTGCACTCCCTCGACGCCATGATCCTTGAATTCGCTTTGCACCAGTCCTTCAATCCGGCGATAGGTTCGATCGGAGAGATCGCCGTTGGCTGGATTTTTCAAATCATCGACCAGATTCTGACCGGCTGTTTTGACGATCTTTTCATGGTCTTTCAGCTTGGCTTGGTCGCCTCCATGCTCACCCTTGCCACCGATACCGCCTATCTCCATGTGGGGCGTCGCTGCTGCGGCTGCAGGATTCGACGGCAAGTCTCTCAGGTGGCCATGACCGCTATGGTTGCGAAGCAAATGCGCCGCTTCTCTATTGGCATGGGAGCCTTGTGAATGGTCTGCAGGGGGCCCGTGCAAATCTCTGGCAGTTTGAACTTCCCGATGAAGTGACATGTTGTCCCTCGCAGCAAACGGCCAAGTCCTTCGCTCGGGATCTATCCCAAAGTGAAGAGACAAGCTCGCTGGCTTGACTAAACGCTAGTAAATTTCCGCAGTTGATCGCCTAATTTCAACATTGATGGCGTGAAAAGCACGTGACATTTGCTCGGGACTGGGGCTGCTTTGCAACAGCAAGAGAGATTTCCGCTCCGTTCGCTGTCGCTCACTTCGGTCGAAATGACATGGTTGGGCGGATTGTCACTGGCGAACCTTGTCAGTAGTCCACATTCACACAGGCAGTCGACCAATAGAAACTTTTTAGCAGAAACAGCGCACGTTGAATCCGGTGCGCATTGATCTGCTCAAAACACGGCATTGTCAGCCCCAACCATCCAGACAGTGGCCGCAACAGACTGTTTGTTGAATTATTTACGCAACCGCAGGCGGTAACCGATGCGGCGGACATTCTCGATAATGGATTTTTCTTCGTCGTCGGTGTCGTCGAGCATTTTGCGCAAACGTTTAACCGAGGTGCGAACCGCGTTGGAACCGGCTTCCGAGTCGATATTCCAGACGCGGTGCAGCAGCGCATCGGTGCTAAAAACCTCGTCGGGATGACGCATGAGAAATTCGAGCAGGGAGAAGTCTTTGGGCAGCAGATGCACATCGATGCCGTTTTTGATCAGCCTGTGTTTGAGCGGATCCAATTGCAAATCGCCCGCTTCCAGCATGTTGGAGACCGTCATGGTCGGGCGGCGCATCAGCGCTCGCAGCCTGGCTGACAGTTCGCGCATGTTGAAAGGTTTAGTCAGATAATCGTCGGCGCCCGCGTCAAGCCCTAGCTCTTTGTCATTGATTTGATTCTTGCCGGTCAGCATCAGGATCGCGGCAGTGCCATGAGCGGCGCGATATTTCTTGCAGATCTCGACTCCTGAAATCCCAGGCAGATCCCAATCGAGAATGATCACGTCGTAATGCCCCTGGCGCACAAACTCTAAGCCATCGCGTCCATCGTAGGCGATGTCCAGGGCATAGTTTTCAGACTGCAGCCAACTCTGCACAATTACGGTCAGATCTTTATCATCCTCGACAAGTAGAACCTTTGGCACGCGTCGTACTCCGGTATTCGGATCGTAAATCTTGAAACTGGTAGCTCGTGCATCAAAAATACCTTCTGTATGCGGACCTTGTCCACTGGTTGGCCCTTCTGATTTGAGTAATGTCGGTTTCACTTTGAACCCTCCAGATTGAATGGCCGCCGCCAATGGCAACCATAGTCCGCCCGATGTGTCCGTAATGTGTCGGTCGGGTGGCAAAAGTAAAAGCAGTCAGTGAGCAAGAGCGGCGAGGAGCCGATCGCAGCGAACGGGGATGGCGCGTAGGAGGTACGAAGCCGACGGAGCGCATAAAACGGGACCCCTGGTTTCACGCCGGTCGGGGACGGGGTATCAATGTAGGAGTCGAGCCGGAGTTCATGATGGCGTTTAAAGTGCCGCTGACAGCTCAAGGGCTGCTGCTGATGGCGGTTCCGCTGTGTTTCGAGATCGGATTTGTCTGGGAGATGATCAACCTCCAGACCGAGGCCGAGCAGGAGACGCAGCGCGCGCTGAAAGCCGAAGACTTGTCGAACAGGTTCAACCACATCAGTCTCGATATTTATCAGCTGTGGGACGTTCTTGATAAAACACGCACCGCCGACGCCCCCCAGAGCGCCACCAGGCTGGCGAGCGTTTATGCGACGCAATTTCAGCCGCTTATGGCCCGCATGCGTGCTGAGTACGTGGCCATGGATATCCTGACAAAAGACAACCCAGAGATGAATCAGCTGGTGACCAGATCGTTCAAGTCGCTCGACGCCGCCTCGTTAGCTCTCGACGACGTATTCGCTGCATTTCACAAAGGCGACATGCAGGACTTTCTCAAGCGATATATGAGCTATAAGGAAGGCATAGTGACGACGTTCGGGCAGCTTGCCTCCCAGGACTTTCTTCTAGCCGCACAAAACGAGCGCGAATTCGCTCAGAGAAGTTCGAAGCGCCAGGCAGCACTGCGCGAGCGCATGGTTAACAACGTTTTGATTGCTTGTGCACTTAACGCGATTTTTTGTTTGCTGATGGCAGTTTTTTTCGTCAGGAACATCACATCCAGACTGAAGGTTTTGAACGACAATACACGCCGGGTTTCGGTTCACAAACCCCTGAACAAGCCTCTTTCAGGCAACGATGAGATCGCGGAGCTGGATCGAGTTTTCCACAGAATGGCAACCTCAATTGAAGACGCAGCACGCATGAGGCAAGAGTTCGTCAACATGCTGACACATGATCTGCGCTCGCCGTTGACGGCGATTTTAGGCACGCTCGAAATTTTGGAAGCAGGTCGCGCCGGAACGTTGGACGAACATGGTGAAAGACTGGTCAAACTGGCGGACCGCAACGGCGACCGGATGATGCGCTTGATCAATGATTTACTCGACGTGGAAAAAATGTCGTCGGGAATGTTGGTGATGTCGATCGATGATGTCTGTCTCGATGAATTGCTGGAGAACGTCAAAGCTAGTGTTGATGCCTGGATCGAAGAGCACGGCATCAAGCTCACTCTTGAAGACACCGGATTGTTTGTCAAAGCAGACGGCGAAAAACTAGAACGAGTAGTCTTCAATCTCGTGGCCAACGCCATCAAATACTCACCCACCGGCGGCACCATCTCCATCTCCGCCAAAGAAGAAGGCGCAAATGTGGAAGTGATCGTTGCGGATCAAGGACAAGGCATTCCTACCAACCAGCACGAAAACATCTTCGAGCGCTTCAATCAAGCGCACATCGGCGACGGCAAGGAGCAGGGCGGCTCAGGATTAGGGCTGACTATTTGCCGATCCATTATTACGCTTTTGGGCGGAAGAATTTGGGTAACGAGCGAACTTGGCAAGGGAAGCCAGTTTCACTTCACTCTGCCCAAAGCCTAACAGCTAGTGCGGATTGCCACATTATCGCCACACTGCAAACACGCTACCGCTACATTGCCGCGGTAAATTGCTCTCCAAAGCAGCCGAGTAATTCCAGTTCCAGCGCTCCGACTTCGCCTCCGCGCTCTCGCTCGCGCTGCTGCACACCGCTTGCCTCTTGCCTCTCTCCCCTCTCTCCCTTCTGTACTCGTTCTGCCAGGCAAATTACTACATCCAAGACAGCATAGACGCGTCTCAAATCGCTGATTAACAGCGAGTGCACGCGAGCAGTGCTCTGACTCATGCTGGAGGTTCCTATGTATAGACTTGAATCCTACAATGGCGCTGATAAAGGCCAGGAATCGCGCGGAGGACCGCAGTCATCCGCAGCCGAAGCGTACACTCCCGAAGGTCAGCAACATTTCCGTTCTGGGTTGCAGGGCTCAGCAAATACAGCGCACGACTTCCTGCCTGCTTTAAACTTCTCCGGCGACGGTGGCGGAGACCAGCAAGGCTCGAATGGGCAGGTCTCGCTAACAAAGTTGGATCACGATATTAATGGACTGACCACAGCGATCGACTCTCTGGAGAGCGGTACTTTGCCAACCAGTGGTGGCGGTGGTGGTGGCGGCAGTTCCGAAAACAATCAGAACAGTTCCGGCAATTCAGAAAATTGCGGAAACGGCTCAGATTCAAGACGTCAGCCAAACGGCTCCGACTCTTCGAATGGCCAGAGCAACAACTCTTCGGATAACTCGAACGGAAATATCAACAGCAACCCTTCTGATAACTTGAACGGAAATAGCAACACCAACGTCAATGGCGGTTGCGACTCGTCGAGCAACAGCAGTGGCAGCAGCTCAGATTCATCAAGCAGCCACAGCGGCGGTTCGGATCACGGCTCGAACAACAATTCAGGCAACAACAGCAGCGATTCCAATTCGTGCGGCGGCAGCCAACCCGGCTTGGATAACGGCACCCCCGGTACATCTGGTGGCGGAGGCGATACTGCACTAACCGCAAATACAGACGCCATCAACAATCTGACAAAGGCTCTCAACACTGACACCACCACGATCAACACCGACGTATCCTCGCTGATCAATTCTCTGCAGGCCTTCGGCGGCGGCACTAGCGCCGGCTCGCTCAGCAATCCCGGCGGCGACGGCGGCTCTGGTCAGTTCACATTACCAAATCCAGAACAAATATTAGGCGGTCTCCCGACTCCATCGCAAATCTTTGGCGATCTGCCTTCTCCGTCGCAATTGTTAGGTGGTCTGCCTTCGCCATCGCAGCTGATCGGCGATCTCCCTTCTCCGTCACAATTGCTGGGTGGTCTGCCTTCTCCATCGCAGCTGATCGGCGATCTCCCTTCTCCGTCACAATTGCTGGGTGGTCTGCCTTCGCCATCGCAGCTCATTGGCGATCTCCCATCGCCATCGCAACTGTTCGGTGGCTTGCCCTCGCCATCGCAGCTGTTCGGCGGCGGTTCTTCCTCAGACCAATCGTCTTCTGGCGACGGCAGCATCCCAACACCACCATCGCCAACAGACATACTGGAAAATCCTATACAAGCGCTGACTGATCCCTTGCAATCGCTCGGAAATCTTTTCGGCTTCTAGAAACGCGTGATTTTAGAGGAAAAGGACGGCAGAGCGGTGGGTGACTCCACCGTTCTGGCTGTTTAGTGGTATTTGCTACGGCACCAGCGGGTACAAGATATGGTGATTGTGCTCGGAGAAAATGATGTCGGTTTTCTTTGGCAGGAACGCCAAATCGGTCGCTCTAGCGCTGGCATTTTTGATAACGGGCATTCCCGCGCGCTGTGAGGATGGCAACCAAACTCAGGGATGGAAGTTCGAGCAGCGCAGCAGTTCCGATGGCAATATGACTGTGATTGTGGGCGAGTCCGGTGTCAAACTCTTGCAAGGCGACCTTATTTGTGTTTGCGCTGCGCCGAACTGGCAAGCGGTGATTGCCAATGCGAAACTCAAAATCGGCATGAGTATGAGCCTGAGAGACTGGCCCGCTGCAGGGTTTCATCTAGCAGCAGAGAACATCGTTACTAGTGGCGTCACCGAGAAAAAGGATCGATGGAAGGGCATGCCGTCGATCGTCATTACTCGCACGATTACGATGTCCGACTCGCCGCACAACATGGCTGAAATGGGCTACCGCACTGGCACCGAAAGAGCTACTGGTTACTCATCCGAGCAATTGATCTTGAGCGACTGGTTAAATCTCAAGCCTCAGGTAGTGAGCTTCCTCGGCGGTGTATACAGGGAAAGAGACTTAAAACACTTTTTGCTCAGGCGCGTTAACGTCTATCCCAGCGGAAAAACCGACATCTCGATCGACACTCTCCTGTGCAGCCGCGTCAAAATATCCGGCAACGAATTTGCAGTTCCCTTCAAATTTCGCACAACGAAAGATCGCGACCAGATCACATTGGATCCACAAAAACGCAAGAGCATTGCCGGCGTGGTGGAAGACCTTTTCGGAGCAGAACCACCAACAAAAGCGAAAGCCAAATCCAAATAGGACTTGGCACCGCATGTAGTGGCATCAGCTGCCGCGAGGAACGTATGTTCCCGGAGCGATAGTCGGATTGCCAGTGCCATAGAGGATCGAGCCGTCAGGATAAACGATGTCGCCAAACTGATCCTGCCAGGCGCCTCCTGAAATCGGTGTCCATTGCGCATTATAGATCGGGTTGGTGCCTGCGCCGTTGTTCCAATCAACAGGAAGCGGATTGGCACGGGGGCGGACTTCATCGTACATGTTCAGGTAGTCTAAAGTGTTGTAGCCACCTGGGAATTGGGAGGCAACATAAGTCGCTCCGGGAAGTTTGAAGGGAATGCCGGCGTAGAATCCGTCTTTCCAACTCACTCCTTGCGGTCCGCTCATGGCGAACTCAGGATCGCCGAGAAATTCATCGCGTCCGGCGGCGTCCGGCAACCAGCTGCCGTGCCCGGTGGTCAGACCGGCATCACGCTGGTCGAGAATGCCAGTGTTGATGCGGTGCAGCAGCTGGAAACTTTCATAGGGAGGCGGTCCGTCAATACCCTCGTCACCGTATATATGTTCAGCGTGCTCAGCAGCCTCGTAGACAAAACTATCCATGGTGGTTGCCGGTAACCCATTGCCAGTGCCAGGTCCGGTAGCTCCAGAAGATTGGAGAAAGCTGCCGATTGCGCCTGCAGTTGAAGAGACCGATTGAGCATGCACCGGCTGCATTGCCAAGCCGATGGCAAAGGCAAGCGTCGTCACCATGATCAAGCGGCGGGCAGCAGATGAAGTTTGTTTTGCATAATTCACCAGTTTTGACATTACCATTTCTCCGGAAAGCAAGGCTATTCAAGCGACACAGTACGATCGCCGGACAGCGTTGCAAGTAACGAGGGAGGGACGAGGGAGCAGTATCTCGATCTACGAAGGGGCGAATCCCGGCAAGCGCATTCCCGGGGAGGAGCGCCGCATCACTGGATTAGGAAGGGGGTGGTTGCCCTAGCGTTACCGAACTTCGGCTACGGAGCTTATGAATGGAAACGGGGCGGGTGAATGCATAGTAGCGAACTACACAGGCAGCAACCTGGCAATTAGTTGGCAATTCGTTGGCAGGCAGATGAGATTTCAAAAGCGGGGCGTGACAAGAGTTTATTACAAGCAGTAGTATTACCCAAAAGCAAAAAAGGAAAGTGGAAGGAAGCAGAAAGAATCTGCTTACTTCCACTATGCATCTTGTTGCAGCACAGCGCGGCTGTTGCAGAAGAGAGCCAGGGCAAACGCATGTGGTGCGTCGACCCTGGCTCTCCTCCAGGTTGAACGGAACACTTTGGCTATTCAGCCATGTGTTTGATGTAGTCAGCCGACGACATGACCTCGCCGCCGCCCTTGCCATCGAGCACCAGGACGAAGTCGTGATGACGGGGCAGAGTCGGATTGTGACCGACGCTCATGAAGCTGGTGCCCGACGTGCTCGCCATCTTGCGCAGAATGCCATAGAACAGCGACTGGTTGGTGTCGTCCAGGGCGCTGGTGGCCTCGTCGAGGATGGCGATTCTGGGCTTGAAGACCAGCAGTCGAGCCAGAGCCAGACGCTGCTGTTCTCCGCCCGAGAGGACGTCTTGCCAGTTGAGCTCGGCGGCAAACACCTCCTCGTCGCTGATCGAGCTGGAATCGACTGTCACCGGGGCGACAAGCCCGCCACGGCGGAGCAGCCGTTTCCACCACGGGCTGGTGGCGTGCGCCGAGTTGGAACGCAGCTTGGCCAACTTGCCGCGGACGTTCTCGACGATGTTGGCGAGGTTGACCTCGGCCAGCACCTGCTTGAGCTCGTCAATGGACATTTGCGTGTCGACGAGCGGATAGACGATTTGCTCCTTCAGCGAACCGAGGGTCATGTAGGGCTTCTGGGCCAGGAAGAAAATGTTGTGCAGACCCAGTCGCTGTTCAGGTCTGGTGACCCGCCCAGAACCGTTGTTCCAGAGACCGTTGACGACGCGCAAGATCGTGCTCTTGCCACAACCGGACGGACCGACGATCAAAAGCGCTGTGCCGGCCAGAAGCTCGAAGGAGAGCGGTGTGGAGATCAGCGTGCGCGAACCATCTGGCGTGCGGATGGTGACGTCTTCGAACTTGATCGTGTCGCCGAACGTGGTGACAATGCGATGCTCCGCCTCGACCTCCACGGGGTTCTCCACAGCCTCGACGAAGGTGCCGATGCGCTGTACGTTGGCCGAGAACGTAGCGAGATCCGTGAACCTGGCGATGAGCAGCGAGAGCGAACCCAACACCATGTTGAAGGAGAAGGTAGCCTTGCCGATTGCACCGACGTCTATCTGCCCCTTGAAGTAGAGTGGTGCGAGGAACAGAGCCGGCACGATCACCACGACATAGTCGAAGCCGCTGGTGAAGAAGCCCAGATTTCTCTGAGCGCCAATCAGCTTGAAGTAGTTGTGGTAGAGCTTGGCGAAGCGACCTTTGGTCTGATCCAGCTCTTTAGCTTCGCCTCCATAGAAGGTGATCGACTCGGTGTTTTCGCGGATTCTGGTCAGCGAAAAACGGAAGTTGGCCTCGTACTTCAGCTGCCAACCATTGATCTTGCCGAGATGCCGGCCGATCACAACGGTGATGATCGTACCGGCCAGAGCGTAGCCGAGCACGACATATGTGAGCTGCTCGCTCATTTCCCAAAGCTCGCGGCTGAACGCCACCAGCTTGATCAGCGATCCGAGCACGACAATCAAGAAGACCAGCGCAGCTTCGCAAAAGTCGCGAACGTCTTGGTGCAAACGCTCGTCCGGATTGTCGAGCACGTCCGATCGCCCGTTGATGTAGTAATAAGCACGGGTGGCGGGACTGAGGTAGCGCTCAGTCAGGTCGAAGGTCAGCCAGCGCCGCCAGCGGGCGCCGAGCACGGCCCGAACCCATTCGTTCGTGCCGACTATAGCAATGGCCGAGATGAAGATCATGGCGTAGCAATAGAGCCACTTCCAGTACGACAGCTCGTCCTTGGCGTTGAGCGCGTCGTTGAAAGCCTGTGACACATTGGCAATCAAGACGTTCATGATGTTCACCACCACCATGAAGACGAAGACGATAACGAGCAGCGACCAGGCAACGAGCCGATCGCGGTCGCCATTCTTGGTTTTGTCGGCTGGCGAGTCGAAGCCAAGTTTGGCGCCGATGTACCAGACGGACAGCACGACGACGCCCACAGCCAGGCTTGCCTGTGTCCAGTAGTGGTTGACCACCGAGAGAATCGTCGCAGCATCGAGGCTTTGAAACCAGCGCAAAGTTACCACCTTGCCGGTGTGAACAGCCTCATTGAGACCGTACACGAGAGCCGCGGATACGACAAAGAAGATCAGGCATTTCCACCAGTTCCAGCGGAGGTCGCCGAACCAATATGGCTGCCCGACCAGCTTTAGACGGCGGAAAAATCCGCCGCTGTGTTGCGAGTCAGTCATATTATTCCCTTTCGGTTTGATCGATAGACTCAAGACGCGCCGGCATTGCCGGTATTGTCGGTGGTGCCGACAATACCGGCGCGTTGTGATCGCACGCCGAGCGAGCGGCAGCAGCACTGAGAGTGCCTTCTGCCGCCCGCCTTGGCGTGTTACTGATCCGGCTGCCGAATTACTTCGCGGGCTCGCCGTTCAGCGCCTTCTCGACTTGAGTCGCGAGCTCTTCGCCGAAGATCTTCGGCGCCATCTCCTTCATGCGCGCCTGCATCGCCGTGGCGGCGGCGATTTGCAGCGGGCCGACGACGTCGTTGGCGTCATTGAGCGGCTTCATCGCCGTGTCGATCTCGTTGATCACAGCAGCGATGTCCACTTCGGCCTTCAGCTTGGCGCCAACCGGACCGAGCTGATCGAAGCCCGCCATATCCTGGCCGTCCATCTGCACGAGTTGCTCGAGCGGCAGCGCCAGCTCGATGATCGTGTTGGCCGACTGCGTATAGGCCTCGAGCGCCGTCTTGGCCTCGTCCTCTTTGCCGGACTTCTTGGCGTCGAGGTAGGCCGCCTTGAGCCCGGGCAGTTTGGCCAGCTCGGTCGCGAGCTGGGTCATGCTCGGGGCCACCTTGGGCGAGGCGAGGATGGTCTTGAGCTGCGTCAGCGCGGCCAGAGCGGCGTGGTGGTTCTGCTCATAGAGCTGATCCGGCGTCCCCGACTGAGGGGCATCCGCCGCCGGAGCGGAGCCGGGAATGGTGGCAGACGCGACGCCGCTGATGCAGAGGGAGAGACCGAGCACTGCGGCCGCGAGAGTGGTTGACTTGAACTTGATCATTGGAGAGTTCCTTTGTGTTGATCGCCACCGAATGCAGTGGCACATTGGTTGGAAGTACTGCACGCACGTTCATCGGCAGAGGTAGCACCTGAATTGAGCTCAGCCAGAGCAGAACTCACTTCATGCCGCCCTGCCCGATCACTCGACCGTGACCTCAACCTCACCCCCGTTAATACGAACGCCACCATCGGCGGTCGGCAGGCTGACGATCGCCGTCACTGTGACTCGACCGGGGATGAAGGGGTGGAAACATTTTGAAACAAGAAAGAAGCCGCCCGGCCCATCCGGCCCATCTGGCAGTAGCCAGCTCGCGCCTTCCAACCACGAATTGGCCGGTAAGAGAGCGAGGCGGTTGCCCTCTGTGGATACGTACATGGGCCCAAGCGCGTTGGGGTCATCGAGGGGCAGTTCGCGATCGGAACGTGACACCAGGCATAGCTGTTTACCCAACGGAACGGTGGCGTGAGCAGGCAAGTGGGTGGCCCTCAAGAAAATGGTGTTATTGGCCTCCACCCTCTGTCGTGCAACGGCCATCATAAAGATCAATGCGGCTACCGCGGCTACCGCCAAGATGGCTGCAGTTATTTTTGCGCCTTTCCACATATTCGTGTCTCCTTTGCGTTGATCGCCACCGAATGCAGTGGCACATTGGAGGTACTGCACGCACGTTTATCGGCAGAGGTAGCACCTGAATTGAGCTCAGCCAGAGCAGAACTCACTTCATGCCTCCCCTGCCGGATACAAACGCTTGAGAAGTGGACGGCATCAGGCGATGCCGCCGAGTTAGTCTTTGACTGCGCTGTCGGCAGGAGCCGCCGCCAGCGTCAGGACCACGTCCATCGGCTCGCCATTGCGCTCGATGTGCACCTTGACCGCATCACCGGCCTTGTTGTCCCAGAACGCGCGCTCCAGATCGAACCGGTTGCGCACGGCCCGACCGCCGATGGAGACGATGTAATCGCCAAGCTGCAGCACTGCAGCGGCTGGGCTGCCGACCGCGAGCTCTCTGACGATGATATGCTGGCGATCTGCGCCTTCCGACGCGACGATCTTCAGGGACACGTCCCTGATACCGTGGGTGACACCAGCCCATTCGGCGTTCATGTTGCCGGCCGCCACGCGTGCAGCGCGGTCAGCCGTGATAGCAAAGCCGATGCCGGCTTCACCGAGCTTGAGCTCGACCACGCCAACCGCTTCGCAGTTGGCATTGAGCATGGCGCCGCCGCTATTGCCATGATTCACCGCGGCATCGGTCTGGATCAGGTAGATGCCCGAGGTGTCTTCCGGCTTCGGCACCTGGATCTTGGAGACGACGCCGGCGCTGAGCGAGAACTCGTCGCCGAACGGCGAACCGATCACGATGGCCGGCTCGCCGACAGCCAGGTCAGAGCTCGGACCGAGCTCGAGTTCAGGCAGAGGCTTGTCCGCTTGGACCCGCAAGACAGCCAGGTCGACGTTCTCGTCGGCCCAGACGACAGTGGCTGCCCGCCAGGAATCGGGTTTGTCGCCGTAGAGCCTGAGCCTGAACTCCTGGCCGCCGTCGATCACGTGCTGGTTCGTGATGATGAACCCACGCGAATCGATGACGAATCCGGAGCCGACGGCCGTTCCCTGGGTCACCTTGCCGTCGTCGCCTTTCTTCAAGACCTTGGACTGAATCACCGCGGTCGAGGGCAGAACGAGAGCGGCGCAGGAGCGCGCCGGCGTGTCGCGAGGACCGGCGTAGGAAGACCCTGGCGCAAACGCCAGAGCGATCGCGAGCGCCGGCATCGCGATCAGTGAATTAACGTAAGACATGGTTTTTGCTTTCGTTGAGCTCCACTGGGAGCGGTTGAAGGGAATCGCGAGCAGCGAAGCAAAGGCTGCGCTACCCAGGAGAAGTCTTTTCATGATGCTGTCTCCTTGCTGGTCCTGAGAGGACCCAGGATTGATTTATGGAGTGCAAGAACGCCGCGCTCCTGGCGGAACCGATCAGGTTGAACGGTGTCATGCTCCTTGTTGCAGCAAGCGAATCAGCTTCTTGCGTGTCACGGACATTTCCTCACCCCCCTCGAAGCACGCATATGGAATGCGCGCTTTTCTGAAGAAGGCAAAGAGGTCGGCCAGCCGGGCTTCTCGGTCTTGAGAAACAAGCTTGTCGGCCTGCGCGAACGTCATGGTCTCGCGCCGCCCGGAAGTGATGTCTTGCAGCGTGATTTGCCCGGGTGCTTTGGGAAAGCGAATCTCACGAGCGTCTTCAACGACGCAACACAGCACTTTGTGGAATCGGGCCGCACGCGCGAGTGCCGTTTTGTCGGCCTCGGTCAGGTTCATGAAGTCTGAGACCACAGGAACGATCGCCGAATTTTCCGGCAACTGCGTGGTGGCAAACGAGAGGCCACCGCGCCCGCGCTTATCCGCCGAAGCGCCCTTGTCTGAGCCAGACGCATTGTGCGACAGGGTCATGAGCACCATCTCTTCCACCGAAGCATCTTCAAACGCAACCGTGCGCGTCTCGTCAAAGACGATCTGCGCCACCCGGTCGCGTTTCTTCAGGGCAGCCTGGGCGAAGCTGGCTGCCAGCTGCAAGCCGGTAATCAGCTTCAAGTCCGACTCGGTGCCGAAGTTCATCGTGCGCCGGCAGTCGACGACAATTGCCCAGTCTTTCCTGATCAAACGTTCACGCTTGATGATCAGCTTCCTTCTGGGGAAGGTTTGCGCTGACATATTCCAGTTGATGTTTGAGAAATCGTGCTCGGGCGTGTATTCCACGACCGACACCATGCGCCCGAGGCCACTGTAAGACGTGGCGGGGCTTTCTCGCCGACCAACTCCTCTGAGCAGATCGGTTTCCACCAATTCGCTCAAATCGAGAAGTGATGCGCGCTGCATCACTTCTCGAAGCTTAGTGCGATTGATCATGATTCTCGCCTTTCGTGTTGTGGCTGTTAGGCCGCTGAGATGCAGTATTTGATCGAGCGGCCTTCAACCAATCAGTACTTGACGGAATCGAGCACCGAACGCAGGATGTCTTCGGGGCGAATCCCATAAGCCTTGGCGGTCGAGCGCATGATCATCTTGTGGCGGCATGACGGAATGAAAACGGTCCGCACGTCGTCGAAGGTGACTTCGTCCCGCCCTTCGAGGAAGGCGACCGCGCACGCCGAGTGCAAGATCCAGATGGCGGCGCGAGGAGAGATGCCGTCTTCCAGAATCTCAAGGTCGCTGACCTTGGCGCCGATGTAGTCGCGCAGACGCTTCTTGTCGGCAGGCTTCCACAGAGACTTCGGGTTCGCCTTGGTGCTCTTGAGCGCCTCCGCCAGAACCAGATCCTCGAAGGCCGACTCGTCGACCTGAAGGCAGGTGACCAGGTCGGTGACGTAGCCCTTCACGGCCTCGGGCGCAGTTTCCGTCATCCAGTCGTTGTGAGCATGGAAGAGCAGGATGTCCGCCTTCTCGAGAACGGGCTCGATATCGGCGTTGCCGCGGTGGATGGCCGTGTTCCCCAGCAGATCGATCATCTCCCTGCGGGGCGGGAACTTCATGTCCACATCGAGGATGAACCGGTCACGGAACGCGTCGCCCAGCCGGCCTGTGCCCGCCTGTCCATCAGGGTTGCGGGTGGCGATGATCAGCATGTGTTTGGCCAGCTCGAAGACGCCGGGGCCGATGGTGGCCTGCCATTCCTCGAAGAGCTCCATGAACGCAGCCTGCGCTTCTTCCAAAGCGCGGTTGATTTCGTCGATCAGCGCCACGTCGGAGAGCATGATTTTGCTCAGCCGAACTTCGAACTCGCGCAGCTTCTCATCGAAAATCTCGCGCCCGAGGATATTGCCGGGCATGGTCTCCGGCGTGCACTGCAAGCGCGCGCCGATGGCGTCCTTGAGCACCTTGCGGAAGGCGAGCGCCATCATGGTCTTGCCGCGACCTCGCAACGAGGTGAGCAGCATGGCCTTGCCGCAAATCCAGGCGGCGAAGGTAAGCAAAATCGCCTCGTCGTTGCCGACGATTTGACTGCCCATGCGACGACGGGCTTCGTCGAGCCTGGGCTTATACATCTTTGCATTGATATTTGACGTGGCTTTTGACATAGCCGTAACTCCATCTGAGACGCGCACGCGGCGCGATTCTGGTTGATCGTAGACCTCACGTACTTGGTCTGGTTGAAGTGCCGAAGCCGTGAGACAGCTTGCCTCACGGCCCCATTGGCAATCGCAGCATGGCTCATTCCTCTTTGAAGGGAACCATCGGGGATTCGGCGGTCATCTGATGCACGATGCAATGAGGACCGAAGTTGAACTCCGCCTCGGGAAAGAGGTAGAGCGTACAACCGTGATAGCAGCCGACTTCGCCGCCTTTGTAGACGGTAACGGTCGCCTGCGTGGCAAAGGCTTCGGCTCCCTGGTAGACGAAGACTGTGGAGCCGGGATCAGCCTGCACTTGCGTGCAAGCGTCGCAGTCGTCTGGGCTCTTGGCATAAACGAGAGCGCCTTTTTCAGCGAAAACTCGACCACGCATTTTCGCGTACGTGATCGAGCCGTCGTAGGCGTACTCGTCGCCGGTGCCCGAGTTGTGAATGACGGAGCCGCTTAGAGCCTTGACCCTCGCCGTTCCGCGCGCATAGACGACGGCGCCGACGGCGTTGATCAGCACGCCGTCGGAGACAGTCGCTTGCGAGCCGGGCTCGGCCGTCACTTCAATGTTGGTGCCGGCCGCCTCCAACGTTCCTCCTCGCGAAACGCGCAGCGCCAGCCGCCGCACGCGATTAGGATTGCCTTGCGGGCGAGTGACCGAGAGTTTGGCACCCTCGTCCACCACGTAGAGCGAGACCGGGTCTGGGTCATTGAGGACCACCGCAGCGCCGCTGCGGATATGCACCTCCTGGGGAACGTCCACCTTGAAGGTGAGCGTTTTCGGGCTGGCAGAAAACAGGGCGATGGAGATGGTGCCGATCAGCACCACCCCCGCCACCATGACAGCAAGCCCGATCTGGCCTGCTCTGGTCATGCGCGCCTCCACTTGAAGGCACGCCTGCACTTGCTCCAAGCCTTCGCCGGTAGTGTGCGCGTGCGCGCCCACAAGCTTGGAGTGACCGCGCTCTGCGCTTTCAGCCGGGCGTCGATCAACTGGTCAATCAGCCGCTTGATGCGTTGCTCTTCGTAGCCGCTCAGCCGTTCGTGAACGACCGCTTGCTCCAGCATCGACAACGCTTCGACAATCTCCTCATGCAGAGCATGCCCTTCCCACAGCCCGATCAGCGACGTGTCAGGCTGCGTAGCGCCGCCGAGATAATCACGCACGGCGACACGGATTTGCTCGAGGTAGCTCCTTGCGTGCCGAGCCTGTTCGGCTTCGGCTATGGCGTCGCGATAAGCGACGACGGCGACAGGAAGAGGAGCAGGCAGGCGGCGCGCACGCAGCCAGCCGGCGAAGAGCACCACCAGATAGGTCATGCCACCGAGGATGATGGCAGAGCCCAGAGCGACCAAACCGATGCCGACCCGGTTGAGACTGTCCGGGATGTCACCCATCGGTCCCATATCCAGTTCTTTCGCATCCGGCTCCACCAGGCTGGCGAAGCCGAATTTGATCGGTGGGGTCTCGATGTAGTCCCACTTGGCCAGACCGTTGGCCATCGTGTCGGTGGAGATGAGAAACTCCACGCTGAAGGGCCACAGCTCCGCCTTGCCCGGCGGAGCAGCAGGAGTCGCCTCACCGCCTGTGGTGTCAGCTCCGGCCGTCCCTTGAGTGGCTGCGGCGCTTTGTGCCGCTGCCGCGCTTTCGGGCGAAGCACCCAGGCTGGGCGCTTTGAACTCAGGCGAGAGCGAGGTCTCGGGCGGCTTAGCCAGATCCGGCACTGCCGGTTCTGGTGCCGCTTTGCCGGGAGCCAATTCCGGCAGAACCGGCGGCTCCCAGACAGCCACGACCACGTCGATCGTGCGGGTGGTGAAGCCGTTTGCTTTCTCTTGCGAGACGAGTTGCGGCGGCTCCACCAGGCGCCATGTCGATTTCCAGCGCGAGAGGATGCCCCTGGTGAGGGTATCGAACCGCACCTTGACCGAAGTCTGCGCCTTGATGATGTAGCGCACCTTGACCGGCGTGCCGATGTGCAAGCCGTAGAGGCGCTCCACCTGAGCCTCGATGTAGACGGGATGCTCCCTGGTGGGACCACCCTCGTCTGACGAAGCGGCCACCGTACGCATCACCGTGCCGTCAGTGGCCCAGAACCTGGGCGGCTGATTGTCGGTGGCATAGTTCAACGCGCCTCCAGCCGCCACGCCTAGAAGCGTAACAGCGACGGCGGCAAAGAGATACTTTCGCAAGTTCCTCATGTCCTCCTCCTCAGGTTACGCCGCGCGAAGACGGCTCGACCAATCGCGGCAAAAGTGTCGGTCAACGCAATCAAGAAGATCACGAAAAGCGCCGCTTCCACCGCATAGTCAAAGATCAGCCAGCGCCCGATGACGATTTTGGAATCGGTGAGCTGCTGCAAAAAGGCGTCGTCGCTGGGCATCTTGCCGGGCTCCAGATGGGTGTAACTCCAGCCGGTGGCTTGCGATAGTTTGACCAGGTTGGCCTCGTTGTATCCCGACAGTGCTTCCTGCCCGTTGCGGAACTTGTAGTAGCCCGCAAACTGCTCGTCGTCGCCTTTGAAGACGGGGATCGGAATAGGCGCTCCGCCGACGCCGTAGATAGCGCCGCCGATTCCGCCCTGCTTGATCTTCTCTACTTCATCGTCCATCCATTTCTGGCTGGAGATGTCGTCGCCGTTGCCGAAGTAGATGATGAACTTCTCGTGCTTCGGATTGCCGTCTTTCTCAAAGACCTGGCGCGCCGCCTGCAAGCAAGCGGCGACCGTGGACACCTTGCCGGCGACGTTGCCGCGCCCGACCAGCGACGACTGCCCGACGCGCAACCCGAACTTGTTCTTCGAGTCGAGCATGTCGGCCAGCCAATCGGGCGAGTCGGTCAGGGGCACGATCACGTTGGCTTCGCCCTGGAAGGCGATGAGAGACACATTGGACCTCACCAGCGCCTTGTCGAGCAAGTACGTGATCACCTGGCGCACGAAGTCCATGCGGCTGCCGGACTCGTTGAAGAACTCGTCTTTGGCGGAGCTCGAGTTCACACCAGGTTGGCGCTGGGCACCGGGGGCATCAAGCGGTTGCCCCGTGGCGTCGACCGGGTGATCGACCGCGCCCATGCCTTTGTTGTCGGCGATGCAAATCGCGTAGTCGCGATTGCCAGCAGGCACCCGATGAGGAGCGCCCGCCACGTAGGGGTTGAGCAGAGCCGCCCCTACCGCCACCGGCACCACCAGGCGGAAGAGCAGCCTGGGGGTTTCAGCCAGCCAACTGACCGGCTGTGACGTCACAGCAACGAGCGGGCGCTTGCCGTACAGACCGCGCAAACGCCAGTATCGCCATGCCGCAAGCAAGCAGAAAACGACGGCCAGAGGCACCAGCACGGCGCCTAAAGGCCAGTTGCTCGGGTCGCCGTAAGCGAACCCGGGAAATCCGGTAATCAGCAGCTTGCCGAAAGCAGCGAAGTGATCGCCGACCTTCGAGGCTGCATCTAACAGGTAGTTTTGCATGACACAGCCTCCTCATATACCGTCGTTGCCGACGCCATTTTTGACGTCATTGGGGTTTTGCTGCAGCGACTTGTTCATCGATGCGGGCGCTTGCTGATCGTTCTTCTGATCGCTTTGGTCGCCGGGTTGGTCGTTGGGCTGATCCGGCTCTCCCTGTTGATCGCCTTTCTTATCGCCCTCGCTCTTGCTCTTGCCGTCGCCCTTCTGGGGCTTGGGCGTGCGCTGCTGAGGATTGCTCGCGTAGAGCATCTCCAGGTCGCGCTCCGGCGCCAGAGCCATGATCGCCAGATCGTTCACCGAGGCGAGCGAGCCGGTGTTCTCCAACAGGGTCCTGGCATAAGGAATGCCGGGATTGAGAGCGACAGCCGTCTCCAGGTAACCCTTCGCTTCGTTGAGCAGCTTGTCGTCATGGCCCGCGTTGTAGAGCAGGATGACGCCAATCTTCAGGTAAGCCTGAGCGGCAAGCGCCGGATCAGGTCTGCCGTACAGCAGGCGGTCCAACAGCCCGGCCTTGGCTTGCGCCTTGTAGTACAGGAGCGACTTCTGGAGCGAAGGCACTTCCGGATTGACGTATTGGCTCCAGTTTTGCAGCTTGTTGTGGAAGTCGGTGCGGATCTGTCCCACGCCGGTGTTGTACCAGACGTGTTGCGCCGACTGCAGCGGCAAGACCGTGGTGTAGCCGAAGTAGCCCAGCCAGGCTCCGAACGCGACTATCGCCAGCCCGGACAAGGGCCGGCGGTACTTGACGGAGAAGGCCCAGATGGTGCAAGCGCTCCACCACAAGCCTCGCACCACACCGCCCCAGCTCGTATCCCGGCGCCAGAAGCGCACGAGCACGCCAAGGGCGATGATCAGCCCGGCCATCGTATAGCCCGAGCTCAAGCTCCAGGCGTTGGTCAGGTAGTCGGCACCGACGGCACCCGCCGCAAGGGCGACTGCAATCAGCAACCAGTAATGCGCCTCTGTCTTTCGGAGCCAACGGCAAACGACGAGCATGAACGCCATGCCGCCGAGCACGCTGGGCAAAGCCAGGTTGACGCCCATCTGTCCGACGACGAAGTCGCCTGCGGCGCAAGCCAACATGCTGACCGTCGTCATTGCCAGCCAGTAACGCAGATCGACTGGAGGCAGCCCTTCCCTTAAGGCGACGCCCCGTGAAAGGAAGCCGCCGAAAAGGAGAGTCACCGCCAGTAGTGCCCCGAGCACGTGGTCCAAGTTGTAGACACCGAAACCAGTCGCGTTGGGGGCGTAGTCGGCCAGATTGGTAGCCGTGGCCTGAGCCATGACGATCACTGCCCAATAGTAGAATTGCGTCGCCCTCTTGGAGAAGTTTTCGGCGAGCAAGACCACCACGAACACTGCCGCAATTGCCGGCAGTTCTTGGTCATAGCCCCAGGGGTAGCTGTAGACGTAGTCACCAAGCTTGGTGCCGATCAGGCTGGCGAACAGCATCGCCAGCCAGTAACGTGCGTCGACTTCAGGCAGGTGCTCGCCCAACCAGGGCAAGCGCAAGTCCTTCCTCAGTCCTCGCCAACTCGTTCTCGCTGCAGCGCCTGCCGAACGAGCCCGAGCAATCAAGGCGCGCAGGCGCCCAGGGACTAAGCGTCCCAATATGTTTTGCATAGCTCTTTCCTTTCTGACATAGGCAGGATCGCATCAGCGGATGCGACCGAGCAGCGCCCAGCCCAGAGCCGCGAAGGCCCAGGCGACGGCGGAGAGAAGAAGGAAGGCCTCGTGCACCGGGCGCGGCTGCGTCCGGGACTTGAGCTTCACTTCCGATGGAGGCAGCGACTTGATCGTATCGATGATCTTCTGAATGCCTTCCTCTTTCGAGGTGTCGACAATCATGCCGTTTGCCTGGTGACACAGTTTCACTACAGCGTCGGTCGGTGGGTCGGTGGCGATGGTGTCCTGTCCGGGACCGGCGCAAATGAGCGTCACCTTCATCGCCTTAATGCGCTGCACGTAGCGCTGGATGCTCTCATCAGTCAAAGTGCCGTCACCGTCGGTTTCGACAATCAGCACGCGCGTGTTTGACGTGCTCTTCTGATTGATGAAATCCAGCATCACGTTGAAGACGCCGTTCTCGTCTTCGAAGTTGGTTTGGTTGTCGCCGAGCTGCTGATTGACGTAACGGATGCGTTGGTTGAAGAAACGCCAATCAGAGTTGACCGCCGGCGCGCAGCATTGGGTGCCGCCGTCGAAGGTAGCCAGCGACTTGCGATCGTCGGGAAACGCCTGAGCAATCTTGCACGCGGCGTAAACCTCGTTGTCGATCTTGCGGAACCCCCAGTTGGACTCATCACCACAGCTGCCTGGCGGCGGCTGCGAGTTTTTGCTGTCGTCCTGCTGGTGCTGCGTGCTGCCGATGAATTCACTGACGTTGCCGTTGGACTTGTCCAGGGCAAAGTGAATGTCGCGCACCATGACCACATCGCCGGGCAGCACCTGCATCATTTGCGGGTGGGCTCTGGCGATGATCAAAGCGCTGGTGGCGACGCCCACGGAGAAGGTCGTGAACGCCAGGATCACGAATGTGAAGATGCCCCGGATCGAGAACCTTCGACGTGGCAGACGCGAGTGACCCAGAGCGGGCTGGCGTTTGCGCCACGTGAAGATGATCAGCGGCAAGACAGCGACCAGTCCCCAAAGGATTTCGGGTTGGTCGAAATTCACCTCCTGCCATTCATACCCCCAGGTGTGACGGATAGGCATGAGGTCGAGAAGATCGTGTACCGCTGGCACATCGAAGAACGTGCGCAGCGTATTGAGAAGATGTTCGAAGCCAAACATGGCACTCTCCTGTTCTGGCACGGAATACCGGTGCACCGGACTACCGTGGATATCTGGTTGGAGTTCGACAAAGAACGCGTCTCGTTGGTACGAGGCGGTTCCGGTGCTCTGACGTACGCTTAGTCCTGAACCGAATAGCCGCTGCTTAAGACCTTCATTCACCACCTTCAGCAACTTCGGCCAGCTGACGCAGCGTGAAAAACCGCTTGCTGGCAAGATGTTGCTGAAGGTGGTTCGGCCTAGACGCTGGTAACGGCGCAATGAAACACTGCAATCGGTGCGGTTATGGGTTTAGAGGAGGTGGAAGTTCAGAGATGAAGAAAAAGTGAATACTTGGATCAAACGTAGCAATCACACGTGGATCGACCAAATGAACATTCGAGGACAGCACATTGCGTGACAATGTACACACTTCTTTGCAATCCCCGAAACGTCAGCCCATCGTCGTTCGCGCCGCTTGCACTAGCCTGTTGCAACAGTAGTTGTGGCATGCATGTGACACAGCGCGAAAAAATTCGCCAAACATTCGCGATTGGCAGTGGTTGGCACTGGCTAGTTCACTTGTCGCAGCCCGCGCGAGCGTGCGGATTCTCTGCGGATAAGTGCGCCACAATAGTTACAACAACTGACGGCGCAGTCGGTTAGTTTGCAAGTGCAGGAGGATTAGTCTCCTGACGACTGCTGAACACCGGCGCGAGGAGCGACATCGCCCGGATTGAGCGTTGCTGCTTGCCAGGATGGATGGCAACGCGGACCTTTGCTCGTCCACTCCAGTTGATCGATGCAGAGGCGACGCGCTGTCCATGCGCTATCCCACGCATGGTAAACGATCACCGGCGTGACACCATCGGGCGCCGTTGTGACAGAGTTGTGGCCGGGACCGAGCACATGCTCCGGTACACCGGCTAAAACCGAGGCACCATCAGCATCTTGATCGTCGACCCAGGGGCCGTTTATGTCGGTAGCGTGCGCAAAACCGACGCCATAATTTTTACTGTTCCAACAGCCGCCGCTGTAGAGGCAGTAGTATTGCCCGTTTCTGAAAAGAACCGTCGGTCCCTCCAGCGTGTGCCAGGCGTCCCACGTCTTGCCATACCAATTGCGGTTGCGCTCGAAAATTTGCCAATCGGCGCTAGCCCGCACCACCGTCTCGATCGGCTCCTTAACCGACATCATGTCGTTGTTCAGTCTGACCATGGCGATGCCGGTGCCGGCGCGGCCGTCGAAGAAATCTTTGGCGAAAAACAAAAACCAATCGCCGCTTTTTGGATCTTTGAACGGATGCGGATCGATCGAGAATCCCTCGTCTGGCAGGTTGACGCTCCCCTTGTCGATGAACGGACCTTCCGGTTTGTCAGCGACAGCCACGCGAATTTTGTGGTGCTCACCGGCTGCACCTCCGGCTGAGTAGTACAGATAAAACTTGCCGTTGCGCTGCGCCACCTCTGGCGCCCAATATGAGACAGCATGCGGATCTTTGAGAGGAACAAGAGCGCCGCCAAGCTCTTGCCAGTGCACCAGATCCGTGGAACGCAGAACGGGAAACCATCGGCCGTTCCCCTGAATTTCAGCGGTTCCATATGCGTAGTAAACATTGCCATACTGCATCACGAAAGGATCGGCAAAATAGCCGTTCCAGACCGGATTTTTGTACGCTATCTTTTTTCCGCCGGCGTTATCCAAAGCTCCCCTCTCAGTGCTGGATGCGGCTCGCCGCTCTCTGGCTGTCGACCAGGCGCGAAAATCGATCAGATTGACGTGTTTGTGGATGACATCCAACGAGTCATTGGTGGTGGATTGAAAGGGGTTGGTCGGATCAAATGGACAACAAGTGAGGCTGACCAGAATGACACTGGCAGCGCCGGCGCTCAGAATGTTCTGAAACCAGCGTTTGCTCCGCGTCGGCAAGTAAGAACCTCCACCAGTGGCGGGCAGTACTACGACGTTTGCCAGCGAACGGCCGTCGTTCTAAGAGGCTACAGCATGTGCAAGCGATCGGTTGCCTTCGCAAGATAAAATTGCAGCTGCGGCACAGCGTAGTACTGCATGCAATACTAGCTCGATGGTTCCCCACAAGCCTAGCCAACGTCGCTGGAACGCACGGACAAAGTGTTGCGGGCCTTGATGCCGTTGACGATCACTTTGACGGGGAAAAAGGCGCCCATGCCGGCTATATTGGGGGAGAACCAGCCGTCGCTGAGTGCGCCCACAGCCTGGACAGTGAGGCTGTTTTCCGTGGCATTGATGATCGGACACTTGAACGGTCCGATGTAGACCTCATCGTTGGAGACGTTGGCGGAGAAGCCCTCACCGTATATGGTGATCGAATCGCCGGGAGCCACGAAAGCGGCGCTAAGGGAGCGCAGGTAGGGCTGCGCGGTGACAGCGATGGTAACTCCGGTTGGAATGTCGATACCGGCCACCTTGACGGCGATCGGCAAATTGCCGCTTTTGGTCTCTTCCGGCACCTCCACAACAATTTGCGTCGGTGTGGCAGAGATGATTCGTGCAGGTTGCCCACCGATAGTCACCTGATCGTCATTGGCTTGAGAGCAGAAGTTGGTGCCGTTGATGGTGATGGTGTTGCCGCTGTAGACGGAGTTGGTGGAAGTGCCCGTGACAGTTGGCTTCGGGGTGCGCAAAATCCAGCCGAAAGTAGCGCCGACAGGTCCGGCGCCGGCGATCAAGATCTGATTGTCGCTCCAGGTCAATTCGCCGGAAACGTTGAGAGTCAGGCTTTTCTGCCCGGCGAACTGCTGTTCAGTCACGTAATTCATGCTCGGAGATGAGATACGCAGCCACTTGTAGCTGGGCGCGGTGGCTGTGCCGTCGTAGTAAGTCAGGAACAGTTGCAGCTTCTCCTGCCCCTTCTGGATGTTGATGGTCTCGGAATCATGCACCACCTGCACCGACTTAGCCACGAGCGGTTGCGGCTGCTGCGCTAACGTGATCCAATCATCGGCAAACACAGCAGTCGGCACCGACAAAGCGACGGCAGCGAGAAACACTGCCAACGTTCTAGTATTCATCATCATCCCCCAAATGTCCGGGGAACAACTGTAACTTATTGACTTTGCGATAGATTCAGTTTCTCGCAGCACCGGCGACCAGTTTAATCCAATCGCTACGGGCCAGTTAAAGCGCGCGCGGCTCAACTAGCTCGTTCACCCATTCTTATTGCGCAACAACTGCCATCGGGCTTAGCTGTTTGGGCGCCGTTTAAGTAGTGTCGAATCATAGATTTTTCTTCCCCCCAGGTAACGCTCACAACAGAATCGCCCGAGCGCATCACCTTTTTACGCCTCAGAAACCAGCCATGCGCTTGGTCTTTCTGAGACCGACTCAGCTTGCTGCCCGTCCCACAATCGATCCAACAGAACTTCCGGAATATCTGAATCCCAGGTGATCGCGAACTTGAGCCGATATCCCTTGAAGGGGATTTGCAGCCCAACTTGAATTGGAGGAGTGCGTAGAGAATGCAGAAACAAGCTACTTGATTCGCTGTTCAACCGTCAGTTAAGTGGTCTCGAAAATTGATTTCTTTTTTGAGGTAACACGCTCACCCTGAATCACCGGAGCGCATTACCTTTACGCCTCAGAAACCAGCCGTGCGCGTGGTTTTTCTGAGACCGACTCAGCTTTGCTGCTAGTCCAGACAAACCAAGACCGATGCGGTTCAACTTCCGGACTCACTAAATCCCGGTCACTACGAACCTTACCGATATCGGTTGAAGTTTTCTCTGGGCTTTGCAGCCACAACTTGAATTACAGGAGTGCTTAGACATGTCAGCTTTGGAACTGATGCTGAAACCCGAATTACTCAGCCTGCAACAGCGGTTCGCCCGTGAAATTGCGCGAGCGGACGTATCCGGACGCGAACACAAGGTTCTCGTCTCGGTCTCCACCTCAACCTTCAGCGGCTCCGTCATCGAGACGATCCAGCCCGACGATCGCACCGTAGGCTCGGCGGAGTTGCGCGTCCCCGTATCCACCCGCTTCGACAACGGCATCGCGGCGGACAGCCCTCTGCGTCGCATGGCGATCTTGTTTGAAGTGGCCGCATTCGTGTACGCGCTGCAGGACGACCGCCAACTCGTGGTCAGCGTCACGCTGCAGGACGCGAGCGACCAGGTGATGGATCACGTGGCCCAGTGCTACATGGGCGATGACAGCAAACTCGTGATCAAAGAGCAAACGATTGAAGACCGCTCGAACGGATAGTTCGCGCGGGAGAAAGGAAAAGGAAACCAAAAGAACATGCTTACCTTCAAAGCAGCACGTCACGCCTTTACTTTACTGAGCATCGCCGGAATTTTGCTTGGCGCTTCCGCTTGCTCCAGCTCGAAACCGCCTGAGCAGCTCGGCCTGCGTACGGCCAAAATCTCGGATGACGACGCCCAAACCAGCAAGCAGATCGTCGCCGACAGCACGCCGTCCGACGGGCAACAGAACATCGCCGTGCATGAGACGATCGGCTATGTGCACACGCGCGCTTTCAGCGCCAACCAGCAGTACACAATGCAGTTCGGGCTGACCGCGGAGTACGTCGACCGGCTCAAAGCGTGGATGGTGATCGACAACCAGGGAACGCTGTATCGCTTCGGCGCGGGCAGCGTCAACGGCACGGAAACTCAACGCCCGACGATCGACATCGGTCCGCAACGAGCGCTGCTGTCTCCCAACGACGGCGCCGGAGTGGCTGGCGTTACCGCCGGAGCGGTGGCATCGGACGGACAGACCCGCGCGGTGACTGTCACCTGGCGCGACAGGCACAGCGAGCACTACGACGATCTGACCTACACTACCTCAACGACGGAGCGCGCGCAGTTCGTCACTTTGCAGAACGCGTACCTGATCTGGCTGCAGAATTCGCTCTACCGCGTCGACCAGAGCGGCAACGTGGAGAATCTGCCGAACAAGCCGACCGTGAACATTGGCGCCTCGCCCACGCTGCTCTCGCCCAACGACACGCCAGCCGGCAATCCACCGGTGGTTTCCGCTGACCCCGCGCACCTGCGCAACCTGACCGTCAGTCGCGATTTCATTCACGAGGAAACGTATCAGCGGCTGCATTACTCGCTGCAGAGCATCGTCATCGCCACCTATGTTGCCGAGCAACGGGCTTACATGGCGTACGTCGACAACCAGTTGTACCGCATCACGTTGAACGGCGACGTCTCCTTGCTGCAGAACAAGCCGGTCTACGACATGGGACGCAGTGGCACCAAGATAGACGACACCGACACGCTTGCCACAATCGACATCATCCCTGTCGCTCTCACCGACGACAACAAGGCGATCGTCGTGACAGTACGCAAGGGCTACAGGCGCGACGACAAGTTCCAAACCGTGATTTACCACACCGACAACAACCAGGTCGCATATTACGATCCGGCGTACAAAGTGTGGACGGTACGCGCTAACGGGCATCTGTACGTGATCGAGTTCGCCGGCGACAATGTCAGCGATCCCGACGTGATCATCGTGCACGCGCCTTCGAACATCAACAGACC
>Ga0182024_10001923_pt1 | contig 52340 bp, 55 predicted proteins | sample P32metaG_FD_120480 | JGI IMG/M metagenome (GOLD analysis project Ga0182024, IMG submission 120480) | Permafrost microbial communities from Stordalen Mire, Sweden - P3-2 metaG (Illumina Assembly) | ecosystem: Environmental > Terrestrial > Soil > Wetlands > Permafrost | place: Sweden: Stordalen... | reverse complement strand
TCCAGCAGTGGCAGCAGCGTTCCGCGCAGTCTGGACAGCTCATCAAGCCCTGCCGGCAGCTCCTCCAGCGCGGACTCTCCCGAGACCTCACGCACGATCCGCGCGACCTGCGACTCGGTCAGCGTGATCGTCACATTGCGCTCATCACTCACCTCAGGCCCCCGAGGTGACGGCCGACGACGGCCACGTTCAGGCGCAGCGCCGGTGCAATCACTGCGCGAGCCTGTAGCGACGGGAACCGGGGTCGCGCTCCACCAGGCCCACGGCCAGCAGCGTCTGCAGATAGCGGTGGACGGTGCTGACGTTCATGTCGAGCGCGCGCGCGAGCTGCGCATTACCGACATAGCTCCCGTCGTTCGGCAAGCTGGCGACCAGCAACAGCCCGGACAGCAGCGACCTCGAGAACCTTGGGTCCTGCAGCTGAGCCGGCCGCGTCGTGAGCTTCCCGCGCACGCGCTCCAGCCCTGACAACAGGACGGGGATGCTGCCGCCGTCCGCCGCGGCGCGCACGACTCGCTCCACCTGCGCCGGCAGCAGCTCGATCACAGCCGCCTGCGAGGTGTGCCCGCCCGGGTCGCCTACACCGGCCGAGCCGGCGGGACGTTTCGTACCATCGATCACGATCCAGCGATCATGGCGGGTGCCCCAGCGTTTGAATAGTCACGCGTGACGGGTTGGCAATTACGCTACAGACGGGTGCAGTAACAGTTTCCGATATTACGAATCGTACTCACGATGGGGTCGCGCCAAAACCGGCGGAATTGCCCCATGTAGCGTATGATTCGAGTGGCCAAGATCTGATTGGATGGGGAGCGATGCCAGGGAGGACGGCCCGCAGGGAACAGCTGAGTGGCTCGCCACTGCAAGGGGTCCTGCTTGCGCTGCTGCTGGGCGAGCAGGAGCAGGCGCTGCACGGATACATGCTCACGACGCTTGTTGAGCGCCGGCTCGGCCCTGCTTGGGGGGTGACACGTCAGAGCGTCTACGGGGCGCTCAACCGCCTCGAAGAGGAAGGCTTGGTCTCCTCGACCTGGAAGACGGCCGCCGACCGTGGAAGCGGTCACCGACAGCGGGTGTACGGCGCCACCGATCGGGCCGAGGCGGCGCTCTCTGACTGGATCCGCAGCCCCGCCTCCAAGGAGCCCGTGCGGGTCGAGCTGCAGGCGAAGATCGCGATGTCGCGCGCACGCGATGCGCCCGAGCTGTTGCGGGTGCTTGACTCCTACGAGCGGGAGTGCTTCGAGATGCTGCGCCAGACGAACGAAGCCGAGGTCTCGATGGGTTCCTGGACGGGCTTGGCGATGAACCTCACGCGGGCGGCTGTGGACGAGAGCATCCAGGCCGAGCTGAGATGGGTGACGCTCGCGCGCCGCTGGATCGTGGACTTCCTGACCGAGCACGCCACCGAGCCGCCGCGATGACGCTGCTCTCGCTCGAGCACGTCAACAAGTGCTATCTCGACGGGCGCATGCAGCACAAGGTGCTCGACGACGTCTCACTCGAGATCGACCACGGCGACTTCATCGGAATCTGGGGCATGCGGCGTTCGGGCAAGACCACGTTGCTGCGGGTCGCGGCCGGGACCGAGCTCCCGGACGGCGGTGAGATCTGCTTCGACGGTCAGCGCATGACACGGATGTCCGCCGACGCACGGGCGAGGCTGCGCCGGCACAACGGGATCGGGCTGGTGCGCACCGAGTGGCGCCCAGGACGCAACAAGCCGGTCGTCGAGCACGTCGCGCTGCCGTTGCTCAGCGATGGCATGAGCCTGCGCGACGCGAAGGAGCCTGCTCATCTGGCGCTCGCGCGACTCGGCGTCTCCGGCTGCGCATACATGTCAGTGGACCGTCTTTCGCGAGGCGAGCGGATCCGCGTCGGCCTCGCACAGGCGCTCGTTCACAAGCCGCGACTGCTGCTGTTCGATGAGCCGCCCGTACCGCTGAGCCCGAGCGAGGCGACGGAGCTCTATGGGCTGCTGGCTTCGCTCGGCCGCGACTCGAGCATCGCCGTGGTGGTCGCCTCCGAGGACATCGCCCCGATCAGGCGCGCGCGGCGGATGATGTCGATCGACGGCGGCAGCCTGCGCTCGATGGACCAATCCGGAACCGTCCTCACCTTCCCCGACCAACATCCGACAGCAAGGACGCGTTCACGACTGTGAGCGCTTTGCAGCTGCGCAAGGTCGTCAAGCACTACTCAGGCGGCGATGAGCTGGTTCACGCCGTGAACGGCGTCTCGTTGACGGTCTCCGCGGGCGAGTTCGTCGGGCTGTATGGACCGAGCGGATCCGGGAAGACCACACTGCTGCTGCTCGCCGCCGGGCTGCTGCAGGCCGACGGCGGCAGCATCCAGTTCGGCGCGAGCGAGATCTCGCGGATGAGCCCAGCGGAGGGCGCGACCTATCGACTGCGCGACGTGGGCTTCGTGTTTCAGACCTTTCACCTGATCGGCGGCGCCTCCGCGCTCAACAACGCCGCCATCAAGCTGCTGGCCGACGGCTACAGCCTCAAGGAGGCAAAGCGCCAGGCCCAGCCGTGGCTGGAGCGCGTCGGCCTCGGCGCCCGCGCCGAGCACACGCCCGAGCGACTGTCGATGGGCGAGCGCCAGCGCGTGGCGATCGCGCGGGCGCTCGTCAACGAGCCGCGACTGCTGCTCACAGACGAGCCGACCGGCAACCTCGACTCACGACGCAGCGAAGAGACGCTCGGCCTCCTGCGCGAGATCTGCCACGAGCGCCAGATCCCGGGCCTGCTCGTCACGCACGATCCGCTCGCGAGTCAGTTCCTCGACCGCGTGCACACGCTGAGAGACGGCCGTCTATACGACGGCTTGGACGCCGAGCTGGCGATCGCGCCGCTGCGATGACCCAGCGCGCGCGGCCCCGGCTGACGCTGCTGGGTATGCGCCCGAGCGCGCTGCTCGACCTGTATCGCTGGCGCCTGCGCAACCACGGGGTGCAAGAGCTGCTGGCCGGCTTGGGCATCGCCGTAGGGGTAGCGCTGTTCTTCGGGGTGCTGGTCGCCAACACGAGCATCGAGGGCTCAGCCGAGCAGCTTCTGCATGCCGTCACGGGCTCCGCGAGCATCGAGCTCAGCGCACGATCCTCCAGCGGCTTCGACGAACGTATGGTCACTGCAGTACGGGAGCTGCCGGGCGTTCAAGTGGCTGCGCCGATCCTCAGGGAGAGCGCCACCGTGATCGGCCCGAAGGGCCGCCTACTCGTGCAGATGCTCGGCGTCACGCCCGCTCTGGTTTCCCTGCACACCACCGCGGTGAAGAACCTCGGGGCAGGCACGGCACTACTGGCCAACGGCATCGGCCTACCCACAGATGTGGCCGAAGCGATCGGCGCCCAGCCGAATGAATCGCTGACGCTGCTCGCCGACGGCGAGGCCCACACGGTGCTCGTGCGAGCCGTCTTGGCAGGGCAGATCATCGGCACCGTCGCCGGCAGCCCGATCGCGATCGCGCTGCTGGCGAAGGCCCAGGCGCTCACAGGGCAGCCGGGTCGGGTCACGCAAGTGCTCGTGCAGCCACGCGCCGGCGCCAGCGCGCTGGTCGAACGCGGGCTGCGCCGACTCGCCGCTGGGCGCCTGGACGTGGAGTCAACCGACCGCGAACTGCAGCTGCTGCGCAAGGCCAGCGAACCATCCAGCCAGTCGACGACCCTGTTTGCGGCGATCAGCGCGATGGTCGGCTTCCTGCTCGCGTTGAACGCGATGCTGCTCACCGTTCCCGAGCGCCGCCGGTTCGTCGCGGAGTTGCGCACCCAGGGCTTCGGCCCGAGCCAGGTATTGCTGATCCTCACCTCCCAGGCCGGGCTGCTCGGCATCGCCGCCTCGCTCGTCGGCATCGCCGTCGGCGACCTCCTGTCGCACACGCTGTTTCACAGCGTTCCTGATTACCTCACTTTCGCGTTCCCGATCGGCCCCTACCAGGTGGTTCACGCCACGACCCTCCTGCTCGCGATCGGCTGCGGGCTGCTCGCATCGCTGGTGGCCTCGCTGCCGCCGCTGCTCGACCTGCGCCCCGGCAGACCGGTCGACGCCGTGCTGCACGAGACAGGTGAAGCCGGCCAGGGGATCACCACGCGAACGATCGTCACCTTCGCAGCGGCGGGAGGTGCGCTGTTGCTGGCTGTCACGGTGATCGTGCTGGAGCTACCCGACCTGACGATCCTTGGCGGCATCCTGCTCGCGTTGGTCGCGCTGTGCCTGATCCCAGCCGTGTTCGCGGTGCTCGCCTGGATCATCACACCGCTGAGCGAACGAATAGGTGGGAGCATGCTCGCACTGGCCGTCGTCGAACTTCGGGCAACCGCGACGCGCTCGATCGCGCTTGCCGGCGTCGCTTCGCTGGCGGTGTACGGCAGCGTCGCGATTCAGGGGGCCCGGCACGACCTCAACAGTGGCCTGAACGCCGCGATCACGCAATACCTGTCAACGGCCGATGTCTGGGTCACCACAGGCGAGAACGTCTTCACCACCGACAGCTTTCGCGCCGGTGGCACGGTCGCAGCGATCAGGCGCGCACCGGGCATCTCCTCTGTACGCATCTACCAAGGCGGACTGCTGGACGTAGGCGATCGTCGCCTGTGGATCAGAGCGCGGCCGCCGAGCGACAGCGCGATGCTCCAGTCCAGTCAGCTGTTGGGAGGCAACTTCGCGCACGCCACGGTGCTTCTGCGTCACGGCGGCTGGGCGGCCATCTCCCAGGGCTTCGCCGAGGAACGACACCTTCGGGTGGGAGACAGCTTCCTGCTTCCCACGCCTTCCGGCTCGGATCGCTTTGGCGTCGCAGCGATCACCACCAACGTCGGCTGGCCGGCGGGCGCGATCACGCTCTCATCGCTCGACTACCGGCGCGACTGGCAGACAAGCGAACCGGCGGCGCTCGAGGTCAACCTCGAGCCGGGAGTAACGCCCGAGCAGGGCGCGCTCGCGGTCCGCGCGGCGCTCGGTCCGCGCACCGGCCTGCAGGTGCAGACGCGCGCAGCGCGCGAAGCGCAGTTCAAGAGCAGCGCCAGCCAAGCGGTCCACAGCCTGCAGGAGATCTCAAATCTACTGCTGCTCGTCGCGGCGCTGTCCGTCGCATTTGCTCTCAGCGCCGCGATCTGGCAGCGCCGCAACCGGCTGTCCTCGCTGAAGTCACAGGGCTTCGACAGCCGCCAGCTGTGGCGCGCGCTGCTGCTGGAGAGCTCGATCGTGCTCGGTATCGGCTGCGCCGACGGTGTCGCGCTGGGCATCTACGGACACGCGCTCGCGAGCCGCTGGCTGCGATTGACCACCGGCTTCCCCGCGCCGTTCTCGCTCGGCGCAGGTCGCTTGCTGCCCACCGTGATCCTCGTCGCGGGCATCGCCTTGGCGGTGATCGCGCTGCCCGGGCTGTCCGCGGCGCGCGTGTCGCCAAGCGCAAGCTTCCAGGAGTGAGCATCTCGATCGACCCGCCGAGCTGATCGAGCGAGCGTCCCGATCACCCGACTCGCGCGAAGCTGTAGACATGAGAGTGATTCGCGATCTGATCGCACCTACAGCTTCATTCCTGCAGTTGGCATGTCGTTACTGGATGAACGTATTCCCGTCAATCTGTCAGGAGGCTCGTTTCTGGACCGATCGCGCCACGAGGATTCCCGATCCACTGCTGCGCCGGGTGGCGCTCGACAGCCTGCAGGCCAAGCGCGGCAACATCGAGGGCGCTGGAGCGTTTGCCACGCTCGTTGCCCGCCCGCAACGAGCGCTGGTCGTGCGCATGCTCGTCGCCTGGCAGGCGGCGTATGACTACGTCGACACGCTCGCCGAGCAGCCGAACGCCGACCAGCAGGCCAACGGGCGCCAACTGCACCTGGCACTGCTCGCAGCCTTCGAGCCGGGCCCCTGCCACGGCGACTACTACGCCCACCACGACCACGATGGCGACGGCGGCTACCTGGAAGCGATGGTCGACACCGTGCGCCGCGCCTTCTGCGCGCTTCCCAGCAGCGACGCCGTGTCCGCGTCCGTCCAGCGGGCCGCGACGCGAATCGTCTCCTACCAGAGCCTCAACCAGCACGATCACCTCGCGCTCGCTCGCTGGGCAGACGCCGAGACGCCGGCCGGCAGCAACCTGTTCTGGTGGGAGACCGCCGCCGCGGGGGCCTCCTCGCTGGCTGTCCTCGCCCTGCTCGCAACGGCCCCCGAGCCGCGCGCGAGCACACGTCAGATCAGCGCCATCGAAGGTGCCTACTTTCCGTGGATCGGAGCGCTGCACACGCTGCTCGACAGCCTCATCGACCTGCAGGAGGATGCCGACGCCGGCCAGCCGAGCCTGCTCTCCCACTACGCGTCGACGGAGGACGCGGCGATGCGAATGCAGATGCTCGCGACTCGATCGCTGCGCAGCGCCCAGACGCTCCCGCGAGGCCGCCAGCACACGTTGATCCTGGCCGGCATGGCGAGCCTCTACCTGAGCGCTCCCGAGGCGGCCTCGGCTGCAGCCGTTGACGTCTCCGGCAGGGTGATCGACGCGCTTGGGCCGATCGTGAACCCGAGCCTGGTGGTACTCGGCGTCCGGCGCGCGGCCCAGCGGCTCTTGCGTCTATCCCCCAAGCGGCTCAAGTAGTCACTCCCGGGGTGCCGATGCGAACCGGTGTCGAGCAACTCCCCGCAAACAACGGGGCGCGACATCGCGCCCTCGCAGACCGGCGGGTCGCAGGGCGCGGTCGCGCCCTCCAGTCCAATGGCACAGGCTGCACGGGCCTTCGGCGATGACTACCCGCCGATCAGCCGCCACTGGCTGCTGCGCTGCGCCGGCGTCGCGTATGTGATCGCGGCGGCGGTCTACCTGCCGTGGCTGTTCACCGCGCTCAATCGTCATCTGCCGTGGCTGGCCTGGCCGTTCCTGGCTGCCAACCTGTTCACGCTCGCGACCACGCTGCTGAGCATCTTCAACCACTGGTGGCGAGCGGTGCCGAACGCCAGGCCGCTCCCTCACGGACAGGAGCCCGCCGTCGGGATCATCATCCCCTGCTGCGGCGAGCCCGTCTCGATGGTGCTGCGCACCGTCACCTCGGTGCTCGAGCAGGACTGGCCGCGAGCGCAGATGGTGATCGTCGTCAGCGACGACGGCCACGACCATGCGCTCGCCGAGGTGCTGCGCTCCTGGCCAGTGCTCTACCACTCGCCGCCGCCGCGATTTGCACCCGGCCGCGACGGCGCCGCCAAGGCGGGGAACCTCAACTCCGCCACCGAGATGTTGATCGCCGCGCATCCCGAGCTGTCCTACATCGAGACGCGCGACTGCGACGACGAGCTCGGCTCCAACGAGTTCCTGCGCCAGGTGGTGGGGCAGCTCGAGCACGACCCTCGCCTCGCCTTCGTGCAGACGATCAAGGAAACACAGGTCAGCGCCGGCGACCCGTTCAACAATCGCGAGGCGATGTTCTACCGCGGCCAGATGCTCGCCCGCAACGCCGCCAACGCGACCTTCCCGTGCGGCTCGGGGGTCGTATGGCGCCGCACGGCGCTCCAGGACATCGGCCTGTTCCCGACCTGGAACCTGGTCGAGGACCTGCAGTCCGGGGTCGAGGCGCTGCGCCGCGGCTGGAACAGCTGCTACCTGCCGATCGTCGGCGCCATGGGCCAGCACTCGCCGGAGGACGTGCCCAACGTGTACAAGCAGCGCGGCACCTGGGCGATCGACACGGTGCGACTGATGATCTGGGGCGATCTGCGCGGGCTGAGCCTGCGCCAGCGAGCGCAGTTCTACGAGCTGCTGGGCTACTACCTGCACTCCTTCACCGTGCTCGTGTACGTGCCAAGCATCATCGGTGCGCTGCTCGGATACCTGCCGTTCACCGCCAGCGGCGAGAGCTTCCTCGTCCACATGCTCCCGATCGTGCTGGCCACCGAGGCATGGCTGCTCGCGATCAACCGCCCCTACAACGACCGCCGTCGCCGCCAGCGCAACCCGGTGCGCGAGCTGTGGCGGGTGCGCATCATCTGGAGCGGCATGGCGCCCGTGTTCATCAAGGCCTCGCTGCAGGCGATCCTCGGCGGCCCCAACCGCAAGCCCGTCTACAAGGTCACGCGCAAGCACAACGACCCGCGCTGGCACTGGGGCCACACGCTGCCGCAGACGAGCGTGCTGCTGACCGTTCTGTTCACGCTGCTGTTCGCGCTGCGCGACGGCACCATGCCACGCCTGACGATGCTGGTCCCGTTCGTCTACTGGGGAGGCCTGTACGTCGCGCTGTTCGCCGGCTTCATCGCCCGCAGTTGGTATGGCGTGGTGAGCCTGCGCAAGACGCTCGTGCCGGCCCTGAAAGCGACCGGCGAGATCATTTCCTCGCAAGGTGCGGGGAGCTCTGCAGCGGGGCTCTTGCAATCCGCTGGCGAGCTGGCTACTTTGACTGAAGACGCGATTCCGAGCCGTCAAGAGCGAGGCCACTGAGGTGTGAGGCCGCGCCACCCGAACCGGAAGGCCCCCGGGCCGGAAGGGAAAGGTTCCTCGAGCGGCTCTGGATCGCGTCGCTTTCGTTAAGCGACGGCGGCGCATGGCGGTGGCGCCTGCGGTTGCGCCGGCCGCTCAGAAGCAGGGTTCGAAGCGCTTGCCGTTGAGCGCCAGGTTGTAGCGAGCGCCCATGATCCCGGCCGCTTCATCGGCGGCGCAGAAGCGCTTCGGCGACAGGCGGTACTCCGCGTTCAGCACGGGCTTGCCCGCCGCCAGATAGGGCTGGAAGTCCTGGCATTCCCTGTACTGGTTGCACTGCTCGCTCAGCGCGCCGTCGAAGTAGGACTGCAGCTGCTGGGTCTGTTCGCCGTCGTTCTTCTGCAGCACCGCCATCCCCAGCGAGTGGACCTCCTCGGCGACCCACTCGTTGTAGGTCAGCTGCTCCGCGGCGGTCAGCGGAAATCCGGTCTTGTTCGCGTAGCCTTCGATGTTGTCGGGCTCGACCGCGTCAAAGCCCTTTTCCCGGCACATCTCAAAGCGCGCGGTCATGATCGGCTCGAGCGCTGCCAGCTGGCGAATGTCAAGCCAGCGCTCGCCAGGCCATCCGTTCGATCTGCCCAGGACCACCTTGGGGAACTCCGAGTAGTCCGGCCGGAAGTCCTCCGCGGTACCGACGTCGATGTAACAGATCACGTGCTTGCCCTGGGCGTGCAGAGCCGCAACCTCTGAAGCGCTGTTTTCAAAGCCGTCGATGTCGTAGGCGGCGACCGGCTCGGCGTTCTCGACCGTCCCCTGCAGCTGCCAGTACCAGGTCAGCCGCTGCGGCGGCTTCCACCAGCTCCCCTGCGCGCGCGCCTCGCCGGCGCCCGATGTCAGCCCCAGCGCCAGCAGCGCGCCCATCGCCAGCACGGCAAGCGCCGCGACCGGGGCCCCAGAGACCCGCGGCGAGATCTGCTCCCTCATCGTCTCGATGCTAGGGCACCTCTCCAGCGCAGGCGCCTCTCCCCTCTTAGCCCACCCTTACGCTCGGGTTATTGGCGCTTCAGCGCTGCTCGCGATGGTGTGCGAGCCATGCACGCCAATGACGTGAGCATCCTCGCCACCGCGGTGGGCCCGCATCTGTTCTGGATCACCAGCCGAGCAGCGGGCATCGCCGCGCTGGTGCTGGCGAGCCTGTCGGTATGTGTCGGCCTGCTGATGGGAGGACGCCTGCTTAGAGCGCACCGGCCGGATCTGCGCGTCGCACACGAGGCGCTGTCGCTGGCGACGCTCGCGGCGCTCGTCGTCCACGGCCTGACGTTGCTCGGCGACGGCTATCTGCACCCGAGCCTCGGCGACATCGCGGTGCCGTTCCTCAGCGGCTACAAGACCTTCTGGACCAGCCTGGGCATCGTCGCGTTCTGGGCGCTGCTGGTACTAGGGCTCTCCTACTACGCGCGCAGCCGCATCGGCGTGCAGCGCTGGCGAAAGCTCCACCGCTTCGCAGCGCTCGCATGGATACTCGGGCTCGCGCACTCCCTTGGCGAGGGCACTGACGCCGGGCAGGCGTGGTTCCTGGCGATGATCGCGATCGTCGCGGTTCCCGCGCTCGGACTGCTGCTCGCCCGGCTGCGACGCGGCGCCTCCGTGTCGGCGCCGAGCTCGCGCGCCGCAGACCAAGCCCCCGTCCGCCAGCCGAGCATCGCGCAGTGAGCGCCTCCAACCTCAACCACGATCAGCTTCAGGCCAGAGCGCTTGCCAGAGCCCGGCGTGAGGCGATGCGTCGGCGTGCGCGTCGCATCCGCCGCGCCGTTGTCGGCCTGGCGGTTGCGCTGTTCGCAGCGACGTTCCTCGTCGTGTACGTACAGCTCGCCTCGGGGCACGACCCGGCGCTCGTGGCCAACGCCGCCAAGCGCCGCGCGGCATCCCCGAGCGTCACGAGCACCGAAGCGAGCGCAGCCGAAAGCTCGACGGCGACCTCAACTCGCAGCGAAGCCTCGACCGGCAGCGAAGAATCCAGCTCAGGCGCTTCCGCTGTGACCACCTCCCAGTCATGAGCGGCGCGGAGATCATCGAGGACTTCGACTGCTTCGGCTCGCGCTGCAGCGCGGTCATCAGCGGCGCTGGTGAAGTGGGCTCGGCCCAGGATGCGGTGGCCTTCGTCAAGCGCAAGCTGCTTGGCTGGCACACGCGCTTCTCACGCTTCATGGCCGACAGCGAGCTCTCGCGCTTGAACCGCGACCCGCGTGAGATCGTGCCGGTGAGCCCGTTGATGGCGCGCTTCGCGCAGGCAGTGCGCGAAGCCGGCTCGCTCAGCGGCGGGCTGGTGGACGCGACGCTCGTGCGCGAGATCGAGACCGCGGGCTACGACGGGGATCTGCGCGACTCGCTCGCGCTCGCGAGCGCGCTGGCGCTAGCTCCGGCGCGCAGGCCGGCGTCGGCGGCCCCTGCGCGGCGCTGGCAGCAGCTCGAGGTGGACCGCGCCGCTGGGATGCTCGTGCGTCCAGCGGGACTGCAGCTGGACAGCGGCGGCCTGGCCAAGGGCCTGTTCGCGGACGTGCTGGGCGATGCGCTCGCGACGCATCCGAGCTTTGCGATCAACTGCGCCGGCGACCTGCTCGTCGGCGGCGTGGCACGGACGATGCGCCCGATTAGGGTGCAGAGCCCATTCGATGGACGCACGCTGCACACGTTCGAGCTGGCGCGGACGGGCGTTGCCACCAGCGGCATCGGACGGCGCAGCTGGCTCGATCGCGGTGGGGCGCCCGCCCATCATCTGCTCGACCCCGCAAGCGGCCGGCCGGCGTTCACCGGCATCGTCCAGGCAACCGCGCTTGCGCCGAGCGCACTGGAAGCAGAGATCAGGGCCAAGGCCGCGGTCCTCAGCGGTCCGCACAGCGCGCCGGGTTGGCTGACGCACGGTGGCGTGATCGTCTTCGACGACGGCTCCCACCGGGTGATCGGGCCGGCGCCGGTGGTGACGCTCGCCGAGCTCGCGCGGCACACGCGCCCGCGGCCGGGCTCGGCTCAGACGATCGCGCGCGCCGCCGGTCCGGCGGCAGCGTAGGCGCTGGACTCCTCGGCGGCCTCGATCCCGAATGCAGCGCTCAGCTGCACCGTCAGCTCATCGGCGGGAAGCGGCCGCGAGATCACGTAGCCCTGGCCGGTCTCGGCACCGAGCTCCGCCAGACGCTCGAGCACTGCTTCGGTCTCGATGCCCTCGGCCACGACCGTCAAGCCGAGGTTGCGGGCGAGGTCGATCGTGGCGCGCACGATCGCCTCGGCGCGCGGGTCATCGAGCATGCCGGTGATGAACGAGCGGTCGATCTTCAGCTCGCTCGCCGGGAGCGTCGCGAGGTACTCGATCGAGGCGTTGCCGGTGCCGAAGTCATCGATCGAGACCCCCACGCCGCCGGAGCGCAGAGCCTGCAGCGCCGCGACCGCGCGCTCGGGGTCGACCAGCGCGGCGCTCTCGGTCACCTCTGCCGTCAACCGCTGCGGCGGGATGCCGTGGCGCTGCAGCAGCTCGGCCACCTGCTGCGGAAGCTCGGGGTCGAGCAGGTTGCGCGCGGACAGGTTGACCGACATCTCGAGGTCGATCCCGCGCCTGCGCCAGGCGAGCATCTGCGTGAGCGCCTGCTCGATCACATGCAGCGTGAACGGTCCGACGAGCGCAGTCGGCTCGATCTGGGGGATGAACTCCTGGGGGCCGAGCAGTCCACGCTCGGGGTGATTCCAGCGCACGAGCGCCTCCACGCCGGTGATGCGCCGGCGCTGCAGGTCGACCTTCGGCTGGTAGTGCAGGACGAACTCGCCCCGCTCGAGCGCTGTGCGAACCTGACCGAGCAGGATCAGCCGATTGGCATCGAAGTAGTCGCATGCGGAGGAGTGCACGTGCACCCTGCTCGAGCGCGACCTCGCCCGGGCGAGCGCCGTGTCTGCGCGCTGCAGCAGCAGCTCCGGCCCGCCGGCGCGATCGTCCATGACCGCGATGCCGATGCTCGCCTCGACGTTGAGAGCGACCCCGTCGATCACCACCGGCGGCTCGAGGCTCGCCTGCACGGCGGCAGCGACGCCTCGCGCGCCGCTCTCGCCCTGCGTGTCCCTGCACAGGATCGCGAACTCGTCAGCGCCCAGGCGCGCTAGCTGCGCCTGCCCTGCGAAGGTCTCGCTCAGTCGGCCAGCGACCTCGCACAGCACCCGATCGCCGTTTGCGTGCCCGAGCGTGTTGTTGATCTCGGTGAAGCGGTCGAGGTCGATCAGCAGCACCGCGACCGTGTCTGGCTGACAGGCCTCGCGGCTGACGGTCTCGGCCACGCGCTGGATGAACAGCGTGCGGTTGGGCAGTCCTGTGAGTGGGTCGTAGTGGGCGAGGCGGTAGTTCTCGCGCGTCTGGCGCCCGAGCCTGCGCGAAGCCTGCGCGACGATACGAAACAGGATCAGCCACAGCAGCGCCAGCCCACTCGCCACGAGCAGCGCGATCATGCGCTTGTCGCGCGAGAGCGCCGCCGCGATCGGCTTGTAGCTCAGGTAGATCTCAAACGCGCCTTCGGGGGGACCGGATGCGGCGAAGCGCAATGGCACGTAGACCTCGACGAGTTCGCCGAGGCCGACCTCGCTGGCCGTCTCGGTGTGCAGGCGCGGAGTTACGACGTCGGCGCTGTTCGGTTTGCCCTCGAGCGCGCTCTCGAGGTCGTCGCTCGGCTCGAGCGTGCGCCCGATCAGACTGTGATCGTCTGAATAGATGACCTCGTCGTGTGAGTTCCAGATCTTGATGCGGGCGAGATCTTGCGTGACCGAGCGCGCGCTCAGTTGCTGGTCGAGTGCGCGCACGCCTGCCGGCGTCAGGCCGTAGCGCAGGTTATGTGGGGAGAGGTGCGGCTGGATCCCGATGTGCGCGATGATGCGCGCCGCCTCGCTCTCGTCGGCGAGCGTGCGCGAGACGATCTGCGCCTGCAGCACGCGGGCGAGGATGAAGCCGAGCACGACCATCGGCAACAGGCTCACCAGCGCCACCCGCTGGGTCAGGGTGAGGCGTCCGCCCATGAGCAAGCGTTGGCGTCCTACGCGCATGCAACACGCTTCGAAGCGTGCTGCGAAAACCTGGAGTTTGCAGGCAAGAACCTGGACGAGAAGCCGCCTGCCCGGGCGCTGCGGCTGCAATACTCGCGCGCCAGATGCGTGCGCTCGTTCAGAGGGTCAGCCGGGCGGCGGTCCGCGTCGATGACCGCTTGGTCGCGGAGATCGGACCGGGGCTGCTGGTGCTGCTGGGAATCGCCCGTGACGACGACGACACGAAGGCCGAGCGCCTGGCCGAGAAGGTGCGCGCGCTGCGGGTGTTCGCCGACGCCGAAGGGCACATGAACGAGGCGCTCGGCGGGCGTGAGATCCTGTGCGTGAGCCAGTTCACGCTGTATGGCGAGACGCGGCGCGGCAACCGCCCGAGCTTCATCGCAGCCGCCGCCTCCGAGCAGGCCGAGCCGCTGTACGAGCGCTTCTGCGAGCGCACCGGCGCCAAGCGCGGCGTGTTCGGCGCGAACATGCAGGTCGAGCTGGTCAACGATGGCCCGGTGACGCTGCTGCTCGAGCTCTAGCTTGGCTCGCGAGCGGCCCAGCGCTCCGCCCACGCTTCGAGTGGCGCGTAGGCGTCGAGCAGACGCCGGCCCTCGGTCGTGAGTCGATAGCCCTCGCGAGACAGCTCGAGGATCCCGGCGCCGCGCAGCTCGTGCAGGCGCTGGTTGAGCACGCTCGATGACATGCCGGCGCAACGCTGCTGCAACGCGCGGAACGTCAGCGGCTGCTCGCGCAGCTCCCATACCACCCGCAGCGCCCAGCGCCTGCCAAGGAGATCGAGTAGCGCCATGATCGGGCGCCCGCTCGTGGAGCCGCGCGCCGGGCGCCCGGGTCGCGGAACCTCGCTCATCCGCTCATGCTTCGGAAATAGATGCGGTGCGCTAGCATCCCGAACTGTGCTGTGAAAATCGAAGCACCATCGATCGGAGTGTAACGAGATGCCCAGCCAAACCGCGCGCATCGCGCCGCTGCAAGCGCCATATGCCCCCGACGTCGAGACGATGCTGGCGAAGTGGATGCCGCCGGCGAGCGAGGCCGAGCCGCTGCGGCTGTTCCGCACGCTTGTCGTGCACGAGCAGCTGATGAGCCGCATGCGCCCGCTCGGTTCGGGCATCCTGGGCAGCGGCGCAATGGTCGCGCCGCAGCTGCGCGAGGTGATGATCCACCGCACCTGCGCGCTGAGCGGAGCGGAGTACGAGTGGGGCGTGCACGCCGTCGCCTTCGGCGCCCCGCTCGGCCTCAGCGAGACGCAGCTCTACTCCACGGTTCACGGCCGCTGGAGCGATCCCTGCTGGGCGCCCGATCAAGCCAGCGTGCTTCGCCTCGCCGATGAGCTGCACGAGACGAGCACGATCTCCGATGAGCTGTGGCAGGCGCTCGCGTCGCACTTCGACGATCCGCAGATCCTCGAGCTGATCGTGACCGCCGGCTGGTACCACGTGATCGCCTATGTCTGCAACGGCGTTCGCGTGGAGCACGAGCAGTGGGCGCCTGCCTTCCCGCCGCTGAGAGCGAGAAGCTTCGCAGATGCAAAAGCCAGCCGAACCGGCAGCCGCTGAAGACGCCCGCCACGATCGTCTGCTGCCATGGATCGCGGCCGAGCGCACGTTCCGGGCGATCGTGCTGCTCGGCGTCGGGATCGCGCTCGTCAGCCACCCCCACGCCAACTGGGCCAGCGAGGTCTCGCGTTTCGCGCAGCACCTCGGGCTCGACCCCAAAGACAACTGGGTCCAGCGCGTGATGAACGATGTCCGCAAGATCCACACCCACCAGGACCTCGTCTTCGGCGGCGCAGCGATCGCCTACGGCATCCTCGAGGCGTTCGAGGCCTACGGCCTGTTCAAGCGCCGCCCCTGGGGCGAGTGGCTGACGGTCGTCGCGACCTCACTGCTGTTCATCCCGGAGATCTGGGAGCTGACGAAAAGCGCCTCGGTGCTCAAGGTCGGTGCGGTGGTTTTGAACGTGGCGGTGGTGGCGTATCTCTTGTGGCGGTTGCGGCGGGTTACGGCTCGATCGTGACGCCCTTCCAGAAGGCGAAGTGATCCTTGATCTCAGCGGCCGCGTCCTTCGGCTCCGGGTAGTACCACGCCGCATCCGGGTTGCTCTGCCCGTCGACCTGGATCGTCTTGTAGCTCGCGGTGCCCTTCCACGGGCAGATCGAATGCGTGTCGCTGTCGGCGAAGTACTGCTCGTTGATGCTCGCTGCGGGGAAGTAGTGGTTGTCCTCGACGACCACCGTGTCCTCGCTCTCGGCCAGCGTCACGCCGTTCCAAGTTGCCTTCATGTTCGCTCCTTATCGCCGTTGGCTTGCAAGACACAGAGTAGAGGCGTCGTGAGCCGTATCGAGGGCTCGGCTTGCGCGAGTTTGTCATCCAAGGCGAGCGCAACGCGCGCCGGGTCGCGTTTGGAAAAATGTCCGCAGCTATGCCTACGGTGATCCGGTGCCAACGCTTGAGGAGATCACTTACGAAGCTGGCCGTGGCGCTCTGGCCGACCAGGAGTCGGTCGTGGCGGGAGCCCGCCTGCGTACCGGCACACAGATTGCTGCTCACGCGCTCGTAGCATCCTTCCTAGGCGCAACGACAGTGCATGCGCGTGGTCTACACACGTGGGGCTGGGTGGCACTCGGGGCGTTGGTGACGGGTCTCGTTGTCTCGGCGATCCTCCTCGCACCATGGAAGCTCAAGTTCGCGGTCGACGCAAGCGACCTTTACAGCGAGCTTTACGAGCAGGCCGCCGTTGAAGCAGAAGCGGATACGCTCGGCTGGTTGGCTGCGGCCGGCTTCGGCTATCAGAAGCTGAGAGCGGAGAACGTAAAGAAGGTCCAGCGCATGTCGTGGCTGTCTGGCTTGCTGGGCGTGCTCATGGTCGCGCAAACGATCGCGTGGATAGCAGCGCTGGCGATACACTGAAACACCATGGCACCAAGGCCTCTACCACCGGACCAGATCAAGGCGCCGTCAACGGCGATCGGTATCGAAGAGGGTCGTGGCGGATCTTCTCCGCGTCCGGCACCTCGTCCAGACTCATCGAGCTAAGCCCTGAGAAAGACACGTCGGGCCCTACCCCGATAATGCCCACATGAGGCTTTGGCACAAGCACAGGTGGGGCGAATGGGAGCGGGCCTGGGGAAAAGCCAGCGCCAAAGGCTACATTCTCGAGCGCCGGTGCTCGGTCTGCGGGAAGACGCAGACGCAGGTCATTCGCTGAGCGGCGCCCCGGCGAAACTCTGGCGCCTGTCGTAGCTCCTCACCCCGGTGGGCGCCCGTGACGCGCGGCGAGCTGCAGCCCGCCGTGCTCGATCCCGGGACCGGCGGCGCGCAGCGCGGGCACGATCTCGCTCGTCACCAGGCCGGTCTCGACGGTCATCTCATCGACGATCTCAAACCAGCGCTGCATGTTCGCGGGCGTGTCCAGCAGCACCGTCAACACCGGCACGTGGCGGCGGATCGACCAGAACGCTTCGCCGTGCGGTCGATGCTCGCCGTGGTAGCCCCATTGGCCGCGCAGGGCGGTGGCGCCGGCGGCGCCCTCCCGGCGCAGGCGGCGGATCAGCGCGCTGTGCAGCGGCTGGTGCTCGTAGCGGCTCTGCTCGCTGGTGTAGACGACGAGCTTCTGCCAGTAGGCCAGGACGTGCTCGTCGACCGCGGGCGGGCGCAGCGGCTCGCCCAGCAACACGCCATCACGCTTGCACACGCGCACCCGCTCGAGCGTCATCGCCGGCTCGCTGAGCATCCCTGCGATCTCCTCCAGCGCGCCGGCCACGCTCGTGCTCTCGCCCACGCTCTGGATCATCAGCGGCACCTGCGCGTTGCGTGCGAAGAAGCGCCCGCGACGGCGCAGCCCATGCGCGGTGCCATCCAGGCCGAGCAGCACGCTCGCTCCCGCCACCCCGTAGCGGTGCAGGCAGTCCACCACCGCGAGGTACGCCGCGCGGCCGGCCACCTGCTCCTGGCGCCCGATGTAGACCGTGAGCTTGACCGCGTCCGAGCCGGGCACGAGCTGGGCGGTATCGGCTGGGTCAAGCAGACGCGCACGCTCGAGCGTGATCACGCCATGCTGGCTGAGCGCGCGCACCTCCTCGAGCACCGCCTCGATCCGTGCCTGTGCGTCGAGCGCGATCGCGAGCACCGGCAGATCTTCGGAGAGCGTCAGCAGGCGCTCGGTCGCGAGGCTGTGCTTGATGCCGAAGCCTTCGATTCCTCGCAGCAGCACGCTCGTGCTCACGCCGTGGCGCTCGAAGACGTCCATCAGCGCGTCGGCCAGCAGCCGCCCGTTCGCGCGGTCGCGCTCGCCGAAGTACGCGCTCAGGCGCAGCCCGTCCTCGGCCATCACCCGGCCCCCAGCAGTCGCCCGAGCGCCGCCGCGCCGACCCCCAGCGCGAGGCTCAGGCCGATGTTCGCCCACAGCAGCCAGCGCTGTCCATCCTCGGCGAGGCGGTGGGACTCGAGCATCCAGGTGGAGAAGGTCGTGTAGGAGCCGATCACAGCGGTCCCTGCGAGCAGGTACGCGTCGCCGCTCAGCGCGATCCCGACGAGCAGCCCGAGCACCAGCGCGCCCGAGAGGTTGACGAGCAGCGTGCCAAGCGGGAAGCGCAGCCCGCTCGCCGAGATCAGCCCATCGAGCAGGAAGCGCGCGATCGCTCCCAGCCCGCCGAGCACTCCCACCCCCAGCCATAGCGCCACGAAGCTCATCGCGCGAGCCTCGCACGACGTACCAGCTTGGTCGCTAGGAACACCGCGGCGAAGCCGCCGGCGAGACTTGCGGCGGCGTAGGCGATCGCCAGTCCGAGGTGCCCGCCTTCGAGCATCTTCGCCAGCTCGACCATCACCGTCGAGAACGTCGTCAGCGCGCCGCAGATGCCCGTGCCGAGAAACGCGCGCTGGTAGAGCGATGGCGGCAGGCGCTCCTGCAGTCGCGTGACGAAGTAGCCGAGCAGCGCCGCCCCGAGCATGTTGACGATGAACGTCGCCCACGGCCACTGGTCGGGTCCGCTGAGGAGTCCTTGCGCGAGCGCGGCACGCGCGAGCGCCCCGATGAACCCGCCCGCGAAGATCGCTGCGAGCTCTTGACGGTCGGGCCTCATCGCTGCGCGGGGAGCATAGCGAGCACTGGGGCGCGCCCTGCACGACGTGTGTCGCCCGCCGGCTAGGGACCCAAAATCGCCGCGATCCATACGCGGACCTGATAGACCCGCCTTGATGGGTGTTCCGGAGAATGTCCCCCTCCGATCGCGCGGCCCCCTGCTCAGACGCGTGGCCATCGTGCTCGCCGTGATCGCGCTGCTTGCGCTGGTCGTATTCGCGCTCTCGCGCCTGGAACTCAGCCGCGCCGGCCATGCGCTGGTCACGGCCTCCCTGGGATGGATCGCACTGGCGCTGTTGTTGATGTCGCTGGCGATGCTGATGCGTGCGGTCTCCTGGCACGAGACGCTGCGCGCGGCGCTGCCGGACACGCCGATGCACTGGTGGCCGGTGGTGCGCGCGCTGATGATCGGCGTGATGGCCTCGGCGCTCGTGCCGGGGCGGATCGGCGAGCCCTCGCGTGTGCTCGTGCTCTCGCGCAGGCTCGAGGGCCGCACGACCCGGCTGCTGCCGGTGGTGGCCGGGACGGTGTTCTCGCAGACGCTCATCAACCTGCTCGCGCTGGTGATCCTGCTCGTCGTCAGCTTCACGAGCGTGCCCCTGCCGAACGGCCACGCGGCGGCGATCGCGACCGCGCTCGCGCTGCCGCTCGCGATCTGCGCGCTCGTGCTCGCCGGGCCGCGGCTGCTGGCACTTGGACGGCGCTCGCGCTGGCCGCGCGTCGAGCGTGCGGCAAACACGGTCAGCCGCCTGTTGCAGCTCGCGCGCCAGGGCCTGGTCGTGTTCGCTCGCCCACGCTACGGATCGACCGCCATCGCCTTCCAGCTGCTGGCCTGGGCGCTGCAGTGGCTTGCCTGCTACATGGTGATCCTCGCGCTGGGACTCGAGTCCCAGGCCGGCCCGGTCGCCGCCGCCGCGATCCTGCTTGCGGTCAACCTCTCAGCGATCCTGCCGGCGACACCGTCGAACGTCGGCGTCTTCCAGGCCGCCTGCCTGGTGGTGCTCGCCGCCTACGGGGTCGGCGCCGGGCAGGGCCTTGCCTACGGGATCATCCTGCAGGCGGTCGAGGTGGTGACGGCGCTGGCGCTGGGAGTGCCGGCGCTGCTCAAGGAGGGTCTCTCCTGGCAGGACATCCGCCGCAGCGGCGTGCGCGCGGAGGACGAGGCTGAGGCTGAGCTGGAGTCCTAGCCGGCGAACGCGCGCAGCGACTGGCGCAGCGAGCTCGTAGTCTTCAGCACCGCGGTCGGCTCATAGCCGCAGTGGGCCATGCAGTTTTCGCAGCGCGGGTCCTTGCCGCGACCGTACTTGCTCCAGTCGGTCGTCTCAAGCAGCTCTTTGTAGGTCTCGGTGTAGCCGTCGGCCATCAGGTAGCAGGGGCGCTGCCAGCCGAACAGCGAGTAGCTCGGGATGCCCCAGGCGGTGCAGTCGAATTCCGCCTTGCCCTCGAGGAAGTCGAGGAACAGCGGGCTGTGGTTCAGCCGCCACTTCTTGCGCCGCCCGTCGGCAAACGCCTCGCTGAACAGCTTGCGCGTCTGCTGCACCCCGAGGAAGTGCTCCTGGTCGGGCGCTTTCTCATAGGCGTATGCCGGCGAGATCATCATCTCGTCGACTTCGAGGTCGTCGTTGAGGAAGTCGAGCACCTCGCGCACGGTCTTGGGCGAGTCCTGGGTGAAGAAGGTCGTGTTGGTGGTTACTTTGAAACCGGCCGCCTTGGCCGCCTTGATCGCGGCGACGGCCTTCTCGAATACGCCCTCGCGCTCGACGGAGGCGTCGTGGCGCTCCTGCAGGCCGTCCATGTGGACCGCCCAGGAGAAGTATGGGCTGGGCTTGAAGTTCTCGAGCTTCTTCTCCAGCAGCAGCGCGTTGGTGCAGAGGTAGACGAACTTCTTTTTCTTGAGAAGTTCGGCCGCGATCACGTGGATCTCGGGGTGGATCAGAGGCTCGCCTCCCGCGATCGAGACCATCGGGGCGCCGGCCTCGTCGATCGCGGCGATCGCCTGCTCGACGGGCATCCGCCGGCGCAACTCGTGCTCGGGGTGCTGGATCTTGCCGCAGCCCGAGCAGGCGAGGTTGCACTGGAACAGCGGCTCCAGCTCCACGATCAATGGGAACTTCTCGCGTTTGGCCAGTCGCTGACGCGCGAGGTACCAACCCATGCGCGTGCTCTGCCTGATTCGTGCCGCCATTGGGCCTACCTTAGTCCTCTGGCGTCCAGTCGTGAAGGGCGGCGGCCACGCGGCGCAGCGACACCGCCGCGCGCAGCGCTCCGCCGACCGCCCCCAGGCGCATCAGCTCGTGCTCGGGGCTGTCCAGGACGACGCGCACGACGCCGAACGGACGCTCCCCCGTTCCGGCCGCAAGCCACACCGACTCCATGTCCACCGCGATCGCACCGGCGGCGTGCAGCTCGGCGCGACGGTCACCCAGCGCGAGGCGGGAGACGCACACCACGTGCCCGGTGCGCACCTTCATCCCGAGGCCCGTCAGCTGCTGCACGAGATTGGACGTCAGGTCGCAGCTCACGCGCGCCTCCGCGTGGCCTTCGTCGCTCGCCGCGTACACGTCCTCGGCGACGATCACTTCCCCGGGCACCGAGCTCGCGTCCAGGCCGCCGCAGAAGCCCAGCACGAGCATCGCGCTGGCGCCGACGCTGGCATTCGCAAGCTCGCCCGCCGCGGCCTTCGAGCGCCGTGGTCCCATGCCAGTCTTGCGCACCACCGCGCGGCGGCTGGCCGAGGAGATCAGCGCGGCCTCGATCCGCATCGGCGCCGCCACCAGCAGCCGGCTCATAGGAGAACCTCGCGCGGCGCTGTGCTGCGCGTCGTCACAGGCTCGGCCCGCAGCGCCTGCGCCGCGGCCGCGTGCCCGCTCAAGACGGCGCCCTCGAGTGTCGCCGGCCAGCCGGTTGACGTCCAGGTGCCCGCCAGCACGAGCCCTGGAATGCCGGTGGAGGGACCGAGGCGCAGGCGCCCGACGCCGGGGGCGGCGCGGAACGTCGCGGCGTGCTCGCGGGTGATCAGGAAGCGCTCCACCTTCGCCTCCCGTGCACGTGGGAACAGCTCGCGCAGCGCCGGCAGGTAGCGCTCGCGCAGCGCGTCCACGTTCATTCCCATCTCACGCTCTGCGCCGGACAGCGACACGGCCAGATATTGGCAGCCCGCGGGCGCTCCGGCGGCCTCGGTGCGATCGAACACGTACTGGACCGGCGTGCCCACGCCGGCGGCGAACGGGTGCTCGCACACCGGCCGGTCATAGACAACGTGCAGGTTTACGATCGGCGAGCTGCCGAGGCCACGCAGCGCGCGCGCGGGCTCCCCCAGCAGCGGCTCGAGCAGCGTGGCGGCGCGCGAGTGCGGTACCGCGATCACGGTCGCATCCGCGCTCAGCAGCTCCCGGCCGTGCACCTCCACCCCATCCGCCGTCCGCTCCAGGCGCTCCGCGCGCCAGCCCAGCCGCACGTCCACGCCCGCCTCGCGCAGCGCGCGCTCCGCGGGCTCGCCGATCGTCTGCGTGAGCGTCGCCTGGTGAAAGCCGATGTCGCCGGCATCGGCGCCCGAGAGCAGCCCCGTTTGGAACACGAACGCGGCGAGCGCCAGCGAGGCATCGGCCGCCGGCAGGTTGAGCGTGGGCAGCGCGATCAGGTCCCACAATGCGGCGAGCGCGCGGGGACCCTGGCCGCGGCGGGCGAGCCACTCCCCGAACGTCTGCGTTTCGAGCGCCTGAGCGTCCGGGTCCAGGCGCATCAGCCCGAACGCCGCGCGCGCGGCACCGAAGCGTTCGGCCCGGCTCAGGTAGGGGTAGCGCGCAAGCGCTCCCGCCAAGTGCGCGGGCGCCGGCAGCGCACCCCGGCGCAGCATCACCGGCGCGTGACCCGGCCTCAGCACTGGGATCTCCAGCCGTGGTTGCACGGCCGTCAGGTGAACGCTACCCAGGCGCGCCAGCAGCGCGCGGTAGGCGCCGCAGCAGCGCAGGAACACGTGCTGGCCGTTGTCGAGCTGCAGGCCGTCGCGCTCGAACGAGTAGGCGGCGCCGCCGAGCCGGCGTCTGACCTCCACGAGCCTCACGCTGGCACCCGCCGCGGCGCAGTCGAGCGCGGCGGTGATGCCGGCGAGACCGCCGCCGACGACGAGCACGCGGCGAGCGCTCGAGGACGGCATGGCGCTCAAGCGCCGGCCCCGCGTCGTCCCCCGAGGGGGAGCATGCCCCGCGCGGCGACCCACGCCTTCTCGTGCGCGGGCAGCGACATCCGCCGCCGCGCCACCTCATCCGGGTGCGCTTCGATGCGCTCGAGCAGCCGCCGGTAGATGCCCGCCATCGCCAGCACGCACGCGGCGCTGCGCCGGTCGAGCATCCCCGTCAGCATCATCCCGCGCTCGAACCATTTGCTTGCGCGCTCGCACTCGAAGCGCACGAGCGCTTCGAACTGTCCGAGCTGCTGCGCGTCATCGACGAGCGGCCCATCGGCAGAGCCGGTTCTCAGAGCCACGCCGAAGCGCCGCAGATCCTCGCTCGGGAGGTATATGCGCCCGATCTGAGCGTCCTCGCGAACGTCGCGCAGGATGTTCGTCAGCTGCAGCGCCACACCGAGCTCGTCGGCGAGCTGCCGCGCGTGGGCGGCGTCAGCGTCTTCACGCAGCCCGAAGATCGCTAAACACACGCGCCCGATCGCGCCCGCGACGCGGCGGCAGTAGACGACGAGCTCGTCGAAGGTCTCATAGCGGGTGCCCGCGAGATCCATGCGCACGCCCTCGATCAGCTCGCCGAGGACCTCGGGTGAGAGCGGGAAGCGCCGCTGCGCGTCCGCGAGCGCCACCATCACCTGGTCGTTCCCCGGCGCCTCGCCGGTGCTGAGCGCGCGGGCCTCGCCGTCGAGCAGGCGCAGCTTCTCCTCGGCGGGGAGCGTCCCGTCGCCGATGTCATCGACGCGGCGTGCGAACGCGTACACCGCGCACATCGCGCGACGGCGCTCACCCGGCAGCAGGCGGATGCCGTAGAAGAAGTTGGCGGCCTGCGCGCGCGTGACCGCTTCGCAGTGGCGGTAGGCCGCGGGGACCTGAAGCTCTGTGCTCACGAGGATGCGCTCCGAGAAGCGTCGCGCAGCGTCAGCGCGAGCGCCACCAGCCGCCGCGCGCTGCCCGCGCGCGGCGGGCCGGCGAGCACGTCGTAGCCGGCGCGCTCGATCGCATCGAGCGCAGCGCGCCCGCCGGCGGCGAACGCCGCGACCGCCAGCCGTGGCCGGCCGCGCAGCTGTGCGATCAGCGGCAGGCCATCGGCGAGCAGCCCGCGCGCACGCTCGACCTCGAAGGCCAGCACCTCACGCAACGGCGCGCTCGCGTGCGCGCCTGCGAGCTCGGCTGGATCGCAGCCAAAGCGCTCGAGGTCCTCCGCCGGCAGGTACACACGCCCGCGTGCAAGATCCTCGGCGACGTCCTGGCAGTGCTCGGTCAGCTGCAGCGCCGTGCAGATCGAGTCCGACAGGGCGATCCGCTCGGGGTTGGCCTGGCCGAAGACGCCGAGCACGATCTCGCCCACCGGGTCGGCCGACAGCGCGCAGTAGTCACGCAGCTGCGCCCAGGTTTGATAACGGCTGACGCGCTGATCGAAGCGGTTGGCCTCGATCAGCCGCACGAACGGATCGCGCGAGAGCGAGCACTCGCGCAGCGTCTGTCCGAGGCGCACGAGCAGCGGGTGCGCCGCTTCACCGCGAAATGCCCGGTCGAGCTCCTGTTCGAGCCAATCGAGCGCGGCCAGGCGCTCGGCGGCGGCCGCGGCGGCCGGGCGCCCACAGGCGGCGGCGTCACCGAGCTCGTCGACGAGCCTTGCAAATCCGTACACGGCCAGCAGGTGCCTGCGCTCGCGTGCCGGCAGCACGCGGCTTGCGACGGGAAAGTTCTCCGTCTGCGCTCGCGCCATCACCGCCTCCGCGGCGGGGGCGTCGATCGGCGCCTCGGCTATGAGCATCACCCCTGTCGCTCGGCGTGCTTGCCGAGCACGCCGCTGCTGCTGTGTGCGCCGTTGCCGTTGCCGTTGCCGTTGTCCTCGGCGTCCATCGCCAGACAGCGGCCGAGCGCCATGATCGGGAACGTGAGCCGGTAGAGGTGGTAGTTGATGTAGTAGTCCGACGGGAAGCCGGTGCCCGTGTACTGCGGCTCGTCCCAGCTGCCGTCCTCGCGCTGGGTTGATGCCAGCCAGGCGATGCCACGGGCCAGCGCCGGCGAGCGCTCCCCCGCGGCATGGAGCGCCAGCAGCGCCCACGCCGTCTGTGAGGCGGTGCTCGGACCGCGCCCGATCCATTTCGGATCGTCGTAGGAGCGCGGGTCCTCGCCCCAGCCTCCGTCTTCGTTCTGGTGGCGCTCGAGCCAGGCGACCGCTCGCCTGATCGACGTGTGCGACGGTGCCACGCCGGCCGCGATCAGACCCGGCAGCGCCGCGCCGGTGCCGTAGATGTGGTTGATGCCCCAGCGCCCGAACCACGAGCCGTCGGCCTCCTGGTGCTCGAGCAGCCATTGCACGCCGCGGCTCGCGGCGGGCGTTGCGCCGAGGCCGAGCACACCGAGCATCTCGATCGTGTGCGCCGTCACGTCGGCGCTCGGCTCGTCGATCACCTCCCCGAAGTCCAGGAACGGCAGATCGCGCACGAGCGCGAGCGTGTTGTCGGTGTCAAACGCGGCCCAGCCGCCGTCGGCGCTCTGCATCCCCTCAACCCAGTGCAGCGCGCGCCCGATCGAGCCGTCGATCTGCGCGCGCAGCGGCTGGCGTCCGGCGAGTCGTGCGAGCGCGAGCACCACCTCGACGGTATCGTCGACGTCCGGGTAGTTGACGTTCGCAAACTCAAAGGCCCAGCCGCCCGCCTGCAGGTCCTTGCGCCTCACCGACCAGTCGCCGCGCTGGGTGACCTCCTCGCCGAGCAGCCAGCGCGCGCCGGCGAGCATCGCCGGATGATCCTCCGCGAGGCCCGCGTCGCCGAGCGCGACCATCGCCAGCGCTGTGTCCCACACCGGTGACTGACACGCTTCCAGGCGCCTGCTGGCCCCTGCGGGCGCACCAGGCGGACGGGATCTCTGATCAACGCCCTGGTCCTCGACCATGAAGCGATCCAGTCCCTCGAGGCCACGCTTGATGACGGGGTGCTCGAGCGGGTAGCCGGCGAGGTGCAGCGCCATCAGCGAGTACACCCACGGCGGCTGGATGCCGCCCCAGGAGCCGTCAGCCTCCTGACGGCGCACGATCCAGCGCTCGGCTTTGGCGAGCGCGAGGCGGCGCAGCGGTGCGAGTGGCCGGTGCTCGTAGGCGCGCAGCAGTCGATCCAGGCGCGAGAGCCAGCGACGTGAGATCGCGCGCGCGCGACGGCTCGGCGACGGGTCCTGCACATCGGCGGACGCGCCAACCGCGCGCAGCTCTTGCAGGTCGAACGGAAGCTGGCGGGTCGGCCGGTGCGCTTTGACGATCGACAGCGCCACGATCGTCTGGCGCGCCCAGCAGGCGAAGTCGTAGACGTTCAGCGGGATCGCCGGGGGCAACAGGATGATCTCGGGCGGCAGCGCGGGCACCCGCTCCCAGGACCACAGTCCGAACAGGGCGAGCCACACATGCGTAAACACGCGGGCGCTCTCCAGTCCACCCTCGCGGCGGATGAACGCGCTCGCGGCAAGCATGTGCGCGGCATCGACCGGGTCGCCGGCGAGCCGCAGCGCCCAGTACGCCTCGATCGTCGTCGAGAGCTCGCCGGGGCCGCCGTGGAAGTTCGTCCAGGTGCCGTCCTCGCGCTGCTGCGAGCGGATCCATGCCGCCGAGCGCTCGGTCTCATCCGTGCGGCGGATGCCGAGGAACTCGCGCAGGAGCATGTCCTCGGCGTCCATCGTGACGTTGGTCTGGAGCTCTCCGCGCCACCAGCCCTCGTCGTTCTGCAGGGACAGCAGGTGCTCGCGGGCGTTCGCCAACGCCACCTTCGCCTCGCTTTGAGCCTCCAAGGTCAGCTGCGGCATATGGACAACCTAAATCTTTTTGATCCAAAACGACAGTTGCGCATACTCGCTCCCATTTGCACCCATCAAGATGACACCTACAAGCCGCTTGGCACGAGCACCTCTGGAGTGGCGAGCGTGATCACGTGACGGCGCAGGCTGGCCTCGCTGACGACTCGCGCGACCGGCGAGACGAAGCGCATCACGATCAGCCCGTTGACGTTCACGCGGGCGAGCAGATGAAAGCCCGGCGCTGGCGGCTGCCCCGCCGAGGCGCGCAGGGGCGCATAGCCGGTCTCGTCGACCTCGCGCACGCGCACGAAACTACCCTCGCGCAGGTTGTGCAACCCCGGCAGGTAGTACTCGAGCGGCGCCGAGCCCAGCTCGACGGTGCTGAGGACATGTTCGGGCGGCGCCGCGCGCAGTACCTTGGCCAGGCCGCGCCAGTCACCGCGCTGCAGGCGCGGGCTGAGGTCGACGTCCAGCGTGACCGCCAGGAACGCCAGCGCGATGATCGCCGCGAGCGCAACACCGAATCCGGTGGTGAGACCCGTGCTTGGCCCCGGCCACACGACCAGCACCGCGATCACCGCCGTGACCGGGACCATCGCCGCGACGAGGTTGCGCGGCGCCAAGTAGTCGGCGCCGAAGGCGACCAGCACGATCGGGATCAGGACTCCGCAGGCAGCGATCGACAGCGCCACGAGCACCGCGTGCTCGCCGGCCCGCGAGCGCTCGCGCGCAGGCTCGCTCATGCGCCACAGCCCGAGCGCGAGCCCGGCGAGGATCGGCAGGGCGATCAGCAGCTCGACGCCGTGGCCGAGCGGCGCGCCCGAGTAGCCGGTGAGGAAGTACTGGGGAATCGCCTCGAGCCTTTCCGACAGCGGCCAGCGCCCGATCCATTGCGTGCCATGACCGCCCTGGGCGGAGATCAGCGGCAGCAGCGCTGCGCCGACGAGCACCAGCACGGCGCTCGCGCCCAGCGCCGCGCGGCGCGTGCGCCGGTCATACAGCAGCCAAAGCACCATCGGGATCAGCAGGAACACAGCGAAGTAGTGGCTCAGCAGCGCCAGCGCGCCGGTCACGGCGAAGGCCAGCATCCGTCGTGGCGAGGGCTCGCGCTGCGCGCGCAGGAAGCACAGCATCGCAAGCGCGCCCATCAGCACGAACAGCGAATACGCACGCGCCTCCTGCGAGTACCACACGAACAGCGGGTTGACCGCCACCAGCGCAGCGCATACGACCGCCGCGCGACGCCCGGTGAGCTCGCGACCGATCGCCCAGGCAACGGGCACGGTCGCGATCCCCGCAAGCGCCGAGGGCAGGCGCAGCGCGACCTCGCCGGTGCCGAGCACGCGCGAGTCCGCCCACGCGAGCACGTACCAAAGCGGCGGCGTGTTCTCCGTGTGCACGACCGAGCGCAATGTCGCCCACAGGCTCGGGTGCAGCACGTGCACGGGCGTGAAGGCCTCGTCGTACCAGAAGCTCTGCAGGTCGAGCGTCGACAGCCGCAGCACGGCCGCCAGCAGCGACAACGCGACCAGCGGCCACCACCGTGCCAGCCAGGCACCGCCAGACCGCGCGCGCGTCCCGGAGGCCTCGGCTCCGAGCCCCGCCCCGGGCTCGCGTCCGACGGCGGCGCTCATCGCAGACACAGCCCCCGGGCGCCCGGCCCGAAGCAGCCGTAGCGATCTGAGCGCACGTCGTTTTCGACGTTGGCGGGCAGGTACCAGCCGCCGTGAACCGTGCGCCTGCCGTCGAGCACCGGGCCCCAGATCGCCAGGCAGATCTGCGTGCGGCTCTTCGGCGCGCCGGGGCTGGTGTTCCCGCACAGGATCTCGCGCTGGCTGCCAGCACCGAGCGTTTCCTGGTCGATCGAGATGTTGCGGTAGTCGTGGCCGGTGTAGTGGCGCCAGGTCTTCAGGTCGGCGACGAGGCGGTGGTTGATGCCGGCCTCGCGCGCGAGGTCGTTGACCGTGGCGATCGCCAGCACCAGGCCGACGAGCAACAGCAGCGTCGTCTCGATCAGCCGCAGCTGCCCCGTCCCTCGAAGCTCCACCGTCCGCGGACGCAGCCATGGCGGCGCCCAGCTCATTGCACCTGCACCAGCAGCGGCGAGATCTGGTGGACGATGAACAGCGCCTGCACCGCGAGCGTGGCGGCCAGCAGACGCCGGTCACGCGTGACGACCGCCAACGGCAGCGGCCACAGGATGTACCAGGCGAGCAGCCAGGTGCTGGTGACCGAGATCGCAAGCAGCGCCCAGCCCGAGGCGGCGACCCAGTCATAGCCGCGCCAGGTCCGCCACAGCAGGTGCAGGAGGATCAGCACGAGCCCAGCCTTCAGCAGATCGTGGTCGACCGGGAACACGCCGGGCTTGCCGAACAGGTGCGCGATCTCGACGGCGAAGCTGTCGGTGGAGACGAACGCGGCGTCGCGGTTGAGCGCCGCCACCACGTCGATCCCGTGGATCCCGAACACCGCGAAGCCGATCAGCGCGCCGAGCACGAGCGCCGCCACAGCCCCGAGGATCGGCGCCGGGCGCCGGCGCGAGACGATCATGAACGGCAGCAGCACGGCCACGGTCGCCTTCGTCAGCGCACCGGCCACGACCCACGCCGCGGCGCCGGCTTCGCGGCGACCGGTCGGGGTGCCGACGATCGTGAGGCTGACCGCGGCCATCATCGCGAGCATCATGATCAGGTCGTTGTGCGCGCCGCCAAGTCCGTAGATGACGAACAGCGGGTTGGCGCCGACGATCAGGATCGCCGCGACCGGATCGAAGCCGCGGGCGCGCGCGCAGCGCCAGACAAGCGCCAGCGTGCCGGCGCTGGCGAGCAGCGCCTCGAGCTTCATCGCCCACAGCGCGCCGACGACGCCGAGCAGCGCGAGCGGATAGGAGAGCAGCGTGTACAGCGGCCCGTAGGCGGTGGCGACGCGCAACCAGTCGTGGCCGACGTACTTGAACACCGGGTCGCCGGCGATCGCCACGGGACCGTGCGTGTAGGGATTGAGACCGTGCTCGACGCCCATGCGCGCGTAGGCGATGTAGCTGAAGACGTCGGTGGACAGGAGGATCGGGCCGACGAACACGATCAGCTGCAGCGCCGCGATCAGCACGATCGCCCAGCGTTTGGAGATGACACCGGCGTGGGCGCGACCGTCAGCGGCCTGCGCGCCCGAGGCGCCGCGGGCGAGCGCGACCAGACCGGCGTATGCGGCGGTCGAGACGAGCAGCGCGATCAGGAAGACGCGGTAGCCCAGGCGCTCGCCGATGCCTTCCAGCCAGCCGGCGATCGCCGGCGATTTCGGGATCAGCGGCGAGATGCCGGCGGCGCCGTCAAGCACGATCTCGGCGGCGGCGGCCACCAGCAGCAGCGCCAGCAGCGTGGCGAGCGCCGGTGCCCACCGCTCCGAGCGCACATGGGCAGCGCCACGTTCGCTCGAGACGGCGACGCTCACGAAGCGGTGAGGCTCACAAAGCCGTCCACACGGTCTTGGTCTCCAGATAGGCGTCGAGACCGTCGTGGCCGTGCTCGCGGCCGATCCCGGAGGCCTTGAAGCCTCCGAACGGCGCGGAGGGGTCCACGACGCCCCAGGTGTTGATGTAGACCATGCCCGCGTGCAGCATCGCGGCGAGGCGGTGCGCGTTGGAGACGTCGCGCGTCCAGACGCCGGCCGCCAGCCCGTACTCGCCTGCGTTGGCGCGCTCGGCGACCTCCTCGAGCGAGTCATACGGGGAGGCGACGAGCACCGGGCCGAAGATCTCCTCGCGGGAGATCCGCAGCTCGTCCGAGGTTGTGGCGAACAGCGTCGGCGCCACGAAGTAGCCGCCGCTGTCGGTCAGCGCGGCCTCGCCGCCGGCGAGCACCTCAGCGCCCTCGTCACGGCCCGCTTCGATGTAGCTCAGCACGCGCTCGTGCTGCTCGGCGGAGACGAGCGGGCCGAGCTGCGTGCCCGCCTCCAGCCCAGGCCCGAGCCGCGCGGCCTTGGCGGCGTCGGCGAGCCCGCTCATGACCTCGTCGAAGCGCTCGGCCGGCACGAACAGCCGCGAGCCCGCGTTGCAGGCCTGTCCGGAGTTGAAGTAGATCGCCTGGAAGGAGCCCTTGACGGCTGCATCGATGTCGGCGTCCGGCAGGATGATGTTCGGCGACTTGCCGCCGAGCTCGAGCGTGACGCGCTTGAGTGCCTTGCCCGCCTTCGCGCCGATCTCACGTCCGACTGCGGTCGAGCCGGTGAAAGCGACCTTGTTGACGTCGGGGTGATCGACCAGCGCAGCGCCGGTGCTGCCGTCGCCGGTGAGCACGTTCAGCACGCCCGGCGGGAAGCCGACCTCAAGCGCCAGCTCGCCGACGCGCAGCGCGCTGAGCGGCGTCTGCTCGGCGGGCTTCAGCACGACCGTGCAGCCGGCGGCGAGCGCCGGGCCGAGCTTCCAGGCGGCCATCAGCAGCGGGAAGTTCCACGGGATGATCTGCGCGCACACGCCGACGGGCTCACGCCGCGTGTAGCAGTGCATGTTCGGCGCTGTCACGGGCAACACGCCGCCCTCGATCTTGGTCGGCCAGCCGGCGAAGTAGCGCAGGTGCCCAACGGCGCCGCCCACGTCGACGTACTGCGCGAGCCCGACGGGCTTGCCGTTGTCGAGCGACTCGATCTGCGCGATCTCCTCGGCACGCGCTTCGATCGCGTCGGCCAGCGCGTGCATCAGGCGCTCGCGCCCGGACGCCGGCATCGAGCCCCACGGGCCCTCGGCGAAGGCCGCGCGCGCGGCCTTGACCGCTCGATCGACATCCTCTGCTCCCCCGAGGGCGACGTCTGCGATCTCCCTGCCGGTGGCGGGGTCCACCGTGGCGAAGGTGCGCCCGTCGGCGGCGTCGAGGCGCTCGGAGCCGATCAGCAGGCGGTGTGGCTGGGAGATGAACTCGCGCGCGGGAGCGCTCAGCGCGTCTGGAAGGGAGTCTGCGGAGATTGTGGTCATGGAGGGAGCCTACCTCGCCCAGCGCTTATGCTGCGCGCATGGCCGAGCCTTCGAAGGCGGTGCTGGTGACGGGCTGCTCCTCGGGCATTGGTCGCGCAACCGCACTGCGCCTCGCGCGCTCCGGCTGGACTGTGTACGCGAGCGCGCGGCAGCTGGATTCGCTCGCGGAGCTCGCCGACGCAGGCTGTCGCACGCTGGCGCTCGACGTCACCGACGAGGACTCGATGCGGGCGGCCGTCGATGCGATCGAGCAGGCCGAGGGCGCGGTCGGGGTGCTGATCAACAACGCCGGCTACAGCCAGAGCGGGGCGATCGAGACGGTGCCGATCGAGGCCGTGCGCCGGCAGTTCGAGACGAACGTCCTCGGGCTCGTGCGCGTGACGCAGCTGGTGCTGCCGCGGATGCGCGCGCAGCGCTGGGGCAAGATCGTCAACCTCGGCTCGATGGGCGGCCGCCTGACGTTCCCCGGCGGCGGCTTCTACCACGCGACCAAGTACGCGCTCGAGGCGATCTCAGATGCGCTGCGCTTCGAGCTGCGCGGCTTCGGCATCGACGTGATCCTGCTGGAGCCGGGCCTGATCACGACCGAGTTCGGCGAGGCCGCGACGGCCAGCATGGCCGCCACAACGAGCATCGCCGACGCGGCCTCGTCCGATGCCGGTGGCTCCGGCGAGGACCCCTACGCGCACTTCAACGCAACCGTCGGCGCGGTCACAGCCGGCGCCTACGACGGTCCGATGCGCCACTTCGGCGCGGGTCCCGAGCGCGTGGCGAAAGTGATCGAGCGGGCGATCACCGCGCGCCGCCCGCCCGCACGGATCACGATCACCCCCTCTGCCAAGGTCCTGCTCGCGACCCGGCGGCTGCTCAGCGACCGCGCGTGGGATGCGGCGATGCGCGCTCAGTTCCCTCAGCCGGGATAGCTGGCCAGCAGCGTCGGCTGCGGGCGTCCGACGGCAAAGCCCTGGGCGTAGTCGACGCCGTAACTGCGCAGCATGCCGATCGTCGTCTCGTCGCCGACGAACTCGGCAATCGTCTGCGCGCCCATGCCGCGAACGACGCCTGCGAGCGCTCTGACGACGAGCTGGTCGGTTCGCGATACAGGCAGGCGACGAATGAAGTCGCCGTCGATCTTCAGGTAGCTGAACGGCAGGTGCTTGAGGTACTGGAACGAGCCGAAGCCGGCGCCGAAGTCATCGAGCGCGAGCTCGCAGCCGAGCGCCAGCACGCCAGCGCAGAAGATGCGCGCGCTGTCCATGTCGGAGATCGCGGCGGTCTCGGTGATCTCGATCACGAGCTGCGAAGGCTCGACGCCATGCCACTGCAGGCGACGGTCGATGTAGGCGAGCATCGTGGGGTCGGTGACCGATAGCGCGGATACGTTGACCGCGATCCGCGTGCGCTGATCTTCACCGGCGGAGATCAGGGCGGCGACCTCGTCGATCACCATCCGGTCGATCTCCCTGACGAGCCCGTAGCGCTCGGCGGCGGGCAGGAAGCGCCCCGGCGCAACCAGGCGCCCGTCGGGCTCATCGGCGAGCCGCAGCAGCGCCTCGTGGTGGGAGACGTGGCGATCGCTGAGAGCCACGATCGGCTGGAAGTGCAACACGAACAGCCCGCCCTCGAGGGCACGGCGCAGGCGCTCGAGCCACGGACGCCGGTGCAGCCCCGCGGGCGAGCAGAAGCCTTCGCTGAGCGTGCGCGCATCGACCAGGCCACGCCCGGAGCCACCCGCGGCCGCCGGCCTGCCGAGGAAAACGCGCGGAGTGGCGTCGGGCATGGTCGAGCTCAACATCCTGGCGACTGTGTTCGACAGCGCCGCGGGCTCACCTGCCCTGTGCCCTCGCGGGGCGAGGACCGACGCTCAGTTGCGCGCGCGGGCGACATACGGGCGCCGTGCGCGGTCTGAGACCACGAGCAGCAGCGCCACGAGCACGAAGTTCATCACCACCGAGGAGCCGCCGTAGGCGACGAACGGCAGCGTCACGCCCGTCAGGGGGATCACGCGGGTGACGCCGCCAACGATCACGAACACCTGCAACGCCACCACGAACGACAGCCCGGTGGCGAGCAGCTTGGAGAACGAGTCGCGCGCGAGCACCGCGGTCTTCAGGCCGCGCGCGATGAACAGCAGGTACACGCCCAGCAGCGCGGCCGCACCGACGAGGCCGAGCTCGTTGACGATGACCGCGTAGATCATGTCGCTTTCGGGAACCGGCAGGATCGGGGCTCCGTGCGGACTCACGCGCAGCAGCGAGCGGTCGAAGCCAGTGCCCAGCAGGCCACCGTCGGCCTGCGCGAACAGCGACTGCGCGAGCTGGTAGCTGCCACCGACTTCGCGGTGATAGAGCGTCGTGTTGAAGGGCTCTTCCCAGGCGAGCACCCGTGCCTGGACGTGACTGACATGCCCTGTCAGGTACCAGGCGCCAAGCGCGAACAGCACGACCCCGATCAGCGGGAACGACAGGCGCCCCGTGGCCACGTACAGCAGCGCGAGGAACGCGCCGTAGAACATCAGCGAGGTGCCGAGCTCGTCGGTCAGCAGCAGCGTCGCCATCGCCGCACCCCAGACGATCAGCATCGGTCCGAACTGCTTCATCGGCGGGATCGTCAGCCCAAGCACGCGCCGACCGGCCGTCACGAGGATCTGGCGGTTGTCGCGCAGGTAGCTGGCGAGGAAGATCACGATCGCGACCTTCCCGAGCTCGGCCGGCTGGAAGGAGAGGCTGCCGATGTGAATGTCGAGGTAGGCGCCGTTGACCTGCTCGCCGATCCCGGGCACTCGTGGCAGCACGGTCAGGCCGATGCCGACCGCGGCGATCGTGTAGCGGTAGCGCTCGAGCACGCTCACACCGCGCTTGCGCAGAGCGAGGATCGTGGCCGCGAACAGCACCAGCCCGAGCACCATCCACTGCGCCTGCTGGCGCGCGAGCGTCGGTTCGATGCGGTAGACCATCACGATTCCAACGCTCGCGAGCACCGCCACCAGCGGGAACAGATAGGGGTCGGCATCGGGCAGCGCGAAGCGGATCACCAGATGCGCGGCCAGACACAGGCCGAGGAACAGTGCGCCGTAGGTCAGCGAGACGCTGGAGGCGTGGTTCAGCGTCAGGCTCGTCGCGGCCCCCGCGGAGTCGTTCTGCGTCTGGATGAAGATCGCCGTAAAGCCGGCCGTCACCAGCAGCGCGGAGGGCAGAAGACCCAAGAGCTCTCGGTTGCGGGGGCTCAGCACTAACCCGAGCGTAGCCGTGATGGCGGCGCTTGCGCTCCGATCCGACCGCTACCCTCGCTTCGATGAACGAAGAGCGCCCGCCCTCGCTGTGGTGGGGCATGTGGAAGCGCTTCCTGTTCGCCGGCGTGCTGATCGTGGTGTTGAGCGGCGCTGCGACGGCGACGGTCGCGCTGAACAAGCTCACCACGCTCGCTGACGAGGTCTTCCCCCACCTCAGCCACATCAGCGCCCCCAAAGGCCTGATCACCCCCGAATACGGCGGCGGCCCGCAGACGTTCCTGATCCTGGGCTCCGACCGACGCTCGGGCTCCAAGAACAGCGAAGAACGCGAATCGGCGCCGCACAGCGACACGATCCTGCTGGTCCGTTTCGACCCCGAACAGGGCCAGACTTCGGTGATGTCGGTCCCGCGCGATCTGATGGTCAACATCAGGGCGCCCAACGGCGAAGTCTATGAGAACCAGAAGATCAACGCCGCTTACACCTATGGCAGCAAATTCGGGGGTGCCAATGGCGCCAGCGTACTGGCCGCCGAAACGATCGTGCGCGAAGTGTTCCCCGAACTGCAGCACAAGCTCAACGGCATCATCGACGTCAACTTCGCCGGCTTCATCAAAGTCGTGGACACGCTCGGCTGCGCCTACGTGAATGTCGACCATCGATATCTCCACGAAAAAGATGAAAACGGTGAAGAATATACGACGATCAACCTCGAGCCCGGCTACCAGAAGCTCTGCTACGAAAACGCGCTCAACTACGTGCGCTACCGCCACACCGACTCGGACTTCGTGCGCGTCGCACGCCAGCAGGACTTCCTGCGCGACCTGCGCGAGCAGATCGACCCCAGCAACGAGCTCGGTCAGATCGACACGGTGGCCAAGGCGGTGGGACACGCGATCAGGACGAACTTCCCGTCGACCCCCGAAGAGCTGGTGCTGCTGTCGAAGCTGATCGCGTTCTCCCAGACCAAGCCCCTGCGCCAGGTGAAGTTCCTGGCCACGAACGTCAACTACCAGCCCCCCGGCGGCGGCAGCTACGTGACCTCAGACCCCGAACTGGAGAAACAGACGCTGGACACGTTCCTCAACGGGCGCGAACAGCTGCACCTGCCGAGCGGGGCGCCCAAGCACTCCAGCCACCACCACTCGAGCCACCACTCCTCGAGCTCGTCACCGGCGGCCATCAACCTCTACCCCACGACCTCGGCCGGCGAAGGCGAAGCCATCAAAGCCGCGTTCGAAGTGCCCTTCCCGGTGCTGTACCCGTCGCTGCAGACAGGCCAAGCCGAACAGCAGCAGGTACGCGCGTACCCGCTCAAGAACCAGCAGAACATCCGCCACCACGCCTACGTGATCGTGTTCGCGGAGAACCCCGAGCTCGGCGGCTACTACGACTTCGAGGGCACCGACTGGCTGAACCCGCCGCTGTTCGCGCACGCGCGCACGCAGGTGATCGACGGACGCACCTACGAGTTCGTCGACGACGGCTCGCACATCCACGTGGTCGGCTGGCGCGAGGGCAAAGTCCTCTACTGGGTCACCAACACGCTGGTCGAGGAACTATCGAACTCGCAGATGCTTGCAATCGCAAAATCAGCGCAACCTTTGCACTAGCGCGAGGCGGCTGCTGCCTGGTCCAAGGCTGCGTTGACCAAGGCGTCGGCTTCGGCGTTCTGGGCTCGGGGGACTGTTCGGATCGACCAGCTGTCGAATCCTCTCAGGGCCTCCTTCGCCTCCAGGTAGAGGGGGCGCATTGAGGGGTGCTTGACCTTGTAGAGGCCCTGGATCTGCTTGGCGATCAGCTCGGAGTCGCCGATGACCTCGACTTCGCTGGCTCCGAGCTCCTTGGCGCGCGCCAGGCCGAGCAGGAGGGCGCGGTACTCGGCGACGTTGTTTGTGACCTTGCCCAACAGCTGCGCGTGCTCGTCGAGCAGCTCGCCGTCCGGCGAGCTGACGACGGATGCTGCGGCCGCCGGGCCGGGGTTGCCGCGGGCGCCGCCATCGACGTGGACGATGAGCTTCATCGCGGTGGGATTATGAAGCTCGCCGGGGACGCAATGGTCCCGGGACGGGAGACCGTCGAGCGCAGCTGGCTCCTGCTCGAACGGGACAGGTTCTAGGAGGCTTGCGCGAGCGGCAGCAGATCGCCGGGCACACGAGCGCGGCGACGATCGCGAATGATGCGCCGCTGCGAGTCATCGTTCGATGACGCGCCCGCGGCCGCGTAACGAGCCCTGCGGTCGAACTTGCGCCGGTCGACGATCACGGTGACGTTCTCGTCCTCGCTGTAGTGCTCGACAAGCTTCGGATACAGCTCATCGGCCAGCGGTCTCGGTACCACGCAGTAGATCATCTGGGGTTGATCTTACTCCCCGAACGCAGAAGCGCAAGCGGCGCACACCGAATCGTCACACGGCCGCTGCGCGACTGTCAGCCGGCCAATTGCAGCATGCCTGACTCGGCGGCGGCCGCGTTACCGACGCGGTCCTCGCGCGCGAGCTCGGACAGCTCGGTTCCCTGGGAGATCACGAGCGCCTCGACCACCGGTTCGCTGAGATCCACCTCGTAGCGATACCAGCAGAGCTCCCATGCGACCACGATCGAGACGACACTGTCCAGGTGCTCGGCTGAGCGGACGGTTACCAGCGGCGCGCCCAGCGAGCGACTGACACCGGCCACGCGCCGCGGGAACTCGCTCGCGTTGAACACCTTGACGGCATGCTGCACGTATTCGGAGAACAGCTCCGCGGGAGCCTGTGTCTCCGACCGAGCCGCGAACGGCACCGCGCTTGCGTCGGCGGGCTCGGCGCCCAGCGCCATCTCATCGGGCTCAGCCGCGAGCGCCTCCGGCGGCATCGCTGCGACCGGCTGCGAATGGCCTGCTGGCGCGGGCGCATCCGCGGCGCCATCGCCGAACAGGTCATAAGGCTCCGCCTGCTGCTCGCCGGCAGGCGCGCCGGCCGCCGCAGCTGCTGCCTCGCCGGGCGGCTTGCCGACCTGGCGCAGACGCTCGAACAGGCTGCGCCCGCGGCGCGGGCGCATCGGCGGCAGGTTCAGCGACTGGCTGTCGGTCTCGCGCATCCAGCCCTCGTGCGCGGCCCGCGGCGCGCACAGCTCGCACACGATCCGCCGGCGTCCTGCACCCACGAACACATCGGGCTGCTCGCCACGCAGCAGCCGCCTCGCGCACACATCACACGCGACATCCGGCTGCGAGGTGACGATCGTGCGAGTTGCCATCGGCCCTCCAGACTATCGGTCGCAGGCCGCCCCCGCCAAATCGCGCTGGCCAGTGGACATCTAGGCGTGGACCGCCGCGCGCTCCTCGCCTGCCTGCGCGACGATCTTCTGTGCGAGGTGCCCGGGGAGCTCGTCATAGCGCAGGAACTCGAGCGTGTAGTCGCCCTGCCCCTGCGTGATCGAGCGCAGGTCGGGGGCGTAGGTGAGCATCTCCGACATCGGCACCTCAGCCCGGATCTCGGTCATCGCAGCGACCGGCTCCATCCCCAGCGGGCGCCCGCGACGACTGTTGAGATCACCGATCACGTCGCCCACATGCGCCTCGGGCACCGACAGGGTCACGAGCATGATCGGCTCCAGCAGGACCGGTTCGGCTAGCTCCAGCCCCTGCCTCATCGCCTGCACGCCGGCGAGCTTGAACGCGATCTCAGAGGAGTCGACGGAGTGGTGGGAGCCGTCGAACAGCCGCACGCGCACACCCTTGACGGGATAGCCGGCGAGCACGCCGCACTCCATCGCCTCGTGCACGCCCTTCTCGACCGCCGGGATGAACGAGCTGGGGATGACGCCGCCCTTGATGTTGTCCACGAACTCGAAGCCCGTGGGATGCGCGTGGTCGTTCAGCGGCATGATCTCGATGTGGCAGTCGCCAAATTGCCCCCGCCCGCCCGACTGCTTCTTGTGCCGGCCGTGCGCCGCTGCGACAGCGCGAATCGTCTCCCGATACGGGACACGCGGCGGCTTCAGCGTCACTTCCACACCAAAGCGCGTGCGCAGGCGATCGACGATCACTTCGACGTGCACCTGTGAGAGCCCGGCGACGATCTGCTCGCCCGTCTGCTGGTCGCGGTGCAGGTCGATCGTCGGGTCCTCCTCCTGCAGGCGCCGCAGCGAGGCCAGCACCTTGTCCTCGTCGCCTCTGCTCTTGGGTTCGACCGCGAACGCCATCACCGGCGCGGGCAGCTTCAGGCGCGGCATCTCGATCCGCTCGTCCTGCGCCGCCAGCCAGTCGCCGGCGCGGGTCTCCTTGAGCTTGGCTACAGCGCCGATGTCACCGGGCCCGAACTCCTGCACGTGCAGGACCTCCTTGCCCGCGAACGCGAGCAGCTGCCCGATCCGCTCCTTGAAGTGCGCGCGCGTGTTCAGCACCTGGCTGTCGGCGTGCAGAGCGCCCTGGTAGACACGCAGCAGGTTGATCCGCCCCGCGAACGGGTCGGCCCTGGTCTTGAACACATACGCGAACAGCTGCTCGTCCTCGGCGGGCCTGAGCTCCAGCTCGCCGACCGTCAGCGAGCCGTGCTTGACGGGCGATGGCAGGTCCTCGACGATCGCGTCCAGCAGGCGCGAGGTGCCGAGGTTGCGCGTCGCGCAACCGCACACCACCGGGAAGATCTTGCCGTGGTTGGTGCCCTCCTTGAGCGCGCCGACGATCTCCTCGTGAGAGATGTCAGCCCCCTCGAGGTAGCGCTCCATCAACGAGTCGGAGACTTCGCAGACCTCGTCCATCAGCTTCTCGCGGTACTCCTGCGCCAGCTGCGCCTCGCCGTCGGGGATCGGGATCTCGCTCCAGCCGGCGCGCGCCACCGAGTCCTGGCGGTAGGCCTTCATGTCGACCAGGTCGACGACGCCCTGCAGGTCGTGTTCGGCGCCGATCGGTATCTCGGTGGCGACCGCATGCGGCCCGAACGCGCGCTTGAGCTGCTCGAGCGCCCGAAAGAAGTCGGCGCGCTCGCGGTCGAGCATGTTCACGAACAGCATGCGGGCGATGTCCAGCTCGGCGGCACGCGCCCACAGGCGACTCGTGGACACCTCGACGCCCATCACGGCGTTGACGACGAACACCGCCGACTCGCATACGCGCAGCGCACCCAGCGCGTCGGCCACGAAGCTCGGCTCACCCGGTGTGTCGAGCAGGTTGATCTTGCGCTGTTGCCACTCGAACGAGCTGAGCGCGGTCGAGATCGACATCTGGCGCGCCTGCTCGTCGGGGTCCGAGTCCGACACGGTGCTGGCATCGGGGACCGACCCGAGGCGCCCCGTCACCCCCGCCTCGAACAGCAGCGCCTCATGCAGCGAGGTCTTCCCCGACCCTCGATGTCCGACGAGGGCCACATTGCGAATCCGATCCGCTGGGGCGTGCATGAGTATCTCCTTCCGCTGGTGAGACCACCATACCGCTGTCGCCCGCTGCGGTCTAGCGGCCGTCCAGGCGGGGCATCACCTCCGCCGCGATCAGCGCTATGTGGTCGAGATCATCGAGGTCGATCACCTGCAGGTAGGACCGCGAGGCGCCGGCACGGCCGTACTCTTCCAGCCGCTCGACCACCTCCTCCGGCGTGCCGGCCGCGCCTGAGCGACGCAGGTCCTCGACGTCCCGTCCGATCCGCTCGGCGCGGCGTCGCAGCTCGGCCTGGCCCTCCGCGCAGCAGACGGTGATGGCATGGGAGTAGACGAGCTCCCCTGGATCGCGCCCGGCTGCCTCGCACGCAGCGCGCACGCCCTGGAAACGCTCGCCGGCCATCTCGGGGTCGGCGAAGGGAACGTTGAACTCGGCGGCGAAGCGCGCGGCCAGGGCGGGCGTGCGGCGCGTGCCGAGGCCGCCGACGATCACCGGCGGGTGGGGATGCTGCAGCGGCTTGGGCAGGGCTGGCCCGGGGCCAAACCTGTAGTGCTCGCCGGCGAACTCGTAGCTCTCGCCGGCCGGCGCGCTCCACAGCCCTGTGAGAATCTGCAGCTGCTCCTCGAGGTGCTCGAAGCGCTCGCGCAGCGGCGGAAACGGGATTCCGTAGGCGAGGTGCTCGGCCTCGTACCAGCCCGTCCCGAGCCCGAGCTCCACACGGCCGCCACTCATCGCATCCACCTGCGCCACCGCAACCGCCAGGAGCCCAGGCAGCCTGAAGGTCGCCGACGTAACCATCGTGCCAAGCCGGATCTTGCTGGTCTCGCGCGCTATCGCGCCCAGCGTCACCCACGAGTCGGTCGGCCCCGGTGCCCCGGAGCCGGGTTTGATGCGCAGCAGGTGATCGGAGCGGAAGAAAGCCCCGAACCCGTGCGACTCGGCCGCTTGGGCCATCGCCAGCTGCTGCTCGTAGCTCGCACCTTCCTGGGGCTCGACGAAGATCCTCAACTCCACGGCGCCTCCCTTCGGGCTAGTCGTCGAACGACTCCTCTTGCATCCTCGAGCGCAGCCGCAGCACGGCCTTGGTGTGCATCTGCGAGACGCGCGACTCGGTCACGCCGAGCACCTCGCCGATCTCGCGCAGGGTCAGGTTCTCGTAGTAGTAGAGCGCGATCACGAGCTTCTCGCGCTCGGGCAGCTTGGCGATCGACTCGGCGATGCGGTCCTTGAGGTCGCCCACGTCGAGCGCGCGCGCCGGGTCGGGTGCGCCGGGGTCCTCGATCGTGTCCATCAGCGAGACCTGGTCGCCGCTGGAGTCAGACACGCTCCACAGCTCGTCCAGCGCGACGATCGAGGAGTGCGAGATCGCCAGCAGCGACTCGTTCAGTTCATCGACGCTGATGCCGAGCTCCGCCGCGAGCTCCGCATCGGTGGGGGCGCGCTGCAGCGTGTGCTCGAGCTTGGCGTTGGCGCGCTCGACTTCGCGTGCCCGGGCGCGCACGCTGCGCGGCACCCAGTCGAGCGAGCGCAGCTCGTCGATGATCGCGCCCTTGATGCGCATGATCGCGTAGGTCTCGAACTTGATGTCGCGGGACAGGTCGAAGCGCTCGATCGCCGAGATCAGGCCGACCAACCCATAGGAGATCAGGTCGGCCTCCTCCACGTGCGGCGGCAGCCCCGCGGCGGTGCGCCCGGCGACGTACTTGACCAGCGGCGAGTAGGCGACCACCAGCCGCTCGCGAACGCGAGCGTCTCCTTCGGACTTATAGCGCCGCCACAGTTCGCGCAGCTCGATCGGTTTGACGTTCGTCTCCAGGGTTCCATCCCCCCTAGGGGCGGGTGGGCATCTCAATCACGCCCGAGGGTGACTGCGCGCGTAGGCGCTTCTAAGCCTGGCGGACTCTACCCGAGTGTATATCTGAGTGCTGGACACGCTCGCGTGCCCGAGCAGCTCCTGGATGCTGCGCAGGTCCGCGCCGCCGTCCAGCAGGTGCGTCGCGAAGCTGTGACGCAGGGCATGCGGCGAAGCTCCCTGACCGATACCGACACGCGCCGTCCACGTGCGCAGGCGCCGCCGCACGTCACCGGTGCCCAGCGGGCGGCCGGTCTTGCTCAGGAACAGCGCATCCAGCTCGCGCAGCGACTGCGCACGCGCCGACGCGTCCCGGCTCACCGGCTCCGCGGTCGCGGCAAGCGCCGGACGGGCGCGTTCCAGGTACTCGCGGACGGCGGCCATCGCCGGCTCGCCGACCGGCACGAAGCGGGTCTTTCGCCCCTTGCCCTCCACCCGCAGCTGCTCGCCGTCGTAATCGACGTCCGCGCCGCTCAGCGACACGAGCTCCTCGGCACGCAGGCCGCACGAGTATGCAAGCTCGAACATCGCGCGGTCGCGCAGCTCCAATGGGTGGGCGGGGCGGTGGGCGAGCGTCCGATCCCCGATCGCGTCGAGCAGCCCCCCGGCCTCGCGCGCGCTCAGCACGCGCGGCAGATGCGACCCGCGTCGTGGCGTCGAGACCAGGTCCGCCGGGTTCTGGGAGATGCTCCCATGCTCGCGCTGGCTGGCAAACAGCGCACGCAGCGCCGCCAGCTTGCGTGCCGACGTGCTCGGCGCAGCGCCGTCGCCTGCGGGTGAGCGCTCAGACAGGTGCGCGACGTACCGGCGCACCGCCTTCGGATCCACGTCGCCTGGCGCGAGCCCGCGGACGATCGCCCAGCGCGCGAACTGGCCCACATCGACCGCGTATGCGCGGCGCGTGCGCGCGGCCGCGTCACGCCTGCGCAGATCCCCATCCAGCAGCGCATTCGCCTCCGCCCAAGCGCCGCGCAGCCGCTCGTGCTCCCCGATCGCCACCTCGTCCTCCACGTGTGTGCTCATCTCCCTCACTACTTCGCCGCCCGCGATGCTCTGCCTGCCTGGAGTACCCTCAGGTGAGTGAGCGTTGATTCTCGCAGCCACGCAGCAACGCGAGTCCCCGCAGGCGAGGCTGCCGCCTACGGGCCGGTCGGACGCTCGCCGTGGCTGGACGTCGACTGGCGCAAGTACCAGCGCTGGCTGATGATCGACGGCCAGCCGGTGAACACGATCGAGCTGGGTCCGCAGAGCCCGCAGAGCAGTGACGTCGACAGCCAGCCGCTGGTCTTCGTCCACGGGCTGTCCGGCTGCTGGGCGAACTGGCTCGAGCAGCTGCCGGTGCTCGCAGCGGAGCGCCGCGTGGTGACGCTCGACCTGCCCGGGTTCGGATACTCGCCGATGCCCACCGACGGGACGGAGATCACGATCTCCGGATACGCGAGGCTGCTCGATCGCCTGCTTGGCGAGCTCGGTATCGATGCGGCGGCGGTCGTCGGCAACTCGATGGGCGGCTTCATCGCCGCCGAGCTTGCGATCGCGTTTCCGCAGCGGGTCGAGCGGCTCGTGCTGATCTCCGCGGCCGGCATCTCCACGACCGCGAACCCCGCCGTCACGCGTGCGCTGCCGTCGCTGCGCCGCCTGCAGACGGTGCTCGCGGGCACCGGCGCCTGGCTCGCCTCCAAATCCGAGACGGTTGCTCGCCGCGCGCGCTTGCGCGACGCGCTCCTGTACGTCGTCGCGCGCCACCCCGGCCGCCTGCCGGCGGCGCTCGCCGCCGAGCAGCTGCGCGGCGCGGGCAAGCCCGGCTTCCTGCAGGGCCTGCAGGCGGTGCTCGACTACGACATCCGCGAGCGACTACCCGAGATCGCCTGCCCCACGCTGATCGTGTGGGGCGACGGCGACAGGCTGATCTCGGTGCGTGACGCAGACGTGTTCGAGGAGCTGATCCCCAACTCGCGCAAGGTCATCTTCGAGGACACCGGGCACATGGCGATGCTCGAGCGCCCAGCAGCGTTCAACGCGCTGCTCAAAGACTTCCTCGACGAGTAGTTTCCCCAATACAGGGAGTCGCTGGCCAAGCGTGCCGCGGACGCAGGGAGCGTGGCGTGCTTTGCACGCGAGCGACCGCATCGTCCCCGGATGGGGGAGGACAAAGGCACGCGCCGCGCCAGCGGCTTCCTATCGGGTGATCGCGCCCTGGGCGGCGCTGCCGACCAGCTTCGCGTACTTCTGGATCGCGATGTCCACGTGCTGATCGGCGCGCGGCGGCTGGCGGTAGGCGGCCACGCGCGCGGCGATCTCCTCATCGGGCAGCGCCACGTCGAGGCGGCGCGTGTCGGCGTCGATCGTCAGCTGATCGCCATCTCTGAGCGCCGCGATCGGCCCGCCGCGCACGGCCTCGGGTGCGACGTGCGCGGCCATGAAGCCGCGCGTGGCTCCGGAGAAGCGCCCGTCGGTGATCAGCGCGACCTGTTCGCCGAGCCCCTCCCCCACGATCGCGGCGGTGACCGACAGCATCTCGCGCATGCCGGGGCCGCCTGCGGGCCCCTCGCCGCGGATCACGACCACGTCGCCCGCCTGGATCTGGTGGTCGAGCACCGCCGCCATCGCGTCCTCCTCGCCGTCGAACACGCGCGCGGGCCCCACATGTTTACGGCGCTCGTGCCCGGAGAGCTTGACCACGCAGCCGTCGGGCGCCACGTTGCCGCGCAGGATCGCAAAGCCGCCAGTCGCTTTGATCGGCTCAGACAGTGGCCGCACGACCCGCTGGCCGTCGGTCTCGACCGCCGCATCCGCGTGCTCGCCGATGGTCCTGCCGGTTACGGTCGGCGCGTCGGAGTTGAGGATGCCCGCCTGCTTCAAGCGCGCGAGCACGAGCGGCACGCCGCCCGCTTCATACAGCTCCGTCGCGACATACTGCCCGCCGGGCTGCAGGTCGCAGAGCAGCGGCGTGCGCTCGGAGATCGCCTCGAACTCGTCGATCTCCAGGGGCACGCCCATTTCCCTGGCGACCGCCAGCAGATGCAGCACGCCGTTGGTCGAGCCGCCGCTGGTGGCAACCGCCGCGATCGCGTTTTCGAGCCCCGGCTTGGTGATGATCTCGCTCGGGCGCTGGCCGCGGCGCAGGACATCCATCACCAGCTCGCCGGCCTGCACAGCCACCTCCAGCTTGCGCCCATCCTCCGCGGGCACCATCGCCGAGCCCGCAGGCGAGATCCCCAGCGCCTCGAACGCCATCGCCATCGTGTTCGCCGTGAACTGCCCGCCGCATGCGCCCGCGCCGGGCGAAGCGGCCTCCTCCAGCTCGTGCAGCTCGGCCTCGGTGATCTTGCCCGAGGCATACGCTCCGACCGCCTCGAACACCTGCAGGATCGTGACCTCGGCGCCCCGGTAGTGGCCCGGCTTGATCGAGCCGCCGTAGAGCATCAGTCCCGGTATGTCCAGGCGCGCGAGCGCCATCACGGTGCCGGGGATCGTCTTGTCACAGCCCGAGATCGTCACGAGCGCGTCGAAGGCGTGCGCGCTTGCGACCAGCTCGATCGAGTCGGCGATCAGCTCGCGCGAGACCAGCGACGCGCGCATACCGGAGGTACCCATTGTGATCCCGTCGGAGATCGCGATCGTGTTCAGCTCCATCGGCGTGCCGCCGGCAGCACGGATGCCCTGCTTGACCTTGGCGGCGAGCACGCGGTTGTTGAAGTTGCAGGGCATCGTCTCGATCCACGAGTGCGCCACGCCGACGATCGGCTTGGCGAGGTCCTCCTTGGAGTAGCCGATGCCGTGCAGGTACGCGCGCGCGGCCGCCCGCTCGGGCCCCTCGGTGAGCGCGCGGCTGCGGTGCTTTACGTCGAAGGCGCCGGGAGTGCTCACGCGGTCCGGATGTTATCCGGGTCCCAACCGCCCCACGAGGCGCGTCGGGAGGCCGGGGCATCGGGCGCGGACGGTCCCGCTGAGAGCTCCTGCTCCCAGCGACGCAGGCGCACGATGTCGCGCCGGACCCGGTCGGGGTCGACCTGGCGGCCGGGCAGATGCATGTTGGCCTCGCCCACCAGCCGGCGCTCATCGGCGGTCAGCGCCATCCACTTGGCGAGCACGTCATCGGAGTCGGGCAGCCGCGAGCTGCCGTAGGGCTTGCTGTGGTCGGGAAACGCGACGCAGTACTCGTTGAGCAGCTCGCCGGTCTGCGGCACGTAGGCGACGATCGGCTTGTGCGGGTAGATCAGGTAGGCGTATGCGGCGCTCGCGCCGCGCCCGCGGTCGCCGAGCCCGCCCCACACGCGCAGGAAGCCGAGGTCGCGGTACATCGCCCAGTCGCGTTCGGTCACACACGAGCGCAGCAGCGCGCGTGCGCGCTGCTCGGCGCGGCGTTCGCGCCCGGGGTCATAGCCGACCGGCGCGCCGGCACGCCGGCGCGCAAGCCACAGCTCGTGCGCGCGCAGAAGCCAGCGTTTGAGCGTAGGGCGCGCGAGCTCCCACAGCAGCACCACCAGAACGACCGCCGCGGTGGCGAGCGCAAGCCCCACGGGCGCTAGCGCGCCGCCGGGAGCGTGCCGCCGGCGGCCCGCGGAAAGAAGATCACGCGCTCGGCGTCGCGAGGCACTTCGCCAAAGCTCTTGACCAGCTCCGCCTCGCGTCGCCCGCTGGGCGCTTGCGTGGGCACTGCGGCCCACATGCCGGCGTCGAGCTCGCGACGGAAAGCTTCGATCAGCTCCTGCTCCTGCTCCGGCACCGCGATGTCGCCCTCGGCAAGAACGATCTCACCATGACCGGGCTTCATACGCAGTAGCTTCATCGCCACTCGATTATGGCAAACGGGCGAGCCGCGATCGTCAGTAGGCCCGCATCCGCTCGAGCTCGAGGATGTCAACAGGCCCGGCGCCGGCGCCCAGCTCGCGCAGGCCGCCACCGACCGCCGACGCCGCCAGGCGGCGCGCGGTGCGTGCCGCCTCCAGCGGTGTGTGTCCGAGCGCCAGCTGGGCGGCGAGCACCGAGGAGTGCGTGCAGCCCGAGCCGTGCGCCGCACCGTCGGGATGACGCACGCCCTCGATCTCCACGGCGGCGGCGCCGTCGGCGCGCTCCACGAACAGGTCGACGGCGCGCGTGCGATGGCCGCCCGTGAGCACGACGGCGCCCGGACCCAGCGCCAGCACCGCTCTGGCGAGGGCCTCCGCTTCGACGTCCTCGTCCTCGTTGTCCTGCCCGCCGGCGCCCGTCCCGGCGCCGACACGCGTGTTCAGCCAGCCGACGAGCGCACGCGCCTCCGGCAGGTTCGGCGTGAGCACGCTCGCACGCGGCAGGATCTCCTCGATCAGCGTGCGCTGAGCGTCAGCGGCCAGCAGCGCGGCGCCCGACTCGGCGACCATCACCGGGTCGACGACCACCGGCGTGCCGGGCTCGAGCTCATCGAGCGCGGCCGCGACCGCCAGCGTGATCTCGACCGTCCCCAACATGCCGACCTTGACGGCGTCAACGCCGATGTCCGAAAGGACCGCGCGTACCTGAGCGAGCACGATCTCCGGCGGCACCGGGTGGATCGCGCTGACCGCGACCGTGTTCTGGGCGGTGATCGCGGTGATCGCGCTCATGCCGTGCACGCCGCAGCGCGCGAACGCCTTCAGGTCGGCCTGGATCCCGGCCCCGCCGCCAGAGTCCGAGCCGGCGATCGTGAGCACGGTCGGCGTCACTCTGCTCACCATCTGCTCACCACATCCTCAGCCTGATGGGAGCGGCACGGGAACGCGGGCAGTTGGGCGCGGCATGCCTACGCGCGCAGCTCACGCGGAACGCGGATCGAGTAGATCCCGACGGCGGTCACCAGCAGCCGGCCGTCCTCGTGGCGCACCTCGGATTTCATGATGCCGACGGTCCGGTTGCGCCGGTCGAGCGTGGTCCTGCACACGATCTCCCCCTCGGTCGCCGTTTGGATGTAGTTGATCGAGATCGAGATCGTCGCGATCCGCTCCTCCGGAGCGGTCTGCACCCACAGCGTCGAGCCCATGCAGTAGTCGACCATCGCGTAGGTGGCCACGCCGGACAGCAGCCCGCCGCCGTTGATCAGCTCGGGGCGGATCTGCATGTGGACGGTCTGGGCGTCCTCCCAGCGCAGGCCCATGAAGCTGCTGACGCCGTCCAACGGGCGCGGCCCACCGTGCACGGCGGCATCCCCGGGGACACCGTCCGCGTTGCGTGGCCGGTCGCCGTCGGCAGGCGCCAGCGCGGGGTCGCTCGGGTCCTCGCTCATCGCCTGCAGGCTACGCGAGCATCGCCGCGCGTGCTCGGTTCGCGCTCTCCTGACGCGATGCTCCTTGACGTTCCACATAATCTCGATATGTTTAGTAGGAAATGCTCCCGCCACCCAAGACACCACAGAGGAATCCCCATGCCAAGGATCATCGTTACAACCGATCCCGTCTCACCTGAGCTGAGCGACGACACCGCAGTGCTGCTGGAAGAGCACGTGCACTCCGTACACCTGAGCACCGGCCATGCCGCCGCACAGCTCGTGGAGCGCCTTGCGTGGGCGGTCAGCGATGCCGAGAGCGTCGAGCACACCCGCCGGCGACCCGCGCGAGGCCCACAGACGCGCCGGCCGGCAAGGATCCGCGCGGCAGTCCCCTACACACATCAGGCGATCAGCGCATAGGCACAGCTCGAACCGCCAAACCCAAGACCCAGGCTGGCCCGTGGGAAGTCGCTGGAAGACTCCCGCGGGCCGCTGACACGAGCCAGGACACAGACTCGGCACACATCGGGCGCTGAATCGGCACATACGCATCCCCCGCGTCACATCTCGGTGCTTAGCGTGCCGACGATGTACACCGGCCAACCCGCCACGCCAGACACGCCGCCCCCGCGCCGCGGCGACAGCGCCAACGCCACTGACGCGCGCCGCACGGTGGGGCGCCTCGGTGAGGATCTAGCCGCTCAGCACCTCACGCGGCTTGGCTTCTCGACGGTCGCTCGCAACGTTCGCACCAGGCACGGCGAGATCGACCTGATCGTCTTCGATGGGCGCGTACTCGCGTTCGTCGAGGTCAAGACCCGCAGGGCGGGATTTGGAGGCCGCGCGATCCGAGCGCACGAGGAACCATTGCCGTGGCTTCGCCCCCGACAGCGCCAACGCCTGCGACGGCTGGCGCGGGCTTGGCTGAGCGACGAGCGCCACGAGCGGCCCAGAGCGCGCACGATCCGCTTCGATGCGGTGGGCGTGATCGTCGACGAGCGCGGCCGGCTGCTACGCCTGGATCACGTCGAGGGTGCCTGGTAGAGCGGCGCTACAGCGCGAGCTGCTGGTAGGCGAGCGACTGGAAGGACATCCTGTGCAGCGGCGAGACGCCCTGACGCAGGATCGCTTCGCGGTGGGTGGGCGTGGAATAGCCGACATGCTCGGCGAACCTCCAGCCGGGGTGCTTGGCATCGGCAGCGTGCATGAAGCGATCACGCGTGACCTTGGCGATGATCGACGCTGCGGCGATCGCAGCGCTGGTGGCATCGCCGTCGATGATCGCGCGCTGCGGATGCTCGAACTCCGCCACCGAGAAGCCATCGAGCAGGCACAGAACATCGCCCGTGACCCCGGCGGTCACGCCGCGCACGGCGTCGCGCAACGCCGCCAGGTTCGTCTTGTGCAGCCCGCGGGCGTCGATCCCGCGCACGCAGCGCGAGACGACGACCACTCTGGCGGCGCTGCGCATGACAAGCGGATACAGCTCCTCGCGTGCCTCGGCGCTGTGCTGCTTGGAGTCGTTCAGCGCCCCCAGCGCACGCAGCTCGCGGGTCGTCAGCGACTCGTAGTCGAACAGCACGGCAGCGGCCACCAGCGGCCCTGCGAGGCAGCCGCGCCCGGCCTCGTCGGCGCCTGCCACCAGGCGCGTGCCGAGGCGACGGTCAAACGCAAACAGGCGCCTGCCGCTGCCTGCCCGGCGCGCTCGGCGCCGCGCGCGCGCCGTAGAGCCGGAGCTGGGGCTGGGGCGAGACGAGGCCACGACAGCGTCAACAGCGACGCTGTCGCTAGAAGATGCCGATGCGGTCGGGGGGCCAGTAGGTGGCGACGGCCTGTCCGATGATCCATCCGGTGGGGACTGGTCCCCAGAACCTGCTGTCGTCGGATTCGCCACGGTTGTCCCCCATCATGAACCAGTGACCGGCGGGAATCTTGATCGGGTTCGGGAAGTTGCACTCCGGGCTGACGCCGCATTCCCGGATGTAGGAGTCCTTCTCGCGCACGAACTGGCTGGTGCCCGCCGTCCTGCGATAGACGTGGCCTTCCTTGACGTAGATTTCGTCGCCCGGCCCAGCGACGATCCGCTTGATGAAGTTGATGCCGCTGTCCTCTTTGGGCACCGGTTCGGCGCAGGCGGAGACACCGAGTTTGATCACATGCGGTGAGGGGCCGCACTCCTCCTGCTCGGCGCCTTCAGGCGGGTGGAACACGGCGATCTCACCGACGTGTGGTTCGCTGAAGTCCATCCCGATACGGTTGACCAGCACGCGCTGGCCGATCGACAGCGTCGGCTCCATCGAGCCGCTGGGAATGCGATAGGGCTTGATGATGAACGCCTGGATGCCAAGCGCAAGACCGAGCGCGACGGCGATGATCAGGACGAGCTCGAGGATCGCGCCCGTCGTCGATTTGGACTGCCTGCGCCCCGTCTTGACCTCCAGCGCCGAGTCGGCTGCACCGTTCGCGCCAGAACGCTCCCCGGCCGGCTGCGAGCCGGAGCTCTTGCCCTTGCCGGTCTTAGCGCCTGGGCTCACGCCGGGTCATCGCCGGCGGTAACGCCTTCCTCGGCGTCGCCGGCATCGGAGGAGGTATCGGTGGCGCCAGCATCCGCTGCGGCGTCCACGACGGCAACCGCGCCGTCGGCGTCCTCGCTGTCCGATCCATGATCGGGCGCGTCCGCCTGTTCCTGACTACCCCCCTCGACAGTCCCACCGTCGGCCTGGGCGATCTCCTGGGCACCATTGGCGGCGGTCTCGAGCACCGCCTCCGGCGTGCTCGCGCCGTCTGACTCGGCGGCAGCGTCGGCCTGCTCGTCGAACAGCAGGCCCGGCTCGACGATCTCCTCGGGACCGGTGTAGCGACGCTCGCGCACACGAGCGCGCTTGCCGACACGGTCGCGCAGGTAGTAGAGCTTCGCGCGCCGCACATCGCCGCGCGCAGCCAGCTCGATCCGCTCGATCTTGGGTGAGTGCAGCGGGAACATGCGCTCGACGCCGACCCCGAAGGACTGCTTGCGGACCGTGAAGGTCTCGCGCGCACCGTGTCCTTGACGCTTGATGACGACGCCCTCGAACACCTGCACACGGCTGCGAGCGCCCTCGATCACCTGGAAGTGGACCTTGACGCGGTCGCCCGGCGCGAAGGCTGGAACACGGCGCAGCTGCGCGCGCTCGATGGTTGCGATAACGCTGCTCATGACGATGAAAGGGTGAAGGGCGCCTTTAGTGGTCCGGGGATACGCCCCGAAACGGACATCTCGGCCGGCGCGAGCAGCAATGGTAGCGGACCGTCGGTCCAGTCCGCCCCACCAGACGAGCCGGCGCTCAGCGGCCCGGCCGATCTGCTGCCTTCGCACCGCGTTCGCGGCTGCGCTCCAGGCGCCAGCGCTCGATCTGCTCGTGGTGCCCCGACAGCAGCACATCGGGCACACGCCAGCCGCGATACTCGGCAGGGCGCGTGTAGTGGGGGTACTCCGGGTTGCCCTCGAGCGCGACGCTGAAGGACTCCTCCGCCGCCGAGCGCTCGTGCCCGAGCGCGCCGGGAAGCTTGCGCAGCACCGCGTCACAGAGAACCATAGCCGCGAGCTCGCCGCCGCTGAGGACATAGCGGCCGATCGAGACGACCTCGCCTGCCAGATGCTCGAGGATGCGCTCGTCAAAGCCCTCGTAGCGCCCGCACAGCAGCGTCAACGCGGGCTCGCCCGCAAGCTCCTGCGCGAGTTCCTCATCGAGCAGCCTGCCGCCCGGCGCCAGCGCGATCACGCGACGCTCGCGGCGCAGCTGCAGCGGGTCGACGCCGTAGTGGGCGCGCAGCGCGATGTCCATCACATCGACCCGCAGCACCATCCCGGCGCCACCGCCAAACGGCGTGTCATCGACCTGGCCGCCGCTCAGCGGAGTGTGATCACGCGGGTTGACGAGCTCCAGGTGCGAGCCCGCCGCCAGCACATTGCTGACGTGGCGCTGGGAGCTGAACCACTCGAACCACTCGGGGAACAGCGTGAAGACGTCAATCTTCACGCCCCCGCCTCCCGCTCGCTCGCGCGCCCCTCGCCCGTGTCTGCCGGCCCGTCTCCCTGCACCGCTCGCTCGGCGACGCCGAGGAACTCGAGGTCCACCTCGATCTGGCCCTGTGACGGCTCGACTCGGCGGATCGCGTCTCTGACCATCG
>Ga0182024_10001922_pt1 | contig 52354 bp, 37 predicted proteins | sample P32metaG_FD_120480 | JGI IMG/M metagenome (GOLD analysis project Ga0182024, IMG submission 120480) | Permafrost microbial communities from Stordalen Mire, Sweden - P3-2 metaG (Illumina Assembly) | ecosystem: Environmental > Terrestrial > Soil > Wetlands > Permafrost | place: Sweden: Stordalen... | reverse complement strand
CGCCAGGAAGGTTCCGAAGTAAATGAACCCGGCCAGCGAGTTATGCCCGGTGGAGATGGGGCCGTGCAACGTGGTTTCAAAAACGTCGGCCTTGATGACGTCCACAATCTCCCGCCGCTGCGAGGGCTTGAGCGGGAAAAAGGCCCGCCAACTTGAGTACTTGTTGCCGACGAAGCCCCAATAGAGGCGCGCAAGGAAATTGAATACATAAACGAACGCGGCGAAGAAATGGATGAAGCGCACCCAGCCGAACCAATACTGCTGATAGGCTTCAGCCGCATAGAACATGCGGATAGGAGCTCCGATCATGTAGCCGGTGATGCACAGCGCCACCAGCGCCACTGCGTTGATCCAGTGGTAGACGCGGACGGGGAGTTCCCACACATAGACCCGCCGATAGTCAACCGGTATTGAAGCGACGGCCTGCTTTGCGCGTTTTGGAGCTGCAAGTGTTGTGCTCATCGTCATCACTCGAATGAAACCTGGCTGAGGTGCCTTCCCTGCGGATCGTACAAATGCACGGCGCAGGCCAGGCACGGGTCAAAGGAATGGATGGTGCGAATGATCTCGACCGGCTGTTCGAGGTTGGCCACCGGGGTGCCAATGAGCGACGCCTCAAAAGAGGAATGCTGTCCCTTGGCATCGCGTGGCGAACCGTTCCAGGTGGTCGGCACCACGAGCTGATAGTTTTCGATTGCTCCGTCGTGAATCTTGATCCAGTGCGCCAGCGCGCCGCGAGGAGCCTCGGTGAGTCCCACACCTTCGGCGTTGGCCGGCCAGCTCTTCGGTTCCCAGAACTCGCCGTTGAAGGTGGAAACTTCGTTGATCTTCACGCGTTCCATCAACTGGCCGAAGAACTCCTTGAGCCAGATCATGGCCAGCGCCGCGTCCAGTCCGCGAGCCGCTGTGCGGCCCAGCGTTGAGAACAACGCAGCCACTGGCACATTGAGCTTGCCGAGCGTTTCCTTGACCAGTTCCTGCACGTCGGTGCGGCCGGAGGCATAGGCAACGATCAGCCTGGATAGCGGCCCCACTTCCATCGGATTCTCTTTCCAGCGCGGCGTCTTCAGGAACGAATACTTCTGATGGCCTTCAAGCGTCTCGAAAGGCGGCTTGGGGCCCGTGTAATTGAGTTTTGTTTCGCCGGCCCAGGGATGGATTCCGACGCCGTCTCCACCGTCATAGCTGTACCAGGAGCTGGAGATGTATTCCTTGATCTCCTGTGAATCGGTCGCGTTGACCGGATGCACCGTGCTGAGGTCGCGATTGAGGACAACGCCGCGCGGATACTTGAACGCTTCCGGCTTGCCATAGCCCTGGGTGGGGAACTCGCCATAGGAAAGGTAATTCTTCAATCCGCCGCCCCAACTCGCCCAGTCCTTGTAGAAGGAAGCCACGGCCAGCAGATCGGGAATGTAAACCTGATTGACAAACTCGTCGGCTTGGCTGATCAGGCGAGCGACGAGGTTAAGCCGGTCGGAGTTGATGGCGGCCACTTCATTCATGTTGATGGAGCAGGGAACGCCGCCGACAAGGTAATTCGGATGCGGATTCTTGCCGCCGAAAACGGCGTGAATCTTGACGATTTCCTTCTGCCATTCGAGGGCGTCGAGATAGTGAGCGACGGCGATCAGGTTCACTTCCGGCGGCAGCTTGTAGGCAGGATGGCCCCAATAGCCGTTGGCGAAGATGCCTAGCCCATTAGCGGCGAAGGCCTTGATCTTGTCCTGAACCTGGGAAAAGTATGCCGGAGTGTTCTTGTCCCACTTGGAGAAGGATCCGGCCAACTCCGCTGCCTTCTTAGGATCGGCTTTCAAGGCGTTGACGATGTCCACCCAGTCGAGCGCGTGCAGATGATAGAAGTGCACCACGTGGTCCATAACGTATTGCGTGGTCATCATGATGTTGCGGATCAGCTCGGCGGTGGGAGGGACCGCGATGCCCAGCGCGCTCTCCACGGCCCGTACGCTGGTAAGGGCGTGCACGGTGGTGCACACGCCGCATACCCTCTCGGTAATGGCCCAGGCGTCGCGAGGGTCGCGGCCGATGAGGATTTTCTCCAGGCCGCGCACCATGGTGCCAGAGCTGAACGCGTCGGTAATGACGCCGTTTTCCACCACTGCCTCAACGCGCAGGTGGCCTTCTAAGCGAGTTACTGGATCGACGATAATGCGTGCCATAGCCCCTCACAACTCCTTATGATCGTCCTCGTGCACTTCCGCGATGACGGGGTGCTTGCGAATGTTGGTAACCACTGCGTGGACTCCGACTCCGGCCAATGTGGCGACTCCCACCACGGTGCCCACCGAGTCCGCCGTGCTCTCGATGCCAAATCCGGGGAACGAGGGCAAATGCTGATAGAGCGGCCCGTTGTCCCAGAAGCCGGCCTCGCTGCAGCCAATGCAGCCGTGCCCTGACTGGATGGGATAGCTGGTGCCCTCGTTCCACTTGATCACCGAGCAAGCGTTGTAGGTGACCGGCCCTTTGCATCCCATCTTGTAAAGGCAATATCCCTTGCGCGCGTTCTCGTCGTCCCACGATTCGACGAACAGCCCGGCATCGTAGTTGGGACGGCGATAGCACGTGTCATGCACGCGGCGGCCATAGAATTCCTTGGGACGGCCCTGGCTGTCGAGCGCCGGAACCTGACCCAGAACCAGTAAGTGCGTCACTACGCCCATCATCACGTCGGCGATTGGCGGGCATCCGGGCACATTGATCACCGGCTTGTCGACCAGCTTGTAGATGGGAGTGGCGCCGGTTGGATTTGGCTTGGCAGCCTGGACGCAACCGTTCGAAGCGCAACTGCCCCAGGCCACAATCGCGGCTGCATCCTTGGCGACGGTCTGCAGAATCGATTCCGCAGTCTTGCCGCCGATCATGCAGTAAACGCCGTCATCGCCCGTGGGCACCGCGCCCTCCACCAGGACGATGTACTTGCCTTTGTTCTTTTCAATCGTGTCCGACAGGCACTTCTCCGCCTGGAACCCCGAGGCTGCCATCAGTGTTTCGGTGTAGTTGAGGTCCATTACATCGAGCAGCGCGTCCACCACGATTGGGTGCGAAGCGCGAATGAAGGACTCGCTGCAGCAGGTACACTCCTGAAAGTGCATCCAAACCACGGCCGGTCTTTCCTTCTTCTCGAATGCTGAAACAACCTGGGCGACGCCGGATTGACCGAATCCGGCTACGGTTGCGGCCGCGGCGCAGAACTGCAAAAAGTCTCTGCGGCTGTAGCCCTTCTGCTGCATTGAAGTCCAAATAGTTTGACCCATGCCTACCTCGCTCCCCCTGTGCAGGTGCCGGCAAAGTCCCCAGGGCGGAGGTATGAATCCATCAAGCCCCATGGTTTTGTCGACTAACGTGAGCGAGGGTACCCATCCCGAATAACGACTCGCTGTGCGCTGCATCACAGGTCTCGGGTTACCGTCTCCTGACCGCGTGATGCAGGTCTGCGTAAGGCTATTGCAAGCACCATGAACTCTTGCGCTTAGTTAGAAATTGAATCGTCAACGTGCATCGGGAGATCTTGAATTGACGCGAGTTGAATTCACGCGTGCGGAACCTCAAGCGCGCCTGTGAGGGTGCTCACCTTTTGCACCTGGTGGTTGCGGCACCAGGACTCTAGCCCGCGCGCCAACCGCTCGGTGGCTCGGGGATCGGCGTAGCTGGCCGTTCCCACCTGGACGGCTGTGGCGCCGGCCAGAAGAAATTCGATGGCGTCCTCGGGGGTTACGATTCCTCCCATTCCGAGGATGGGAATCTTGACGGCCCGTGCGGCTTCATAGACCATCCGTAGCGCGATGGGTTTGATGGCCGGACCAGACAACCCGCCCGTAATATTGCTGAGGCGCGGCTGACGGGTTTCGGCATCGATCGACATGGCCAGGAAGGTGTTGGTGAGACTGAGCGCGGAAGCTCCGGCGTTCTCCGCGATTCTTGCCATGCCGGCGATGGAGGTTACGTTGGGCGAGAGCTTGACGATTAACGGCCGCCTGGAGGCGGACTTTGCGCGGAAGACCAGGTGTTCAAGTGAGCCTGGATCGGCGCCGAACGCCATGCCTCCTTCGTGAACATTGGGGCAGGAGACGTTCAACTCATAGGCGAAGATGCCTTCGGCCTGGTTGAGCCGATCGATGACCTCAACGTACTCCTTTACCGTGCAACCGAAGACGTTAACGATGACCTTGCAGCGGGGATAGCGCGCCAGGGCCGGCAGCTTGCGTTGGATAAATTCTTCCACGCCGACATTTTGCAGCCCAATTGCATTGAGCATCCCGGCCGCCGTTTGGACGATCCGCGGAGCCGCGTGGCCGGCCATGGGCAGCAGCGAAATCCCCTTGGTGACGAATCCGCCGATCTGTTCCAGCGCGACGATTTCTTCGAATTCAATGCCGTAGCCAAACGTGCCGCTGGCGGCGATGACCGGGTTGATGAGTTCCATCCCGGCCAGGCGAACTCTCATGTCAGGTTTCACGTGCGGCTGTTTTCCTTGCTGAGCTCTGGGCCACGAGGTTCTTTCTAAGGCCGGCCAATGTGCCGGTCCGGCCTGGGTCCCAGGTTCATGATACTCGCAAGGCTGATGTCGCAGCTGATTGCGGTCTCTAAATAGGCTTCGACGTGGTATTGCTTGCGCTGGTCACATTATCGGGAACATCGGTGAAGGATTTCCCCGCTTTGTAGGCAAATTTCTGATACCTCGAACCGACTCTGCGAATCGCATCTTCCGCGCCGTCGTCCCAGGTGATCTGCGCCTCGCCGTTCACATAAACCCACTTGCCATGCACGTCGCCAAGCGACCGCATGGCATCGCCGCTTTCCTGAAGCGTGATGTAGAAAGTGCTCCCGCTGCCGTCGCCGACTTCCCACCTGCCAAAAAAGTGGCCGCGAGACGGTCCGGAAGTGCTGACGGCGCCTTCTGACCCGGCGGTCGGAAACTCCACACGTTCGATATCGGCCAGGCTGAAGCTTTGCCTGTGCCCATCCTTGAACACAATCACCAGGGTGCCGGGAGCCGATTTGGACGCCGGCGCCGGGGCGGCATTGCCAATCGAGGCCGTTATAAGAAGGATTGCAAGCAGGCTGGCACCGCTGACGATCTTGCGCATGAAAATCTCCTTTGGACGCTGCGGCTAGCTGTGGGGCAGACAACGTCGAGTCAATCACAACTACGCGAACTGCCCTTCGAATGTTCCCGAGGGCATTGTGGGATCTCGGCAAATGTCTCGGAAGCCAATGCTGGCTTTGTCCGCTTCGAGCAGCCCCCTTGACATTCGACAGGAAGATGCGTCAGTCTATTGTCGAGCTTCGAGGGGAAAATGCCGCCGACCACGGATCTATTGCAGGGAACACTTGATTTGCTGATTCTGCAGACGCTCGTCGCCGGGCCGATGCACGGCTGGGGCGTTGCCCAGCGCATCCAGCAGGTGTCGAAGGATGTGCTGCAGATTGGCCAGGGGTCGCTCTACCCGGCACTGCATCGGCTGGAGTACAAAGGCTGGATCAGGGCCGATTGGGGAAACTCGGAGAACAACCGCAAGGCCAAGTTTTACTCATTGACCGCGACAGGCCGGAAGCGATTGGAGACGGAACTGAAGACCTGGGAGCGGCTGTCGACTGCTGTTGGCTTGGTGCTGGGACGGATTTCGGAGGCGGCGTCATGATTAAAGAATGGCTAACCAGCTTTCGTTTTATGTTGTTGCGCCAACAACCCAATGAGTTGGATGAAGAACTGCGCTTTCATGTCCAGCAGTCCACCGAGAGAAACGTCGCCTCCGGGATGACGCCGGAAGAAGCGCGCCGTCAGGCGCTGATCGAGTTTGGCGGCGTCGAGCGGGCGCGGGAGCAGACCTACGAGCAGCGCCCCGGTTGGTGGCTGGGCACGGTCGCGCAGGATATGCGCTATGCGCTGCGCGGCTTCCGTCGCAACCCCGTGTTTACGATTGCGGTGATCGCGACGCTGGCCGTGGGCATCGGCGCGACGACCGCGGTATTCAGTGTTGTCGATCGCATTCTGTTTCGCAGCCTGCCCTATGCGCAAGACAACAGGCTTGTGTCGGTGGGGACAGTGCATTCATTGGAGAAGCAGGAATTCATGATGGGGGGCTTCTTCTTTGATTGGCGGGACAATCAGAAGCCGTTTGAAGCCATGGCAATCCAAAGCACCATGACCCATGCCTGCGACTTGATCGAGAACAATCCTGCGCAGCTCGATTGCCTCGACTTCGATGCCGGTTATTTGCCGTTGCTGGGAATCTCTCCGGCGTTCGGACGCAACTTTCTCCCGGAAGAGGTTCTCCCCAACGGACCGCGCGTAGTTATCATCTCCTATGGATTATGGCAGGACCATTACAACCGCGATCCAAACATCCTGAATCGCCAGATTAATGTCGATGGCAGCCCGGCCCGCGTGGTTGGCGTATTGCCGAGAGACTTCCAGTTTCCCACGCTGCAACCGGCCGACGTAATCTTCCCGGACGTGCTGGTTCAGGCGGACCAAAAAACCGCCAATGGAGGCTTCGGCGATCCCATGCGGACCTTTGCCCGTCTCAAATCCGGAGTGAGCATTGAGCGGGCGAGGGCAGCGATGGAGCCGCTCTACGAGCATACGAGAGACACATTCGTTCCGCCGGAGTATCGAAAAGACTTCCATCTGAGCATTCGTTCCCTGCGTGAACGTGAGACGCAGGATGCGCAGTCGATGGCCTGGATACTGCTCGGCTCCGTGCTCGCGGTGCTGCTGATTGCCTGCGCCAATGTGGCCAGCCTCATGATGGCGCGCGGCGAGGCTCGTGAGCGGGAGCTGGCGGTACGATCTGCGCTGGGCGCCACCAGAGGGCGGCTGGTCCGGCAGACGCTCACTGAAGCCACTCTGCTTTCCATGGCGGGAGCCACCGGGGGCATCGCGCTGGCGGAGGGTCTGTTACGAATCTTTGTACAACTTGCTCCAACAGGGATTCCATTCCTCGATCGTGCCGGTCTGGATTTGCGCATCGCTTTGTTCACGGTGCTCCTCGCGCTGATTTCTGGAGCGTTGTTCGGCTTGCTGCCTGCGCTGCAAATGCCTCGCATGGTTGCCCTGGCAGCGCGGGCCGCGAAGTCTCGCAAACGCGCATTGCTGCGGCAGAGCCTAGTCGCGGGCCAAATTGCCGTCAGCATGGTTCTGCTCTCCGGCGCAGCATTGCTGCTGAAGAGCTTCCGAAACATTGAGGAGCAACGTCTCGGAGTGCAAACCGGGGGCGTATTCACGGCGCAGATTGCGCTACCCGAGTTCCGGTACGACACAAGCCAGAAGCGGATGCAGTTTCACCTGGACGCAGAAGCGGCGATCCGGCGTTTGCCCGGAATTCGCGCGGTCGCAGTCAGCGATACAGTTCCTCCAGGGGGCTCGATGGGAATGCGCTGGTCAGACCTTGTAGTAGATGGAAAGCCTTATCCAGACCAGGGAACCGGCGGTTCCTTGGCTACTCGAAAAGTCACGCCCGATTACTTTCCGGCGTTGAATATTCCTATCATTCGCGGCCGCGGCTTCACCGAGGAGGATACACGTTCCGCCGAGCGCTTGGTGATTATCAGCAGGCTGCTGGCCGCTCGCTTATTTCCCGGTGAAGACCCCATAGGCCGCCGAATTCAATCGGGTCACCACGCAGGTTGGTCTACGGTGGTGGGCGTGGCCGAAAACGTAAAGAACGGCGGACTCGTTGACCCCGACCTGCCAGAAATCTATTTTCTCAGGGGAAAATCAGACAGCGACTGGGATGGAAAGAGGCCGATGATGGTGATCAGTTCAGTTTTGTCTCCCAAGGCCGTTGCGCCGTGGGTGAGGTCGCAGATCGCCGGAATCGACCCCACTGTTCCAGTGCAGATAGAAACGCTCGATCAGACAGTCAGCAAGCTCGCTGATCGTCCCCGCTTTGAGACCGCACTGCTCGGCTTCTTCGCCTTCTGCGGGTTGCTGATGGCGGTGATCGGGCTTTATGGCGTGATTTCATTCGTTGCCGCTCAGCGAACTCAGGAGATTGGCGTGCGCATGGCGCTGGGCGCAACGCGGATGAATATTCTGCGCTTGATCGTCGTCGAAGGCGTGCGTTTGATCGCGGTAGGCGGCGTGCTCGGAATCGGCGTTGCACTGGCCACGGCGCAACTGCTCAAGAGCCTGCTTTTCAATGTGGGACCGCGCGATCCAGTCACTTATGCGGTTGTGGCGCTGCTGCTGGCCCTTGTAGCTCTGGCCGCCACGCTGGTTCCTGCCCGCGCCGCAATGAAGGTCGAGCCAGTGGAGGCTCTGCGTTACGAATGAAGAAAATCCAATGGCGGCGAGTGATTCAGTATTGGAGGTGTCCGCATGACGAGAGAGTTCCTGACCCGGCTCAAGTTTCTGATTCTGCGCCGCCCGCAAAGCGAATTGGATGAAGAACTGCGCTTTCATGTCCAGCAATCCGTCGAGAGAAATATGACTGCCGGAATGACGCCCGAAGAAGCGCGACGGCAAGCGCTGATCGCGTTTGGCGGCATAGAGCGAGCACGGGAGCAGACCTACGAGCAGCGTCCCGGTTGGTGGCTGGGCACGGTCGCGCAGGATGTGCGCTACGCGCTGCGCGGCTTCCGGCGCAACCCAGTGTTTACGATTGCGGTGATCGCGACGCTGGCGGCAGGCATCGGCGCCACAACCGCGGTGTTCAGCGTTGTCGATCGCATCCTCTTTCGCAGCCTGCCCTATGCGCACGACGATCGGTTGGTATCCGTCGGGCTTGTCGCGCCCATCATTCCGCAGGAGTTCATGCTGGGCGGATCTTATTACGAATGGCGCGACAATCAGAAACCCTTCGAGGCGTTCACGTCAGAGACCGGCGCGAGTGCATGCGACCTCACGGAACGCAATCCCGCACGGCTTAGTTGCGCCAGCGTGGAGCAGAATTTTCTACCCACGCTCGGCATTTCTCCTTTGCTGGGGCGGAACTTTCTGCCGGAAGAGGACCGGCCTAAAGGCCCCAAGGTCGCTCTCATCTCATATGGTTTGTGGCTGACGCATTACGGTCTCGATCCCGGCATTGTGAATCGGCTGATTGATATCGATGGTAAACAGGTGCGCGTAATCGGCGTACTGCCGAAAGACTTCGAGATGCCCGCGCTCGAGCCCGCCGACATTGTTGTGCCCCAGGCTCTCGATGAAGCGGAGCAGCGTAAGGCCGATCCTGGAAGGGTGATGTACGCCTTTGCGCGCCTCAAGCCCGGGTTGACAAACGAGCAGGCGCAAGCGGCTCTCCAGCCTGTCTTCAATTACTCGCTTAACCTGGCGCCGCCCCAGTTCCGCAAGGAAGTTCGCCTCCGTGTGCGCTCGATTCGCGACCGGCAAATGCACGATGTGACGCTGGCGGCGTGGGTACTGTTGGGAGCAGTGGGGGCGGTGCTGCTGATTGCCTGCGCCAACGTGGCCAGCCTGCTGATGGCGCGGGCCGCGCAGCGCGAGCGCGAACTGGCAGTGCGCTCCGTTCTGGGTGCGAGCCGTTTGCGGCTGGTGCGCCAAAGGCTGACTGAAACTCTTCTGTTATCGGTGGCGGGCACTGCCGCGGGGCTTGTTCTTGCTGAGATTCTTCTGCGCGTATTTATCGCCATCGCACCGGCGGGGATTCCGTTTCTGGAGAAAGCTCACCTTGACCTGCGCATCGTCCTATTCGCGATCATCGTCTCAGGTTTTTGCGGTGCACTGTTTGGCGTCTCACCCGCGCTGCAACGGCCGCGCGCTGCCGCGCTTGCTGCGCGATCGACTAACTCCGGCGCGCACGCCTTTGCGCGGCGCTGCCTTGTTGTTGGGCAAATCGCCATCAGCATGATCCTGCTCACCGGTGCGGCGCTTTTGGTGCGCAGCTTCAGCAGCCTTGAGCGCCAGGATATGGGCATGAAAACCCGGGGCGTATTGGCTGTGCACATCGCGTTGCCGAGCTACCGCTATACGACCGCGCAACAGCAGATGGATTTTTTTCTCGGAGCTGAAGCCGCGTTGCGACGGCTGCCCGGCGTTTCCGCTGTGGGCATGACCAACTGGCTTCCGCCGGCCGAGACTCGCGAAGAGCAGATATTCAGTATCATCGCCGTTTCTGGCAGACCGCGTCCGGAGGGCGGAACAGGCGGAATGGTGTCCTGGCGCTGGGTCACGCCGGACTACTTCAATGCGCTCGAAATTCCGATTGTTCGCGGGCAGAATTTTGCCGAGCAGCAACGAACCTCTAATGAGAACTTGCTGGTTTTGAGTAGCCTGCTCGCTTCCCGGCTCTTCGGCGATGAGGATCCGGTGGGCCAGCATGTGAAACCGGTTCCAGCCGGCCCGTGGTATACGGTGGTGGGGGTTGCGGCGAACGTAAAGAACGGCGGTTTGACAGGCGTTGATGATCCTGAATTTTATCGGCTCAGACGCAACATTACCGCCGATTGGCATCCCTGGAACGTGATGGTTCTCAAGACATCTCTGCCGCCGCCGGCCATGGCTCCGTGGGTACGCACGCAGATTGCGCAAATCGATCCAACTGTGCCGCTGGAGCTTGAGACGCTGATCGAGAGCGTGAGCAAGCTGGCCGACCGGCCTCGCTTTGAGACGGCTTTGCTGGGGTTCTTCGCATTCTGCGGATTGCTGATGGCGGTGATTGGACTCTACGGCGTGATCTCGTTTGTCGCGACGCAGCGGACGCAGGAGATTGGTGTGCGCATGGCGTTGGGTGCAACGCGGCTTGATATTCTGCGATTGATTGCCGGCGAAGGCGTTCAACTGATCTTGCTGGGCGGAATCCTTGGCCTGGCCGCGGCGCTGGCCACTGCGCAACTGCTGAAGAGTCTGCTTTTCAACGTGGGTCCGCACGATCCGGTCACGTATGCGGCGGTCACGCTGCTGCTTGCTCTTGTGGCCTTAGCAGCCACGCTGATTCCAGCCAGCGCCGCAATGAAGGTTGAGCCGGTCGTTGCGCTGCGCTACGAATAGTATTGTTTGGATGTCCAGAAACTGGGGGTGCCCCAGGTCTCGCATTTGAGACCTGGGAGACTCCCGATCCACACGGTCGCCGTTTTAGTTGCATCGTCTGCGAAGCTTAGGCAGGCACCGTTTCCGCCGCGTTCACGTTCACCGGTGTGAGCCAGCCAAACCGGTCGGGCTTGAGGCCGTTGGCAATGCCAAAGAACTCGTCGGCGATCGTCTTGGTGATCTCGCCGACCTTGCCGTCGCCAACAACAATCCTGTCGATCGTCCGGATGGGCGAGACTTCGGCGGCAGTGCCGGAGAAGAAGACCTCGTCGGCAATGTAGAGCAACTCCCGCGGGAAGGCCTGTTCGATCACGGTCAGCCCGAGATGGCGAGCAAGCGTGAGTACACTGTCGCGCGTAATGCCGCTGAGGGCGGAGTTGGCCAGCGGGGGCGTGTAAATGACGCCGTTGCGGACCACGAAAATATTCTCACCGGACCCCTCGCTGACCAGGCCGTTCACGTCGAGCGCGATACCTTCCTGGTAACCGTTAATCTCGGCTTCCATGCGGATCAGCTGGGAATTCATGTAGTTGGCGCCGGCCTTGGCCAGGGCGGGCATGGTGTTGGGAGCCAGACGGTTCCAACTGGAGACGCACACATCCGCACCGCCGTGGCCGGCTATGTACTTGCCCCAGGGGAAGTTGGCAATGTAAACCTCGATGGGCGAACCCTTGGGGCTGACGCCGATTTCCCCGTAGCCGCGCAGGGCGATGGGGCGGACGTAGCATGGCGCAACGCCATTGGCTTCAATCACATCGACGACGGCTGCGCAGAGCTCGTCAAGCGAGTAAGGCAGCTCCATGCGGTAGATTTTGGCCGAGTCGATGAGGCGCTGCATGTGCTCAGGAAGGCGGAAAACCGCCGACCCGTGGGGCTGTCCGTAGCAGCGAATGCCCTCAAAAACGCTGGAGCCGTAGTGGATAACGTGGCTCATCACATGCAGGGTGGCATCTTCCCAGGGAATCAGGTTGCCGTTGTGCCAGATTTTGGAAGTCGTCTGAATAGGCATGGGTGTTTGAAAAGCTCCTTCGACAGCGCGGGGTACATGTACATCTCAGGTTAGCGCGAACCCAGGCAGCATGTCACGGCAGCCTGTGAGCTGGTGAGGCCAAGGAGGTAACTGAAGTGACACTACTGGCAGCAGGATTGGCCCTCGCGAAGACCAAATTGTGTTGGTTAGAGCGGCTTTGGGCTTTCTGTTGTCATACGGAGCATGTTTCAATAGCCCGCTGTGTATCAGGGCACGACTTCAGTCGTGCCGAACAGGGCAGGAAAGAGGCGGGGTTTTAACCGCTGAGGGATTGCACGCAGATGCCGCGGCCATCTATGAAACACGCCGTAAGAGATTTGGGCCGGCTTGTGTTTGCGGGGTAGTAGCGTTTGGGGTTGTATGATTGCGGACGTGGTCGCAGTGATCCCGGAGCGGGAGCAACGCTTCAACTACCACACACACTGCGAACCGTGAATTGCATCACTCCAGGAGAAGCCCTTTAATGACCCCTCGACACTTCCATTCGGTCTGGCTGTTTCTTCTTGCCCTCGCTACTTCCGTGCTTTCTCCTTCAGTGCTGGCCCAGCAGCCAGGCACTCTTGACGTGATGCCGCTTCCTGCGCACGTTGCTCAGGGTGAGGGCCGGTTCATTATCGATGGAAGTTTTACCGTAGGCGTGAACGATTACTCCGATGCCCGCGTGGTGCTCGGCAAGCGGCGCTTCCTGGATACGCTTTCCCGCGAGACAGGGTTCCCATTCGCGTCCGAGTCTCCGGGGGGCAAAGCAGCATTCGTCATCCACACCGCCGGTCCAAGCGAATCTGTGCAGCAGTTAGGTGAAGATGAGTCCTACCACCTGGCAATCTCACCGAACCATGTTGAGTTGACGGCGAAGAATCCGCTCGGTGTCCTTCATGGGCTGCAGACATTTCTGCAACTGGTGCGAGTTACGCCGCAAGGCTTCAGCGTTCCTGTAGTCACAATCGAAGATCAACCGCGCTTTCCGTGGCGCGGGCTGATGATCGATGCGGGGCGTCACTTCATGCCGGTGGCTGTAATCGAACGCAACCTGGACGGCATGGAAGCTGTCAAGCTGAACGTGATGCATTGGCACCTATCCGACGACCAGGGCTTTCGCGTCGAGAGCAAACAGTTTCCTCTGTTGCACGAAAAAGGCTCTGGCGGTCGCTATTACACGCAGCAACAGATTCGGGAAGTCATCAGTTATGCGCGCGACCGTGGCATCCGCGTAGTCCCCGAATTTGATATGCCTTGCCACACGAGTTCGTGGCTGGTGGGTTATCCGCAGTTAGCCAGTGGAGATGGGCCGTACCAGTTGCCAACGAAATGGGGCGTGCTCGATCCGGCGATGGATCCTACGCGGGAAACAACTTATGAGTTTCTCGATAGCTTCCTCGGCGAAATGACAGCACTGTTTCCGGACGCTTACTTTCATATCGGGGGCGATGAGTGCGATGGGAAGGAATGGGACGCTAACTCGCGCATCCAGGCTTTCATGCGCGGGCACAACATGAAGGACGACGCGGCGCTGCAATCTTATTTCACCGGCCGAGTGCAGAAGCTGGTTGCAGGCCATCACAAAATCATGATGGGCTGGGATGAAGTGCTGCAGCCCGATACGCCGCGCGACGTTGTGATTCAATCGTGGCGCGGACAAAAGGCTCTGGCGGCCGCGGCGAGGCAAGGCAATCGCGTTTTGCTATCGAACGGCTATTACATCGATCTGAATCAGCCCGCCTCGGAGCACTATCTCGTTGACCCATTGAGCGGGGACGGTGCCTCGCTCACCGCCGAGCAAAAGGCGCTGGTTCTTGGTGGAGAAGCCACCATGTGGAGCGAGTTTGTGACGGAAGAAAGCGTCGACAGCCGCATCTGGCCGCGCACTGCGGCTATAGCCGAGCGGTTCTGGTCGCCGCAGGATGTGCGCGATGTGGATTCGATGTACCGGCGCTTGGCAGTTGTCTCTCAGAAGCTGAATTACTACGGCCTGCAGCACAATTCCATTACGTCCATGATGATCGAGCGCATGAGCGGTAGTGCCGATGCAGAGGCCCTGCAAGTGCTCGCCAGTGTGGTGCAACCACCGCAGGGCTATGCGCGCGAAGATTTGCGCGAGTACAACACCCTTTCCCCACTCAACCGCCTGGTCGATGCCGTTCCTCCGGAGAGCGAGACCGCGCGCAAATTCAACCAGCTTGCCAGGCTGATTGTTGAGGGCAAAGCATCCTCGCAGCAATGGCAAGACGCGCAGAATTGGCTCGTGCTTTGGCGTGACAATGACGCCAGGCTGGAGCCCCTGCTACAAGCTTCGGAGTTGACCGCGGAGTTAAGTTCGCTGTCGCAAAGCATGTCGCAGGTGGCTGCGATTGGTTTGCAGGCTTTGGACGATCTGAAGAATCATCGCGCGCCAAGTGCCGATCAGATCGGCAAGAATCTGCAACTGCTGGAGGCGGCAGCAAGGCCCAGCGCAGTGCTGGTGGATAAGTTGGTTCCGTCGGTTGAGGCACTGGTGAAGGCGAGCGGAAAAGAATAAATGGAAGTAAGTTCGCGGAAGGCATCATCGCGGCGGCAAGGCTAACATCGCGCCACCTTTCCTAGATAGGTGGTTATCGCCGCGAGGTAGCCTCATTGGCGAGGCGCTGCCGAGGTCGCGCTCATAAATCTCGCCATAGTTTCTCGTCGCTTCAATCCGGGCGCGTATTTCCGCAAAGCGCGAGGAGCGCCGCCAAGGTTCGAATGCAAGCCATCTTTTGCATAGAACCAAGGTAAGCGGTTGGAGGCGGCAGTGGCAACAGCGGCGCTTTGCAGTGGATTCATGCCTATTTTCGGTGGTCATCGCGATAGGCTTGCAAGCTTGTTCGGTCATCGGGAAGCTTCCAGCGGCGAGCGACAACTCACCAGGAAATAAATCATTAGAGTCTGAATGAGTGGGCAGCTCTCGTCTATGCTAAGGTTCAAACCGTGAAAGCTGAAACCAAGAGGGCAGGCGGCGAAGCAGTAATGAGCACGCGACGATTGTTGCCGGGGCTCGCTCTAAAAGATGGGTTCACGCTGCATCCGTTCGATGTCCAGTTTGGCGTGCGAACGAGCGGGCTGGTTGCGGGCCGGCACCTGAAGAGCGGCCACCGCCATGAGCGGCACGCGACAGCTTACTACGGGGTTGCGCCGTCGGTTTTTCATGCGCTGGTAAAGCGCTGGCGGAGGAACGGGCCGGCTGCGGCGATAGAAGATACGACGTTTGTGGATCTGGGAGCTGGGATGGGGCGCGCTGTGCTGCTGGCGTCGGAACTAAGGTTCAAGGCCGTGGTGGGAGTGGAATTGCACCCGGTGCTGGCGGGAATTGCGCGGAAGAATCTGAGTATCTGGCGGGCGGCAGGACGAGAGCGAGCTTCGATGCGCGTGGTCGAAGGCGACGCGGCGGAGTTTGCGCTGCCGGGCGGGCCGGTAGTGGTGTTCATGTTTAATCCATTCGGCGCACCGGTGATGCGGCGGCTGCTGAAGAACTGGCGAAAGCCACTCGCTGCGCGTACGGGAGATGTTGACCTTCTTTACGTGAATAACGAGCAGGAAAGCGTGCTGGTGGGTCAGCGAGGCTGGACGCGGCTCTATCTGGGCAAAGTGAGGCGATCAAAGACAGACGCGATTGCGGACCACAAGATCATGGCCAATCAACCGGACGGAGAGTATGCCTCTTCAAATTGGGAAGACTGCTCCATCTGGCGCTGGCCGGGGTCGTGAACTGGCCGGGGTCGTGAAGGGCTTCAGGGCCGATAGATCCACGTCTGCGCGGTTGTGTGATCGTTGTCGGGATATCCGCCTGCGAGCAAAACGCTGCCATCGCGCAGTCTCGTTTCCGTGATGTAGTGCCACTTGTCGTTCATCTGGCCCGGCACAATGAGAAACCTCCCTGTGGCGGGATCGAAGATTTCCGCTTCTCTACTTCCACCGGCCACCAGCAGCTTTCCATCCCGCAATTGCACAGCCGCTTCCGGCAACTTGAATCGAGCGTCGTTCATGGCCGATGTTTGGGCGAACTTTCCCGTGGCCGGTTCGTAGATTTCCGCACTGCTCAAGTTTCCCGTCCAGTCATGCTCGTCAGAGCCTCCAGCGATCAGCACTCGCCCGTCAGCAAGCAGCCCCGCAGTGTGCTTGTAGCGAGCTGTAATCAGGCTGCCGGTCTCGCTGAATGAACCGGTCCTCGGGTCGTAGAGTTCGGCGCTTGCAGTCAGACTATCGCCTTTGCCGCCGGCGATCAGAACCGTCCCGTCTTTAAGCAATGTGGCTGTGTGCCCTACGCGGGCATGGTGCATAGCCCCGACTGGCTGAAACGTCAGAGTCGCCGCGCTGAAGACTTCAGCCGAGGCCAAACGTCCGCCCGGTCCGTCGTGATCGACTCCTCCAGTAATGAGCACGTCGCCATTGGCCAGCATGGTGGCGCAGGGCCTGCCGCGTCGCGCCGTCATCTTTGCTATCGTGGTGAACTTCCCGGTCGCCGGATCGTAGAGCTCAGCCGAGTCAGTGCCGCCATGGCCGCCCCACCCTCCGGCCACCAGCACTTTTCCCGAACGCAGCAGCATAGCGATCTGTCCGACACGCTGCTGGGCCATATCTCCCGTCGGTTGAAACTTGCCGGTCGCGGGATCGTAGAGCTCGGCGGACTTGTAGAAATCCTGATTTCGGCGCATGCCTCCGGCGATCAGAACCTTGCCATCGGGAAGCAGGGTCGCGCTTTGCCCCGAACGCGGCTCCAGCATGGGCGCGCCGGAAGTGATCGCGCCCAGATGCGATGCGGTGGGAACGGTCGAACGAAATGCCGCGGCTGCGACGCCAAGACAGACAAAGAGACCGAGAGCGAACGACGCACCGACAAACAGGCGAAGCCGGTTCATGGATTTCTCCTTCAAGAGATAAGACGTGTGACCGGGGCGCATATTGTAGAAATTTACTGTGAAATTAATTGACGACACAAGGCAGCAGGGAGAAAGCTGTTATCTGGGCAGCTTTAGCATTCGTTTGCATTGACAAACGAAGCAGCGCAAGGATTCCGCCGGTCGTCGCGTCTTACAACGGTATCTTGAAGAACAGAGAACGGCTGCCTATGGAGTACAACCTTGAAGGAACCGCATCTGGTATTGGGTTTGGGCGAGTTGTTATGGGATGTCCTGCCGGAGGGCCCGCGATTGGGCGGCGCACCGGCAAATTTTACCGTGATGGCAGGGCGGCTGGGCAATCACGCCGCGCTGTTGAGTCGCATTGGGCGGGACGATCTTGGCCAGCGAGCATTGAATCGTCTGGAGCCGCTGCCAGTCGACACAAGTTTTGTTGAGATCGACCCGGTGCATGAGACGGGTCGCGTCACTGTCTACTTTGAGACAGGTCAGCCGCAGTACACCATTCACCAGCCCGCGGCGTGGGATTTCCTCGTGCTTTCAGACGAGTGGGTGAGGCTGGCAGAGCGTGCAGACGCCATCTGCTTCGGTTCCCTGGCGCAGCGAAGCCTGGAATCGCGCAAGACGATTCAGTCACTGGCAGCCCAAACCTCGTCCAGGTGCATCCGGGTGTTCGATGTAAATCTGCGCGCCCCGTTTTACTCCGGCGAGGTGATCCAGGAGTCGCTGGAACTGGCCACTGTGATGAAGATGAACGACGCCGAGGTTCCGCAGGTGCTGGGGCTTCTGGGTTTGGCGGGAGTGGACGGAGTTGGATCGGCAGGGCCGCAGCCGGACCTGGCGCACGCAGGCGCGGAAAGGGTGAGTCTGGAACGCCGCGGTGCGGCGCGGTTGCTCAGCGAGTTTCCTTCGCTTCAGATGGTTGCGGTGACGCGCGGCAGCCAGGGCAGCCTGCTGGTTACTCGCGACGAGTGGCATGAGCATCCGGGACTTCCCGTCAAGGTGATGGACACCATTGGAGCCGGAGATGCGTTTACGGCGGCCCTGACGCACTATCTGCTGCGCGGCGCGGAGCTTCCCACGCTGAATGAGGCGGGGAACCGCTGGGGTGGATGGGTGGCCTCGCAATCCGGGGCCATGCCTCCGCTGCCGGATGAAGTGCGAGCGGGGATTGAGGGGTCGATCGAAGGGTGAAGCAATTGGTGTTTGCAAGAGGCGGTTTGCCAGTTCCCAAAAGCACGGCACAAGGCTCCTGGCGGCGCAGGCTGGGACGAACGGGATCTTTGCTGGTATTGGCTGCTGGGACGATGGTTGTCCCGCAGAGCGGAAGCCAGAATGAACCGCAGCGGCCCATTCCAACCGGCGCCCAGGTTGGGATGGGCAGCCAGGTCCCTGCGCAGGCGCAGATTCCGGCATTGAGCCAGGACGACGTGCATGACCAGGTTCCCGCGCGCTCAACACCGTTGCCTCATGGCGAGGGTGCTCGAAGAATGGGCCAGCGGCTGCGCGACATCTTCGAATCAACTGACTGGAGAGCCGATCCGAGCAAGCCATTCGAGCGCATTTCCTACTACCAGGCGCTGCTCACCCGCAAGTTGCCCCTCAGGGGCGAGATGACGGTGCGAATGGAACTGGGCAACGAGCAGTTGCGCGCCGGTCGCAGCGAGCGCGCTGTGGAGACGCTGGAAGAGCTGGTCAGCTTGATGAATGCTCATGCCGCTGAGGTCCCACGGGCCATTCACGCGCAGGTTCACCAGGAACTGGCTCTGGCCTACCTCCGACTCGGCGAGCAGGAGAATTGCATTGGCATGCACAACGCGCAATCATGCAATTTTCCGTTGCATGGGAGTGGAGTTCACCAGAAGACACGCGGCGCCGAGGGGGCAGTCAGAGAATACACGCGCGCCCTCGAATTGAACCCCGACAGCAACCTCTGCCGCTGGCTGCTGAATATCGCTTATCAGCAACTCGGCCGTTACCCGCAGGATGTGCCGAAGCAGTGGCTGGCGCCTCCGGAACTCTTCGCATCGGACTATGACATTGGGTTCTTCCCTGAGGTGGCTTCGCTGGCCGGTATCGACGCCATGGAACTGTCCGGCGGCGCAATCGTGGAAGACTTCGACGGTGATGGGCTGCTCGACGTGATGGTGTCGTCGTCCGGTCCACTGGACCCGATGCACTTCTACCACAACAACGGCGACGGCACATTCACCGATCGGACGAAAGAGGCTGGGCTGGCCGACGAGATCGGTGGGCTGAACCTTGTGCTTACGGACTACAACAACGACGGCCATCCGGACGTGCTGGTTCTGCGCGGAGCGTGGTGGGGCAAGTACGGCATGTATCCCCTTTCGCTGCTCAGGAACAACGGCGACGGCACCTTCGACGACGTCACTGAAGAGGCCGGCTTGTTGACCATTGGTCCCACACAAACCGCGGCCTGGGCCGACTACGACGGTGATGGCTGGCTCGATCTGTTTGTGGGCCACGAGTCCAAGCCTGGAGACGTGCATCCGTGCCAGTTGTTTCACAACAATCGCTACGGCACTTTTACCGAAGTCAAGGCACCCTTGGCGGCGCCGGGCAAGCTGGGATCCAATCTAGGGTTTGTCAAAGGCGCTGCGTGGGGCGACTACAACAACGATGGCCGCCCTGACCTCTATGTGTCGACGATGTTCGGGAGCAGCTACCTGTTTCGCAACGACGGGCCGCGCGACCCGAAGCACCCTGAGAACGGGGAATGGATCTTCACCGATGTAACCGCAAAGGCGGGCCTCGGTGGCTATCGTAACACCTTCCCAACCTGGTTTTTCGACTACGACAACGACGGATGGCTCGACATCTTCGCCGGCGGTTACGCGACCACTTCGATGGAAGATGTGGGTGCATTCCAGTTGGGCAAACCGAATCGCGGCGCGGTGTCCCATCTATTTCGCAACAATCACGATGGGACGTTTACCGATGTTCCGAACGCTGCCGGACTGGATCGCGCGATTACCACCATGGCGGGCAATTTCGGCGATCTGGATAACGACGGCTGGCTGGATATCTATCTGGGACTGGGCGAATCATCATATGAATCTCTGTTGCCCAAGCGCATGTTTCGCAACGATGCGGGCAGGCATTTCCAGGACGTGACCACTTCAGGAGGCTTCGGCAATCTCCAGAAAGGCCATGGAATCGTCTTTGCCGACATCGAGGACAATGGGAACGAAGACGTCTTCGAGGAGTTGGGCGGAGCCTATCAGGGAGACAGGTTCATGCCGGCTCTTTACCACAATCCAGGCCACGGCAACCACTGGGTCACGCTGGTCCTGGAGGGTGTGAAGACCAACCGCGCGGCCTATGGAGCTCGTATCAAGATCACGATCGTTGAAGGCGGCCGCGAGCGGTCGATCTACCGCGCTGTAGTGTCGGTGTCCAGCTTTGGAGGCAATCCGATGCGCCAGCACATCGGGGTAGGGAAGGCTGCCACAATCAAGGAAATCGAGGTCTGGTGGCCGGTGTCAGCTCAAACGCAGCGGTTCAGGAATGTGGCAGTCGACCAGACATTTCACCTTCAAGAAGGGAGCGACGCGCTGGACGTGGTTGAGCAGAAGCCCTTCGAGATTGGAAAGACAAAGATTGCCCATTCAATGCACGACCACACACAATAGAGAATTACATCTGGGGAACAGTTGCGGTGGAATGTATATTTATAAACATATTATTGTAAATAATATACATCAGTAACCTCAATTCAATCCTCAACAAGAGGGGGCTCTTGTCTTTCAATAGGGAAGCTGGCGGGCCAGGATGCAATCTGCGCCAGAATGTAACGGAATTGCATCGACAAATCTTCGCCGATTGCTGTAGTGTTTTCTCCTGGGCTGAGGGATGGACTCAACCACAGACAAGCCGCAGCCGGGAAGGGGACGAAAATGGCAGGACCGCGCAAGGCCGCAATCAAGCTAACCCCGCCGCCTGACCCGGTTCCTGCGCAAGCGACGGCCAAGTACAGGCGAGTATTCGAGTACCTGCACGGGCACATCCAGTCCGGCGTCCTGAAGGCGGGTGACCGTCTGCCCAGCGAAGCTGAGCTAGGCAAACTGTTTGACGCCTCGCGGATCACCGTAGCCAAGGCCGTTCTCGATCTACAGCGCATGGGGCTCGTTTCGCGTCGGCCGGGCGCGGGTACGCACGTGCTTGCGCCGCACCTAGCCGAGGGTCGTACCTTTGGGCTGCTCATTCCAGAGCTTGGGCTCACCGAGATCTTCGAGCCAATCTGCCACGGGATGATGCGCTCGGCGTTTGCGCGGCCGGATGCACTGTTGTGGGGCAATGCTTCGACAACCGTGGGAGAAATGGCCAAAGAGGCGGAGCAGATGCTGAGCTCTTTCATCCGGCAACAGGTGGCGGGTGTTTTTTTTGCTCCGCTGGAGCTCAGCGAAGATAAGGATGCGGCCAACCGGCGGATCGCGCGCGATCTGGAGCGGGCGCAGATTCCAGTGGTGTTGCTGGACCGTTGCTACATGCCCTATCCGGAACGTTCAGCGCACGACCTGGTGGGAGTGGATAACCGCCGTGCCGGATACATGGCTGCGGCGCACCTGCTGCGGCTGGGCGTGACGAGGCTGGCGTTTCTGGGCGAGGTCCATGCCGCGTACACGGTGGATGCGCGCATCACCGGCTTCCATGAAGCGCTGCGCAAGTTTGGAGTAGCACCGGAGCAGGACCCGGTGTGGCGCGGGAGCCCGCAGGATGAGCAGTTGGTGCGCAAGCTGCTTGATGCGTTGCGGCCGGAGGCGATCGTCTGCGCCAATGACCTGTCCGCGGCTCGCTTGATGCAGACGCTGATCGGGCTTGGCGTGCGCATTCCCGAGGAAGTCCGGATCGTGGGCATGGACGACGTGAAATACGCCAGCCTGCTTCCGGTACCGCTGACCACCGTCCATCAGGACTGCACAGGCATCGGCATGGTAGCCATGGCCACTATGCTCGAGCGGCTCGAGCATCCGGAATTACCGGTGCGCGATGTAACGGTGCCGACAAGCCTGGTCGTACGGCGCTCATGCGGGGCGCATTTAGCGGCAGCCGCCGGGGCCTGAGAATAATGCAGATTCTTGCCCTAACCGCGCTCGCCAGGCCGAGTCAAACGGACAACTCCGCAGTGACCGGTGTTTACGATTGGAGCACTGGCAAGGCGGGAAAGCGGGCGCTTAGGAATTCGAATGGAGTTGCACAATGAAGCGTTGCAACGCAATTGCTCTGCTTTTGATTTTGATTCCTTCTCTCGCGCTTGCACAGCAAAAGGCGAAGAAGCATAACGACGTGCCCGCAGTCTTCCAGTACGCGCATTTTGTGTATGTGGAAGCAGTTGACGGGGACCTTATGAAGCCGGGACTTTATCCGGCAGATCGCCAGGCCATCGTTGACGTACAGGACAACTTGCGGGAATGGAACCGTTATGCGCTGGCCAACAGGCGCGAGGATGCCGAACTGGTTCTGGTTGTGCGCAAGGGGCGCCTTGCGAGCGCACAAGTGCATGCGGGGGTTTCCGTCGGGACACGGCAGCCGACCGGCGGCAACCCGACCTCAAGCCCCACGCCGGGTCAGGGGGGAACGGGCGGAGACGGAGTTGGGGTGGGCGCTGAGGGCGAGGTTGGACCAGAGAACGACATGTTGCGGGTCTACCTGGTGAGCAGTGACGGCGAGCTGACCGGTCCTATCTGGACACGGGAAATCCAGGATGGTCTTGACCCTCCGACAGTGTTGCTTATTCAACAGCTCAGGACCGCGGTGGAACGCGCTTATCCAAGCCAGCCGCCGGCCACGAAGAAGCAGACTCCCTGATCATTTCATCACTGGATGAATGTTGCGCGGTGGACCAGTGTGCTGTCTCCAAGGTTCCCATCAATTAAATGAACTGTCATCCTGAGCGAAGCGAACTTCAGCGGAGTCGAAGGACCTGCATTTGGGACGCTCAAGGTCAGCCGGTCAGTCCTCAAAAAACGCTACGAACTTCTGAGACACCACACTAAAGCGTATTTGCGGCGGCTTTGCGATAGAGTTGATTCATTGTGATTGTCAATATTGCCAGGCGCGCGCACGACCACAACTGGGAGCTGGATCCGATCACGCGATCCCTGTTGGATACGGATTTCTACAAACTGCTGATGCTGCAGTTCATCTGGAAGAACTTCCCCAAAATACAGACTTCGTTCACGCTGATGAATCGCACCACATCGGTGCGGCTTGGCGATCTGATCGGCGTGGAGCATTTGCGCGAGCAACTGGAGGAGACGCGGCGCCTGAAGTTTCACAAGTCGGAGTTGATCTGGCTGGCCGGCAACACATTCTATGGTCGCAGAGGCATCTTTGAGCCTGCGTTTCTGGAGTGGCTTGAGCGCGACTTCCGCCTGTCGGACTTCGAGTTATCCGTTGAAGATGGGCAACTGTCGCTGAACTTCCACGGATTATGGACGGAAACGACGCCGTGGGAGATTTACGCGCTCTCTGCTATCGACGAGCTGAAGACGCGGGCCAGCCTGAAACAGTTGAGCGAGTTTGAGCTCGACGTGCTCTATGCGCGGGCCAAGACGAGGTTATGGGAGAAGATGGAGCGGTTGCGCGGGGTTCCAAGCCTCAACGTAACCGACTTTGGCACGCGGCGGCGGCATAGCTTCCTATGGCAGGAGTATGTGGTCAAGGCCATGAGCGATGTGCTGGGCGCAAACTTTGCCGGTAGCTCGAATACCTATCTGGCTTACAAGCACGACCTGGAAGCCATTGGTACAAATGCGCACGAGTTACCCATGGCGCTTGCGGCCCTGGCCATCGATGAGGAAGAACTGCGCACGGCGCAGTACCGGATTCTCGAGTTATGGCAGCAGAGTTATCAGGGGGAGTTGTTGATTCTGCTTCCCGACACCTTTGGGACGACGCAATTTCTTGAGTGCGCACCGGACTGGGTGGCCAACTGGACAGGGCAGCGCATCGACAGCAAGGACCCCTACATTGCCGGTGATGAATACATTGCATGGCTGAAGCGTCTGGGTCGCGATCCAGGTCAAAAGCGGCTCATTGCCTCAGACGGTTTGGATATAGAACAGATCCTGGGACTGCATGCTTATTTTGGCGGAAGGATGCTCAACGGCGCAGCGCCGGCGGATTTCCAACGCGCGAGCGATTTTGAGGACCCGCGCAGGTGGGTTCCAGAGCGGCGAATTCGCTTCAGCGCAGGGTGGGGAACCTTCTTGACCAACGATTTCCGCAACTGCGATCCGCGGGGCGGGGAAGGCTTCAACCCGGTGAGCCTGGTGTGCAAGTTGACCGAAGTGGATGGACGGCCAGCGGTGAAACTCTCTGACAATTACCTGAAGGCCATGGGGCCCGCCAGCGAGATTGAGCGCTACCGCAGGGTGTTCGGCACGGCCGGTGTGGCCGACGTGCCAATACAGACATAAATTTCCTAAAAAAACGCTTGATTATCCAAAATGGTTACGATACCATTTGAGTGAGTAGGCGCTCATTGATCTTGGAAACGGGGTAGCTCGCGGATGGCGCGGCCCAGAAGTGATGACAAGCACAAGGCGATTCTTGATGCCGCGCTGCGTGTGTTTGCAGAACACGGTATTGTGGACGCGCCTACCTCCGCCATTTCCAAGGCCGCCGGGGTAGCCGAGGGAACGTTATTTACCTATTTCAAGACCAAGGATGAGCTGATGAATGAGCTCTATCTGGAATTGAGACAGGAGTTTAGCCGGCACATGGGGGAGTTTCCCTACGAGGCAGATGCTCGAGCCAGGTTGCGCTACATGTGGGACAAGCACCTTGATTTGGGCGCGGCGCACCCTGAGCGGTTCAAGGTTCTGGCTCAGCTACGGGCCACCGGCAAGCTTTTCAAAGAGAACGAAACGCCGAATCTTGCGCTCGTTGAAGCAATGAGAGTGGTGCGTGACGCGGCCAGCGAAAATGAGCTGCGAAACACGTCTCCGGAGTATTTGGTGTTGATGGTTCGATCGCAGATGGAAATGACCGTAGAGTTCATCAACGCACACCCAGAGTGCGCTGCATCGTGCCGGGAACTGGGATTCAGGATGGTGTGGTTGGGTTTGACAGGGAATTGAATTTGGCTGCCGTTGGAGTGAATGAGTAATCAGTCATCTTAGATTGTGCAGAAGATAGTTGAGGAAAAGGAAATAGACGCTAAGGGAAAGTTTGCATTGGAGGGGTGGATTACAGGAAAGGTTTCTCCCCATGCAGGGAGATTCGCAGTCGTTACCGGCGGTGGAGGTGAATTGGGCTATGAAATCGCTCTCGCCCTGGCGAGGGAATCCATAGACCTGATTATCGCCGAACTCGATGAGGGGAAGGGGCGCGGAGCGGCGGCAAAGATCCGGTCTCTGGCTCCGAAAGCGCTGGTGCGTTTCGAGAAGTTGGACCTCGCCGATCTGGCGTCGGTAACCGCATTTGCCGGCCGCATGGTTTCGGCGGGACGTCCCCTGGACTTGCTGGTGAACAACGCGGGCGTGATGGCGCTGCCCAAACGGAGTGTCACCGCGGATGGGTTCGAGATGCAGTTTGGAACCAACTACCTGGGACACTTTGCACTGACCATGCAATTGCTTCCGCTTCTTCGTATGAGCAAGAGTCCCAGGGTGGTGCAGGTGACCAGCCTTGCTTATCGTTATGGGAAGATACGCTTTGACGATTTGCAGGCCAAGCAAAACTACAAGCCATGGGCGGCGTACTGGCAATCGACGCTGGCTCTAGTTGTATTTGCGCGTGAATTGCAGCGGCAAAGCGATGCGCGAGGCTGGGGACTGCTGAGCAGCGCGGCGCATCCTGGCTATGCGCAAACAGAATTGATGGCCAATGGCCGGGGGACAAAGCGTGTGCTTTACCAGCTGAGCCGGACGCTCGGCAAGATGATAAGTCAGTCTGCGGCTGACGGCGCGTTGCCCGCTTTGTTTGCCGCGACCTCTGACGAGGCGCTGCCAGGCGGATTTTACGGCCCTGGTGGACTCTTTGAACTCACCGGGCCCCCAGCCGCTGCCAATCTCTCCAAGCCGGCGCAGGATGCGGCTATAGCACGCAATCTCTGGCAGGTCTCAGAGCAATTGACAGGCGTCAAATCGCCGCCTGCGTGAATGCGTGAATTGCCCCGCTTAAGCGGGTCGAACTCTTGAAGCTGTTTCATAACCTGGTTTCGAAAGGGCACGGCTTCAGCCGTGCCGTTAGGAAGCAGAAAAACCGCGGCTTTAGCCCCCGAGGGAGTGTCGGCAGCAAGCCAAACCGGTTATGAAACAGCTTCTAGTTGGCTGGCGGCGGGGCAGGCGTGGCTGACGGTGGCGGGATGGGCCGGTGTTTGGCGCACAGGTAAGCCACCAACTGTGCAATCTCAGCATCGGTAAGCGAATCGGAGAACGGCGGCATCTTCTGGCCGCCGTTGAGAATCTGATGCGTGATGTTTTCCGGCGTCCAGAGCTTGTCGGTGCGAATGCCGCTCAGGTCGGGACCCTTCTTACCGCCTGTGCCTCCGGCTCCGTGGCAGTGAGCGCAACCCTTGTCTCGAAACAGGATTGCGCCAGCCTCTTCATCGGCCTTCGAATTGGCGCCGAGGGCGTGTAAGTTCTGGGCCGAGCAAGAACAGAAAACAAGCACTGCGGCAAAACCAATAAGGCGCGAAGAAAAAGCCATCACAGGAATCATTTTCTCATCCCCGCCGGGCGCGGCAATCAACCTTCGGATGGATTGCTCGGGTTATCGTTTAGGTGCATGAATATGACCTCATTGCAGGCCCGGGTGTAGGCTGCTCGTTATGGCGGCGAAGGCGAACTGGTATGCGGGGGAACTTCGGCGGGAACTGGGGGCGCGGAACAGGCTTTGGGCCAAGGGCCGAGCGCATGTGGAGAGCTTCGGTGATCCGCCGGTGATTGTGTACGCGCCGCAGAATGGCAGGCACGGAAACTTTTTCGACGCCTCGTATGCGGCGATTACGGCAACGCCGAATTGGATGCGACGGCTCGACAAGATTCATGCGCAGGGGAGAGTGCTGCCCAAGGCGGAATCGGGCAGACGCTGGAGAGAACTGGACTCGTCAATGAGTTCGGATGCGCTGCTGATGAATGTGTTTTGCGATCCGGGCGTAGTCGAGTCGGCGGTGGTGCGGAATGTGCTTGGAGTCGAGGGCGACGCGGAGCCGGTGCTTGGATGGAAGGCTCGAGCGCCGCTGGCTTCGGGTAGATTCGATCGGACAGAAGTGGATATGCGCTGGAGCGGGCTGCTGGTGGAGGCCAAGTTGACTGAAGGAGATTTTCAGACGCGCGCGGCTCGCATCGTGGAAGGCTATCGTGATTTTGATGCGGTCTTTGAGCGGGAGTTTTTGCCGCGGGTGGAGATAAGGGAGGCGCGGCGACGGACGGCGGTCGAGTTTGCCGAGGAGTTCACGCAGGAGTGGGAGGAAGCACCAGCCGATGAGGAGGCGGCACGCGAGTTTCAAGCGACGATAGTGGCGCGCGCTCGTGAAGCTGAGAGCGCCGAAGCTGGCTACCAGGGCTATCAGCTGATCCGCAACGTGCTGGCGGCTTATGCGGAAGGCTGCAGCTTTTGCGTGATCCACGATGAGCGGCGGCCGGATCTGCGCGAGGCATGGTTCGAGGTGATGGCGGCAGTGAAGTCGGCGGAGATGCGTGTGCGATGCAAGGTGCTCACCTGGCAGGAACTAACTGCGTTGCTGCCGGATGAGTTACAGGATTTTCTGGATTTGAAATATGGGATCGTGAGAGCGGGGAGGGTGGCCTCCACTTGTCCTGAGCTCACAAGCTAGCCTTGAGGCGCTCGGCTCTCGGGAGTTGCAAGGATATTCAGCAGGCCGTGCAAGAAACCTTCTTGCAATCGGAGACGAGTTGTGAGATAACTACGTAATGCGTAGTTCTCGACACGCAGTACATTCCGACGACAACCCCGAGATCGGACACTACTCCGACCCGCCGCTGCTTGTACTTGCCAGCCTGGCTAGCGGCCCGAAGCACGGACACGCCATGATCGAAGACATTGTGCGCATGTGCGGAACCCATCTTGGGCCGGGAACGCTTTACGGGGCGATCGCCCGCCTGGAGCAACAGGGCTGGATAAAGCCTCTGCCGCCGGAGGAGCGTCGGCAGCCCTATCGAATCACCGCGGAAGGCCTGCGTGTTTTCCGTGCCAAACTGAGCACCCTCGAACAGTTCGTCAAGGCCGGTGCCAAGAGGCTGCAGCCGTTATGAATCGCGCGCTTGCTCACCTGCTCACGCTTCTCTATCCGCGCGCTTGGAGAGATCGCTACGGCGAGGAGTTCGAGGCGCTGCTTCGCGACGGGCGCGGCGGAGTTGGCACAGCGATAAACGTGGTCGCGGCGGCGGTTTGTGAGCATATCTTTCCAATACGAGGAGGCAACATGACAGGAGATTCCGGTTCTTTTGGCGCCATCGTAAGGCACCCCAGCGCTTTGATTCCCGTGGCCATGTCGCTTACCGCGCTGGCGCTGGTGCTTGGTCACATTGCCATGTTCGGCACAGGCCCCGAGGTGGTGGTCAATGGGCGGCCTGATGAGGGAACGATCGCCCATCTCTGGCAGATCCTCATGGCTGGACAGCTTCCGGTGCTGGCGTTCTTCGCGATCAAGTGGCTGCCGCGCGCTCCCAAGCCCACGCTCGGAGTCCTTGGGCTGCAGGCAGCAGCTGTGCTGGCCGCAATGGCGCCCGTGTTTTATTTCAACCTGTGAAGCGTCTATTCGCCAGCGCCGGGAATGTATTTGTATTCGATCTTCTGCGGCTCCTTAGGTTTGTCGCCTGTCAGGTCGTGGGTGTGCCAGACGACCGATTCGCTGGCAACTTCTGGGTGCTTCCGCAGGAACTGCAACGCATACTCTGAAGCCGTGGGGTCGTCTTTCTGGTCGGCGAACTTGGCTGACTCCATTGCGGCCTTTTCTTTGTCGCCCAGACGGCGGTAGAGGATGGCGAGCTGGTAGTGGGCGGCCGGGTCGTCGGGATCGACGCCTTGCAGGCGAAGATAGGTGTCGCGGGCCTGGGTGTAATCGTGCTGCTGGTAATAACTGAAGCCTAGCTCGCGCAGCGCATCCTTGGCGCGGGGATATTTTTCGAGTTCGGCTTGCAGATCGGCGATGGCCTCCTTGATTTGTCCCGCGTTGCGCTCGACGATGGCGCGGTAATAAAGGGCGCGCGGGTCGCCCGGCAGCAGCGCGAGGGCCTTGGCCAAGTTGGACTTGGCGTCGTCGTATTTCTCCCATGAAATTTCAACAACCGCCATGTTGGTGAAAGCATCGGCGTAGTCGGGCCGCAGAGCGGCGACGCGCTCAAACGCGTGTACCGAGGTCTCATACTGCTGAGCGTCGAGCAGGCCAATACCGTAGTTGTTCCAGCGCATCCACTCTTTGTTCTCCGAGGGGTCAGGTGGCTGAGGCGCGTTCTCGCCGATCTTGAGGGTCTTGGTTTCTGAGGCCATGTCGATGATCGGCATCGGATATGGCTTCGGCTCCTTCTGGCCCGTCTGCGTGATTGCGTAGTCGATGAAGTGCTGGTTGAAGCGGCGATAGCGAACGGTTGCCGTCAACGAAATCTGGCCGTTGATGTCCTTGGGCAGCCGGAAGCGGTAGCGCACCAGTTGCGAGCGGCCGGATTGGAGCGCGTTGTTATACGCCAGCACGCGGTTGTGCCAGATCTGGTGCAGATCGTTGAGCTCGCCCTTCACGTTAACCAGCCGGTTGGTGAAGGAGTGGGCGCTGGGGTCGAGATAGCCGTCGGGCTGGATAAATCCGCTCTCAGCTAGAGTCTTGCCCGCGCCGTCCTTGACGGTGAAGTCGACCCAGGCCTCGTAGAAGTCGCGCTGCTCGGGGACGAAGGTGTGACCGATGCCCTTGTTCTGTATGACGACGTCGGCGACCAGCGTTTCACCGGGCGCAATCGTGTAGGCGGTCAGGCCAAGCGGAGCCACCAGCACGGTGTCTTTTGGCGTTGCTTCCGCGCTTTCCTTTTCCAGGGCGAAGATGTCGACGTTGAAAACGCCCTTCCCATCGGAGGCGTTCTTGAGGAAATCAGCCACCTTCTGGGCCTGCTCATCGAATTTGTAGAACTGGGGGATGAGCGTATTTCCGGCGGGCCAGCGGTGCGACACAAGCTTGCCTTCCTTCGCGCCGGGATCGACTGCGCCGGCGGGCAGCGCCTCGCGAACCATGTGGCAGGTTTGGCAGGTGGAGACCGAATCTTTGCGGTAAAAGGGCAGCGGAGACTGCTTGGTGAAGCTTGCGCCCTGCCACTCGTCGTATAAGGAAATAGCCCGCAGCCATTTGTAGTCGTCCAGCGTGCGCGGAATGGCAGCCTTGTGGCAAGCTGCGCAGAACTCAGCCGTCTTGTAGAGCGGCCGCATCACAGCCTTGGAGTGGCGGTCAAGGTGGGCCAGAATCTCAGCGTCTGAGACGGGGCCGGTAATGGGCGCGCCCGCTTCATCGACCAGCACCGCCGGAATCCCCATCACGTAGCTGCCGGTTCCTGTAGTGTCCGTGGAGATGATGGAATGGCAGGTGGAGCAGGTGAGGCCTTCCTGCTCGAAGGGGCGCTTCTTGGGCATTCCTTGAGACAAATCTCCCGACAGCAGGGCGACGGGGTTGTGGCAGCCCTCGCAGTGGCGGGCGTACTGCACGCCCTTCTCGTCGATCAGGCTATTTACGTTCTTGAGGTACCAGGGGGCGCGGAAGCTGTTGGAGTGAACGGATTCGCGCCACTGATGGTAGGCCTCCTGGTGGCAATGGCCGCAATATTGGGCCGTGGGGAAACCCTTGGGGCTCATAAACTGGCCGTTGGATGAAGTGGCGAAGGAGGGAAGAAAAGGCGAGTCTTTACCGAAGGCGTAGTTGTAGCGGAAGGCGACCGAATCGTGAAACGGAGTGGTAGGGCCGGTAATGCCGGTTGGGGTGCCATAGGCCGGGGTGGTGGTCGCGGGGGCGGAATCGGGTGTTGGAGAAGGAACCGGCTTGGAAGATGCGGAGTCCGCGGCGGGATCGGTGGCTGCCCTGACGAGAATGACGAGCTGATTTGTGGGCCAGCCGACTGCCAGGGACAGAACGGCGAGGCAGGCAGTGGTCCTCAGCCTGGGACTTCGAAGGGTCTTTAGCCCGATCTTAAACGCAGATTTGAACACGGTCCCGTGATCCCCCGGGGGTATGGAAATACTCCCTCGGAAGGGCCTTGGATGAAGACCGAGGGAACATAAGAAAGGTAACAGCCCCGGGGGATGGGCTGTCTTCCATCGAAAGGTTGAGGGAGTAGGCAAGAAGCGCACCGGCGGGTTAGCGAGTCAGCTGTCGGGCTGGCATTTGCGGCGGGAGGTCCACAGGGTGGGATGAGTGGGGAAAAAATGGGGTCGACCTGTGTGCGGAAGCGCACATCCTCTTAGGCAAACTTGGGCTCAAACTGGTACGGTTGTCTTGAAGGATTCATTTCGCCGATGGCCTCAAATCCTTATTTTTCTCTCGCAGTTCTGTTTGTAGTGGCGTTGTGCTTCGGGCTGACGCCGCTGGCGCTGGCGTGGCTTTGGGCCAAGGCATTTTCCCCGGCCAAGCCGAACGCCTTGAAGAACGCCATTTACGAGTGCGGGCTGGAGTCGAAGGGGGACGCGTGGGTGCAGTTCCGGTCAGCCTATTACCTCTATGCGATCATCTTTCTGATCTTCGACGTGGAAGCCGTGTTTCTGCTGCCGTTTGCGGTGGCTTTTACCGGGTTGGGCATAGCGGCCAGTGTGTCCATGCTGGTGTTCGTGCTGCTGGTGATTGAAGGGCTGGCCTGGGCCTGGGCCAAGGGCGTGCTGACGTGGGCGTGAGGGGCAGTCGTCATTGAACAGTGGTCAGTGGTCAGTTTTTCGAGGCATTCATGGGTCGTGCGGTTTTTGGTCTCGGGAACTTTGCAGAACCGGGGTGAAAGCTGACTGGAGAAATTGGAACGGCTGGACGGGCGGGAATCAACTGACCACTGAACACTGACCACTGATCACTGGATTGGAGCGTAGCGACCATGGATGACGGACTGAAGATCGAGTTGGGCAAACAGGGCATCTTCGTCACCACCATCGAGGAGCTTTACAACTGGGGGCGGCGCAGTTCGATTTGGCCGATGCAATTCGGGCTAGCCTGTTGCGCAATCGAGATGATTGCCACCACCATGGCGCGCTACGACCTGGCGCGGTTTGGGGCGGAGGTTTTCCGGCCCTCGCCAAGGCAGGCAGACTTGATGATCATCTCCGGCACGGTGACCAAGAAGATGGCGCCGCAGGTCGTCCGGCTTTATAACCAGATGGCCGAGCCAAGGTATGTGATAGCAATGGGAGCCTGCGCCATCTCCGGTGGGCCGTTCAAACAGGGCTACAACGTATTGAAGGGCATTGACCGCTACATTCCGGTGGATGTGCATATTCCAGGATGCCCGCCGCGCCCGGAAGCGCTGCTGCATGCATTCATAACGCTGCAGAAGAAGATCGATGGGCAGTCGCTGACCGGAGAGAACCGCCCGCGGCACCTTGACGCGGAAGCGCAAGGCGAGTTTCCTGTACCCGTGCCGGGAGAGCACGACCTGGAGCCTACTTCGAATAAGGGCGTGTGGCCAGTGCCGATCACGATTCGGTGATAAAGACAGGGGCTAGAGACCAGCGACAGAGGTGCGAGAGACGGAGCGATTTGGTGTTCGGATGAAAGCTGCTTTGTGTCAGGGCACGACTTCAGTCGTGCCGCAAGTGGCACAGAATGAGAGTGGGCTTTAGCCCCTGAGGGAATGCGGTGTCGACAGAACGCGATTGCGTACCGATTTCTGAACGGAATAGATCGACAAACTGGCGGCGATAAGGGGATTGGGGATTGAAGACGGTAGCGGAAATCAAGGCGGCGATCGAAGCAGCCGTGCCGGGCGCGGGGGTGGAAATTGTTTTGAACCCCAGCGTGAGTGCGCAGCATTCTCTGCGCCTCGCGCCCGCCCACGCGTTCGAAGTAGCAACGTTTCTGCGAGACGACGCGGAACTGTCGCTCGATTTTCTGTCGAATGCCACCGGAGTTGACTGGCCGGACAAAGAGATTGCCGAAAAAGTTAAAGTGACACGTACGGTGACTAAGACTGTGGACGGCGTGGAACAGCAGGTCGACGAGACCGTGGAAGAAACGCGGAAGCGCGTTGTACCGGGTTGTCTTGAGGCGGTGTATCACCTGTTCTCAGTCAGCAAGGGGCATGGCCCAGTGGTCATCCGGATGAAGACGGTGAACCGGACTGACCAGGTCCAGTTGCCTTCGCTCACGCCAGTCTGGCGATCGGCGGAGTTTCAGGAGCGGGAAATTTTCGATCTGTTCGGGATTGTGTTTACCGGTCACCCTGACCTGCGGCGCCTGCTGATGTGGGAAGAGTTCAAGGACCATCCGATGCGGCGCGATTATGTGGAGCCGGACGACTTTGAGTACGAGCCGACGGCACATGATGAGGTGCTGAAGCGCGCCCAGGAGCATCGAGCGAAGCTTGCCGCCGCGGAAACGGCCCAGGAAGGTGCGACCGCATGACCACTTCCGGGTTCGTGCAGGATAAGGAAATGCGCCCAGGTTGGAACCGGCCGCCGTTGATTGAACCGGACGGCGAAGGGGAACTTCTTGAATTGGCCATGGGGCCCCATCATCCGTCCACTCACGGAGTCTTCCGCATGGACGTGGCCCTTGACGGCGAGCGGGTCATCCGGCTCAAGCCTGTCTTCGGCTATCTGCACAGGAACCACGAAAAGATTGCCGAGGGTCTCGGCTACCTGGGATCGATGCCATTCACCGATCGGCTGGACTACATGTGTCCGCTGACAAACAACTGGGCCTATGCATTGGCCGTGGAGAAGCTGGCCGGCCAGGAAGTTCCGGAGCGGGCTGAGTTCCTGCGCGTGATTCTTGGCGAGCTGACGCGGGTCGTGAACCACGCATCGGCGATCGGGTTTCTGATCCAGGAAATGGGCGCCAGCGGAACGCCGCTGATGTACGCATTCAAGGAGCGGGAAAAGATTCTGGATCTGTTTGAGGCTCTTACCGGCGCGCGCATGATGGTGAACTACATGCGCTTCGGCGGCTGCCGGGTTGATGCGACCCCAGCGTGGTTGGACGCAGTGCGCAAAGTGGTTGTCGGCCTTCCCAAATTCGCTGATGAGTACGAGCGGCTGCTCTGTGGCAACGAGATTCTGATGGCGCGAACGCAAGGCGTGGGCATTTTGCGCCCCGAGCTGGCAGTGAATGCGGGCGTAACCGGACCCATGCTTCGCGCCTCGGGAATCAACTATGACATTCGCAAAGTCGACGGCTACGGAATCTATGACCGCTTAAAATTCCGCGTGCCGCTGGGCGAGCATTGGGACGTGTATGACCGCTTCATGATTAGGCTGCTCGAAATGCGCGAGTCGTTTGGGATTCTGGAACAGGCTTTGAGAGATATTCCGGGAGGGCCGGTGATGGACCCCAAAGCCAAGCTGCGCGGCTTCAGGCCCAAGCCGGGCGAGGCTTATGGACGGATTGAAGCGCCAAAGGGGGAGCTGGGATTCTATCTCATCAGCGATGGCGGACCGAATCCGTATCGCTACCGCGTGCGTCCGCCCAGCCTGATCAACCTGACGATTCTTGAGGACATGTGCCTGGGCCAAAATGTGGCCGACGTGGTTCTGATTTTTGGCAGTGTTGATATTGTGTTGGGGGAAGTGGACAGATAATGATCAGTGATCAGGGACTAGTGGTTAGTAATCGGTTTCGAGTTTCGGGCTGTCAAGTATGAGTGGTCTGTTAGTTTGTGTTTCGTAAGTCGGCTTTGTGTCAGGGCACGACTTCAGTCGTGCCGAAGAGGGCCGGAAACACGAGGGGTTTCAACCCTGCGGGACTCCGTCGAGCTACGGCGGCCATTTATGAAAGACGTCTTATCAGGTCGTTTTGAGTTCGCGGCAACCAAGTCGGAGCGGTCCACTAACCACTGACTACTAACCACTACATGGGAGGAACAAGTGTTAGGCGAAGGCATACTGAAGGGGCTGGGAGAGACAGCGAGAAACTTTGTGGGCAGCTATGTGTCCGCGGAGCGGCTCACGACGGTTCAATATCCGGAAGAACGGGCGCCTCACATTGAGGCCACTCGCGATTTCCCTTTTCTTGTCTACGACGGAACGGACTGGGAAGCCGGGCTGCGTTGCGTAGCCTGCCAGATCTGCGAGAAAGAATGCCCGCCCAAGTGCATTTACATCGTTAAGAGCACTGACAAGAAGCCGGATGCGTTTGGCAAGCCGCAGATTTATCCGACGCGCTTCGACATCGATATATCCGTCTGCATGAGTTGCCAGATCTGCGTGGAAGTTTGCCCGTTCGAAGCCATCAAGATGGACACCGAGTTTGAGCTGAGCACGACGGACCGCTTCGGCGGGCTGCTCTACGACCGGAAGGAATTGGCCAAGTCGAACGAACACTACCACAAGATTCATCCCACTGAAGCGGCTGAAGTGGATGCGCGCCTGGCCGAGGAAAAGGTCAAGGTAGATGCCAAAGCCAGGGCCGTGGCCGCTGCTGCTGCTGCGAAAGCCGCAGCGGGTCCAGCTCAGGCCCCGGCTCACATCACGCCAAAGCTTGCGGCTGCGGCAGCCGAAGGAGACAAGCAGGAATGATCGAGAAAGCGGATCAGGTTTTCGTACTGCTTAGTCACTGGCTGGTAAGTTTTCTTCCCAGCGCGTTGCAGCCCGCGGCTGCAGTGCTGCTGAGTGTAGTGGCCATCATCGTGACTTTTCCTGCCCTGTTTGCAATTTCCGTGCTCCTTGAGCGCAAGGGACTGGGGCGAATGCAGAATCGCTACGGCCCCAATCGCGTTGGCCCTTTCGGTATCTTTCAGCCCGTAGCCGACGGCGTCAAAGCTCTGATCAAGGAAGACATTGTGCCCTTCCGCGCCGACGCAGTGGTGCACTTCTTGGCGCCTGTGTTTCTGGTGGTGGTGGTCTTCATGGGCTATGCGGTCTTGCCAATGGGACGCAACATGACACTGGTCAACATGGACGCCGGCCTGCTTTTCTTTTTCGCCATTGGCGCATCGACAGAACTTTCCGTGTTCATGGCCGGATGGTCAAGCCGCAACAAATATTCATTGCTGGGAGCCATGCGCGCCGTGGCGCAGATGATCAGCTACGAAGTGCCGCTGCTGATGTCGAGCGTGGCCGTGGTCATGATCACCGGGTCGCTCTCACTGGGCAAGATTGTCGACGCGCAAAATCGGTACACGTATGGCTTGCCGCACTGGTACGTTTTTACGCCGTGGGGATTTGCGGGCTTCGTGCTTTTCGCAATTGCGGCGATGGCAGAGACAAATCGCTCCCCATTCGATTTGCCTGAGGGCGAGTCGGAATTGGTGGCGGGCTATTTCACCGAGTATTCGGGCTTCAAGTTTGCGCTGTTCTTTCTAGGCGAGTATGTGGGCATGATGGGGATATCGGGCTTGGCAGCCACTCTGTTCTTGGGCGGGTGGTCGGCGCCATTCTCGTGGCTGGGCTGGGTTCCGTCGTGGTTCTGGTTCTTCGCAAAGGTCATGCTCGCAATGTGCATCTTCATCTGGGTGCGCGGAACATTGCCCAGGCTCAGGCAGGACCAACTGATGAACTTTGCCTGGAAGTTTGTGCTGCCGCTCACGTTCTTGAACCTGATGGTGGCAGGGCTCTGGCGCTTCATGGGCGAGGGATGGTTGCGTTGGCTGGTCTGCTCCGCAATCCTGCTGCTGGCCTACACTTTAATGGGTCGCAACGGTATGCGCAGTGACCACATTGGGCCGAGGAGTTATCGCTATGCTGATTGAGCTTTTGCGCATTGAGCCTTTAAGGGGCAGCCGATGAGCATTGTGTTTTACGTGATCGCAGGTTTGTCGGTAGCCGGGGCGCTGGCAGCTGTGCTGCTGAAAAACACCGTGCACTGCGCACTGGCGCTGACATTGGCATTTGCCGGCCTGGCGCTTCTGTTTTTGGAATTGGACGCGCAGTTTGCCGGCTTCGCGCAGATTCTTGTCTACATCGGCGCGGTGGCCATCCTGGTGGTATTTGCCATTCTCTTGACGCGCGGCTCGGAGACACCACATGAGACCGTTTACAGCAGGAATCCGCTCGTGGGCCTGGTGACCGCAGCCGCTATTTTCGCGGTGCTGGGCTGGGCGGTTCTGCATAGCTCGCAGGCTTTGCCGGGCCCGGCGGGCACCCCGACCGCCGAGCCTCAAGTAACGGTAATGGATATTGGCAATGCACTGATGGGCCGTTACGTGCTGCCGCTTGAAATCGTAGCTCTGCTGCTGACAGCGGCGCTGATTGGCGCGGTAATTGTGGCCATGCACGAGAAAGAGGCTGCCCGATGAATCCATTAACGGGATATCTTCTCGTTGCCGCCTTACTGTTTGCCATTGGCCTCGCCGGAGCGCTGACGCGGCGCAATGCCATCCTGGTGCTGGTCGGGATTGAGCTGATGCTGAATGCAGCGAATCTGAACTTGATTGCCTTCTGGCGGTACGGACCCCATCCCGAATTGCTGACGGGCATGATGTTTGCCATTTTCTCGATTGCGGTTGCGGCGGCTGAAGCAGCTGTCGGCCTGGGTCTGGTGATTCAGATTCATCGCCACGCGCATACGACGGACCTCGATGCGATGAGCAGGATGAAGGGGTGAGAGGTTGATGCAAGAGACAATTTCATTCACTCCGCAACTGGGTACGTCCGCGATCACAGGGATATTGTGGCTGATACCAGCGGTGCCGATTCTGGCCTCAGGTGTGATTGCGCTTCTAAAGCAGCCCAAACGCAGGACGGCCGCTACGTTGGCCATCGGGTCGCTCGCATTTTCGCTCATTTTGGCGTTGATTGCATTTGCTCACGTACTGTCTGGATGGGCGCACGGCCATGCGGTGCGTGAGACGCTGAACTTCACCTGGTTTCAATTTGGCAGAACCAACGTGGACCTTGGTTGGGTGCTCGATCCACTGTCAGCAGTGATGTTGGTGATGGTCACCTTCGTCGGCCTGCTGATCTTCATCTACTCCACCGGCTACATGGCGCACGACGAAAACTACACCCGCTTCTTCTGCTTCCTGAGTCTGTTTGCCGGAGCCATGCTGGGCGTGGTAATTGCCAATAGCTTGCTGCTGCTCTTTATGTTTTGGGAGTTAGTGGGACTTACTTCTTATTTATTGATCGGGTTCTGGTATTTGAAGCCCTCGGCCGCTGCCGCTGCGAAGAAAGCTTTCCTCACTACGCGGGTGGGCGATGTATTTTTCCTGCTTGGAATTGTCTGGCTATTTGGCGATACCGGTACGCTGTTGTTCTATAACAGCGGCGCGGGTTCGATAGAGTCGCATGCGTTGCTCGGGTTGCTGATTGAGCGTTCTGCGTTTGGACTTTCCGCTGCGGGCGCGATTGGCCTGCTGATCTTTGCCGGAGCGGCGGGCAAGAGCGGACAGTTCCCGCTGCATGTCTGGCTGCCGGATGCGATGGAAGGCCCGACGCCTGTGTCTGCGCTGATTCATGCGGCCACCATGGTTGCCGCTGGCGTTTATCTCATCGCGCGAGTTTATCCGTTGATGCAGGCCGGCGCACTGGCCGGCGGAACCACGACCGCATTAACCGTTGTGACATGGGTGGGTGCCTTTACGGCGGTGTTTGCTGCACTTATCGCTGTGGCCCAGAATGACATCAAGCGGATTCTGGCCTACTCGACCGTTTCGCAGTTGGGTTACATGATGGCTGGTCTTGGGATGGGTGGAGTCGCGGTGGGCATGTTCCATCTGATAACTCACGCCTTCTTCAAAGCACTGCTGTTCATGGGTGCGGGCAGTGTGATTCACGGCTGCCATGAGGAGCAGGATGTGCGGCGCATGGGCGGCCTCAAGTCCGATATGCCGGTGACCTTTATTACGTATGCCATCGGCATGCTGGCACTGTGCGGGTTTCCACTTTTGTTCTCAGGGTTCTGGAGCAAGGACGGAATTCTGGAAGCGGCCGAGCATTTCAGCGTCAGCAAGGGTCCGTTCTACATGCTGGTCCTCGGCGCGCTGCTCACGGCGTTCTACATGACGCGGCAGGTGAGTTATGTGTTCTTCGGCGTGAATCGGGGTGCGAAGAATGCGCATGAAAGCCCGACGTCGATGACCGTGCCGCTGGGGATTCTGGCTTTTTTTGCCATTGCGCTTGGAGCCGTTGGCACGCCGGCCTGGCCATGGTTCCGGTCCTTCCTCGACGGCCGAGCCGCAACGCTTGAATGGAGCGGCTTCAGCGAACCCGGCTTGGCGGCGCTGATGGTCACGTCTTCGCTCGTGGTCTTCCTCGGCCTCGGTCTTGGATGGTGGCTATACGGAAACAGATCGCCGCAACCGGAAGATCCGGATGTGCTGGAGAGCGCCGCGCCGGTGCCGTGGGCGTGGCTTCGTGACCGGCTGTATATCGACGAGGTCTACACAGCAACTGTGATTGCGTTTTATGGCTGGTGGGCGCGTGTTGCGGACTGGCTTGACCGCCGCGTGTGGGGCGGAGCAGTGGCAGTGGTTGCGTGGGCGTTTGGCTTGTGGGCGCAGCTGAACCGCTTCCTCGACACGAATGTTGTCGATGGCAGCTTCGACAAGAGCTGCGAAGAGTTATCGACCGGCGGCGGCTTGCTGTCTCGGATGCAATCGGGGCGCGTGCAAACCTACCTGCGTCTGCTTGCGCTTGCCGTAGTGGCACTGGCGGCCATCCTAATCTGGAGCAGCCGGGCATGAGCGGAATCCCAGTATTGACGCTGCTGACCGTGCTGCCGCTGATTGGGGCGGCGGTTGCTCTCTGGTCGGGAAAGCACGCGCGCGCCGTTGCAATTTTCACCACGGGGGCAAGCCTGGCTCTGGCGTTGTACATATGGACGCAACTACCTGCGAATGGGTCGATCGGCCTGGTTGAACGAGCCAGTTGGGCGCCGTCTTTGGGAATCGAGTATCACCTGGGCGTGGACGGGCTGGGCGCGTTGATGCTGGTGCTTTCAGCTATCGTTACGCTGATGTCGGTCGATGCGGCGCACCATGTGCATCACCAGCCGGGCCTCTATTTTGGTTTGGTGCTGGTGCTCGAATCGGGCCTCTTCGGGTCATTTACTGCGTTGAATTTCTTCCACTGGTTTCTGTTTTGGGAGCTGAGCCTGATACCGGCGTTCTTCCTGATCAAGTTGTGGGGCGGAACCCGGCGCGGTCCTGCTGCCACGCAGTTTTTTGTCTACACCATGGCGGGAAGCGTGGCGCTGCTGGTGGCGTTTCTGGACGTGTTTGTTGCAACCCGCAGCATGGACTTCCCGCATCTCACATTGCTGGCTTCGACCGGTGAGCTGGAACAGATGGTGACAGCGCACTTCGGTCCCGTAACGCTGTGGCTGGCCGTCGGCGTGCTGGCCGGGTTTGCTGTCAAGGTGCCAATGTTTCCGTTCCACACATGGCTACCCGCGGCATACGCTGAAGCTCCTTCGCCGGTCACAATGCTGCTGACCGGCGCGATGTCGAAGATGGGCGTCTACGGATTGCTGCGAATTGCAATTCCGCTTTTTGGGCACCAGATCGCGCAGATGCGGACGCCTTTGCTGGTCCTGGCCGTGGCGACCGTGGTGATGGGCGCGTGGGCAGCGGCGGCACAGAAAGATCTGAAGCGCGTTTTCGCTTACTCCTCAGTGAATCACCTGGGCTATTGCCTGCTGGGAATCTTTGCGTTGGCCGTTCCGTATTCAGTCACGAACGCAGGCCAGGTGGCCAGCCAGGCGGCGGCGCTGAACGGCGTAATTCTACAAATGTTCAACCACGGCGTGACCGCGGCAGCGCTGTTCTGGTTTATCACCATCCTGCAGCAACGCACCGGCGGGCATCGCGGCATCGGCGATTTTGGCGGACTGCGCAAGCCCGCGCCGGTGCTTGCCGGGCTGATGGGAATCGCACTTTTCAGTTCGCTCGGTCTCCCGGGGCTGAACGGATTTGTGGGCGAGTTCCTCATCTTCCGCGGTGTTTTTTCGCTTGCGTGGGTGGCTGCAGCGGTTTCGGTTTTGGGATTACTGGTGACGGCGGCTGTGATACTAGCCGTGATTCAGAAAGTCTTTTCAGGGCCTGTGCCGGAGCATTGCGCCGGCTTTCCCGATCTGCACAAGGGCGAGTGGCTGGCTCTGGCTCCTGTCATCGGCTTGATGTTCTTGGTTGGTCTATTGCCGCAAATCATTGTGGACAACGTGAACCCAACGGTTCAAAACCTTTTGGCACACTGGAGATTTTAAGTGTTGGCCTGGACGATCTATCTCTCGTTTGCCGGAGCACTCCTCGAAGCTCTTTTGCCCAAGGGCAAAGCCATGCATGCTCGCTGTGTGGCGCTGGTTGTGGCCGTTGCCGGGCTGGCGATAGCTGCGGGCGGGTTCATCCACGGCATGGGGCACGGGCGCACTGTCATTGTGGATGTGCCCTGGGTTCCCACCATGGGTATTCACTACCTGCTCGCCGCGGATGGAATCAGCCGCGTGCTGGTGCTGCTCACCGGGTTGGCCGCGGTCGCGGGCGTGCTGTTTAGTTGGAATATCGAATTGCGTACGAATGAGTTTTTCGCATTCTTTCTGGCATTGATTGGCGGCGTCTACGGAGTCTTCCTCAGCTTCGACCTGTTTCTGCTTTTTGTTTTTTACGAAATTGCGATTGTGCCCAAGTACTTCCTGATTGCAATCTGGGGTTCGACGCGGCGCGAATACGCAGCCATGAAGTTGGCGCTCTACTCGTTTGTCGGTTCGGCAATGGTGCTGATCGGGTTGCTTGCGGCTTATGCTGCATCGGGCAGCCATTCCACGGGACTCATCGCTCTGGGCCATTCGGGCCTGCTCGTCAGTTTCCAAATGTGGGCGTTTCCCCTGGTGTTCGTCGGCTTCGGAATTCTTGCCGGCATGTGGCCATTTCACACCTGGGCCCCAACAGGCCACGTCGCCGCACCCACGGCTGCTTCCATGCTGCTGGCCGGCGTGGTCATGAAACTCGGAGCTTACGGCTGCCTGCGTGTTGCCATCGGACTGTTTCCGCACGGGCTCGATCCGTGGGGCTTCTCGTTCATCGGCGTCGGTTCGTGGCGCGACGTGTTCGCGGTGCTGGCGGTGGTGGGCATCGTGTATGGCGCGCTTGTGGCGCTGGCGCAGACAGATTTCAAATTCGTCATCGGCTATTCCAGCGTAAGCCACATGGGGTTTGTGCTGCTCGGCCTTGTCACGATGAATCAGATCGGAGTAACCGGCGCGGTGCTTCAGATGTTTTCGCATGGCGTAATTGCGGGCCTGCTGTTTGCTATCGTTGGCCGCATCGTATACGAGCGCACGCATACCCGGCAACTCGCGGAACTCGAAGCGATGCACCTGTCGAAGCGTCTACCCTTCGCGGCTTGGGCGTTTGTGATTGCCGGCATGGCATCGATTGGGCTGCCCGGCTTCTCAGGATTTGTAGCCGAGTTACAAGTGTTAATCGGCGCATGGATGGCCAGGCCTTGGTGGACACTGGCGGCGGGCGTGGGAATTGTCGTGGGTGTCGCGTATACGTGGCGTGCCATGCAGAAAGCGTTCTTTAGCGATGCGCCGCAGAGCGTGCACGGGCTGGAACACGATCATGTGCATCCGTTTGCGCCGATCACCTGGCCTGAGGTTACGGGTGTGATTCTGCTGGGAGGGGTCAGTTTGTTTGTCGGCCTTTATCCGCGAATCCTGCTGGATGCAATCGAGCCCGCCGTTAAAACCTTGCTCGCCGGCGGCGGGCAATGAGCAGAGCAGGGTCCAAGCTCTAGTTTTACATTTTGGTGGTGATTGAAATCCATGGCGAAACGCGAATTCCAAACTGAAGTTAATCAGCTGTTGCAACTGATCGTTCACTCTCTCTATTCACATCCTGAAATATTCTTGCGCGAGCTTGTATCCAACGCGTCCGATGCTCTCGACAAGCTCCGCCACTTGACCCTTGTAGACGATGCTTACAAGTCTCTGCCGTTCAATCCACGCATTGATCTGGAGCTTGACGAGGAGAAGAAGACGCTCACCATCGCCGACACCGGGATCGGCATGAATGAAGAAGATCTGATCTCGCATCTCGGCACCATTGCCCGCTCGGGAACGAAGAACTTTCTTTCTCAGCTCTCCGGCGACGCCAAAAGAGATTCCAATCTGATCGGCCAGTTTGGCGTCGGATTCTACAGCGCCTTCATGGTTGCCGATCGAATCGAAGTGGTCTCCCGCAGGGCCGGCGAAGACCAGGCCTGGCGTTGGGTGAGCGACGGCAGCACCGGCTTCGACATCGAGCCGGCGGAGCGCTCCGTCTCCGGCACCACCGTGCTGCTTCACTTCAACGATGAAGGCAAACAGTACGCCAATGGCTGGCGGCTGCAGGAGATTGTAAAGAAGTACTCCAACCATATCGCTTTCCCGATCTTTCTCACCTACGAGAAGAGCGAGTGGAATGAGACCGAAAAGAAGTCAGTTAAGACGCGCGTTACCGAACAGGTCAATTCCGCCAGCGCTCTTTGGCGCCGGCCCAAGAGCGAGCTGAAGGACGACGACTACAAAGAGCTTTACAAATCCATTTCGGGCGATTGGGAAGATCCGCTCTTCTGGTTTCATACCAAGGCTGAGGGCAGCCTGGAATACACCACCCTCTTCTACGTACCTTCGAAGGCGCCGCTTGATCTTTACCAGGCTGAATACAAAGTTGGCGTCAAGCTCTACGTGAAGCGCGTCTTCATTATGGACGACTCAAAGGAGCTGCTGCCTCAATACCTGCGCTTTATCCGCGGCATCATTGACAGCGAAGATCTTCCGCTTAATGTGAGCCGCGAAATCCTGCAGCAGAATCGCATTGTTACCAGCATCCGAACCGCCAGCGTCAAGAAAATTCTCTCCGAACTGAAGAACATCGCAGCGAATCAGCCTGACGAGTATTTGAAATTCATAACCCAATACAACCGTCCCTTGAAAGAGGGCTTGTACGGGGACTATGCCAATCGGGAAACGCTGCTCGATCTAATCCGCTTCAAATCCACGAAGGTGGATGGCCTCACCAGCCTGGCCGATGTGAAGTCGCGCATGAAGGAAGGGCAGAAGAGCATCTACTACATCACTGGCGGGGCTGAATCGCTGCTGCGCACCTCGCCTCTCCTTGAGATTTACAAGAAGAAAGATCTTGAGGTTCTCATCCTCGATGACGAAATCGATGAGATCGTTTTCGCCGGCATTGAGAAGTATAGTGACATCGAACTCAAGGCCGTCAACAAAGCCTCGACCAGCGAGGATCTGAAGGACGAAGCCGAACCCGACAAGTCCGAGACGCTGAAGCCGCTGCTCGACAAGCTCAAGGCCACACTCGGCGACCGCGTGAAGGATGTGCGCGCCTCGGTGCGGCTTGCAGACAGCCCCTCCTGCATTGTCTCCGACGAGGAGGAACCCTCCATTCAGATGCAACAGATGATGCGTGCCATGGGCCAGACGGAATTTCCCGCGTCCAAACCCACGCTTGAAATCAACCCGGATCATGAGATTGTGAAGAAGCTGCTCGCGCATCCCGACGATGCCGTTGCCGAGGATGCTGCATGGCTGCTGCTTGATCAGGCTCTTCTTATGGAGGGCGTACCGCTCCAGGACCCGGCCACCTTTGTTCAACGGCTCAACCGCGTCCTCAACCTGTCCATTCAGACGTAGCTTCGCGCAGCCAAACAGGCCGCTCGCAGCGCGAATGAATCAGCAACTTTATCCGCAATGGACCTGCTATTCTTCTGGTTAACCGGCCAGAGAATTCGGTTCAACGCGGCATACTCAATCAACCGCATTCCGGACTCTGCTTCCATAAGGATGAGCGCCCGGTTGCAGCCGCGAAACTATGGAGAGGTTTATGCACTACCAATCCAATTGGTCGCAGACTCGGCAGACTGATCATCGCATTCAAGTCGTTCCAATCTCGTACGGGAATATTGTCTTCGGCCAGAAAAATGATTTATCGATTCCAAAGGAGCGCGGGTGAATTACTTCGATCTCTTCCGCGTGACGTTGCCGGAGACGGTTCTTGAAATCGCGGCCCTCCTTGTGCTGGTGGGGGATCTGGGCTTGTTGCGCAAGGCTGCGCAGAATGTCCGGTTGGCCGTTGCGGCTTCACTTGGCGTTGTCGGCTGCGTTGCGGCCCTGGTGGCAGTGCAATTCGAGGGTGCCCAGTGGCTGAGTTTTGGCAAGAGCGGCGACTTCACGTTGCTGGCCACAGGAGGATTCGTCGGCGTTGCGCAAATCGGGATTCTGGTGCTCACGGCGCTGACCCTGCTGTTGCTCTTCGATTCGGTATTTACGAAGCATATCGGCGAGTTTGTGGCCGTAGTGCTGATGGCGGCAGCGGGCGGCTTGCTGATAGCCGCGGCGCAGGATCTGCTGGTGATTTTTATTGGTCTCGAATTGCTGAGCCTGGGGCTTTACATCCTCACGGCCTTTGCCAAGAATTCAGGAAAGAGCGCCGAAGCCGCAATAAAGTACTACCTGTTTGGAGGAATGTCGGCGGCTTTTCTGCTCTTCGGGTTCAGCTACTTTTATGGGTTGACCGGCACCACCAACCTGCAGTTGATTCAATACCGCATGACCCTGGCGGGCCCCAGCCCGCTGCTTTACGTCGCGTGGATTCTGGTGGTGGCCGGTCTCGGCTTCAAGATCGCTGTTGTTCCATTTCACCTGTGGGCGCCCGATACCTATGAAGGCGCGCCTGCGCCTGCCGCCGCGTTTATTGCCTCAGTGTCAAAGGTGGCGAGCTTTGCGTTGCTGATTACGCTTGCCGCAAACTGGTGGCTGCAGCCGAGTGGAAATCTGGCAACGGCCGGCTACGCGCTCGATCAGTTTCTGAGAGCCTGGTACAAGACTTGGCCCGCGCTTGGAGGCACCCTGCTGGTTGCCGCGGCGGCGTCAATGGTGCTCGGCAATCTGGCGGCGCTGGCGCAGACAAGCGTGCGGCGGTTGCTCGCATACTCGGCCATTGCCCATGCGGGATACATGCTGCTGGGGCTCGCCACTCACCCTGTGTTTGCGGGCCAGGGAAGCGCCGTAGCCGCCAATGCAGACAGCTTCTTCACCACGCTGCGCAGCATGGAGAGTGTGCTCTTCTATGTGCTGACGTACGGGCTCACAACAGTTGGCGCCTTCGGCGTAGTGGCTGTTGTGGAGCGCGCCGCGGGGAGCGATAGGATGGATGCATTCCTAGGCCTGAATAAGCGAAATCCGCTGCTGGCCGGGGTGCTTCTGATCTTTTTCCTGTCGCTGGCGGGCATTCCGCCGCTGGTTGGCTTCTGGGCCAAATTTAACCTGTTTGCGGCAGTGCTCGGAGAACATGCGGGAGCGGTTCCGTTTGCGCTGGTGTGCCTGGCTGTTGCAATGAGCGCGGTCTCGCTCTACTACTATTTGCAGGTCCTGAAGCGGGCTTATGTAATGCCGGCCGCGGACTTGAGTCCGATAAAAGTGCATCCGGTGGTGCTCGCGGTGCTGGTGGTGATTGCGGCGGCGGTGGTCGCGTTGGGGATCTTCCCCACGTTGCTGGGCGCATGGATACAGGGCTTCTAATCTTGGGGCTCCAGCCCCGGGGATTTTAGTTTTGACTGCCTGGAGCAATGCCGGTGGCTGGCAGGTCCTGATCGGTACGTCCAGGTTCAGGGAATGATTCCTCGCCAAACTTCGTACCACTCGACTGGCGTAGAGGCTGGTCATCCGAGAGTCTCGCATTATGGATCACTCCATACTGCTTTGCGATCCCCGGCGGTCCAACCGCAGGTTTTTCGCCTCTTTTTCCAACAGTGACGATCTGCATGTCTGCGAATATAAACGCCGATATGGTGGAAAACGCGTACCGCACTTCATAATTTATTTATCTTCCTTGCGGGAATCTTCAATAGACTTTGTACAATGACTTTCAATTCAGCTCTCCTGGCTGAAACCGCTTTATATCCATCAGCCAAAAACTTCAATCACGGGACAACCAGAGATCTGTGAGGAGAATATGAGCCAAACTTGTCGGAGGAGTGTCGCGCGCTGCGGACTGTTCGTTCTGGTCGCGCTCTTGTGTACATTGTCTGGTCTGGCGCAACAAACGCTGGGCTCATTGAATGGAACCGTAGTGGATCCATCTGGGGCCGCTGTGGCAGGCGCCATGGTTACGGCCACCAATGCCGCCATTAACGTGACGGCGAGTGCAACGACGTCGGGCACCGGCTACTTCCAGATATTCAACCTGCCCATCGGGACCTATGTGGTGAAGGTGAGCCGCGAGGGGTTTGAGGTTACACAGCTCACTTCGATCCCGGTCCAGGAAGCCCGTGCGACCACCGTCAACGCGACACTCAAGGTGGGCAAGACGACGGAATCGGTGACGGTCACCGCGACCCCGTTGCTCAACGCCACGGATACCACGAATGGCTACACCCTGGACGCTTCGCAGATTGAGATTACGCCCCTGGCCACGGGCAGTTTCACGCAGATGGCAGTCCTTTCGCCGGGCGTCAACGCCGAATTGCTCTCAAATCTCGACTCCAACTCCGGCCTCGGCAACCAGCCTATTTGGGCCAACGGTCAGCGCGACACATCAAATACGTTCCAGGTGAACGGCGTCGACTCGACAAACCTGTTCAACGGCAAGAGCTCTTCGGGTTCCACGTCGCAGCGCTACAACTTCAACATCGGCAGCGCGCCCACGGCTGGCGGCTCCTTTTCCGTGGGCACCTCGGTCTACGGATCGAACGGCAACAGCCTCCCTTCTCCTCCGCCAGAGTTCACGCAAGAGTTGCGCGTGAATGCATCCATGTATGACGCCCAGCAGGGCGCTACCAGCGGCGCGCAGATTGACGTCAACACCAGAACAGGCACCAACGACTGGCACGGCCAGCTCTACGGCTCCTATGCGAACAATCTGCTGAATGCCTCGCCCTTCTTCTTCAATCAGGACTATCAACTGGCCCAGCAGGGAATCGGAGTCTTTCCGCAGTCGATGGTCAACCCCTGGCTTCGCCGCTGGAGCGCGGGCATCAGCGCAAGTGGTCCTCTCAAGACCAACAAGCTCTTCTTCTTCGTCGCCTATCAGCGCCGTGTGAATGAAGATAATGGCACGGGCCTTTCGGAAATGACCGTACCCACGGGCTTGACCGACGATCGATCATTGGGTGGGCTCCTGGCCGCCGATGCCAGCTGGGGTGGCTCGCTCACGACCACCGGTCAGATTGATGGCGTTGCAGCTGCTTTGTTGCAGGCCAAACTGCCGAACGGCCAGTACATGATTCCCTCGGCTCAGTCCAGTGCGCCCTATGAATATGGCGTCCCGAATGCAGACCTGATTGGAACCTCCCGCCTGAACTCCGATCAGGCCACCATTTCACTCGATTACGATGCCACCAAGAATGATCGCGTCTCGGCGAAGTACTTCTACCAGGACGCACCGGTTACTCGACCCTTCGGCTTCTCGAATACGGCCGGCTTCCCGCTGACGCAGCACAACGGTGCGCAGGTCGTGTCGATTGGCAACACCATCGCCATCGGTCAGAGGTTGAACTGGGAGCAGCGCCTGGGATTTGTCCGCGAAGGTTCGTTCACCAGCTATTCGCAGACGGTCGCCGGCGGCAACCTCGGTGTCTCAGGCGCGCAGACAGAGAATCTGGTCCCTGATGTTCTGTCCGGCTTGGAGATCAAAAACTTCGGCTATTATGACCAATACTCGCCAAGCCTCGACATTGGCCCGGCCGGAACGCCCGGCGCCTTCGTGGATATGGGCTACTATCAGAACCGTCTCAATCCTTCAACGAACGTGATCTTTACAGCAGGCAAGCACACCATCGTAGCCGGCGGTGGATACAGCTACACGCAGTTGAACATCACCAATGACCGCACCGGTCACGCCCAGGCCACAATCAACGGCTTTGACAGCTTCCTGCAAGGGCAAGTGCACGATTCAAGCGTCGTTGAAAGCATCGACCCCACTACAGGACGCAACAATGCGGATCGCTACTATCGCACCAATGAGCTCAGCGGCTACGTGCAGGATAAGTGGCAGGCTAGCTCCAACCTCAGCATCACTGCCGGCGTTCGTTATGACTACCATGGCGGCATGACGGAGAAGTACGGCGATATGTTCAACTTCGAACCGTCGTTGTACAGCGTAACCGGCACCTCGACAACTGGATTTAACGTTGTCAATTCCGGATTCGTCATCGCCGGAAACAACAAGCAGCATCCCACTTCGGGTGTTTCAGCGTCAACCCTGAAAGGACGCCAGTGGGGTATCTCGCCTCGGCTCGGCTTCGCATGGTCTCCGCAGGCAGGCCACGGCAAACTGGTCATCAGTGGCGGCGCCGGTTTGTATTATGACCGTGGCGAACTCTTCACCTATCTCTCGCAGCCCGCAGGTGGTTCCATCGGTGGTCCTTTTGGCGTAACTGAATCGTCTCCGTTGGTCAGTCTCGCTAACGGAAACTCGGATAGCCCCCTGACGCTGGAGAATCCCCTGGGAGATCTGGCATTCGATACTCCAGCCCAGGGTGGCTTCTACACACCGCCAAGCTCAGACCCGGGCGTCGTAGGTCAGGCTTTGCAGGCTACGCTGAATCAGATGACTGGAGCGCCCACTTCCGGATATTACGCTCAGTTCGGTAAAAACTGCAGCGGCGTACAAAGTCAGGAAGGATACCTCCTCTGCTACAACTTGCCACTGAACTTTGGAACCTACGACAAGAACAACGTTCTGCCGTACACCATCAACGACACGTTGAATCTTCAGTGGCAGCCGCTGAACTCCTTGGCAATCTCGCTAGGCTATACGGGCAATCGTGGTCGCCACTCTGTGATTCCGATTCCGTTCAATGAGCCGGGAATTGCAACGCCGACGAATCCGATCTGGGGCGAGACCTCATCGTACGGCATGGAAGTCATGAACCAGAACAATCAGGTGGATGTGAACTATGACTATGCCCCGATTGCAGTTGAGCCATGGAACACGTCTGATGCCGGAAATACGGATTTTCGCACGCCGTACGTCGGCTTCAGCCCCAATGCGGCAGCCTTCAAGACTGTCGGCGTTTCGGCATACGACGCACTCGAGACACACGTCGACAAGCGGCTTTCACACAATTTCCAGCTTGGCGCCAGCTACACCTGGAGCCACTCCCTGGACGAGCAGAGCGACATCGGCCTGTTTTTCACCGGCGACAACCCGAACCGCCTGCGCGACTCCTGGGCCTCTTCTGACTTTGACCGTACCCATGTGTTTACCGGCAATTTCCAGGTAGATTTGCCCAACGCCGTCAAGGGCAACAGCGTTGCCTCCTACTTCACGAACGACTGGCACCTTACCGGAACCGGAACCTTGCAAAGCGGCGAGCCGTATTCACTCTATGAGTTCTACGGCGCGGTTGGAAGCATCAACTTCGGAAACTTCCCGACACTGATGAACCCTGTTCTGGGCATCAAGAATCCTAAGAATCCGAAATCCGCGATGACCGGAAACAAGGGCTCCTACCGTGGCGCGGGCGGCAGCTACATCCCAACCCTCGATCCTTCGCAGATCGCCATCAACTACCTGGCGCCGGGTACCAACGGCATTCCAGTTTCAACGGGCAGCGATCCGTCGGATGTCTACGAAACCTCTTTCAATGTGGGCCAGCGCAACATCTTTCGCCAGCCGGCGCAGAAGCGTCTTGATCTCTCCTTCCGCAAGGGTTTCAAAATCACTGAGAAGGTCAAGGCTCAATTTGAACTAAACATCTTCAACGTCACCAACACAACCAGCCTTGACGTACCGCAGGATACGGCGCAGATTCGACAGAACAATGGATGCTCAGCCACGGCGATCAGCGCTTTTGGCGGCGGCACCAATTGCAACAAGTTCCGCAGCTTCCTTGGTTACGGTCAGATTGTGACGGCAAACGATCCGACAGATCAACAGACAGCTTTGGCAAATCTGGATCAAGTGCCCTACACGACCGGTACCGGCAAATCGACGCAGCTCTCGCCGGTGCTTCAAGTTGGCCAGGGTACATGCACTTCGGACCTGACAATTGCCGGTACAACTACCTGCCCGAACAATGCGGCGAACTTTGGCTCCTCGACGGGCACCATCGGTGGCGCAAGGGCCGTTACGATGGGAATCCACATCACGTACTAGCCTCGCCTTGTCACGAATTGAGCCAATCGGGGGGTCCCTGCTGGGACCCCGATCGGCGTTGCTGGGAGAACGGGTGGGCCACCGGATAAACCAGCCTTGGAATAATTGAATTCACGGTAAGGCCATCGGACGCAAGGTGACCAATTGGGAAGCAGGACACAGCGTTTTGATGGAGTACTAAGTTACATTGATAGCATCAAATAAATGATGCGATCGAGGCGAACCTGCATAATTTGTGTCAGATACAGACGAATATTGCTGTTGAAAACCTGTTCAAAATCCGATTACAGTTGGCAGTACATGTTTATTGCGGGAACTTTCCTGGTTCCAGGACATGAGTTATCGAGGTGTATCAATGGTCTGCCCGAAGTGCCAATCCGAGTCCCTATCCGTGATTCCGGCGGAAGTCCGCCTTTATCGCAACTGCGTCCGTACCCTGAGCCATCCCCCCATGACGCCGTCACCCGATGTGTGCGTGTGCCTGGATTGCGGGTGGAGTGAGTTTTCAATTCCTGGAGCGTGGCTCTCCGCAGGGTGGCTGCGATCGCTGCGGCCCCAATCGATGCCGACTGAAGCAGTTTTGTCGACTTAAGATTGAGACATGGTGAAACAGATCTTGCCGGCTGAGCGTGCAGCTTGGTGAGCCCTTCGGGGCACGCTCGGTCGAAAGCAGGGAATTGATAGCGAAGTAAAAGGCCCCCAGCCGAAGCAGGAGGCCTTTTGTTCGAATGCTTCTGGTATTTCAACCCGCAGAGTTCGAGGTGGGGCCGCGTCTTTACTGACCCCTGACCCCTGACCCCTGTGCTAGTACATGCCGTCCATACCGCCGCCGTGACCGCCGCCGGCCGGAGCTGCCTTCTGCTCCGGAATCTCGACGACCAATGCTTCGGTTGTGAGCAGCAGACCGGCGATCGAAGCTGCGTTCTGCAGCGCCGTCCGGGTCACCTTGGTGGGATCGATAACGCCGGCCTTGACCAGGTCTTCGAATTGGCCCGTCTGCGCGTTGTAGCCGTAGTGCTGGTCCTTGGACTCGAGGACCTTGGCTACCACGACCGCACCTTCTTCGCCGGCATTGGCGACGATCTGGCGGAGAGGCTCTTCGAGCGAGCGGCGAACAATCTGAGCGCCGATCTTCTCATCGCCTTCCAGTGAGGCGATCAGTTTGTCGACCGCCGGAATGGCGCGCACCAGAGCCACGCCGCCTCCGGGAACGATGCCTTCCTCGACCGCAGCGCGG